>Ga0315277_10001455_pt1 | contig 34530 bp, 27 predicted proteins | sample YL17G05_15_MG_FD_203695 | JGI IMG/M metagenome (GOLD analysis project Ga0315277, IMG submission 203695) | Sediment microbial communities from Yellowstone Lake, YNP, Wyoming, USA - YL17G05_15 | ecosystem: Environmental > Aquatic > Freshwater > Lake > Sediment | place: USA: Wyoming | collected...
TGGTGTGGATTCTTGTTCGGCCTCAGTGGCAGCTGGTTCATGCACGCTTGCGCTTAATACCGAGGGGACCAGAAGCCTGACTGCCAGCTACCCTGGTGATACGGACTTCAACGGCAGTTCAGATACCGAGGACCACACAGTCAAGGACAACACGACCACTACCATCACGTCCGATTCACCCGACCCATCGCTTGCCGGTGGAACTGTCAACGTGAGCGTGACGGTCAGCGGCGGCAGCACCACTCCGAGCGGCACGGTGGACATCACCGGTGCGGACGCGAACTGCAGCATCAGCCTCTCAGGTGGCAGTGGGAATTGCAATGTAACCTTCAACACGGTCGGGGCAAAGACCCTGACCGCCACTTACAATGGTGATGCAACCCATGCGGGCAGTTCTGATACCGAGGAACATACAGTAAAAGCTAACACGATTACGACCATCACCTCGGATACACCTGATCCTTCCACCGATGGGCAGGACGTGACGGTAAACTTCACGGTCACGGTCAATCCCCCCGGCAGCGGCACACCAACGGGAGATGTCACCGTGAGCGATGGTGTGGATTCTTGTTCGGCCTCAGTGGCAGCTGGTTCATGCACGCTTGCGCTTAATACCGAGGGGACCAGAAGCCTGACTGCCAGCTACCCTGGTGATACGGACTTCAACGGCAGTTCAGATACCAAGGACCACACAGTCAAGGACAACACTACCACGACGATCACCTCGGATTCCCCCGACCCATCACTGGTAGGTGGAACTGTCAACGTGAACGTGACGGTCAGCGGCGGCACCACTCCGAGCGGCACGGTGGACATCACCGGTGCGGACATGAACTGCAGCATCAGCCTTTCAGGTGGCGGTGGGAACTGCAATGTGACCTTCGACACGGTCGGGGCAAAGACCCTGACCGCCACTTACAATGGTGATGCAACCCATGCGGGTAGTTCTGATACCGAGGACCACGCAGTCAAAGTCAACACGACCACTACCATCACGTCCGATTCCCCCGACCCATCGCTGGTCGGTGAAACTGTCAACGTGAGCGTGACGGTCAGCGGCGGCAGCACCACTCCTACCGGTACGGTGGACATCACCGGTGCGGACACGAACTGCAGCATCAGCCTCTCAGGTGGCAGTGGGAATTGCAATGTTACCTTCGACACGGTCGGAGCAAAGACCCTGACCGCCACTTACACTGGCGACACGACCCATGCGGGCAGTTCGGATACCGAGGCCCACATAGTCAAAGACAACACGATTACGACCATCACCTCGGATACGCCCGATCCTTCCACCGACGGGCAGAACGTGACGGTCAACTTCACAGTCACGGTCAATTCCCCCGGCAGCGGTACACCAACGGGTACTGTCACCGTGAGCGATGGTGTGGATTCTTGTTCGGCTTCAGTGGCAGTTGGTTCATGCACGTTGGCACTTAATACCGTGGGTACCAGAAGCCTGACTGCCACCTACCCTGGTGATACGGACTTCAACGGCAGTTCAGATACCGAGAGTCACGAAGTCAAGGCTCACACGACTACTACCATCACGTCCGATTCCCCTGACCCATCGCTGGTCGGTGGAACAGTCAACGTGAGCGTGACGGTCAGCGGCGGCAGCACCACTCCGAGCGGTACGGTGGACATCAGCGGTGCGGACACGAACTGCAGCATCACCCTCTCAGGTGGCATCGGGAATTGCGATGTGACCTTCGACACGGTCGGGGCAAAGACCCTGACCGCCACTTACACTGGCGACACGACCCATGCGGGCAGTTCGGACACCGAGGACCACGCAGTCAAAGCCAACACGACCACGACGATCACCTCGGATGCGCCCGATCCTTCCACCGACGGGCAGAACGTGACGGTCAATTTTACGGTCACGGTCAATCCCCCCGGCAGTGGCACGCCAACGGGAGATGTAACCGTAAGCGATGGTGTAGATTCCTGTTCTGCCTCAGTGGCAGCTGGTTCATGCGTGTTGGTACTTAATACCTTGGGTACCAGAAGCCTGACTGCCACCTACCCTGGTGATACAGACTTCAACGGCAGTTCGGATACTGAGGGTCATCAGGTGATCCCTCGAACATCTAACTTCTATTCCGCGGGTACAAACGATGGATGGATCCTTGAGTCATCCGAAACCATCAGTCTGGGTGGATCTATCAACGCCTCTGATACCACCTTCCGTCTGGGCGATGATGCATCTGACCGGCAGTATCGCTCGATCCTGTCGTTCAATACCGCCAGCCTGCCGGATACAGCGGTGATAACATCGATCGTGCTCAAGATCAAGAAGCAAGGGTTGGTCGGGACCGATCCGTTCACCACCCACCTGGGACTGCTGGTGGATATCCGTAAACCATACTTTGGCACCGCCCTTGGATTGGCTGCCAGTGATTTCCAGGCCACAGCAGGTAAAAGCAGTGTCGGGACTTTCGGTACGACCCCAAGTGCCGGCTGGTACTCAGTTACCTTGAGCAGCACAGCCCGCCCTTATATCAACAAGACCGGCACAACCCAGTTCCGTCTGCGCTTCGAGAAGGGTGATAACGATGATATGGGTGCTGATTACCTGAAGTTCTTCAGTGGCAACTACACCACATCCACCTCCCGTCCCTTGCTGATCATCCAGTACTACGTGCCATAGGTTTCAAGTCTCTCCTCAATGATACAACCAGCCTCCAGGATCTCACCCCTGGAGGCTTGGCTTTCATCATCCACTTGAATCGGTTGTCATTGCGAGAAGCCACCCATTGTCCCCAATTGCTCTTGTGGGGACAGCGTTGACGGTTGTCTCCGTCCCGCCCCGGCGGGCTGAAAGCCCGTAGGGTGTACCGCGCAGCGTGTGGAAACCCGAACGGGGTGGCGGTGTTGGTCAGGGTGGCAATCTGATGACCTTTTGAGGATATCGCTTCACAATGACATGGGTCATCGACGATGGAGGATGCACGCTGAACTCAATCCTTTCTATCCAAGAATGAGCAATTCCTACTGATGTCAGAATGATGTCCATCCCTATTGACAAACCAGACATATATCTTTATTATTATCGTGTAATAACTTACGAATGATTTACGCAGTGAGATAAATCTTCGCACACATAGCTCCCGTTTCACCGGACGACGATCATTTCTTTGTCCCGGTACCATCACAAAACATACCTGCCAATCTCATTGTGTGAATCATTTCTTTTCAAGGAGGAGGCTTATCATGAAAACGCAGCGGTTCGCGCGAGCAGGTTTCTTATTTCTAGCCCTCCTTCTGTCCCTGGCATTGACGGTTGGGAGGCCGGCGTTACCCGCCCCGGCTGCTGGACCTGAAAATGCGGCCAGCCTGCCGGCGGGCTCGCAGGCCCCCATTTCAGCCCTGATCGGTGCCGGCCAGGTTGCCTATCACGCCAGGCAGTCTGTCAATGGATTTACCGTTGGTAATCCCGCACATAATTTATCAGCAGAATTCGCTGCCTCGGGTGTGAGTTATACAACTGGAGCTTATTCCTGGGATCTGTCCCTGCTCGGCTATGGTTACGGTGATGCCTTGCAGCCGGTTCCTCTTGTTGCCCCCTCCGCAAATGACAACCGTATCGAGTATTCCCGCGGTCCGTTGAGTGAGTGGTATCTCAACGGCCCTTTCGGGTTGGAGCAGGGCTTCACCCTGGATCGACCGCCCGCCAGGAACCCGACCGCTGGGCCGCTGACGTTGAGCCTGGCCCTGGGCGGCGACCTTCAGGCGGCCGTGGATAACAGCGTACAGGGGTTGGTGCTCTCGGATCCAGGCGGTGCAGAGGTGCTGCGCTATTCTGGCTTGTCCGCCTTTGATTCTGCCGGGCGAGACCTGCCGGCTAAGCTAGAGCTGAGCGGGAAAACCCTCTTACTTCTTGTCAACGATCAAGGTGCCAGTTACCCCCTGACGATCGACCCATTCGTTCAAAAAGCCAAACTGACCGCCTCGCACAAAGCGGCAGAAGACTTCTTTGGCCACTCCATGTCAATCAGCGGGGATGTCGTCGTGGTGGGGGCGTATGGGGCTGACCCGGGCGGAACAACCGATGCGGGTATCGCCTACGTCTTCGTCAAGCCGGGCGGAGGTTGGGCAAATATGACCCAGACCGCCAAGCTAACCGCCTCGGACAAGGCGGCAGGTGACTACTTTGGCTGGTCCGTGTCAATCAGCGGGGATGTCGTCGTGGTCGGGGCAAATAAGAACGATCCAGATTCAACAACCGATGCGGGTGCCGCCTATGTCTTCGTCAAGCCAGGGGGCGGATGGGCAGACATGACCCAGACCGCTAAGCTTACCGCCTCAGACAAGGCGGAATATGATTACTTTGGCTACTGCGTTTCAACCATTGGGGACGTCATCGTGGTTGGGGCGCCCCTTGCCGATCCAGGTGGAACATCCGGTGCGGGTGCCGCCTATGTCTTCGTCAAGCCGGGCGGCGGTTGGGCTGACATGACCCAGACCGCCAGGCTGACCGCCTCGGATAAAGCGGAAGATGACGGTTTTGGGGGCTCCGTGTCAATCAGTGGGGATGTCATCGTGGTCGGGGCATCCTGGGCTAGCCCAGGCGAAACAAACGAAGCAGGCGCGGCTTACATCTTCGTCAAGCCAGGAGGTGGCTGGGCTGATATGACCCAGACCGCCAAGCTTACCGCCTCCGACAAGGCAGCAGGAGACTGGTTTGGCCGCTCTGTCTCAATCAATGAGGATGTCGTCGTGATCGGAGCGCCCCTGGCTGACCCAGGTGGAACAGGCGATGCTGGTGCTGTCTACATCTTCGTCAAGCCGGGCGGCGGCTGGAGTGGGAATCTCACGGAAACTGCCAAGCTGACCGCCTCCGACAAGGCAGATAGTGACTGGTTCGGCAGCTCGGTGGCAATCAGCGGGGATGCAGTCGTGGTCGGGGCACCCTACTATGCCACAGGTGGAATGGGAGATACAGGCACGGCCTACCTCTTTATCAAGCCGGGCGGCGGTTGGTCTGACATGAACCAGACAGCAAGGTTGATCGCCGCGGATTTGGCGGGAGGTGAAGAATTAGGCTGGTCCATTTCGATCAGTGGGGATGACGTCGTGGTCGGGGCACCTTCAGCTGACCCAGGCGGGATAGACGCTGCGGGCGCAGCCTACGTCTTCTTCAATTGTGATTCCACCACCACCACCATCACGTCCGATTCCCCCGACCCATCGCTCGCCGGTGGAACTGTCAACGTGAGCGTGACGGTCAGCGGCGGCAGCACAACTCCAAGCGGTACGATAAAGATCACCGGTGCTAACACGAACTGCAACATCAGCCTCTCAGGTGGCAGTGGGAATTGCAATGTGACCTTCGATACGGTCGGGGCAAAGAACCTGACCGCCACTTACAAAGGAGATGCGACCCATGCGGGTAGTTCGGATACCGAGAGCCACCAGGTGAATCCTCTAACTTCAAAATTCTATTCCGTGGGTGCATACGATGGATGGATCCTTGAGTCATCCGATACCAACAACCCCGGTGGGTCTGTCAACGCTTCTGATACCACCATTCGCCTGGGTGATGATGCGTCCGACCGGCAGTATCGCTCGATCTTGTCGTTCAATACCGCCAGCCTGCCGGATACAGCGGTGATAACATCGATCGTGCTCAAGATCAAGAAGCAAGGGTTGGTCGGGACCGATCCGTTCACCACCCACCTGGGACTGCTGGTGGATATCTGTAAACCATACTTTGGCACAACACTGGGGTTGACTGCCAGCGATTTCCAGGCTTTGGCAAGTAAAGGTAGTGTAGGGATTTTCGGCACGACCCCAAGTGCAGGCTGGTACACTGTCACCTTGAGCAGCACAGCCCGTCCCTATATCAACAAGACCGGCACCACCCAGTTCCGCCTGCGCTTCCAGAAGGGTGATAACGATGATATGGGTGCTGACTACCTGAAGTTCTACAGCGGCAACGCAGGTACCGCCTCACGTCCTGTCTTGATCATCCAATACTATATTCCGTTGTTAGCAAGTTTTTCATAATAATTTCAACCAGCCTCCCCGGCTGTTCCTGAGGGAATTGAACCCACATAAATGTGTTGATCATACAAAGAGCACCTGTCGCTGATATCTCATCAATCAGGGGTTGGGGTTCCAAAAGGGGACAGGGGGCGAATTGCTGCCCCCTGTCCCCTTTATTAAATAATTCCCCTCCCCGGTTATTACTCTTTGGAATGATCAATAAACCTTCTTGCCGGGGAGGGGACAGGGGTGGGGTGGGGTGAAATGGAATTCTGATTATTCTTGTTAGTAACTCTAACGTACCAGCGCCCTACTTGAAGAACGATACGACGAACCGTGACTTTCTTGTGAGATCCCCCATTAGTTGTTTTCGTGCTCAGGTACTGATATCATCTGGCAGGACTGCCATGCCGTCCTCGGTCATTTTCCCCTCCTCGATCAGCCTATGCACCCGCTCGATATTATTCCTTGCCCAATAGCTGCCCCTGCGCCTCGGGCTGAACCGCAGGGCGAACTGCCCGGGATCGATCGGCTTCAACGTACTGTCTATCCAGCCAAAGCACAGCGCTTCCTCGACCGCCTCTGCGATGGATAGGGTTTGCCTGCCTGACGATTTCTTATGGAAGACCAGCCAGATATCTTTCCGGCTCTGGTGGTTTTCGACCAGCCATGTGCGGAATTGCTCACGTCGGGTCAGGACCAGGGACTCGCCGATCTCCATGCCCATATGATAAACGAAACCGCCTCCCTGGAAAAGAGAGGCGGTTCGTTTAAACCAGCCCGGAAACCGGGCTCCCCTATCGAGGCCTTCTGGATGTGTAGTTTACAGAATGGCTCATTTTCCGGTCAATTTCAGTGAGCCTCTGCTTCATTCGCCTGGCAAGGTTCTGGTAGTAAGTTACTTTTTCTTCAGCCAAGTATGGTGCATTCTGAGGCAGGATCATTTCGAGCAAATGACTGGCTTCCTCGGACTTTCCCTCCCGTTCGAGTTTCAATGCCTTGGTCGCCTCATCTGCCACCTGGACGCTTGCAAAGCGTCCCATCACCTCTTTGTTCAACGAGGCAGACTGCACGGTCTTCTGATCTTCATATTTGAATACTACACTGCTTTTTGTGGCGCTGATGTCACCACTTTCATTTTCTGCGGAACAGTGGATGGTCAGCTCCAGCTGATCGCGCTTTTTCTGTGATGGGGTCAGCAGCCTGACGTACAATTCCCTTTTCTGGTTGGCAGCGATGTCTCCCACAATGATCCGCAATTGATCGTCGGTCCGTTCGAATTCCCACGATCCCAGCACCTGCGCATCCACTTGCTTAGGTAATCCAATGTTGATGAGAACCTTGCGGGCGGTGATGGTTGCCAGTTCCTTCAACTCCTGCATGAAAATTGTCGGGATGTCCCTGGGATGTTCGATGAAGTAAAAATTTCCACCGCCCCGGTTCGCCATATGCTCCAGCAGGTGTTCGTTGAAGCCCAGTCCAACGCCAAAGGTCGATGTGGTAATTCCACGCGCGTGGAGTTCCCTCGCATGCACACCCAGCTCTTCCTGGTCTGTGATGCCTCTGTTTGCCAAGCCGTCGGTCAGCAGGAGCGTACGGTTCAAGTACCCATCCGCTTTAACCGTGGCGATGTGTTCACAACCATGAAGCCAGCCGCCGCCCAGGTTGGTCATGTTTCCCGCTTCAAGGTTCCGCACCAGGTTTTTTAGCTCATTGCGCTTGTCTGCTCCTACCTGGACGCTGTCGGAAAGGGTTATGATCGTATCGTCATAGGCGACGATGGCGACGCGATCCTGCTCTCCGAGCAGGTCCAGGACGTGGGCGGCTGCCTCTTTCACATATTCGAGCTTTTCACCTCTCATTGACCCGCTGCGGTCGATCACGAGTGCGATATTCAACTTTGGGCGATCTTTCTGTGCGCTTGCCTGTGAAGCCTGCACCATTAATTCGAGCACACGCTGGGTGGGTACTTCTTTCGAGATGATATCCAGGTCGGTCTGGACGTGTAAGGATAATTTGTCATCGGTCATTTCATCCTCCTTGGATGGATACTAAAACAGGTTCCTGGTGAATTCGATCAGGCGGTCGATCATGTTGAAATGCTTTTTATAGAGTGCATCCTTGATGTGAAGCTCGATGCCAGGGATGATCTCGACCCGTCTCCAGGTATCATTCCTGTCCGCTCCTTTGAGCACCTGCTTCGCTGTCAGTGGGGCGGATGGTGCCGCTTGCAATTGCCGGTGCCCGGTTTGCCCTAACCTGCCAGGTACAACCGGACGGGCTTCCAGGATGCGGGTGATATATTCGGCAGCGCTGGATGTTTCCTTGATACCTGGAAGAACGTTATATTCCAGGTGAGGTATTTCAGATCCGGGGATGACTTTTTCATCCTTTTCTACCAGCAGGTTTTTTATCTCGGCGATATCGAGCGCTTCCATCTGCAGGCGTATCTCTTTTAATGGTAGAAAGGCATCCTGCAGGCGCTTGATCAAGCGGATCCGTAACAGGTAGCTTTCATCGTAATATGAATAGCGGCCTCGTACTTCAGGTGATGGTAGCAAACCTTCATTTATATAGTAGCGAATAGTCCTTACCGACACATTGGCTTGTCTTGCCAGTTGGTTGATCAGATATTTGTCTTGTTCCATGCCTCACCGCTGTTCACAGGCTTATGTACAGTAACCGGTTATCACGACAGTGCAGAGTATAATATAACACTATAACGTAATACTGTCAAGTTGTTGATGGAGAAAATCACCAGGTTTGATTACCAGTATTATCCCTTTGATCGGCGGGAACTCCCTTGTGACGATTCCCTTATGCGTATTCCCCCGGGGTACTATGATATTCGTCTGTATTAACCTTCCCAACGTCGGCCGCAACGCGGTGTTAACCCGCCTGATGGTTGAGTAAGGCGGTGCGGAAATCTTCTTCAAGATTCGCCAACCCTTGCAACGGATCAGCAAGGGAAGACCAACTCTCCCGAACGGCTAATGTGTGGCTCTTGCCAAACAGCTCGGCTTGCTTGTATTTCAATGCCGCCAATGCAGGCGCGCGCGGGTTAAAGAACGAAGCAAAGTCGAGCGCCCGTCGTGCACTGAGTTTAAGCATGAAGTGAGTGAGGTGCGCTTTCAATTCGGGCGCAACGTTGCCATGCCGCACCTGATTGGCGCACCTGAGAATGGCTTCGCGTCCATTGGCCCAGCTCTTAGCCCATGGCTCATGGGTGACAATGCGCTCACTCGTTTGGTATCCCGCTTTGAAAGATTGCAGAGCGTGGTTGAAAACCTCTTCTTCTGTCAGCTGTTCACAGCGTTGCAAGGCTGTCCAGTAACGATAGAAACCACGACGGTAGTCAATGTTCTCGGCTTTCCATGCCAGTTCCAGATGCTCAAGCGAAAGGGCAACATGCGGAAAGCCTGCGGGGTCATGTAAGTAAATCTCGCTATCGTCCATGCCGTATGCCAATACATAGTGGTCTACACCGCTGAAATTGGAATGCAATGGGTCATAGCAGAGGAAGCCCACATCGAGCGGTCCCAGGAGCGCGGGGCTTTGCACCAGGTCGGCACGCAACGCTTCAAAAGGCAGTGGGGCTGCCTCTTGACTCCACTTCTCGACAAAGCGAAATCCGAGCAGTTCCAGGGCCTGGCTGATGCCCCTATCAGGAGGGGTAGCCAAACTGTTGAAGAAGATCAGGTCTGCTCCATCAATCCAAAACGCGCCGAGACCAACACCAGACAATACCTCAATGCGTGAAGGTGCAATATTCTCACCGCTGGCTGCCAGCAGCATAGCAGTTGCATTTGCATAGCAGTAGTCACCATTACCAAGGTAAGGAATCATATTTCTCCCTCCTTCACTCAGAGAGCCTCGATCGTGATCAACAGGCTAACGTTTCGGTCCAGCGGCAGCGCTTTGCGTAGTCCGCTGGAACCGGTTGTTAGATGGCAGTTGTCTATTTCGTAACTTCGCTCAGAGGGATGCCTAGTGCCATGGCTACTCCTTCACCATAGGCCGGGTCGGCCTTCAAGCAGTTGCCGATGTGGCGGACCTTGATCTCCTTAGGGGCATCTCCCATAGCGCGGGTGGTGTTGCCGAACAGCGCCTCCTGCTGCTCGGCGTTCATCAGGCGGAACAATTTCCCAGGTTGAGAGTAGTAATCGTCGTCTGTGCGATGGTTCCAGTGATCAGCAGCTCCCTCCAGGCTAAGGGGCGGTTCGGCGAATTCCGGCTGCTGCTGCCATTCGCCGTAGCTGTTGGGCTCATAGCCGAGGGTGCTGCCGTGGTTGTCGTCCACCCGCATGGTACCGTCGCGATGGTAGCTGTGGAACGGGCAGCGCGACGAGTTCACCGGGATCAAGTGGTGGTTGACGCCGAGACGATAGCGCTGGGCGTCGCCGTACGAGAACAGCCGACCCTGCAGCATCTTGTCCGGCGAGAAGCCGATGCCGGGCACGATGTTGGCCGGATTGAAAGCCGACTGCTCGACCTCGGCGAAGTAGTTCTCCGGGTTGCGATTGAGCTCCATAACGCCCACCTCGATGAGTGGGTAGTCCTTGTGGAACCAGACCTTGGTCAGGTCGAACGGGTTGTAGGGGCACTTGGCAGCGTCCTTCTCCGGCATCACCTGGACGAACATCTTCCAGCGGGGGTAGTCACCCCGCTCGATGCTCTCGTAAAGGTCGCGCTGGTTGCTTTCGCGGTCCTTGGCGATGATCGCCTCGGCCTCGGCGTCGGTCAGGTTCTTGATGCCCTGTTGACAGACCAGGTGGAACTTCACCCAGAAGCGCTCGTTCTTGGCGTTGATGAGGCTGAAGGTGTGGCTGCCGAACCCGTGCATGTGTCGATACGAGTACGGGATGCCCCGGTCGCTCATGGTGATCGTAATCTGGTGCAGCGCTTCGGGCAGCGAGGACCAGAAGTCCCAGTTGTTGCGGGCGCTGCGCAGGTTCGTGTGGGGATCGCGCTTCACCGCGTGGTTGAGGTCCGGGAACTTCAGTGGGTCTCGCAGGAAGAAGACCGGCGTGTTGTTGCCGACGAGGTCCCAGTTCCCTTCCTCGGTGTAGAACTTCATCGCGAAGCCCCGGATGTCGCGCTCGGCGTCCGCCGCGCCACGCTCGCCGGCCACCGTTGATAAGCGCACGAAGAGGTCGGTCTTCTTGCCAACAGAGGAGAAGATCTTGGCCTTGGTGTACCTGGTGATGTCGTGGGTGACCGTAAAGGTGCCATGTGCTCCCGAGCCCTTGGCGTGCATGCGGCGCTCAGGGATCACCTCACGATCGAAGTGGCCGAGTTTCTCCAGAAACCAGACGTCCTGCAGGAGCGCCGGTCCGCGGGGACCTGCAGTCATGATGTTCTGGTTGTCGGCGACGGGAGCACCTGCGTTGGTGGTCAATTTTTTCTTTACGTCTTTCATGTTCGTTCTCCTTTTAGGTTTAGATTTGGTTCAGTTAACAGCTGACATCCGCGAAGCACCCTGTGGGTCGCGAAGCACCCTGTGGGTAGCGGGCAGGGTGGATTGGCAAGACTACGTGGATATGATGACACAATACTTTGCAAACTGCGCCAGTTTTTCGCGGGGCGGTGACCCCGTCCGGTGGACGCTTTTTCAAGCGGCTCAGTCCCGCTTTGGAGCGGGGTTGCTTGACTGGAGATACCAGGATCGGTCTTTTAGCATCAATCCCAGCGCGACCAGGCTGATGAGAAGGGTAAATAGATCAGGCAAGCCAAACTGATCTGTAATCGAGAGAACCGAAATAGTTGCAAGGATTGCCACGCCGGTATAAAAGCCGAGGCGATTGCGTCCCCTCAGTAAGATGACTATGGCAGTAAGGAATCCGGAGACGCCGAGTGCGAGGATGACCATGACCCACTTGATAACACCGTCGGTTGGGATTGATGGGATAGCCCCAAAGACCACAAGGAATGCGAAGACGAGCCAAAAGGCTGCATTGAGAATGATGAGGATGAGCGTGGCAGAGACAGAGGTTGGCAGGCGATTCATAACTTGAGTTAATCCAACGTGGTGGTCTTTCTTGAACACAAACAGGCAGAACCTCGGGCAAGGCGGTTGTTAGCCCGCTCCCCTGGCGGGCATTCTGCACAACTAACGTGTTTGATCTGCCAACTCCCACCAGATGAGTGTTCCTGCTATTCCGGCGACGCTGGTTAGAATTACAATCACGTAACTGGCAGTTCCAAGTTTTTCGCCTTGTGTATACAAAGCCGGTATAGACCAGGGGAAGTATTCCCCCCATCCAGCCTGAGCAATGACCTGTACCAGAAACATGACAAGTATCGCAACACCCATCGGCGGCAAATACCCGTGCCCTGCGCTAGCGAAGAAAGCTATCGGCGTCACGAGGGCGATGGTTAAACAAGTTGCTATAGCCACAGTAACTTCGCCCTGCAAGATGACTTGCATTGATTCTTGCGGAAGCGCAACCGCCGCACCAACACCAAGACCGACGAGACAGTTTATCGCTGTCAACGCAGTTAACCATAACGCGACCACAACGAACTTGGCAAAGACGATAGTGGAACGCGAGGTGGGCAATGCGAGAATGTCTTTCACCGTGCGATCTGAATACTCGCGGCCGAATACCCAACTGGCAATTAGACTAAAAATCAAGAAGCCGCCCATCGCTGAGGATAGGGCAAGAAATCGAAGATATGTTGGCCAATCAGCAACACCACCCGTCATGATCTGCGCCTTGGCACTGATCAGCCAATATCGACGCGCAAGTTCGGGATCCTTCAGGACGAACATAAAGAAACCGATGGCTAGCGGAAATAGTGAAAATCCAAGCGCAGTGAGCAAGGGCATTATAGATCGACGCGCTTTGAGCATCTCCACCCAGATCGCTTGAGTGATGTTGTTCATTTTACGTTCCCTCCATCCATACCGACGAGTCTCAGAAAGTATTGCTCAAGGTCCTCTTGTTCAACATTGAGCATTGTCGGAGCGTGACCCGCATTGACGAGTCGAGCCGCAATATCATCGGGTTGTTCGATGGCTGCATCATCCTTGATCTGGATCGTGCCGTCCGACGTAATATCGGCGGAGAATCCTGCATTGAGAAGCGCGGTATGCGCTGCGTGATTATCTCGCGTGCGTATCACCAGCCGTCGCCACCGATTGCGTTCGAGCTCATCTACATCGAGCTCCTGAAGCAATCGCCCTTGATGAATAATGCCGATTCGTTTGGCAAGTCGTGACACTTCGCCCAGGATATGGCTCGCCATGAAGACGGTAACGCCTTGTTCTCGCGCCAGTTCGATGAGGAGGTTGCGTATTTCGACAATCCCTGCCGGGTCCAACCCGAGTGATGGTTCGTCAAGGATGAGTAGTTCGGGATTGTGCAACAGTGCCTTGGCAAGTCCCAGACGCTGCGCATTGCCATGCGATAACGTGCCAGCACGCCGATCAGCATAAGCGATCAAGTCCAGCCGTTCGATGACGCCATCAACGGCTTTGGACTCGATGCCAGGACGAAGACGACGCATTGCTTCCAGGTTCTCGCGCACAGAAAGTTCTGGATACGCGTCCGGTGTCTCAACCAGATATCCGACAGAATCCCACGGCTTCTTCTCGCCAACTCGAATTCTTGTTCCCAGCACGCGTGCTTCGCCAGAGGTCGGTCTGACCATTCCAAGCAGCAGCCGAATGGTCGTTGTCTTGCCTGCGCCATTGAGACCGAGGAACGCATAGATTTCACCCCGGGCGACACGCAAAGATAATCCGTCAACGGCTGTTACATCACCGTATCGTTTCACTAGATTATTGGTTTCGATGGCTGTGTCCATTTTCTCCTGAATAGTGGTGGTTAATCCATTGATGCCCGGTGGGTTAGCGGGCTGACGGTTTTACTCAGCCTGTCCTGGACGGATAGTCCAGGGCGGCAGTGGCTTGTTGCGATGCAGCCTTCGTTGATTTGATAGCTACAAGAATCCATATCTCTCACGCAAGGTTATGGATAGCTCGCGTAACAAGCATAACACACGGGCGGCAAGCGGTTCAGTGAGCACCCCCCCGGCACCACAGCTTGGCGTGATCAATGCCCTGCGCAGCAATAGCTCTTGGTCAAACCCCTTGTGTGCCAGGCGCTGCACTCCATCCTCAAAGCGGGTCAGCAGCGCTGGGACAGTTTCAGTTGCTGCTGCCTCTCTATCAAGTGTGGGAACAATACCCCAACCCAGGCAACCTCCCCGCTCCAGGAAGGCATTGAGTTCAGCGGGATAGAGAGTGATGGCTTTCATATGATCGTAGGCATCGAAGTCGAGGACGTCCAGGTCGGTTTCCATCAGCAATGACCAGTCGGTGTTTTCTTCGCAGTGAATGCCTGCGAATCCCCCTTGGTCATGGATTACAGCAGTTACCTCGTTTATATCTCCAATGACGTCCTCCCGGCTCACGGTGAGGAAGGTCTGAGAACCAAAACCAAGTAGCGATGGTTCGTCAAGGAAAACCATCACTGGTAATCCAAATCGCTTTAAATGAGTCATTTGCCACATTGTTCTCAGCGCAACTGTCTTGACGATCACATCGTGCAGTTGATCGTGATAGTATGAACAGCGGCGATCCTGGTCCAGCAGGTTGGTACCCATGGTGAAGGGACCTGTAACTTGCCCCTTGAGCATGATCATCGTATGTGACGCTGCATGCTCTGGTAAACGGTTGATGAACTCAGTGAAGCCGGCTGCGTACTTTGGCGAGAGACTAAAACTTGCAAGCGAAGCAAGGTCTCCATTCTCAGTCACGGCCAGGTAGCGGGTGTAGAAATTTGTCAGTTGCTCTATAAAATCAGGCTTTTTTGTATCGAAATAGAAGTGATCTCCATCCTCCACCAACCCTGGCATCCCCTCGGTGAATTGCACCATCATGCTTTCATATATGGTGCGCTTGGGAAACTGAACCCAGGCAGGGATCTCCGGCGTGTTCTCGAACATGAGGGCTGTACCGCGTATTACATCGGTGTGAGGCAAACTGCCGATTGTAGTTGCCAGGCAGTGAGGCTCGATAACCGGCGGTGAGGCGTTTGGCTTATGCAACCGTTTCTCCTATTTCTGGTGCTTTATTCGTGGATTTCCTGGCGCCCGGCTTGAACCGCTTGTTAGGCCTGGAATATCTTGATTGTCTGCAGGTTTGCCCATGTGTCTTTGGAGTACCAGATATCCACAAATTCCGTAATGGACCCTCTTTCCCTGCGTGTCATCTCCTCGACAACGCTCCTTCTCAACAATGATTTAATACTGGCGAAGGCTGGCGGGCTTTTAGCAGCGAAATCGGATGCCGCATTGCGTGCTGCGTGCATAAGATCGTCCTCAGCTGCTGCTTCATGCACCAGTCCCATATTCATCGCTTGTTCAGCGGTATACATGGCACCTGAATAGAGGACTTTTGTTGCCTTTGCACTGCCAACCCAAAATCGCAGCATTTCAGTGATTCCGGCAAATACGGATGAACCGAAACCGATCTCATTCAGTGACATCTTCGCCTTTCCACTTACCATTACTCTATGGTCACAAGCCAGTGCCAACATGCAACCGCCTGCTATCGTGTGACCATTGAGGGCAGCCACCACGGGTTTTGGATAGAGGAAGATGTACCTATATAGGTCTGTGAAGTTGACAACATATTCGGTAAATTCCTTTTTTGTGAAAGAGAGGAACTCCGGGATGTCAAATCCGAATGAAAATAATTTCCCGCTGCCTGTAAGGACTATGGATCTTACCTCTGGATCACTTTCAAAGGTTTTAAGTAGATCTCTCATCTCATCAACTACTGTGCCGTTTAGGGCGTTTACTTTTCCTCTTCTCAGCGTCAAAGTCCCAATCCCATCACTCTTGTGTGACACTATGAAATCCATTGTTCAACTCCTCCGGGTATGTTGTCCCAGGATCTGCAATAAGATTGAAGCAGTCAACGGTTTGCGTCCGCGAAGCGCCCTGTGGGTCGCGAAGCACCCTGTAAGGGTAGTGGCGCTGGGGCGGTAACTTGGCGGATAAAAGTTTGAGCGTGATAACCCGCCTTCGGGGCTGTACCCCCTCGGGCGAGGTAATGCCCCGACCTGTCCGCTACGCGTGATGTTGGGCAGACTGAGCGGGAGCTGAGAAAAACACCAGCCGCCTCCCACGCCTGGGAGCGGATTCTTCGCAACGCTGGCTGGCCAAAACAGACACGCCGCACCTGCAAATATTTTCGCTCCAATGCGTGAAAAGAGCAACAGCCATTTTCACCTCACGATATCCAGATGCCCTTACCTTCACGCGCCTTTCCATTCCATCGGTGATATGTCTGGCAGCGGCGATGTAGTCCACAGAGTCTTGCGAGATACCCTCGCCGTACTGGTTGGTTACAACTAAAATAATCCCCGATCATGCCAGGCCCAGGATGGCAAGAAACAGCCGGCATTTCATGGTATGGGCTGGCGCTCCACTGTTTTCAGCTTTGGGAACCCTGACCCTGCCCCAAAATTCCATTACCAGTCCAGCCATTCCTCCTGCCCCTCAGAATGGGTGATATCTTTCAAGCCGGAACCATCAACATTTACCACGTAAATTTCTGATCCGTAGTCAATGACCTCAGGGCCGGTTCCATAGAAAGCAAGCTGTTTCCCGTCCGGAGAGAGCCGGAGTGAGTGTTCAGGAGTCAGGGAACCGTCGAAATACGTGATCTGGCGCAGTCCGCCTCTATCCAGGTTGATTTCCCAAATTTCTGTCTGGGAGGAACGGTTGGAAATAACAAATATCTTTTTTCCGTTTGGGGACCAGGTTGGTTCCTGATCACCCAAACCTCCGGAAGGAGGAGCAACCTGGCGCAACCCGCTTCCATCCGGGCGGATAACGTATATGCTGGTGCCTTGATCCCCTCCGGGATTGTATGTAAAGGCAATTTCGTCTCCGTTCGGCGACCATTGCTCCCATTGAGAATATTCCCCTTTGTTTCTCGTCACCTGTCGTTGGTTACTGCCATCGGCATTCATCACAAACAGGTTGCGGAAACCATCCCTGTAGGAGATAAATGAGATCTGTTTACCGTCAGGGGACCAATCTGGAAACATATCTCGCGCAGGGTCGGTGGTCAGGCGGTGGATCGATTTTCCATCTGACGACATAACGTAAATATCGTCATCTCCTTCCTGAGTGAATGATGCAAATGCAATCCTGCAGCGCTCAGGTGACCAGGCGGGATCCCTGTCATTTATTGCATCAGGACCCGACAGACGGATTCTATTGCTGCCATCAGAATCCATCATGTAGATGCCATAATGAACAGATTGGATGTCCTTGGGGTCATAAGAGAAGACGATTTTACCTATGTTTTCAGGACAGCCGCCGGGAGGCAGGTTTTCACTGACCCCCGTTGCTGCAGACTGCTCTGTGGTTGGCGATTGGGTGGAAATGGGACCACCTGGCAATGTGTTGATACATGCCAGGGCTGGGAGAAACAGCAACAACCAGAAAGCCGCCAGTAGGTGAATGTTCTTTCGCATTGTTTCCTCCGTATCTAACAAAGTTACGATTTTAAAGTAAACGGGATAACCCCTCTTATGATATTGTACATCTTTTTTTTATGCTCATGATTACAGGTTTCAACTGTTGAGCTATTACTTTATGAGCAAGCTACATATGAATATGTCTGCGCTTGACTGGAATGCTGCAAGGTCATCCGGGTCGGTATATTTTGTCCAAATGGAGATGATCGATATTTCATTATCCTTTTGGATCCAGATATCGCCCAGTTTATAAACTGGCTCGCCAGATTAGATCCGGTAGGATTTTTGAATGGTCAGTATTATGGGTCTGTCAATCCTGATGATCTTCTTGGGGTCGATAAGAACCCCATTTTTCTTTCAATAATAATCTTATCCCATTCTCCTAATCTCAACTCTATAATACCTGGATTTGTCGGAATTTTATCGTGCGCTGTAATCGTTATCTCGGAAGATAGTTCACTGCCATTTATTATCGCGTTCTTTATTTCTTCTCGTAAATATGCAATAATCACCTTTGCCTTATTGGCTTTATTCTTAAGAACTGCGTCTCTATTGCGGTCACGATAAAGTTTTATTACTATGCTTAAATCTTTTACGTTTTGTTTGCCTTGTTCATCATTAGCACTCGAATATGAAATCAGGATTTTACTTGCGTCACCTGTAGGCAAAAGCCTTCGTAAGACTTTATTGCATAATAATTCACTCTGTTAGACATTCGAGTTGCTCCCTTCAAGGCATTCTGAATCAACCATACAAAGAAACTCTCGCAGCCGCCGAACGTTACCCGCTTGAGCCGCGCTGCTGAAGGCGGCGTCCGCTCCAGGCGCAGGTTAGGCCGCCCCTTGCTTATCTCGCCAGTTCGATTTGGAGCGCTGTTTCTTGATCTGCAGCAACTCGAACATTCTCTAGCGTCGTGGCTTCGTAGCCCTCGATGGTGACAACAATGGTGTAAGCGCGCGGAGTCGCCGGCAAATGGAAGCGTCCATCGGCATCGGTCGTCACCACCTGCCCCACCACGATTGGCTGGTCAGAGAATATCTGTACACGCGCCCTCGCCACGGGATTGCCAGAGGCGTCTGTGACAATGCCGTTGATTATCCCCTGAGAGAATCCGCCGATGCGCAGGATGCCGTTGAGGTCTGCGTCGGCGGCGTAAAGGTTGCCTGCCAAGTCGAAAGCCAAGCCGCGAATCTGGTGGAGCCCGTCGGCGAAGGGAGTAACACTGCCGTTGGACGCCACGCGCCATACTCGAGAACCTGCGGCTGCAAAGACTTCGCCTTCCGGACCGATGGCCAGGGCTGCCACTCCCTGCAGGCGCGCCAGTGTGTTTACATTGCCTTCGGGGGTGATGCGGAGGATCGTGTCGCCGTCGTTAGGTGTTTTGAAAATGGCGTCTCCGGTAAAGCCGGAAGGCCCGGTGATAACATTCAGGTTACCTTCGGCATCCAGCGCCAGGTCCTGGGGGAATTTCAACCCTTCCACAAACGTCACTTCCGAGCCGTCGGGATTTATCTTCATGATGCGACCCATGCTGGTTTCGGAGACGAACAATACGCCGTCGTCCCGATACACCAAGCCGCAGGGCATGGCGGATTTCGCCTGATGGCGAGGCGCGCCGCCGGGCTGTACGGTCAGAATCTCCTCCGGCATAGATGGCGCGCCCACACTGGCGAAGAGTGTGCCATCCGATGCGAAGGCCACAAAGGGCGTGGGTGGCGTGAAGGAAGGGTAATCGAAGAACCACGATACCTCACCGGCTGGGCTGACCAGCGCCATCATCCCGCCGTCGTCGTTGGCCACTGCCAAGTCGCCGCACGGGGAAAAGGCCATGCCCATCGGCGTAACGATGCCGTTGCCGGGGACAATCTCGCGCAGATTGCCATCCATCGAGATGGCGATCAGGCCGCCCTGCCTTAACTGACCCCCGACAATCTCCCGCGTTTTCGACAACCACTCGATGCCTGAGAGACCGTTCTCCGGAATTTCAGCAAGCAGCGTCGTGACGCCGCCGGGGGTGATGCGGTATATTCTTCCACTGGAAGCCCGATACCCGGTCGAAGTGTAGATGTTTCCATCGTCATCCACCGCCAGCCCGCCGGCAGAAAGATTTCTTTCAGGGGTGGGCGCCAACACGGTGACTGAAAAATCATCCATTGAAATCTCGTAGATATCATAACCGCCTCCCAAAAGCCGTCCATCCGGTGTGGAGCGTAATGCATTCATCCAGGGAATCGAGCGAGCCACTTTGGTAATCTTGCCTGCCGGTGTTATCTGCATCATATCGGAAGTACTCCTGCACTGGTTGGGTGCGAGATACAAATTTCCGTCCGGCCCGATCCCGAAGCCGCTATCGCAAGCCGCCTGTAGTTCCGGCGATTCCAAGATGATTTCGAACGCGCCAGCGGGTGATACGCGGGTTACGCGTCCACTGGGGGTCCAGTATAAGTACACGTTGCCGTTGGCGTCCACGCCGCCTTGATAGCCCCACGCATTCTTAGCCATTGATGTGACGGTTCCGTCATCCGCCACACGGGATGTGATACCGCTGCGGACGGAATGGACGAGTAAATCGCCCTGCGGCGTGATCATCACTTCCTGCGGCATGTTGAACACTCCCGGCGCGACGAACCATTCGGCCGCGTAGCCGGTTTGGGCAAAATTGATAGACAACGGTTCGAGAGAGCCGAAGAGAACAGGAGTCGTGAAGGTTTCAGCACATACTCGTGGAATAGCCGCTACTACTTCCGAGGTGGGTGAAACGGTTGGCGTGTGGGAAAATACAGTTGGCGTAACCCTTACCCGATCTTGGGTCGCTGCAGGAACACTGGTCACAAAAGGGGGAGAGGCGGTCGGTGTGTCTATTGGAACACAGGCAGCCAATAGAAAGCCCAGCAATAGAAAAACTCTAACCTTGGCTAATTTTATATTCACATCACAACCTCCTTCCCCAGAGCCGCCCAACAAGTACTCGGTTGAAACACCCAACATAATAGCCTATGGATAGTAATTGCCATTAATGGCATAGAATTCTTGTTACTTTCAATCCAAGAGGCAAAGAGTTACCATACCCTAATAATCATTATACTTACCTGGTTGGGAAAGTCAATCACCATGACAAAAAATCCTCGATCAGATACTGTATAACATCCACCTTAACGGTTTCCCGTCCTCGAAGCACCCTGTGGGTCGTGAAGCACCCTGTGGGTCGTGAAGCACCCTGTGGGTCGCGAAGAACCCTGTGGTTCGCGAAGCACCCTGTGGGTCGCGGCGGGCAACGATCGGTCTTGGATTCCCTGTCGTAATGTTAATGGCTTGGATGTAGTATAACGCCATTTTGGCGGGCGAGTCCCCACTGGTTGCACTAAGCCCGTCGAAGTGTCCACCGGGCGTTCTTTGAACGCGAGTGACGCATTGATGTAAACCATACTTGACATTACTTTAAATGTAAAGTATACTTTACATCGAGTGAATAGTCATGAACCTTCATAATCATTTGAAAGAACTTCGTCTTAAAAATAACTTAACTCAAGAATATCTTGCTGGTGTGGTAGGCGTCACACGCCAGACCATCATTTCAATTGAGAAGGAAAAGTTCGTGCCGTCGGTAAAACTGGCATTGGAACTTGCATTCGCATTAGATGCGCCTATTGATGAACTATTTTTCCTTGAAGAAAACCGGGGTGAAAACAATGACTAAGAACATGATGCCTTACTACCTGAGTCGGACAATTCTTACCGCAGCATTTGGATTATTGCTTTTTGTGACAGGTTCACCTTTGTGGATGGTAATTCTCATAAGCGGGCTGATTCTTGCCTTTTTTCTCTGGGCACCACATAGCGGGCGATATTCCGTTCACCCTGAACTTGGTGTTACCGCTCTCCGACGGGATGAGCGCACCCAGGTAATTAACAATAAAGCGGCGCGAAATGCTTTTGTCATAAGTATGCTGGCTGTTGGTGCAATAACTATTTACTATGGTTTACTTGGGGCAATCAACATTTCCATTGGCGTTTTTAAGATAATACTTATTATTGGTGCGTTAACTTACTTTATCTCTGATCTGTGGTTACGTAAATCCCAGCAATAGATAAATGCACTTTCTGACTGACAATGAAACGCCTGGCGGATGGGCTTCGCGAAGCTAGCCCGCAGGGCGTACCCTGCCGCGCAGCGCCCTGGAAGGGTGGGAGCCCGTAGGGCGTACCCTGTGGGTCCCTCGCGTAGCAAGCTCGCAGAGCGTACCCTGTGGGTCCCCGAAGGGGGCGGAGCGCAGCGTAGGGGGCAGCCTGTCCTGGATGGATAGTCCAGGGTAGCAGCGGCAGGTCTGGTTGCCATTATCGTCATACACGTAGGTGTTTCCGTTCGAGCGCTCCGTGACCGCATGCGGATGAGCCGGGTCACCATAAGTGTTGGTCACCCCGCCCTTGTTGTACAGGTTGCCGCTCGAGTAGCTGTAGTTCTCGCTGTACAATCCGTCTGTCCCGCCCGCTGCATTGGCCTGTATCACCATGTCGGCGTCATTGTAGCTGAACTCCTGCGCCTGCGGTCCAGCCAGGGCATCGCTGATGGTGGTCACGTTGCCGGCATTGTCGTACGTGTAGCTCATATTTTGCATACTGCTGGCGGTCAGGCCGCAGGTGAAGGCGTCCTCCCTGCTGTGACCAGGGGTAGTAGCTGTATGCCTTGGTCATGCCGTTGCCGAGCAGGCGCTGGGTCAGGCGTCCCGCGGCATCATAGGTCGTGGACTGGATGTAGATGTTCGTGCCTTCCATACCCTGCAGCATCATCTGCCCGTTGTAGGTGTAGCTCACCTGCTCGCTGCCGGGGTAGGTCATCGAGGCCGGCAGGTCGGCTTAGTTGTACGCCCACTGCGTGTTGAAGGTCTGCCCTGAAATCGTCTTTCCTTCCAGGGTCACCCTACCGCGGGTGTCATCTTTCCAGAATGGTGAAAATCTATAACAATGGTATGGATTATGAGCTCAACAACCGAGGTACCAGGGGGCGAAACTGCCGTACAGTGCATTGAAGTAACAGTGTACTTGGGCAAAGCTTAATTTAGTAATTATACCGTCTTGATAACATGTGTAGTGATATATTTTTATGTGATTATTAATGCGTTATCTTCTTTGAACCCATACATTATAAATTTCCTTTTTTTTACTTGATATCTTCAGAATCCTCACCTCGAATTTCTCCCGCAATTAGCTTCTTAATAAACGATTCTTCACCTGTTTCAATCCTTTTGGCAATATCTGGCGCAGCAAATCCACCTGCATATTCATAACCTTTGTACTCCTCAGGAAGTTTATTCCCTAACGGAATAGATTTTGAACCATCCCAGAAGAACCAATGATAGACAACAGGTGGATTACCACCCCAATATGCTTCTAGAAAACCGGGATAGGTAAAATCATTGACAGGAATATGTCCGATGATTTTCCAAAGGTCTGCTCGAACAGCGCCGCTAATTCCCACGAAAATAGGTTTGAAAAGATCATGAGCATTCTTGAGGGAATTTAAATCCATGTCTTCTTTTATATTTTTGATTACATCGTAAACTTGCAAGATTTGCCCCATTTTGGGGTCTCTATGAAGATATCTTCCATATGCTTTTCTACCATCTGAAAGGGGTATTTCAAGTATGCTACCCACACGCAATTTGGGTTTTTTCATTTTATTAGCCTCCAATTGGGTAATATCTCCTCTAAAAGATCTTTCCCATGCTCTCCAGCATCATCTGCCCGTTGTAGGTGTAGCTCACCTGCTCGCTGCCCGGGTAGGTCATCGAGGCCGGCAGGTCGGCTGAGTTGTACGCCCACTGCGTGTTGAATGCCTGCCCGGAAATTGTCTTACCTTCGAGGGTCACCCGCCCGCGGCTGTCGTACTCCCAGGCGGTCGAACCTGACCCATCCGTCATGCCGGTGCGCCGGCCTATACCGTTGTCTCCCTGGTCATTAGTGTAGTTCACGCTGCTCGTGCCGCTGCAGGCTGCGCCGCTGTAGGATTTGGGGGGAGGCTGGGAGGGGGTCATCTTTGCATATGTGAGTAAATATGATTTTATAATCAATCTACATGAATGATGTTCACTACCAAGTATTAACTTGTTGTCTCAGATCAGAAAATCTATCCTTTATCATTGATTAGGCTTGTTATCTTTTGAGATATGATTTTCTACAAAACCGTTGATAAATTTATAAAACCTATATTGCCAACCCAAACGAATAAATGTGCCTACAGTTGCAATCAGTTGCACCGGCAAAATTATACATACTATTCCTCCTAAACTATCAAGCGAATAGTTATCTTGCATTAAGCCCAGAATAGCAATAAATAAACCAAAGGCGATGCTGGCACAAAAACCAGAGATAAGAGAGCGTTTAATCCTATCAATAATATTGATTTGTACCTGTGATGGTGGAATTTGAGCCGCGATTATTATCATTGAATATAAAATCAACAATCCCAATAAAAAAACAAGGAAGTATTTGATTAATACCATTCGGTAAATTTCTATTAAAAATGTATTGCCTGCTATGGATAAAATGATAATGGTACCAGAGATTATCAAACCTATAATCCATGTCCCCAATGGTATAGAGTGCCCTGCAATTCTAGGGACCCGATGAGGTTGAATAATTTGTTTTGCACAAATAAATAATAAGAATAACCAAATAATACTTCCTAATACTAATATTAATAAACTTAGTGAAGTAAACATCAATATCTCCAGGTTAAGGCCAACTATAAGAATTAGTCCAATTTATAGTTCCCCAAGGGACAGGTGGCATATATCCATAGTCATTTAATACTGCCATCGTTTGCACTATTAGAGATGTCTCCGAAATTTGAGCCTGCCCTTGGAATCCCGCCCAAGTTAATGCCCACGCTTCTTGTGAACTTGAGCTTAATCTAAAGGTATGATCCCCATATACTCCTTCTGAAGATAAACCAATCGTTAAACTTATTTCGTTGTTCCCTGCTTTGTCATCTGCGATTGTACCAAGTGCTGTTGCACCTAAAGCAATGATATTACCAAGCTGTATAAACCGCTGGACTCTAATTTGGACCGTTGACCAACCAATTATGGCACCAGGAATCCCAGTAACCGGAGTACCTCCCAACCATGCAGCGCCGCTTGTGTATCCAATTATTGCCCCAGTAATAGCAAGAGCCTCAAGGTTAGCATCAATAGATAAAGCTGTCCAATTCGCAATTTTACTTAGAGAATAATATAAATCCTCTGTTCCCGGTAGATCATCTAAATCAAATCCGAATTCAATTCCTTGTCGATCTTTTTTGTTTTTTATTGGTTCCCCGCTCTCACAATTAGTTTTTATATTATTGCCAATATTGTCTTCTTCAACACAGTAATGTCCAGTTGGATCAATATATTTAACAGGATTGTTATTTGCATACGCATACCTGTCCCACGCCTGCGGATTTCCCGCCCCGGGCACGATCGTGTCCGCCTGTATAAACCTCCCCAGCGCCGGGTCGTACCAGCGTGCATTGTAGAAATACAACCCAAGACTGGCTTCTTCCCTCTGCCCCGTATATCGGCGGTCGGTGGGAGTGCTGCCGTACTCGTAGCGGGTGGTACCCCAGGCGGTGTACCTCAGCTCGGTCTTACCCCCCTGCGTGTTCTTGACCACCGCCGTCGAGTCCGAGGCTTGTCCTGAGCGACCTGCACCTGCGATTTTGGCAGGTGAGCGAAGGATGATCTCCAAAGATGTAATACAGCACATCGCCCTGCCTCATGGCGACCCGCTCCGCCCCGGTATAGTAGTATTTGGTGACTACTATTCCCTCCTTTTGGTAGTGCTGTCCTGCATAATATGTGGTCACCCCATTGATGATCGACTTTACCAGCTTGCCATCGCCGTCATAGGCGAAAATTGGCAACAAACCTAACTTGAATATTGCCTTACGGTTTTCCCGTGAGCATAAAGGAAAAACCGATATTGGGCAGCAGGAGCTCATCGTATTCTGGGGCACTGAAGAGTGTAATCTTCCTCCGAGCAGGCTCAAGTAGTGGCATGGGCTCGGCACAATCGATTACAGGTGGAACAGCGTTTCGCGAGTACGAGAACCGATGAGCCGGTATATGAATTTTAAATGGACTGTTCGATTTGTGTAATTAAGACATTGCGTTAACTAACTTTAATGGGAGTAAATTCCATCCCAACTGTGCAGCCATTCATTTCAAGTGCTTCTTTGAGTCTTGCGGATAAATAAATTTCGGGATCTATTTTCCCTTGAACTATGATCTTAAACATATGTGCGTATTTTATTTTATCTTCTCTCATAGTCGGTTTAATAATTTTCATGTAAGCTTCAGGGTCACTGCGATCCGGAGGTGTTTGCGAAATCCATCTGGTGTTATCCCAATCAAGTGCATCAATTGTGCATAAAATGTTTGGTACCCAAAATGGTTCAGGAAATTCTAAGTTTTTGTCCTGATATAGTTTTACAGGCAAAAATTCTACCTCGTTCTTAGAAATACTTTCTATCACGTTTCTTACTCTATCGGATACGATCTCGTAATACGCGCTACATAGTAAGTAGTCAACTGTCTTTTGTCCGGTAATGTAAATTGCGATGTCTTTTGGCCAGATCGAGGCCATGGATTTTGCTTCAAAACAAAGTCTTGTCTCATCAAAGTCAAAATCCTCCACTCGTTCAGCCTGGATCAACTCGGGTGAATCATCAAACAAATTACCATTAAATACTAACCAATACACCAGATTTGTTTTCATTGTTATCGGAACAACTCCATCCAGAACTCTTTTCTTAGCATTGACGGATTTTCCAGAACCGGTTTATTTTATAAAATTGACCGAAGGTCTCAACTCATATCTTATTGTAGAAGAATCCAAGTCTTCCCGAATCCCCACACTCTGTACCCCTCCCCCAAATACGACAGCGTAATGTTGGATATTTAATAAGTTCTCATGTCGTATTTGGGGGAGGCTGGGAGGGGGTCACCTCTACAATCCTAGTTTAATATTTTTATGACCAGTATACAAAAAATCAAGAATAAAGACAATAGGTTGTTCAGGTTCAATCCAAACCAGACATCGGAAACTCGTGCGGTATTGCACCCCCATCGCCTTCTGTAGCACTCGCGCCCATAAGAGCGTGCTGCTGTTCTGGCCAACACCTGCCTCTGCAGTCAACCTCATTCGGGGTTGGGGTTCTCAAAAGGGAGAGGGGAGCAAGAAACCACTCCATGATTGCTTATCAGTTTTTCCTATCCTCGGATTGACCCGTGCGAAAATATGTGATAGAAGTCACACAACTGGGTCATAATTAATGATATTCTGAAGATCTGATGATCCAGCATACACTTTCAATGGAGTCCGGATGACCAGATTACCCGTCTTGATCGCAGTCGCCGCATTGCTCGGCACCCTCGGCGTAGGCATGTACGTGACCGATTTCACTGCCTACCTGGGCAGCAACCCGGCGACCTGCAATAACTGCCACGTAATGGACGCGGTCTACGAGGGCTGGTTCCATGCTCCACACCGGCAATGGGCGACCTGTGCCGATTGCCACACCCCCCATGCCTTGCTCCCGAAGTATTACATCAAAGCCATTTCTGGCTATCACCACGTCACTGCTTTCACTTTCGGCCAGATCCCGGATGCCATCCGGGCAAAGGAAGAATCCCGCCGCATCGTGCAGGAGAACTGCATCCGCTGCCACGCGGTAACAGTGGATGGGATCGTGAATAACCCCATGCCGCTTGACCGCTATTGCTTTGAATGCCATCGCCTCACCGCCCATGGCGAGCATGGTATTTCGCTGTTGCCTTACCAAGACAAATAAATGAGGAGTCGCAACGATGAAACGTTATTCGATATACATCCTGACCGGTATCATCCTTGTATTGGCAGCCGCCCTGGTTGGAGTGCTGCTGTTCCTCAAGAACCAGCCGCCACAGGTGCGGGGTTTTCAACCCCTGGTCGAGATCGCCCCAATGGAACCGGATTCTGAGAAATGGGGGGTCAACTTCCCCAATGAATACTCCACCCTGCTGATGACCGGGACCAATAACACCGACACGACCTATGGCGGCTCGTCAAAGTTCTCTCACCTGGAACGCGACCCGCGCCAGGTGATCCTGTTCGCCGGCTATGGCTTCAGCAAGGATTACAACGATGACCGCGGTCACCTGAACTCCCTGCTTGATGTTCGCCAGACCAAGCGTATCGATGAAAAGACACCCGGCACATGCTATTCCTGCAAATCCTCAAATAATCCTGCCCTGTGGAGTGATATGGGTATGGCTGAGTATGACAAAATGCCCTTCAAAGACCTGGGAGAGTTCATCAGCGAACCTGTCGGATGCGCCAACTGTCACGAAGCCGGCACCATGCGCCTGGTAGTCACCAACCCGGCTCTGGACGAAGCGCTCAGGAAGCTGGGTAAAGACTGGAAGACGTTTGGTCGCCAGGAAATGCGCACGGTCGTGTGCGCCAACTGCCACGTGGAGTATTATTTCGCAGGCGAGGGCAAGTACCTGACCTTCCCCTGGGCAGGCGGTACGAATATCGATCAGATCGTTCAATATTACGAGGAACAGGGTTTCAAGGATTGGGATTATCCCGATGCCGGCACGCCCATGCTCAAAGCCCAGCACCCGGAGTATGAGTTCTTCACCGCCGACAGCACCCACTACAAGGCGGGGGTTTCCTGCGCCGACTGCCACATGCCCTATGTCCGTGAGGGCGCGCTGAAATATTCCAGCCATGATGTGAAAAGCCCGTTGTTCAACCCGGAACAGGCCTGCGGGCAGTGTCACACCGATGTGGCTTACGTCGTCGCCCGGGTGAAGACCATCCAGAATGAGGTCTTCCAGACCAAGCAGAACACCGAGGATGCCATCATTGATGCCATCAACGCCATCAAACAAGCGGCTTCCAACCCCGGGGCGGACGCGGGGTTGCTGGAGGAGGCGCGGGCGCTGCACCGTAAAGCCCAGTACCTGTGGGACTTCGTCTCCGCCGAGAACAGCATGGGCTTTCATAATCCCGAGTATGCCCTGGGTATCCTGGCTGAAGCCACTGACCTGGCTCGCCAGGCGCAGATGAAAGCCTCCAGGGCTGTGAACGACCCAACCCTGTTGCAGACCGGGACGTATTATCAACCATAGAGAATAAGGCAGGCTGGTATAGGAAGAATGCCGATAGGATTTTGATGGAATCAATAATGTGCAGACCGGTGCATGGTTCTCCTTCCCAAAAGAGGGCATCGCCTCGTTCGAAGAACCACAGGCTCATATGAACACCAATCTCCTGCAGGGTGTCACCGTCAAGGTAATTGAAATGAGGATTGACCCTTGGAGCCTGGATCTTTTTATCCGGATCGACTTTGAGAAGACGCATTTTCCATTTTCACATGAGGCAATAACTCATTCGCCCAGTATGACGTGGTCGGGACCTCGATCGATCTCCCAGGGATAGACAATGTAGGCATCCGTGACTGCCGCATAATAATCGGGGCACAGGCTGCCAAACATGTTGCGGTATGGGTTGAAGTGCAGCACACAGGTCTCGGGAAAGCCCCCGGCAGCCGATACCCGGTTCTTGACAGCCGTGATGGTCCGCCCGGAACCCCACACATCATCCACGATCAGGGTCGGACGACCGTGCAGCAGCTCCTCAGCGGGGAACTGCAGGAATTCTGGCCATACCATCAGCTTGGTTTTCTCATCGGCAACCTGGCCCGGGAAATCCACTGCTGCGGTCAGTATCTGGGTCAAGCCCATCGCCTCAGCCAGCATCCCGCCCGGGATGATACCGCCGCGCGTGATCAAGACCATCGTCGTGAACTCCCTCTTGAATTGCGGTAGCAGATGGTCAATGAGACGATCTATATCATCCCAGGTCAGGACCTCCCGCCGTCCCCTTGGCTGCATGAATTATTTAAGAACCGCGGCAAGCGGGGCAGGCGCAGCCACCGTGACCGCCTGGCCGGCGGTTTGCTGGGCGCGCTCTGCATCCCGTGCCCAGAGGTAGAGGCAGGTATGGTACGCTGTGGATGTATACGTGCTGATGACAGTCGCGACCATGGCAAAGACAAAGAAGATCACGACGCCCAATCCTATCCCGATCACCAAGCCGAACACCGCCGTCCCAAAAATGGATACCAGCCCGTAACCGATCCCAAGCCCCAGCACCACGCCGGTTATGACCAAAAGAAAACTGATCAAACCTGTGACCGCTTTTACACCTACGGTACTGATACCGACCAACAGCAGGTTATTCTTGATGATATAACCGGCACGTTTCAGCCCGTCCTTCAGATTGATGTCCTCGATGATCATGGCTGGCAATATAAGGAATGCAGCTTCTGTCCACACCGTATCGATCAAACCGGCAAGAAAATTCCTGCCGGGTTTATTCCCTTTTCCTTTAACCAGATTCTTGAACGTGTTGACGGCTGTCGATGCTGCTGCCAGGGTGATGATATCGAAAAAGTCACGCCTGACGATACCCCAGGCTTTATCCATGCGCCCATCGCCCTCAGCCAGGTAACCAAAGATCAGGTAGACGGTCATGGCTGAGAAAATATAGCTGACCAGGAAATTGACAAAGACCAACAGCACGCCAAGGATGAACATCACCACCTGGGAGATGGCACCTTTTTCACCCAGTAAAATCGCAGCCAGGACGATCGGCACGCCTCCAATGAGTGAAACAACAGTCCCGACCATTAATGCGTAGATGGAGGGTTTGATCAGGTCCTTGTCTTTAAATACCATCTGCCAGGATTGTTTAAGAAAATTCCAACCACGACTGAAGCTTTGCATGAATGTACTCCTTTCGTTATCAAATCAAATATATTACGTTGACAGCAATTTTGTTTTTGTCTAGCGATTATAGCAAAGATGGATAAAAGAGACGCATTATCGTCTGCGCTTGATAACCAATACTGCTGCAAGCGGGACCAGCAGCGCTGCACCACAGAAAGGCAGTGCTGACCCGGGTTTGGGTTCATTCGGGGTGGGTACAACCGGTGGCGGTGTCAGGCTGGGCATCACAGGTGCAGGTGGGGATTCTGTTCGTACCGGGGTAAATTCCACCGTGGCGGTTGGAACCTGCGGGGTAGGTGTGGTCGTCAACCATATGAAGTCAAACACATCGCCGTCACGCTTGATTGCGCCATCGGGGAAAAAGTAATACAGATTGTCGGCAATCTCGAGGACCTTGGGATCGCGTGGGCTTATCGTCAAGGCTGTCCGTATCTCTTGAAGACCACGGATGAATTCAGCAGAAGTGTCGAGGTTTTCAAAAGATGCGAAGCGGGCATGGACAGCCAGCAGGTCAGCGAAACCGGCATGCCAGAGGGCATCATTGGGCAGCAGGCTGACCGCTTTCTCGTAGGCCTGTACGCTCAAGTGATAAAGTTCCAGGCCACTTGTGTCCCGGCGGTAATCCTTGCGCAGGAAAAAGATCTCTTTGTAGATCTTGCCCAGGCGCCCCCAGGCTTCACCATCGCTCGGATTATTGGTTACATTCTCACGCTCGTTCAGGACTTTCTTCCAGGCTGATGGCATTACCAGGGAGATCTCAAAGTTATCTTCCGCGGTCGGTTCAAGGTCATCGAAGTGCCAGCGGATTTCTTTCCCTGAGAAGCTTCCTCCTGTCGTGGTCAGGGACCAGCCTGTATGCGTGTCAAGAATGACATTCTGGGTATTGGCTTCGTAGGGGAATCGCACGATCAGGTCCGCGCTGCCTATCGTATCCTTCCATCCTGTGCCTGTGGACAGGAGATAGTAGAAGGCGATGTATGGGTATTCACCGCTGCCATCAACCGAATAGCTGACTCTGACCTGGATATCCTGCCCGGGTGGAAATGTCACTTCGAACTCCGCCCAGGGAACCTGGCCGCTGCCGTAGTAGGGATCTTCTCCTTGAATACGCCTGGTCCGGACGTTTTTCCCATCCACCTTGACGTTCAGGTCGGTGAGCTCAGGGTAGTTAAAGTAACCATCGCTGGCGCTGATGGGGAAACGGGCAGACATCGTCTCGACCTCGCTGCCCGTGTTATGCATGGTAAAGTCCGCCGTAACACGGGCACGCCCCAGGCTGCTGGAAGGCGCCTCTAACTGGACGTCGATCATCACGGTCTCAGCCAGCATGCGCACCTGGGTACCCTCGCTGCCTGGCACCGGGTTGGCTCCGGGCGGTTGGGCTGGTGGAGCCATGTCGGCATGGACAATGGATGGTAATAAGAAAAGAGTGATAATCATAAATATCGGAATGATGTGTTTCATGGTTCTCTCCTTTTCTACCTGTACTATCACCGGCAGCTTCTTGCAGAATGGTCCAGGATATCCCAGCGGCTGGTTCCATCGGGATAATTCAATCCCGATTCCCACCTTCCCCGGTCGTCAGAGCAGGCTCACCGGGTCGATCTCCACTCGCCATCCCTCCGGTATATGTCCCATTAAAAGAGATGCCGGATCGGGTCCGCGTATCACGATCTGCCAGCGGTAAAGACTGTTCAATTTGGCAAAGTAACATGGAACCGGACCGATAATCTCCGTTTGCCGTCGATCTCCTTTGATGATCTGCTCACGAAGCCTGTCAGCCATTTGCTTTGAATTCATTTCAGCCTTCATCACATCACGATGGCGAAATTCGAGACGCACCAGGCGGGTGAAAGGCGGGTAACCCAGCTGGCGGCGATAAGCAAGTTCCTGTTGATAAAAACCCGCATAGTCGTGCATCGAGGCGGCCTGGATGGCGTAGTGTTCCGGTTGGAAGGTCTGCAGAACCACCTGTCCACCCAGTGAACTGCGCCCCGCCCGCCCTGCCACCTGGGTCAGCACCTGGAAGAGGCGCTCACCGGCGAAGGGATCGGGCAGGTTCAACCCCACATCAGCCAGGACCACCCCCACCAGGGTAACGAGAGGGAAATCCAATCCCTTGGCGAGCATCTGCGTGCCAATGAGCACATCGGCACGATGCGCCGAAAAGTGACTCAGGATGATATCGTGGGCACCTTTCTTACGGGTGGTTTCCCAATCCCAGCGCAGGGTACGCGCCTGGGGGAACAACCTCTGCACCTCGGTTTCGACCCGCTCACTTCCCAGCCCATACTGGCGGATCTGTTCCCCCTTACACTGCGGGCAGATTTTTGGCAGCAGGCGGGTGTAACCGCAGTAATGGCAAAGCAGCTCCACTGATATGACCTGGGTATGATATGTCAACGGTGTTTCACAGCGGGGACAGCAAAGCGAATACCCGCAGTCACGGCAAAAAACATATGTTGCCGTACCGCGCCGGTTCAGGAATAAGATGGCTTGCTGGTCTTTCACCAGGACTTCGTTCAGAGCTGAGGTCAGGAGACGGCTGAATATGCCGCGGTTCCCAGCCTTGAGCTCATCACGCATATCGACAACCTTTACAGTTGGGAGACCAGCAGTAGATTCCCTGGATGTTGAAGGAATGATGCGGTTTGGCAGTTCCAACAAATGGAACTTACCTTTTTCTACCTCATAACGGGTGACGATGGTCGGTGTGGCAGATCCCAGGATACAGACCGCACTGTACAGGCGGGCAGCCATCTGTGCGGCAGATACCGCATGATAGGATGGAGGTTCGGATTGGTAGTACGACCCATCGTGACACTCGTCCAGGACGATCAAACCAACGTCTGGTAAAGGTGCGAACAACGCACTGCGGGGTCCTATGATTACTTTTATCGATCCACCCCGTGCCCTGCGCCAGGTATCGTAACGTTCCCCTTCCGACAACCGCGAATGGATCAGTCCAACCTGCCCCGGGAAACGGGCAATGAAACGACGTACTGTCTGTGGTGTGAGGGCGATCTCGGGAACCAGCACGATGGCTTGTCGGCCGCGCCTGATCACTTCGGCTGCAGCCTGCAGGTAGATCTCGGTCTTGCCTGAACCTGTTACACCATGTAGAAGGAAAGGCCGGCTCGGATTTCCCGACTCAAGTTCACGGAAACCCTCCAGAATGCTCTGCCAGGCTTTTTGCTGGTCCGATGTGAGTGCCAGGGGTTTATCCGGCGGCATTTCGATCTTTGCCAGCGGATCGCGCCAGGTCTCGGATTCCCGCAGGACGATCAGGTCTCTCTCGGCAAGTTCCTGCAGGTCAGCCAGGGTGCACCCACTTTCGGCATACACCCAGGCGACATTGACCTCGTCCGGTTCGCGCATCAAGAAGCGTAAAGCCGCTTGCCGCCTGTGGCGTACCTGCTCTGTCCTGCCCAGTTCGGGCAGAGCCTCTTCAGCAGCCTGTGGTGGAACAGCCAGCTGGGCGGTACGGATGAATTTCGGTCGTACCCTGGCAGCCGGCAGTACTGAATGGCTTTCAATCAGACCACGCCGGACAAGTGCCTGGGCTGACATGCGCCAGTCCACATGGCTGATATGCCGGTCGATCTGGCGCCCGCGCAGTGGACCTCGTTTATCCAGCAGGTCGAGCAGGCGTTTTTGGATCTCTGAAGCGGAAGGTTGAATGGAAAGCGGACTATCAGAAGATCCTCGGTCCTTGATCCCCGAATCTCGAAGCACGTATACCACATCCGCCTGCTGGCTTAATCCTGCCGGCAGCATTAAACCAATTATCATCGCTAGCGGGTTGAGAGATTCCCGGGCGAGGGATTCAGCGAGGGCAATCTGAACGCTGGTCAGGACGGGTTGGGGGTCGAGCAGATCAATGACCGCCTTGATTTTGGCTGTGGAGGGCTTATCAATAAAACGCAATACCACGCCCTGGACCGTCTGTGCACCAAAGGGCACACGCACCAGGCAGCCGATGCCAACCTGCCCCTCCAATTCAGCCGGGAGGTGATAATCGAAAACTCCCCTGACGGCGGGGACGTTGACGGCAAGCTGGAGGAAGATGGTCATGCGATGAAGAAATGACTATATATATTTCAGTGTGTTTTTAACACCACTGCCGCACCATAACCGACCACTGACGAGAAGTCACCGGTTACATCACCTGAAGTGGCATGGTGTAGGATTTTAACTGTATCCGCTTCCAGTTCCTG
>Ga0315277_10001456_pt1 | contig 34509 bp, 27 predicted proteins | sample YL17G05_15_MG_FD_203695 | JGI IMG/M metagenome (GOLD analysis project Ga0315277, IMG submission 203695) | Sediment microbial communities from Yellowstone Lake, YNP, Wyoming, USA - YL17G05_15 | ecosystem: Environmental > Aquatic > Freshwater > Lake > Sediment | place: USA: Wyoming | collected...
AGAAAATACAAGTGCGGGGCAAGACCAGAACTTGAATTATAATTTTTTTAAAACAAATTTTGCCCCCTTCCGCCCTGCGGGCGGAAAAGAAAGGCCCCTCACGCCGAAGGCGTGTACAGAAATGCTCTCATTATTGAACTACATCCGAACTTTTTTCAAAGAAAACCCTGATGCCGAGTTTTGAGTGGAGCGAGAAGAAAAAAAGAAAAAAGGTATCCCGCCAGGGGCGGGATGAGCAAAAAAGCATCCGCCCTGGGCGGATGAAAGCCCCCCTCAAAAAAAGATTTCGCCGCGAAGCGGCGAAGAAAAGCCCCCGATCGCCCCAGCCCCTGCGGGGCGGACGAAATTTATATTTTACTTTGCAAAACATATCAGAGCTGATACATAGTAGAGCCCGTTTTCATTATAACCCATTTTGGGATATTCTACTATGGGATATACACTTAATTTATAATAAATACAAATATGACAACGATTTACACAAAAGAATATAAAGACGTGACGCAAAAATTGCTTAAAGCTAGAAAGGAATCTGGTTTAAAACAAGTCGAAGTTGCTAAAAAACTAGGGAAACCACAGTCTTATATCTCAAAAATTGAAAAAGGAGAAAGAAGGGTAGATATTGTTGAATTGAAGATATTGGCAAAAATATACAATAAAAAAATAACTTATTTTATATGACAGAGGTTCAAAATCATGGATTTGTTTTTGAAGATTGGATAAAGAGTGTTCTTGGTGTAGCGGAGCTTGCATATAATTATACTCAAAAGTGGGATATTCCAGGTGAAACGCCGATTAGCGTTAAGTGTATGGGATTAACAAATGCCTTAGAGTTTGGAAGCACGGTAAGAATGTGGGAAATTAACGAAACATTTACTCTTGTTGTCGGTAGGTGGGAGCAGGTCGGATTTAAAAAATTAATCAGGAGTATAGACGAAATAGATATTACCCCGGAAATTTTAAAAAAAATGAGAGGCGATATTTTGTTAGAAGAAATTGTGGCTTTTGATAAAAAAATAAAAACTTTTCCGGCTGGAAAAGTTGGTCAAAAACAAGGAATAGAATTTGCTGAAAGATGGAAAGATGAAAGAAGGGGCAGGATCGGCCTATTAACGATTACCCATAAGATTGACAGTAAAAGTCAGAGAAGGATTCAATGCAATCTTAATTTTAATAATTATATTGAATTGTTTGGGCGACCTTCGGGAAAGATTAATTTTCGCGGGCATGTCTTTAATCAAGAAATAAATCATGGCCCAAGAATATTTAATGATAAATAGTATGGCCACTGTTTTTATTAATAATGGAGTAGTTGAGCTTAGATTAACATTGCCTCGCAGTAAGGTTCGAATTTGTGATAATAATGGCAATCATGTTTCCAAGCCATCTTCTGAAAATATCAACTTTGGCAACCATTATATTGAATGGATGATTACCAATGACGAATTACTTAAAATAATAAAACAAAAATTTACAAGAGAGGAGATTCTAGAATTGAGAAGTGAACTGCAAGAGACAAATATTTCTCTTAGAGATTCTGAATTTTACAGTAGAGCTGCTCAAAAACAAAGAATTAATCAAACTATCGATAACTTTTTTATTTATAAATATGAGGAGGTTTTTTATTCATTCGAAAGAAGTATAAACCAGAATTTATTGGTTAAAATTACATTTAAAATGGGTGATTATACTTTAGCGGCGCATATGTTTGTTCTTATTGGTCTTATTAGTCCCGACATAACATTAGATAACCGCGAGGGCAGTATTAGAGTAAATAATGCCCTGGGGTCAGGCGCTAAATGCCTTTGGAGTCCATCAAATCAGATAATTCGTGAGATTGCCAAAGTGTTGGCATGCTCCTCCAGAGATCATAAAAACGATTTAATTAGTTTGTTAGAGGGAATAAGCACCTAAACGCTAACTTTAAAATTATACACATCTTCTCTCTTAATTGATTTGCTTCCAACCCGGCAAGTTATATTTCTAAAATAATCAATATTTTTATTTATTTGGCGACAAATATTTTCTTTAAATTGTTTGTCTTTAGCGTATTGATGTTTTACATCAAAGATGTAAAACATATCATTTAAAATATCTTCCCTCTCATTTATTAGACCGCACTTTCCGACGCTAGAATTGCCAACTCTCACCACGGCAATTTTATAATTTTCAATCGGTTTATTTTTTGGTATTTCATTTTTTTCAAGAATATTTTTTGCTGATACATTGTTTTCTGTATATGATTTTTGGACGTTAACTTTTTTTGCTTCAAAAAATTCCAGTAAAGGTGTTCCCTTGTCGTTTTTTATATATCCGTTATTCTTGTGAAAAACCACCTGCGGAATTAATTCTTCGTGAATATTTTTTATATCAAATACCTCTTCATTTTTCTTACCATTTTCGTATAGCAAAATAATTTTGTTTTTTAACTCTCCTGAGTTAGTAAAAACAGTAAAACAGCAGGGGATGCTCTTATCAAACCAAATTTTATCATTTTGATAAATAATAATTGTTGAAAAATATTTCAATAATTCATCCTTTACAGATTTATTTCGATTTTTTATAAAAAATGAAATTGGCAAAACAAAACCAAGTGAAGATTCTTTGTCTGCTAAATGTTTTAAGCTTTTGAGTATAAAAATATTTTCAATTTTTTCCTTCCCCTTCTTTAATTCTTTTTTTGTTAGGAAAACAGGGGATAAGGCGTTTGATAGGAGATATTTTCTTATGTCAAAATAGCTTTCTTTTAAATTGTATTTGCTAAACGGCGGGTTGCCAATAATTAGGTCGTATTTTTTGCCAAAAGGCATATTGAAAAAATCTGATGGTTCTGTGGTTAGCTCCTCGTCTATTTCACACCCATCGATATTTGAAAATCCTTTTTCTTTCAATACTTTAATAAAATTTCCGGTCCCAAAAGATGGTTCAAGTATTTTTATATTATTCTTGTAGTGCTTGTACGATAAAACTAAATTTACCAAATTTTTAACAATTTCAATTTTTGTAAAATATTGACCCAAAACTTCTTGTTTGTTTTTCATATTAAAATTTTTTTAACCTCTCCCTTGCTAATTTACAATAGTCATTGCTAATTTCGAACCCTATAAAATTTCTTTTTAACTGTTTGCAAGCGACAGCCGTGCTCCCGCTTCCCATGAATGGATCAAGAACTATATCGTTTTCTTTTGAAAAGAGCATCAGTAGCTCTTTTATAAATGTTTTTGGTTTTGGTGTTGGGTGATTTATGAATCCTTCATCTGGCTCAATCATTCGGCCAGGTGTGTCCATGAAAATATCCTTCCCTTTTTTTATCATTCTTGGATTGCCCTTTTTAAAAACAACACAAGACATGTATTTAGTAAAACCGATTGGCGACATTACTCTTCCGTTCGGACAATGTAAAATAAAGTTCCAGAAGTATTGGAAAGGATTATTTTTAAAAATATCAGGTAAAAATTTTATACTAAAAAATGTTATATAGAAAGAATCATTTTTTAATATTCTATGGCTTTCTGGTAAAGATGAATAAAATAGATCTAGATTATTGTCATTTTTTATCCCAGCCTTATTTAATCCGTAAGGTGGGTCTGTCAAGATTAGGTCAATTGAATTATCCGAGATTATTTTAAACCCATTAAAACAATCAATATTTTGAATTGTATTTAAAAGACTAGTTTGCATATGATTTTTTCGTTAATTCTCCTTTATAATATATCATATTGCCATTGTTAGTACAAGGGTGGCGCGCCAGTTGTTGCCTACATAAATTTCGTCCGCCCCGCCCCGCAGGGGCTGGGGCGATCGGGGGCTTTTTTCGCCGCTTCGCGGCGAAATCTTTTTTTGAGGGGGGCTTTCATCCGCCCAGGGCGGATGCTTTTTTGCTCATCCCGCCCCTGGCGGGATACCTTTTTTCTTTTTTTCTTCTCGCTCCACTCAAAACTCGGCATCAGGGTTTTCTTTGAAAAAAGTTCGGATGTAGTTCAATAATGAGAGCATTAAAATAAAATACGCCCAAATCATTGGGCGTATTTTATTTTAATATTTTCAGAGTCGGATTCGAACGGGGAGGGTTTGGGAACCAAGAGGTTCCCACTGCTTTTAGGGGATGGTATTGGAAGGGGTGGAAACCCCTTCCAAAGAGGAGCGTCAGCGACGATTCGAATTCCGACCCCGGGAGCAAAATAAAAAATCCTTCATTTTTTGAGGGATTTTTTATTTTTTTCTTGGGGCGGATGAGAAGTTTATGCCCAGAGAACGGAACGTAAAAAAATAACTCATTGATTGACTGCGAAGGTTGCTGTAATTATAATTAAGATTATGAAAAAGATAATCACATTATTAGCGCTTCTCGTTGTTCTAGTTTTAATTTTTGGCATAAATTTTGAGTATGGCAGTTCTTTGGCAAATTTTCAGGATGAATTATTTGCTCAATATAACTCAGGCGCAAAAATAACTCCAGCACAAATGCATCGGCTGAAATCAAACAGATGGGTTAGTTTGGCCTACTTTTTAGCCCCTAACAACCTAGTTGTCAGGCAATACTGCTTGATTGATTTAATTAACAACAATCCAAAGAACGAGAAAAAAATAATGAATTTGGCAAATAAAATAGGCCCGGATTCCGTTTGGCTGGAAGGCTATAGTTACTGGCTTTATACAAAGACTTTTCTGGAAAAATACAATGAAAAATTTGGAACGGCAGAAATTCAAGAATTTATTGAGGATATAGATTCCAGTTTTGCAAAAACAGCCTATCGGCGAGGCGATAAACTTTATCCGGCGCCTTATGGCGATCTAAGGGATGTTCCGCTGGAAGATTCGTTGCAGCATGGAATCTCCTCCGTCGAGGCGAGTATTGGGATTATTACGAAAAATAATAACATCTATTTTATTAAGGCCGCGCCTTTGGGCTTCAATATGCACACCCCGGAAACGAGAACGGAAATAAAAATAGTGGATGGAAGGCCGGAAAATTTCGTATTTTACGAAGGTTATGGCCGAAAGTATAAGAATTTTTTCCTGGAACTGCTTGATATGCTGGATGTGAAAAGATTTTCTTCTTTTTTCCGATAACGGAGCGCGAAACCCTTTCTAAAAAGCGAGCGCCGACCCCGGGAGCTCTTAAAAAATCGCCAACCAGACGGTTTTTTGGTAGAATAAAGACAGCGGCTTTTTTAACTGAATAATTATAAAAAAATATGAGCAAAAACATTAATAAATATCTATACTGGATTCCGCGGATATTGGCAATAGTCTTTATTCTTTTTTTATCGATATTTTCGTTAGACGTTTTTGAACCCGGGTTGAACGCTTGGCAGATAATTATCGGCTTGCTTATTCATAATATTCCTGTTTTTATCCTGGCAATCGTTCTGTGGATATCGTGGAAGCGCGAGATTGTGGGTGGAATATTTTTTATTTTGGCAGGAATATTATTGTCTACAGTAAGCGTTGTAAGAATGGTTCAGTCTGAATATTTTACCTGGTATGGGACCCTCGGTGTGGCCTTAACGGTGGGCGGGCCGGCAATTATTATTGGGATTCTATTTCTTATCGGCTGGTTTAAAAAAATAAAATTAACAATTAATATTTAGCTGCATGGTTATTATTAATTAACAAAAAATTATGAGCTTTGAACAAATGCCAACTTTAGAAAAAGAACCGGTTATTTTAACGAAAGAAGAATATGGAAAGATAATTGAATTGGGACCGGAAAATCCCGAAGTTATAAAAATTATGCAAGAAAAAGGCATTTCACCCGATTCCGGCGTTATTGATATAGAAATTGAAGGCAGCAAGCATAAAATAGAAACAAGAAGTGATGATTTTGGAACAATGGTGAGAGAACAAACTTATGGTAAAGAAAATTAAATCGAAAATTGTTGTATAAATTATTTGTCAGATAAAAACAGTTGGCAATAAATAAAAAAGGCTATTTAACGATAGTCTTTTTTGTTTAATATTTTGAAAGCTGGACTCGTATTTAGCCCGACAAAAGGTTGTTAAACCTTAAAAAACATGATATAATATAGATAGCAGATTTATATATTAAAATATTCAAGCGATTTAGCTTGAAGTTTTCTAATTTACGCTTGGCCATTGAGTTAAGTCTTAACTTGCCGGCCAAATAAGAACTAAATATGAACCAATATTTAAGAAACTTTTTTCAGGTCAAGGCTATAATTTTTGTTCTGGCTTTGGCCTTTTTTATTTTCGGCAGCGTATCCGAGGTTAGGGCCGCGACCGAACCAATAATGATAAAAGATATTGATCCCGGGAGTGGCAGTTCAGATCCCAGTGGCCTTACTGTTTTTAATGGGGAATTATATTTTAGTGTCTATGAAAGCGTTAACGGAATCGAACTTTGGAAATCAGACAGCACCGCTTCAGGAACAGTGTTAGTTAAAGATATTAATCCTGGGGGCGGCCATTCATTTCCTGGTTCTCTTACCGTTGCTAACGGAGAATTATATTTTTCCGCCTCTGACGGCGTTAATGGAGCCGAACTTTGGCAGTCCGACGGTACAGCGAGCGGAACAGTAATAGTTAAAGATATTAATCCCGGGAGCAGCGGTTCAGGCCCCTATTCTTTGGCTGTTTTTAACGGAGAATTATATTTTAATGCCTATAACGACACCTACGGGGCCGAATTTTGGCAGTCCGACGGTACTGCTTCGGGAACAGTGATGGTTAAAGATATTTATTCAGGAGTTAACGGTTCAGGCCCTAATTCTTTTACTGTTTTAAACGGAGAATTATATTTTGTTGCCGATGACGGCGTTAATGGAGCCGAACTTTGGCAGTCCGATGGTACGGCTACTGGAACAGTGATGGTTAAAGATATTTATTCAGGAGTTAACGGTTCAGGTCCTAATTCTTTTACTGTTTTAAACGGAGAATTATATTTTATTGCCGATGACGGCACTAATGGAGCCGAACTTTGGCAGTCCGATGGTACGGCTACTGGAACAATGCTGGTTAAAGATATTAACTCAGGAGTTAACGGTTCAAATATCAATTCTTTGGCCGTTTTTAACGGGGAATTATATTTTAGTGCCAGCGACGGCATCAATGGCCAAAAACTTTGGAAATCCAATGGCACGGACGTTGGGACAGCGATGGTTAGCCCTGGGAGTGGCGGAAGTCCTTATTCTTTAACCGTTGTTAACGACAAATTATATTTTGTCGATAGTGATGGCGATAATGGAGTCGAACTTTGGCAGTCCGACGGCACGGACGTTGGGACAGCGATAGTTAAAGATATTAATCCCGGCAGCAGCGATTCAGGTCCCAGCTATTTGACTGGTTTTAACGGAGAATTATATTTTTCCGCCTCTGACGGCGTTGACGGAATCGAACTTTGGAAATCAGACGGTACGGATGTCGGGACAGTAATGGTTAAAGATATTGCCAGCGGTAGTTCATGGCCCAGTTCTTTGACCGTTGTTAACGGTATATTATATTTTAAGGCTAACGATGGCATTCATGGAACCGAACTTTGGAAATATCATATTTTGACTGACACAGAGAATGTTGCCGCCGCTCAAACCGCTGTAGCTGGAATATCGCCCTGGACTGCTGTAAATGGAGTAGACACTAACATTATTGACAGCATACAAACAATAGTTAATGCCTCTTCAACCGGCGTAACTGTAACAATCAGCACAACTACTCCGCCGGCTAATTCGCAAGTTGCCCCTGACGGCACTATTACCTATGGAAGTTCAACCGTTATCGGAGATGTAACTTTTACTTTGACCAAGAACGCCGCTACTGCCGAGCAATCGATTTCCGTAACTATTCCGGACGCGGTAGCTCCAATATTAACCGCAACGAGCGCAACTAATGTCGCAACAACGACTGCTACTTTGAATTTTACAACGGACGAAGCCGGGACATATTATTATTTGGTATATCTTGCGCCAAGCGGTGGAATGCTTGGCGGTTTTCCAGGTGCGGCAAAAGTGAAAGCACAGGGTACTGCTGTAACCAAAGGAACAGGACCAATTTCGGTGGGAGCAAAAAGTGTCGGCATAACAGGATTGTCGGCAGTTACTGGTTATAACGCTTATGTGATAGTGGAAGATGCCGCAGGTAATCTGTCAGCGGTGAGCAAAATACCTTTTACCAATGTGACTTTGGCGTATGTTGATAGTAATTATAATTCAGGAGATGCCGGCGGACACACCTGGGGTCATGATGCTTTCTCTACAATTAAAGGAGGAATTGAGGCGGTGGCAACTGGTGGAACAGTGTATGTGAATGCAGGAACTTATGAAGAAGAGATTGTGATCAATAAAACACTTACTCTGGAAGGAGATGTGGGCGATGAGGGAGTTGGACCGGGTCTGAACGCACCTACTATCCATGATACTATTTGCAATGGCAGTCCAATAAATATTACCGCCAACGACGTAACGGTTGAGGGTTTTATACTTGATGCTTTTTGTGACTCTGCCTCTATCAGGGCTGGGAATGGAATTATTGGATCGAATATTTTAGATAATGAAGTATTAAACAATTACACGGGCATTGGTTTGTCTCCTTATTCGTCAAGCAGTATAGTTATGCGTAACCTCATACACGACAATACAAATAATGGCATAGGTATAGGAGGATCGCAGGGTAACACTATTTCTAATAATAATATTTACGACAACGGAGACGTAGGTATCTATTTTAAGTGTGGCAATAACGACAGTGTCTGCGATTCTAGTGGTACGGTTGTCTCAAACAACGATATTTACGATAATAACAACGGCGTTTACTTTGACGCCGGCGATCAGGGGGCCCCTGTGACCATCGGGGAGGGTAACATTATTACTGGCAACACAGAAGGTATTTATATTGATGGTAACGCGGGCAACTTTGTCATTCACGGAAATTCTATTTATAATAACCCGGGGCTTAAATCCGGTTTGCATGTGGAGAATGCGACATTTGTGGATGCCGCTCGAAACTGGTGGGGTGATATCAGCGGGCCAAATGTGGATGGCAATGGCCCTGGCACCTCAGTTGACAGCGAAACTATCACCACTAACACTTTAGGTCTCGTTTTTTATCGACCATGGTGTGTTGATGATGCTTGTTTAGCTCTCAGTACTGCGTCTAGTACTCCTGATGATCTAATTGATTTATTGACCGGAGGTTCATTTGTTTTGACTGGCGGAGTAGATCCTTCCAATGTTACTTCTGTTGAAGCGGCTGAAGATGTCACTCTTACTTTGTTGGATGGAAGCTCCGTGGAAATTCCTACTGGTACTGTCATTAGCCAGGAAGGTGGAGATCCTTTTTCTGCGTCGGATTTGTCCGCTTCAGAAGTTGATGTATCGACGCTCACCGGTTTGGGCGCCGGAGTTACGGCCGAGGGTGCGCTCGAGTGGGGCATTCCGAACTTGCATTTAGAGTTTAACCCTGCTGTTACACTTCATATTTATGTCAGCGCAGCCTTGAACGGCCAGACTTTGCATGTCAAGCGCTCGGCTGACGGCGGAGTCACCTGGACTTCTGACGGTATTGTGCCTCCGGCTACCTGTGTAGTCTCCGGCGGTATCTGTACTTTCCAGGCGACTAAAGCTTCCACTTATGTTTCCGAGAAGATTGCCAGCAGCGGTGGTACCAGTGGCAGCGGCGGCGGCGGTGGAACTTGCACCAGCGTTGTTTACGATGCCTGGCAGAGTTGTGTTAACGGCATGCAATATCGCAGTATTTTAAGCCAGACTCCAAATAATTGTACTCTAACCTCCGCCCAGCAGGCAGAGAGATCAAAGGTTTGCGGTACGATTTCGGAAACCCCAGAAACTCCATCCACTTCAGAAACTCCGGTCACTACCATTACCAATTTAACCAATGCTAATAGCACGGTAGTTAACGAAGTAACCGCCGGGGAAGCCAATACTTTAATCACTGCCGCCAGTTTTGCCAACCTCTCGGTAACCGAGAAAACAACCTATTTGAAAATAGTCGCTCTGACCACTGCCACTCTTTCCCAGGCGAATCAATATACCATTGCTGATTTCATCCATGACGGCACGCCAACCACTGCTATTCTCGGTGCGGGCGAACGTGCCGGTTCTATCGCTTCTTTCCAGAGCGCCTTCAACCGTCTGCCCGCGACCGAGGCGGATTGGCAGGATGTGATTAAGATCGCCAACGGCCGTTGGCCGACCCAGAGAAGCACGACTGCCGAAGACCGGGCCAAAATCAGTTTTAAAAAAGTCTATCTGCGCGCTGCGAACATGTCCAATTCTAACGACAATGCCGCCGTCACAGTCATGGCTTATGGTCTGCGCCCAGCCTTAAGAAACCTGAACAGTGAAAAAGCCGCGATCAAATCTTTTATTTTTATCTATAAGATAACTCCGGTTTCCGCCGCCAATTGGGATATTGTCCGCGCCATCGCTTATTCCGGCGCGACCAGGTAATTCAGTAAAATAATTGTATGAAGATTTTACGGATTATTGGAATTTTAGTTTTCGTTTTTGTCGGCTCTTGGTTTTGTATTGTAATTGAAACTAAATTATTAAATCTTGATCTTAAAATTAACGATCCAACCACGCTCCCTTTGGCAATGTGGTCTATGGCAATAATCTCAACTCTTGTCTTTGTTGCGATTGGAACATCGTGGCTTTTTACGGCAACCCGGATAATTCCTAGTGCGAAAAACGGTTTTTTTTTCGGACTTTTTGCAGTTATTCTCGGCCTGTTTCTTGATATAGCTCTTCTTATCCCGTATAAGAATGGACCTTCTTTTTTGCTTAAATATTACCATCAAACAATATACTGGGCAGCTTTTGTATTGGTACTACTGGTATGTACGGCGGTGGGGTATATAAAGGCGAGAAAAATAAGAAAAAGTTAAATATAATTAAAATAAAATTATGAAAAAAAGAATTTATTTATTTTTATTTTTATTGCCAGTCGTTTTGATCTTTAGCGGCTGCGGCAAGAAAGTCGACAGCAATAAGGTTCCGCCAGCCGTTCAAAATAATGCGACAACGGAAAGTGAAAAATCCGAAACCACCAAGATGTCGGCTACGGTTAAAGAAATGCTAAAAGGCGGCAAATCGCTTGAATGCACTTTTAGTTTTACCGATGTTAAGGAAGGAGCGACTCAAACCGGAAAAATTTACGTTGATGGCCCTAAAGCCAGGTTTAGAAGTGAAACAGAGGTGACTACGAATAGCACAGGACAAAAAACCCAAGCTTTTATGATCACTGTCGGCGATTACGGTTATTCTTGGAATAATATTAGTCCTAAGACCGGCATTAAATTTAATTTAAATGAATCATCGTCAATAAGTAATTCTGATAAAAGCGCGCAAAACACTGAAGATTTAGACCAGAAGATTGATTTTGATTGCCACAAGTGGTCGGTTGATAATTCTAAATTTGAAATGCCGGCCGGAGTGGTGTTTACTGATTTTGATGAAATGATGAAATCTTTAAGCGTTCCGACCAGCGCGACAAATATTGATGTTTGTTCAATTTGCAATCAAATTCCTGACGCTGCAACTAAAGCTGAATGCCAAAAGACTAATTGTAAATAATAAAAATAAATTTGGAGATAGAATTGAGAATTATTTTTTAATATTTACAATCTGATTCGAACCAAAATTCGAATGGGGCAGGTTGACAATTTTAAATATCAGAATTATGATGATGGTTAAAGTATGGCAATAAAGACTAACAATAAATTTTTCAGCTTTTTCTTTACCGGCGTTGCGGGCGGTTAGTTTTTTATTAAGGCTGATAATTTTCTTAAAAAACGACTGGCCCGCTAAAACGGGCCGGTTTTATTTTATCCTCGTTCTTTGAAAAAGGAGAAGGTTTATGAAGTTGAAGAAAATTTTGGCTTTAGGACCTGAGGGAACGAACGGGCATCAGGCGGCGGAAGGATTAAGGCCGGATTTGAAAATAGAATTTTGTCAGCATAATTCGGAAATTTTGCGCGGAGTTTATGAAGGCAAAGCGCCGTTCGGAGTGGTGCCGGTCGAAAACAGCACAACCGGCCGGATCAATGAAGTGATAAAGTTTTGGATATCTTTGCCGCCTAATTACCGGAACATTTACGTGGTCGGCGGAACTAATTTGCCGGTTAGGCACTGTCTCTTGGCTCATCCGAAAATAAAACAAGCTACGCGATTAAGAATTGTTTATTCGCATCCCGAAGCTTTGGAACAATGCCAAAATTCCCTGCAACGGCTAAAATTAAGCGGCCAGCCGTCAAAAAGCACGGCTGACGCGGTGAAAATCGTTGCCGCCAGCGAACCCGGGCAAGGTTTGGGCGCCATTGCTTCCGAGTTTACCGCCGGTATATATGGCTTAAGGATTTTGCAGCGTGATTTTCAGGATGAGAATCATAACAGCACCCACTTTCATTTGATCGGCCGGGAAAAAACCGGCCGGCCGAGCGGAAAAGATCTGACGCCCCTGATTTTTTGGCTGAAGAATAAACCGGGCGAATTGCACCGGGCTACGGGAATATTCGAAGTCGCCAATATCAATATGGTATCGATTCATTCCATCCCGTTGGGCCGTTCGCGGGAATTCGCTTTCTATGTCGAAATTCAAGGCCATCAAGACGAGGAGATCGTGGCTTCGGCCCTAAAGCTATTAAAAAATTTAGCTGACAGGCTGATTGTCCTCGGTTCCTATCAACCGCGGGTGATTTAGTAAAAATAATCGCTCCAAAAGCCAGTAGAAATTTTACTGGCTTTTATTTTTTATATTTATCGCAGAGCTAAAACTTTTTATTGCCAAGAAGGCGGTTTTTTAGTAGAATAGAAAAAGAATGTCTGAGCGAAATACCTATCGAGGCTAAACGTTGTTTTCATTGCACGCAAAAAGTCGATTAAAACATGGATCTGTAATAAAAAATTCCTAATCAGGGATTAATTATTTTCAAAATAAAAACCCCTTCCTTCTATGCGTCGCTTTTTTGGATTTTTTATTAATCTTTTTCTTGCTGTTGTCATTGTTTACATTCCTTTAATTTGGGTTGATAATGGCACGATCGTTTGGAATCCGAAAGATTGGTTAGATGAGACGAAATATCTGATTAAACTAAAGCCGGCTGCGGTTCCGGTCCAGGCGCCTTCGCCAAACATAGATGTGGCGAACTTGGTTGATCCAAGTCTTCAGCTGGCTTTTTATCTGATTCAGCAAGATCCCCAGTTTAATTATTTGGCGCAATTTGCCATAGACAAAAGAATTAAGATTAAGGTCCAAGCCGGATCATGCGGCAACGATCCAAAGGCTTGTTACGAAGATACTTGTCCCGAGCGGAAGCCGGGCACGGTTTATCTCGATCCTGTTTTAGCGGCGGCTCCGACTGTTCCCTGGGCCGCGGCCGGCGTCATAATCCACGAACTTACCCACGCCTGGAATCATCTGGAAAAACCTTCTTATTATTGTACCGAGGAACAGCATCACTTGTCGGATGAATTTACAGCTTTTAAAAATCAACAACTTTTTAAAAGGCAGTATACGAGGTTTGGTTTTTTTGATTATTTTGACCGGCAGGGGAATTTGAACGAATATTGCTTATACCACAATATAAAAAGAGATTATCAGCAGCTACGGGGAGATCTGCTTGACGATGTTAATATTCCGACGCCGAACGGAGTCAATAGATTGTTTTGTTACTTTTATTCCGATTTAACGACGTTTTAAAAATAATTCACCGATTAGAATCCACAAAGATCACCTTGTAAATTAAGGTGATTTTTTGTTGTTTCAGGCAGGATTTTAACTTAACCTGACAAAAATCATTATACATATGACTAACTTTAAAAAATATGGTATAATCCGATTAGCAAATTTATATATTAAAATTATAATAAAAACTCCCAAGCTAAATTAATTATTTAGTTGAGAATTTTATAATTTACGATTGGCCTTGGAGTTAAATTTTAACTCGTTGGTCAAATACAAAAAATATGAACAAATTATTTCGTCGTAGTTTTATATTAACAGTTGCCGCAGTTTTTATAATGTGCGGTTTTTTTGCCGCCACAAAATCCGCAAAGGCAGGTCCTCCCCCTCCTTCTATTCTTATAAATGAATTTGTTTCAAATACGGCCGGCAATGAATGGGTTGAGCTTTTTAATGCCTCGTCGTCAGATATAGTAATGGCAAATTACAGGATTGAAAACGGTCCAGGAACTGCTACAACCACTATTACCAACGTAACTATACCGGCGAACGGTTTAGTTGTAATAGCGTTTGCTCCTGGTAATAATCTTCGTGATGATGGAGATGTTATTTTTCTTTTCGATGTTGCCCACGGAGGTACTCCGATTTTCGGAGTTTCCTATGGCGACCGAGATCCGGGGGGACCAGTGCTTCATGCAGGTGATGCAACTCCTCCGGACCCTGAATACTCCGGTTGTATTACTGATTACACTCCGGGCGCTTTAGTTTACTCAATTGCCACTCCCGGCAATAAGACAAAAGGTTGGTTTAATAATGCGGTAAATTTTGATTGTATTGACGGAGTTCCAACCCCTCCAGGACCACCAGCTCCTCCTACACTAGGCTCTATCGCCGCTTGTCTTTCTTCAGCGCAAGGAGTTTTTACGAACATGACTTCATTAGCTACTGATCCGACAACTGCAACTGATTTGATTTTTGAAAAAAGAACTAATGTCGCAGATCCTGGTACCGCGCTTGGCAGTATTTCTTTTGCCGGTCCGCTAAACTTGTCTGATAATAATGTTATGGGTTATTTAAAATCTATTGGACAGAAGTTGGAGATAGGAGGCGCTGGAATTGGTCCGGAATATGCCAAGGTCGGTTTGAATACTTATGCTACCAGCACAATTGAATCTGCTTTTAAGGATCAGCCGGCCACAGTGACCATGTATGGATTATCAGGACCAAGCTTTAGTAGTACTAGCGCCCCAAGCCTTATTGTAAAAAATAATGAAGGAGAGGTTATCCCACCTACTGATATTGTAAATTATCCAGATATTGATACAACTTCTCCTGGTTTAGGTTTTAACGCTACTTCCTCAACTTTTACTTTTGGCACCAGCCATTTCACGACCTTTGAATCTATCACCGATGCTGTTGCCGCGGTCAATGATGCAGCCGATGAAGCTGCAATGGAAATAGTTATCACTGATAACGCCGCATTATTAGGCTTAACAATAACAGATCCATCAGATTTTTTCAGTTTAACTAACAAAACTCCGGTTTACACAGCCTTGTTAACACCAGTTTATACGACTAAAGAAGAAATACAGACAGATTTTAACGCTGCCGTATCAGCGGAACAAGATGTTGAAGCCGCTGCCGCAACCGACGCCTTAATTTCTGCCTTACCATTTATCGCAGATTTAACTTTGGATGATGCCGGTAACGTAACCGCAGCCGGAGATTCGTATGATGCCTTAACACTGACTCAACAAGGTTTAGTTACAGGACTAGCCACACTAGAAGCAGATGAGGCTCAAATTACAGCTTTAACAGATGCCGATGCTGCCGTGACCACCGCTGAAGGAGATCAGACTCAAGGAAATGTTGATGCCGCTAATACTTTAATGTTGGCCGTAGCAGCTGGAGGAGCCAAAGATGCGTTGCAAGGCAGAATTGATGTTGTGCAAGATATTGTTGATGTTGCTACCGCCCAAAACACTATGATGGGAATGCTATCACCTTGGGCTGCTGTAGAAGGATTAGATCTTAATATTATTGATAGAATACAATCGATAGTTGACGATGTTGTAGCCGATGTAATAGTAATGATTAGCACCATTACTTCACCAGCCAACACGCATATAAGCATGACAGGAGTCGTTACTTATGATTCTTCACCAGAAACCGATGATGTAACATTTACCTTGACCAAAAATGCTGCAACTGTTGAGCAATTAATTTTGGTGGCTGTTCCAATTAGTCATGATGAAGAAGATGTTGTCGCTGCTCAAGCCGCCGTGGACGAAATGGATTCTTCTGGTACTTGGACAGCTCAAGAAGGAGTAGACACCAACATTATTGACAGCGTACAAGCGGTAGTTTCATCCGGCGTAACAGTAACGATTAGTATGACCGCTAACTCGCAAGTTGCTTCTAACGGCGACATTACCTACGGAAGTTCAGAAGTTACCGGAGATGTGACTTTTACCTTAACTAAGAATTCAGCAACTGCCGAGCAGACAATTTCAGTAACCGTTCCAGTCCAAATGCCTAGTGAAGTGTGGGTGGACTCTACTTATTTTGATGTTGATAACGATGGTGGTCATAATTGGGGTTATGACGCGTTTGCGACGATTGCCGGAGGCGTTTCAGCGGTCGCCGAAGGCGGGACAGTATATGTGAATGCGGGAACTTATAATGAAGAAATTGTGATCAATAAAGCGCTTACTCTGGAAGGAGATGTGGGAGATGACGGGATTGGACCGGGTTCAGATGCGCCAGTCATTCACAATACTACTTGCAGCACTAATCTTGCGATAAATATCAACGCCAATGATGTAACCGTTGAAGGTTTTATCCTGGACAATACTTGTGATTCTCCAAGCTTAAGCGTCGCAAGTGACATGACTGGAGCAAATATTCTGGACAATGAATTACAAGACAGTTTTACAGGCATTGTTTTGTCTCCAAATTCGTCCAGCACCACGGTTATGAAAAATCTCATACACGATACTTATAACGGTATTATCGTGACTGGCTCGCAGGATAACATTATTTCCAACAATGAAATTTATAATAATGGACTTATTGGTGGAAACGGCGGTGTCTATATAGATGTCTTTCTCGGTGATTCCAGCGGTACTGTCGTTTCGGATAATAATATTCATGACAACGGCTATGGCGTTTACTTTGATGCCGGCGATCAGGATTCGGCGGTGACTGTCGGACCTGACAATGACATTTATGGTAACGGCGAAGGAGTCTATGTTAGCGGCGATGCGCATAATTTTTTTGTGAACAATAACAAGATACATGATAATGTTGGTCCTGAGTCGGGTCTCTATGTGCTGAATGATACAACCGGTATGGATGCAAGTAAAAACTGGTGGGATGATAGCGCCGGACCGGTGGTTATTGTTGACTTAACGCCAACATTCAACGAAGGCGGTGACGGAGAAACTATTGATATCAGCGCTTCAAACTTCGTCTTCTACCGTCCGTTCTGCACAGACGACACTTGTACCACGTTGAGCACTGCCTCGACCACATCAGATGATTTGAGTTCACTCTTTACTTCGGGTGCATTTGTGCTTCCATTTGGCGAGGATCCGAGCGATGTCACAAGCGTGCAGGCCGCAGAGGATGTGACAATTACGCTTCCCGACGGCAGTTCCGTGGAAATTCCCGCGGATACAATTATCACTCAGCAGGGCGATCTCTCTTTTGATCCATCCCTTTTGTCCGCCACGGAAGTTGATGTTGCCACGCTCACCGGTCTGGGTGCGGGTGTTACCGCCGAGGGTGCGCTGGAGTGGGGCATTCCGAATTTGCATTTAGAGTTTGATCCTGCCGTTACACTCCATATTTATGTTAGTACAGCCTTGAATGGCCAGACTTTGCATGTCAAGCGTTCAGATGATGGTGGTGTCACCTGGACTTCCGATGGTATTGTGGCTCCGGCTACCTGCGTAGTTTCCGGCGGTATCTGCACTTTCCAGGCGACTAAAGCTTCCACTTATGTTTCCGAGAAGATTGCCAGCAGCGGCGGTACCGGTGGCGGTGGCGGTGGTGCCTCTTGCACCAGCGTTGTTTACGATGCCTGGCAGAGTTGTGTTAACGGTATGCAATATCGCAGTATTTTAAGCCAGACTCCTTCTTCCTGTACCTTAACATCTGCCCAGCAGGCAGAAAGATCAAAGGTTTGCGGTGTGATTATGGAAACTCCGGAAACTCCAACCGCGACAACTACTCCGTCCGACGCTATTACCAGTTTGATTGGTGCCAATAGCGCGACTGTTAATGTTGTAACGGCCGGAGAAGCACAGACGTTGATCAGTACCGCTGCTTTCGCCAATCTCTCGGCAACCGAAAAAGCAACCTATTTAAAGATAATCGCCCTGACCACTGCCACTCTTTCCCAGGCGAATCAATATACCATTGCTGATTTCATCCATGCGGGCACCCCCACCACCGTTATTCTCGGTTCTGGTGAACGCGCCGGTGTCATCGCCTCTTTCCAGAGCGCGTTTAACCGCTTACCCACAACCGAAGCGGATTGGCAGGATGTAATAAAAATTGCTAACGGCCGATGGCCGACCCAGAGAAGCACTACGGCCGAAGACCGAGCCAAAGTCAGCTTTAAAAAGATTTATCTGCGCGCTGCGAACATGTCTAATCCCAACGACAACGCCGCCGTCACAGTCATGGCCTATGGCTTGCGCCCGGCCTTAAGAAACCTGAACAGCGAAAAAGCCGCTATCGTATCTTTCCGCTTTATTTACAAAATAACTCCGGTTTCCGCTCAAAATTGGGACATTGTCCGATCAATTTCTTATTCCGGCGCGAAGAGGTAATCGAGTAAAATAATCGGGTAAAAATATTAAAAAAACGTCAGCCCAAAGCTGGCGTTTTTTGTTTACTAAGATGGCTAAAATTTGTAAATTTTTTGTTAATTATTTTACAGCTGACAATTTTTTTGACAAAATAACTAATCCCCAGTAATATAAGTAAAATTCGGTACTTTGACAACTAATCTTAACAAAGGAGGAATAAGTGAAAAAGAAAGACGTAGAGAGGAGACAGTGCGATTCTTTTTTCGCAAAAATGGAACGCATCGCTTTGGCTTTAAGCTATGGCGATGTCCGGCTTAAGTCCGGGTATTCCAAAGTAATACCCGCCGATGTTGATCTGAAGACTTTTTTTTCCCGGAATGTTCCCTTGAATATTCCAATCGTCAGTTCGCCCATGGACACCGTAACCGAGCATAAGATGGCGATCGCCATGGCGATACTCGGGGGCTTGGGCATTATCCACAAAGGATTATCGCCCAAAGACCAGGCGTCGGCCGTCGGTAAAGTGAAGCATTTTTTAAGCGCTTTTATTACCGATCCGATTACTGTTTCGCCCGATGATACGGTGGAAACGGTCTTGCTGATGAAAGAAAAAAAGAATTACCGTTTTTCCAGTTTTCCTGTTGTTGATTCTGAAGGCAAAGTTATCGGTTTGGTGACCAGCAATGATTTTGATTTTTGCATGGATCATCAGCTGAAGATTTCACAAATCATGTCCAAGGAGATTATCGGCATCAAGCAAGACGCCTCCATTGACGAGCTTTACAGCACGATGTCTGAAAGCCGGAAAAAATTACTTCCGGTTTTAGATCCAGCTGGCGGCTTGAAGGGGATTTATACTTTGGCCGATGTCAAGCGCATCAAGACCGGAAAATCCAATAAATATAATTTGGATTCAAAGGGGCGCTTGCGCGTTGGCGCGACTATCGGCGTTAGGGAAGACGCGGAAGAAAGAATGGAGTTGTTAAGCCGCCGTAAAACCGATGTGGTGGTGATTGATACGGCTCATGGTGACTCTGAAGGCGTGATTGAGGCGCTCAAATTCTGCAAAAAGAATTACCCGTCAATTGACGTTGTGGCCGGAAATATTTCCGAACCGGAAGCGGCTAAGCGTTTAGAAAAAGCCGGGGCGGATGGTGTCCGCGTCGGACAAGGCCCGGGGTCGATTTGCACTACCAGAATAGTGGCAGGCATCGGTTGCCCGCAGGTAACAGCGTCTTACAATTGCGCCAAGGCGGTTCGAGGTTCCGGGATCGGCGTTTGCGCTGATGGCGGCATCGAGTATTCAGGAGATGTTCCGATTGCTCTTGGTACCGGGGCCACCTGCGTGATGCTGGGTAAGGCGTTGGCGGGAACCAAAGAATCTCCGGGCGAAATTTTCTTTCGCGACGGCAAAGCGGTAAAGATCTATCGCGGCATGGGTTCTCTGGAAGCGATGATTGATCACCGAACTTCGCGTGAGCGCTATGGGTTAGCGGGGAATACTGCTGCCGATAAGCTGGTGCCGGAGGGAGTAAAAGGAGATGTTGATTACAAGGGCGAGGTGTCAGCCGTGGTTTTCTATTTTGTTGAAGGAACAAAATCCGGTTTTGGTTATGTGGGCGCGCAAAACGTTCCGGAATTTCAGGCCAAGGCTGATTTTCGCCGTATTTCCAATGCCGGTTTGAAAGAATCGCATCCGCATGGTTTGTCCAACATTCAAGATTCACCCAATTATCGCATTTAACTGAAAGGAAGAAATAATGGATATTTCAAGCACTGTTTGGTCGGGATTGAAAAAACTGACCAAGGATATTACGACGGTCGCCATCACTTGTCTGCAATGGGGCGATACTGGTAAAGGTAAGTTCGTCGACCTTTTTGCCAGATGGGCGAAAATTATTGCCCGTGGCACTGGCGGCGACAATGCCGGACACTCTATTTGGTCAAATGGAGTGGGACATGTTTTTCATCTTATTCCTTCGGGTATTCTTTATGATTCCGAAGGCAAAATTAATATCATCGGCACAGGGACCGTAGTTTATCCCAAGACCCTGTGCCATGAATTGGCTTTGCTTCGGAAAGATGGTTTAAGCTACAACAACTTAATGCTGTCTTTGAACGCGAAGCTGATCTTGCCAACGCATATTGTTTTGGATAACGTTCAAGAGTGCTTAGCCGGAAATAGCGGCAAGATCGGCACGACAGGCAAAGGCATTGGGCCGGCTTATGCTGATCATGTAGCGCGCTTCGGGTTAGTGGTCAATGATCTGCTTAACACTGATGTTTTTGCGACTAAGCTGAAGCGCCATTTGGCTCATAAGCGGGCGATTCTTGCCAACTGCGATTCAGAGATTTTGAAGGTAGCTTTAAACAAGCCCCACTTGGAAAACGGATTGTATTACGACTCGAAAGTTATTTTTCGTATAGATGCCATTTTCGAAAAATATATGGCTTACGGGAAGGAACTCGCGCCTTTGATCCGTGAAACCGATTTTTTTCTGCAAAGCCAAGTTGGGCGGAAAAAGATTCTTTTGGAGGGTGCTCAGGGAGTTCTTTTAAGCCCTAAGTACGGATCATATCCTTTTGTCACTTCATCCGATTGTTCGGTGCATGGCTTGGCTGAAGGCGTCGGATTGACACGTTCCCAGGTCGATCTGTCATTGGGAATTGTTAAAGGTTTCTATATGACACGGGTTGGCGACGGGCCTTTCCCGACGGAAATGGGCGGAGAAAGATCGGATAAATGGTGTAATGGCGGCGAAGGCAGCCGGGAACTGGAGTCGTCCAGGTACGGCGATGCCGGCATTAATGACAAGGATGAATTCCTTCAGGGCGTGGCTTTGCGCCGGATCGGCCAAGAATTTGGCGCCACGACCGGCAGACCGCGGCGAACTGGCTGGCTGGACTTGCCCCTGCTTAAACATTCTTTACGCATTAGCGGTCCGGATGTGATTTTGACCAAGCTGGATGTTTTGAACGGCTTGGAAGAAATCAAAGTTTGCACCGCTTACAAATATTGCGGTCCGGATTTCCGTTACGGCGAAGAAAAGATCCGGTCCGGCGGTATTCTGAAAGAAGCGATTCCTGTTTCTGAAGTTCTTCAGTACTGCCAGCCTGTTTATGAAAAACATGCCGGCTGGCCAGGGGAATTAAGAGGTATTTCCAGCTTTGACGGATTGCCTTCGGAGCTGAAAAAAATCCTAAAATCTGTGGTTGAGAAAACCGGCCTCAATCCCAGAATCATTTCTATCGGGCAGGATCGGGAAGAAACGATTTTTGCCTGATTGTTCATTTTTATTCATCGCAGTTTCTTGTTAAAAGAAACTGCGATTTTTTATTAGATAAAACCCCAGTACTACAGCTGGGGTTATTATTGGAATTTTAAATGTTTTCCGCTATTCAATTTTTATTATTGTGTATTCAGCAGTTTTATTCGCCAGCTTAACAGTAACTGTTTCGCCGATTTTTCGGCCAAGCAGCGCCGCACCCAGCGGAGAAGAATAGGAAATGACGCCGGAGGAAGGATCGGTTTCAGCCGAACCGAGTATTTGAAAAATTTTTGTCCGGCCCGCGCTTTTCACGGTTACAAAATGGCCAAGGCCGGCGGCAGTTTTGCTTTTATCCGGTTCAATAATTTCGGCTCGGGCTATTTGATCTTCAACATCAAGCATCCGCTGATTCAGTCCGCGGAGCCGTCCTTTGGCAATTTGATAAGCGGCGTTTTCGGAAAAATCGCCCATCAGCGCCAACCGTTTAACTTCTGAGGCTAAAGGCGGGCGGATTTTTTTCATTTTTTCCAGCTCGGCCTCTAATTTATTAAATTTCGCCCTGGTTATTCTGGGGTCCGGCTTGCCTCGCAAATATTTATCCGGTTTTCTGATTGGTACGCGCATAAAGATTGATGAATATGTAAAATAGATATATAAATATAATAGATTAGATTGGTAATTTTAGCAATTTAGAGATTTTTTATAGGGGCTTTATATTCCGGTTTTTTATGATAGAATTGAAATATGAAATATGATGTTGCCGTAATTGGCGGCGGGCCGGCCGGAATGATGGCGGCGGGCCGGGCAGGCGAGCTTGGCGCTCGCGTTGTTTTGTTAGAAAAAAACAATAAACCGGGTTTAAAACTTCTGCTTACCGGCAAAGGCCGCTGTAATATCACCAATAAGGCTGATTCCGAGCGGGAGATGATAGAAGAATTCGGTCCGCCCGGCAAATTTCTTTTTTCCGCCCTGCATAAATTTGGCGTAGATGATGTCATTGATTTTTTTGAAGAGCGCGGCGTTAAAATTAAAGTGGAAAGAGGCAACCGGGTGTTTCCGGCCAGCGATCAATCGCGCGATGTGCTGGAAGCTCTGCTTGGTTATTTAAAAAAATCAAAAGTGGAAATAAAAACAAATTCCGCGCTCAAGGAAATAATTTTTAAAGACGATAAAATTGAGAAGGTCTTGCTTTTTGGCGGACGGGAAATAATCGCTGATAAATTTATTATCGCCACCGGCGGAAAATCTTATCCGGCCACCGGTTCAACCGGCGACGGCTATTTGTGGCTGAAAAAATTGGGGCATAAGATTACCGGATTAAAGCCGGCGCTGGTGCCGGTTATTGTCAAAGAAAAACTGGTTAAAGAGCTGGAAGGCTTAAGTCTGAAGAATGTTGCCATCAGCTTATATAAAGATAAGCGTAAAATCGATTCCCGTTTTGGCGAGGCGATTTTTACCGCCGACGGCTTAAGCGGGCCGATAATCATTGATTTGAGCAAGAAGGTCGGCGAGGTTATTGATTCCGCGGCCGGCGGCAGCGTTAGATTGCAAATTGATTTTAAGCCGGCGCTGGATTACCCCACGCTTGATTTAAGAATCCGGAAAGATTTTGCGGCCGGAAAGAATAAATTATTTAAAAATGGCCTGAACGGATTATTGCCGGAGAAATTAATTCCGGTGATAATTAAGCTCTCGGGCATAAATCCGGAAAAGAAAGTCAATCTTGTTTCCCGCACCGAAAGAAAAAAATTATTGCACCTGCTGAAAGAATTCAGCTTGGAAATCAAGAGTTTGGCCGGTTTTGATAAAGCGATAATTACTTCCGGCGGAGTGGCACTGAAAGAAGTTGATCCAAAAACCATGCAATCAAAAATAATTAAAAATTTATATCTGGCCGGGGAAATTCTGGATTTGGCCGGTCCGACCGGAGGGTATAATCTGCAAGTTTGCTGGAGCACCGGCTTTGCCGCCGGCGAGGGCGTAGTTTAATAAATGTGAGGGTCGGCGGATTTACTCCGCGATCCAAGCGACCTTGGAAGAGGGAGTATTGAGAAGGAAATCCTATCAAGGGTTTTCCCCTCAAATTTTTATGAACAATAAAGAAAGAATTGAATATCCCGTTATTATCAATAAATATCTGGCTTTGAAAAAAATTTGCAGCCGGAAAGAATCCGACCGCCTGCTTAAAGTCGGGAAAATAACGGTTAACGGCAAACTCGGCGAGCCCGGACAGATGATTAAACCGGGCGATAAAGTTGAAGTGGAACTGATCAATAAGAATTTGGTGTATCTGGCCTTTAATAAACCGCGCGGAATTATTACCGTTAATCCGCAGGCAGGGGAGCGAAGCATTGCCGATATTTTAAGATTCCATGAAAAAGTTTTTCCTATCGGCCGGCTGGACAAGATGTCTTCCGGCTTGATAATTTTGACCAACGATGGGCGCATTACCGACAAGCTTTTGAATCCGAATTTTTTTCACGAGAAAGAATATGAGGTTGACGTTGACCGGCCGATTACCGGCGAATTTCTGAAAAAAATGGCCGCCGGCGTGGAATTGAACGATGGTTATCTGACAAAAAAATGCCGGATTAAAAAAATTCGCGATAAAACTTTTTTGGTAATTTTAACCGAAGGAAAAAAACATCAAATCCGCCGGATGTGCGAAGTTTTGGGGCAGAAAGTCGTTGATTTGCACCGCCTGCGGATTATGAATATCGCTCTTGACGGTTTAGCCGCTGGAAAATACCGGCAAATAATCGGTCTGGAATTAAAGGAATTTCTTCATGCTCTGGAAATAAATTAGTTGTCAGATGAAGGCTGTCATAGTTGACTTTTCTTCAAAAAAATGATATAATAATTTATTAACTGTACCTTAATAAATAAAGATATCCATAAACTGGGAGGAAAAAATGAAGATTGCCTTTTTGTCAGATATTCACAGTAATCTGCAGGCGTTGCAGGCCGTTTTTGACGACTTGAACGTGCAGTCGATTGATAAAATCATTTGTTTGGGGGATGTCGTCGGCTACGGGGCAAATCCTAAGGAATGCTTGGCGATGCTGTTTAGCGACAAGAGGGCTGAAGTTTTTTTGCGCGGTAATCATGAACATATTTTGAGCAGGTATTGCCGCTTTTGGGAAAAACCGCCGGAAGGAACAATGAATAAGTATGCCTGGAAAGCAATCCAGTATTCATATCTTAATCTTCCCGCGGACGATGTTGAGCGTTTAGTTCAATGGCCGGAAAGATTGGTGTGCTTTGAAGAAGACTTAACCTTGGCTCATGGCGCGTATTCAGAGAATTGTGTTTCTCACTATGTCGATGATTTAGCCGAGGCCAGTTTTGAAATGGATTTGGCCCTGACAAACATCTGCGTTTTTGGACATACGCATAAGCCCCACGTTTATGTTCGGCATAAAAAGACCTTCAGTTCTTTATCCGCTTCGGAAATTGAACTATTGCCGGCCGATAAATATCTCATTAATGTCGGCAGCGTCGGCCAGCCGCGCGATGGCGATAACCGGGCTGCGTATGGGATTCTTGAAATTACGCCCCAAGGCAATGTGTATTGTTTGCGCCGGGTGAAGTATGATATTCTGCGGGCGGTAGAATCTTTTGCTGCTACGAATTTGCCGAATTTTCTGGCCAACAGATTGTTTATCGGAGAATAGCCGTAAAAAAACGAGGAGCGATTGATAATTCAGTCGCTCCTATTTTTTGTCCAGCGTCTTCCCAAGCAGTTTTTATTGTGCTAAGCTGATTTTATTAAAAGGGCGGCAGGCCCTAATAAACCCAGACCGTTTTGCGGTCAGACAAGCTATGTATAAAAAGAAAAAAATTGCTGGCAAGAAGCACAAGAAGAAACAGGGCAAAACTATCAACAGCCTGCGCTATTAAAATAAGAGCCTCTAAAACTTGTCGTGCTTAAAATCGCTTTTGATTTTTTAATCCAGAGCGGTTTTTTTGACGTTATTTTATGGTATGATATACTAAGGGCGTAATTAATAATCAGTTTATATGGAAAATAAAAAACTTTTAACTTTTGGTTTTATTCTTGGCGCCTCGTTGATTATCGGCACCGCGATTATCGCCTGGTCGTTGATTACAATCAAGGCCAGCGTTGATCAGATTTCTGTTTCCGGTTCGGCCCGCCAGCGCGTTACCTCCGATTCGGTCAAATGGACCGGCAGTTTTTCCCGTATCGTTTTAAAAGCGGAGATTACCAATGGCTATGCGCAGATGAAAAAAGATGAAGCCGATTTAACGAAATTTTTAAAAAATAATGGCGTCAAGGATGAAGAAATAAATATCTACCCGGTTTTTATGAACGAAGTTTATAAGAACGATCAGAATGCACCCCGGGAATATACTTTGAATCAGACAGTCGAAGTCCGTTCGTCCGAGGTGGAAAAAATAAAAAATTTGGCCAAGAATATCCAGCCTCTGATTGATAAGGGCGTGTTTTTCTCCACTAACGCGCTGGAATATTATTATACAAAGCTGGCGGACATGAGAATTTCCATGTTGCCGGAAGCGATTAAAGACGCTAAAGCCAGGGCGGATAAAATTGCCGAAGGTTCGGGCAAACAAATCAAGTCGATTAAGACGGTTGATATGGGCGTAGTGCAGGTGCTTTCGCCGAACTCGGTGGATATTTCCGATTACGGCAATTATGACACTTCCAGCGTGGAAAAAGAAATAATGATAACCGTTAAGGTGATTTTTAATCTTAAATAATTTTTTAATATAAAAATCTCTCCGCCCAGGGCGGAAGGGATTTTGTTTTTTAAAGAAAAAAATGAACGAAAATCATGCAGCCGTAATGTGGCTAATTTTTGGCCTTTGCGTGGTGGCCGGCCTCATCGCCGTCTATTTAACACCTCTGGCCCAGGCATTCGGCACCTAAAATTAACAAACCCTTTGACCGTCGGTTAAAGGGTTTTAAATTTGGCCGACAAATGATATTATGATTATAATAACAATAACCAAAATTTCTTATGAAAATCAAAAGCGGTTTGAGTCAATTTAAGAACGAAAAAGTTTTATTGGCGGTTGCCGGCGAGCGCCGTGCCAGGTTTTTTGTCATCGATGACGGTGAAATTAATTTATTTGCCGAAATTGAAGAGTTGGTCCCAAAGTATAGCGACAACGAAGGTTTTTATGGCGGCAAAAAGGGCGGCAAATTGAGCCGGATGGGCAATCCCAATCATGAGGTGCGCAAAGAATATCTGCTTAATAAATTTGCCTGTAAGTTTGAAGAAAAAGTGGCTGCCGCCGAGGCTGGCAAAAATGAATTGCCGATTTATCTTTTCGCGCCGACGTTTATTCATACAATGCTCGCAGAATCTTTGCCCAAGGCAATGGCTAAGCGGATAAAAATGAATATTGCCGGAAATTATCTTCATGCTAAGCCATTTGAATTGATCGAGATGATTGATAAAAAAAGTGTTGGCGGAAAAACTGTCGTGAACGAGAAAGTAAGAAAACTGCTTAATAATTAGGCGCTGGGCACAGGGTGCCGGACTCGGGTTTTTTGTAATTTTATTTTTTGCGCCTTATATTCATGGTTATTAGTTAATTATTTATGGAAAATCGTTTTCCGCCTAAAGCCCCTTACAAGTTCGCTCTTATCGGTGGAAGTTTTTGGGGTCTGACTCTATGCTTGCTGACCTTGATATCGGCGGCCACAGGCTATGGCCGGTCTTTCTTAAATTTGGTTGCGGGCATTTATCCGAATTATTCCGTTAGTTTTACCGGCAGTTTTGTCGTCTTGCTTTTCGGCTTTATGGATGGCTTTATTATCTGTTATCTGATCGCTTTTTTCAGCAGTGGCACGAATAAAGTAAAAAATAAAAAGTAAAAAGGCTAAAATTAAGGTAATTCTTTTTTAAGTTTTTTTATGTTATAATTTGAATCTGGCTAATCTGCTTTTTTAGCTAACTGCTTTTTAAAAGACGCTCATTCCGCTCCAGCGGCGGAATTTCGCTCGCGTTATTTCGCCAAATTTTTTGTCAGGGACAAAATCCAAGCAATTTGGCGAAAAACACGCTTTTAAAAAGCAGTTAGCCAAAATTCCCCCCAAATTAACTAATCAACTAATTAACTAATAAATCAATATGAATATCGCTATCAACGGCTTTGGCCGCATTGGCCGCTCGGCTTTTAAGGCCATTTTAGACAAAAATCATCCGGAAAATAAAATTGTCGCGCTTAACGATCTGACTGATACCAAAACTTTGGCGCATCTTTTGAAATACGACAGCGCTTATGGCAATTATGATAAAAATGTCAGTCATACGGATAAGGGCATAGTGGTTGACGGCGTGGAGTATCCGGTTTTTGCCATTAAAGATCCTAAAACTTTGCCATGGAAAGATTTACAGGTGGATTTGGTGATTGAATCAACCGGAATTTTTACCAGCCTGGAAAAAGCCGGCTGGCATTTGGAAGCCGGAGCCAAAAAAGTTGTCCTGACCGCGCCGGCCAAAGGGGAAGGGGAGATGAAAACGATTGTTTTGGGCGTTAACGAGGAAGAATTAAAAGCGGAAGACAAGATTTTTTCCATGGCTTCTTGCACCACCAATTGCCTGGCGCCGATGACCGCCGTGATTGAAAAAGAATTCGGCATCGAGAAAGCGCTGATGACGACGACTCATTCCTATACGGCTGATCAGGTTTTAGTGGACGGCCCGCACAAAGATTTGCGCCGCGCCCGCGCTGCTGCCGCCAACATTATCCCGACCACGACCGGCGCCGCCCTGGCGACGGCTTTAACCATTCCGTCTCTTGAAGGTAAATTTGACGGCCTGTCTTTGCGCGTGCCGACGATTGTTGTTTCTATTTGCGATACGGTTTATGTGTTGAAGAAAAAAGTTGATGCCGAAACAGTCAACAAGGCGATTATCGTCGCTTCCCAAACGGAAAGATTAAAAGGAATTTTAACTTATACCGATGAGCCGCTAGTGTCCACTGATTTTATCGGCAATCCACATTCTTCAATCGTTGATTTGTCCCTGACAAAGGTGGTGGAAGGGGATTTGGTTAAAGTTATTTCCTGGTATGATAATGAATGGGGATATTCCAATCGCTTGGCGGATGTCGCGGAATATATTCGCAAAAATAACTTGGTTTAAACAAAAATATTAAAGATGGATATAATTTTCAAAATTAAAAAAGTTGGCTTAAAGGGCTGTGGCGGGGCTGCTTATCCGACGGCCGATAAATGGCAGGCGGTTAAGGATGTTTTTGCGCCGAAAAAATATGTTATCTGCAACGCCTCCGAGGGCGAGCCGATGGTTTTTAAGGATGGTTATATTTTAAAAAATTGGCCGGAAAAAGTCGTGGATGGAATGGTTTCCGCCATTGATTTTTTAACTGAACGGGAAGTGGCGGCTGAAGGTTTTATTTTTATCAATCCCGAATACGCCAAGAAATATGGCCGATTTTTGGCGCGGGAAATACAAAAGAGAAACGCGCCGATCGGAATTTTTGTTAAGCCGGAAGATGGCGGCTATATTTGCGGCGAAGAAACCGCGATTTTAAACACCATTGAGGGCAATAAATCCGAACCGCGGCTCAGACCGCCGTTTCCCACCGAGCGCGGCCTTTGGGGCGAGCCGACCATAATTAATAATGTTGAAACTTTTTATCACGTCGCTTTAATCATGGACGGTTCTTACGAGTACGTCCGTTTTTATAGCGTTAACGGGGAGTGTAAAAACCCCGGAGTTTATAAATTGCCGGCTGATAAAAATATCCGGGAAGTCTTGGCGGAAACAAAAAATTTGCCGAAGTATGGTTTTTTTGTCCAAGTCGGTGGTGGTTCGGCCGGAGAGATTTTGAATCAGCATCAGCTTGAAATTCTGCCGACTGGCGCCATGTCTCTGACGCTTTACCGGCTAAGCGAGTGGACGGCGCGTGATTTATTCCGCCATTGGGTCGGTTTTTTTCTGACCGAATCTTGCGGCCAATGCACGATTTGCCGTGAAGGAACTTACCGGCTGTTTGAAGTTATAAATTCCGAGAAGCTTGATTGGCAATTATTTTTTGATATTTTGGAAGATTTATCCGAAACATCTTTCTGCGGCCTTGGTCTTTCCGTACCGACGGCGATCAGATCGTATCTTAAGAATGTTCTCTTTGATAAGAAAATGAAAGTAAAAGATGGCGATAAAAATAGTATAAAAAAGTTTTTTAAATAAATTTTATTTGGCATGGCGAAGCTTAAGATAAAAATTAACGGCAAGAATTATTCCGCTGATCCGGGGCAGACGGTTTTGGAAGTGGCCAAAAAAAACGGCATTGAGATTCCGGCCTTATGCTATCATCCGGATTTTCCAATAAAAGGCAATTGCCGGGTCTGCTCCGTGGAAGTCAAGGGCTATAAGCGCTTGGTGCCGTCTTGCGCCACTAAGGTTTGCGATTGCATGGAAGTGCAAACGGAAAGCGCGCGGGTAAAAAAGGCGCGGAACATAAATTTGGAATTAATTTTTGCCGAACATATCGAAAAGTGTCCAACTTGCATCTGGCGTTTCCAGTGTCCGCTTTTGGCCGCGGCAAAAAAATATGGCTTAAAATTAACCCGTTTCCGCGATCGCAAGGGCAACCGCAAAACGTATAAATTTCAAAATGCGGTGGAAATAGACGGTTCGCAGTGCATCGATTGCAAGAATTGCGTTGAAGCCTGCGCGCTTTTGCAGGATATCAATTATTTGAAGTTTACCGGCAAGGGAAGCCGCCAGGAAGTCGTGCCGCGGCAGAAAGAGGGGTTTAAATGCATTCTTTGCGGCCAGTGCGCTTTGCATTGTCCTGTTTCATCGGCCCAGGAGCAATCGGAAGTGGCGGAAGTTGAAACGTTGCTAAAAAATAAACCTAAAAATAAAAAGAAAATTTTGGTTGCGCAATTCGCGCCGTCTGTCCGGGTTACCATCGGCGAAGATTTTAATCTGCCTTATGGCAAGGATACTTCCGGAAAAATTACGGCGGCTTTAAAGAAGCTCGGTTTCAATTATGTCTTTGATATTAATTTTGGCGCCGATTTAACCACGATTATTGAAGCGGAAGAATTACTGGAACGGCTGGGCGATAAGAAAGCAACCGTGCCGATGTTTACTTCCTGCTGTCCGGGCTGGGTAAACTACGTTGAACTGCTGAGCCCGGATTTAATTCCGCATTTAACGACAACCCGTTCTCCTCATATTCATTTGGCCGGTGCGGTGAAAACTTTTTGGGCACAGAAAATGAAAATTGATCCAAGAAATATTAAATTGGTTTCAATCATGCCCTGCACGGCGAAAAAATACGAGGCGATCAGGCCGGAACTTAAAATTAACGGCCGGCCGGTGATTGATAATGTTTTAACCACCAGAGAATTATCTTTCTTGCTTAAAAAGAATAATATTGACCTGAAAAAGATCAAGCCGCGGGCGACTGACAATCCCTTGGGCGAATTTTCCGGCGCCGCGGCGCTTTTTGGCGGTTCGGGCGGAGTAATGGAATCAGCTTTGCGAACAGCCGCATTTTTGGCGACTTGCGGCAAAAGCAAATTATGCAATTCCAAAATTGAGTATAACGAAACGCGCGGGTTGGCCGGCATTAAAGAGGCGGTCGTCGATGTGGCCGGCAGCAAAGTGCGCATTGCCGTCGTTAACGGCATCGGCAATATTAAGCCGGTTTTAAAGAATCTGAAGAACTATGACTATATTGAAGTTATGGCTTGCCCGGGCGGCTGTATCGGCGGGGGAGGCCAGCCAATACCGACCAACGATGAAATTCGCGCCAAACGCATCCAGGCGTTATATAAAATTGATTTTGGCAAAAAAATGCGCAAATCTTACGAAAATAAAGGCGTTATTAAGGTAATTGATTGGATTAAGAAAAATAAATTGCAGAAAAAAGTTTTATATACCAGTTATAAGAAGCGTGATCAGTAGCTAATAATTATTTAATATTAATTATAAATAGTATGAAAAAACATTTGGCAACCATTACTATTTTAAGCGATGACCGGCATAATAATTCGGCGGACATGCAGGAGATTATGACCGATCAAAGTCGTTTGATCCGCGCGCGTTTGGGAATTAATTTGGCACCAACATGTTCGGCCTTGTGTCCGGGAATGATTGTCTTGGCCGTGGAAGGAACCGAAGCGGAAATTAAGGCGCTGGCTAAAAAATTAAACAGCCTTAAGGCGGTTAAGGCAAAAAGTCTTATAATAACTAAGTAATAATTTGTCATTGCGAGCCGCAGGCGAAGCAATCTAGTTCTTACTGGATAAAGGAGGGATTGCTTCGCTTCGCTCGCAATGACAATAATTTTGTATGGAATACGTCAAAGAACAGATCGCGGTAAAAGTTAATGCTGCGGCCATTGCGCAGTTTTTATCTTTAGCCGCTGTTGCCACTTTCTTGCCGTTTTACATTCATATTCAATGGATAACCGGGCCGATTGTCAACGCGCTTTTAATCCTTATTTTGTTTATTGTGGGAATTCGCGCCGCCTTGCTTATGAGTTTAATTCCAAGCGTTATGGCCTTGGCCGGCGGTCTTTTGCCCGCGGTGCTGGCGCCGGTGGTGCCGTTTATCATGATCAGTAATGTAATTTTTGTTTTAAGCATTGATTATTTTTATCATCGTCTTAAAAATCAGTATACCGGTTTTTGGACCGGAGTTTTTGTCGGCGGCGCCTTAAAATATTTTTTCATCTTGTTTAATACCAACTTAATGATTGGCTTGCTTTTAAAGAAAGATTTGGGCGTGGCTGTGGCGCGGATGATGTCTTGGCCGCAGTTTGCTACCGCCTTGGCCGGCGGCGTTATTGCCTGGGTGATTTTGAAATGGTTGAAAAGAGTTTAGAGTTTATTCTGGCTTTAGAGTATTTAAAAAAGAGCTGCCGTAAGACAGCTCTTTTCTGACCTGATTCGTTTTTTAAATTCCGGCGAATTCTCTTTTGAGCTTTTCTCCCAGAAAGGTGTCCGTTGGAAAAGGAACATTGCTGCCGCTTGCTTTGACGGGTGAAATCCGGCCGCTATCCGGAATCGCCATTAGGCTGAATTGTTTTCGGAGTATTTCATCCATGAAGGTTAACGGCTTTTCGGCTGGAACATGAAAAGTATTTCCCCAGCCATCAACAACTTCCAATTCTGCCCCTAAATCTTTCTTAACATTGAAAGGACATCTTTTTTTCATTTGCCTCTCCTTTATTATTTGAGATATTTAAAAATATAAATTTCTCCGTTATTCAGATTTTGAAAAGAATCCGCTCCCATCTTAGCTTGCTCCACAATTTTGTCAAATCCGGTCCAATATTTATTCAGGACAAAATAAACGGTTTGAACTCCGCTTAAATCAGCCGCTTTTAAGGCGGCAGCACGGTTGGCGTTTTTATATACCATATCCAAATAAATTTGATAAAGCGGTCCGCCGGTTGGAATCGGATAAAAATATAAATCATTTTTTAAATAGCGGCTGAAGCCGAAAGTCCAAAGCGCGCCGACGGAAACCTGCTGGTTGGCTAAAACGGCATAGGGTGCGCCACTGGCATCTTTTTCAATCCACTCCACCGCTGCCAGATCGTTCTGCCCGACGGCAAAGCTGTGCGAGTTAAAATAATTATCCCGCCGAGGATAAGAACCGTAAAGAGAGACTGTTATTAAAAGTAATAAAAAAATCAGCCAGGAATATTTCAGCCAGGCCCCGCTTGTTAAGATGCGGTTCAGGAATTTATAAAAAAGCAGACTGAACACCGGAAGCAAAAAAATAAAAGCGACGGTTATTATCCGGTTGGCGTAATCATCGCGTTCATAACTGATTAAAAAGCTGAAATTTATCTGGCGCGTTAAAAAATAGGCCAAAAGGAGGGTTAAAGAAAATCCGGCAGGTATTATCAGAGCTGTATATTTGCGCCGATAGCGATAAACGGCATAAACGGCTATTATTGAAAGCAAAATTAAAATCAGAGGGAGGTTACTTTGAAAAAAATAAATAAAATTCAGAAAAATATTCTCTCTCTCAGGCATGATGACGGCCGGCAAGCTAAAGCCGGGGTTGGCCGCAATGGCCTCGGCGGCATTGGCGGAAGAATTGTTTTTTTGCGTCAGCCAGAATAAAATTGGCAGAGCAATGGCATTAAAAATAAAAATCAGCGTATAAAGAGTATTTTTAATATTTGTCTTTAAAGGCGCGCGATAAATTGAAATAACGATGGCGAAAAACAGAGCCGGTATTCCGGCGATTGGATGGGCGGCCATGGCTGAAAGAGTCAAAAGATAGCTTAAAACAGTTTCCACCCGCGAGGAAGCTGTTAAGGCGAAAAGAATCGCCAAGATTAAAAATAAATAAGCTAAGTTTTGCGGAACAGTCAGGGTGAAAATTGAGAAGGGGAGAACAAGAAGACAGAGAATGGATATTTGGATATTTGGATATTTGGATATTTGGGAAAATTCTTTTTCGAGAGGAGTGAATTTGCTTATGACGGAGATGGGCTGTGTTATGTTTGGCGTTAAAATTTTACTCAAAAATAAATAAACAACCGGAGGAATTGTTAAAGAGGCGAGAACGGGGACAAGCAGCTTATCCAGCCAGACGATCGGAATAAAAAATAATTTATGGGCGATTAAAACAAGAGAATATTGTCCCAGATAATAAAACGGCTTAGGATCAACAAATCCTTGCTTAGCAATCAAATCCACTGTGGCTTGGTGGATAAACGGATCGTAGCCGTAGCCGATTTTGAAAACAATCCAGAGAACGGAAAAAGAAATGAAA
>Ga0315277_10001458_pt1 | contig 34500 bp, 29 predicted proteins | sample YL17G05_15_MG_FD_203695 | JGI IMG/M metagenome (GOLD analysis project Ga0315277, IMG submission 203695) | Sediment microbial communities from Yellowstone Lake, YNP, Wyoming, USA - YL17G05_15 | ecosystem: Environmental > Aquatic > Freshwater > Lake > Sediment | place: USA: Wyoming | collected...
CCCCCTAGATGGACCTGCGTGATTCTGGGAATCCTGGAGTGTTTAGCCCCGGTGGCCACGCCGGGGAATTGCGCCGCGTGGCCGCGGCGGCTAAACCGCTTTCCTCCCAGAATCATGCAACGTCATTTAGAAACTCGGGCGGCGCCGGACTTCAGCAGCGGAGGTCGGAGCATGATCAGGCACTTGGCATTGTTGATCGCAATGCTCGCGTCACCGGGCCTCGCCCGGGCCGCCGAGAACCTCTTGGAGGGCGGCGACTTTGAACGGGGGCTGGCCGGCTGGAGCGAACTCTGGACGCGGACGCCCGGCGGAAGCACCGTGCTGGATAGCGGTCTGCGCCACGGCGGGCGGCAGTCGCTGCGGATCGAGCACACCGGCTCCCGCGACTGGAGTCTCCAGCAGGCGAAGCCCCTGCCGGTCAAGCCCGGAGAGATCTACCAGCTCAGCGGTTGGGTGCGGCTGCAAGGTGAGGGCAGCACCACGCTGTGCGTCACCCTGCGCGACGCAAAAGATCAAGTGACCGACTGGATGTTCGGCGCAGCGACCTCGAAGCAGACCCCCGGCTGGCGGCAGCTTCGCTCCCGCTTCGTCATTCCGCCCGGCACCAAGACCATGCTGCCGCGTCTGATCGGCGACGGCCCGGCGACCGTGTGGCTGGACGACGCGGTGCTGACGCTGACCGGCGCGCTCAGCGCGCTGCGGGCGAAGAACCTGCCCGAGAGCGTCAAGATCTCCAGCCCGATTCTGGAAGTCACTCTCCGCACGGCCGACGGCACGCTCACGGTCCTCGACCGCCGCACCAACCGGACGTGGTCGCAGCGGGCCGGCGGCAACGTGGTGGTCCTCGACGCCCAGCCGGCCCGAGACGGCTGGAACCTCCGCCTGCTGGAGACCGGCACCATGCTCCAGTTGGCGGCGGCGATCCGACTCAGTGGTGATCGGCCGGAGCTTACCATCGAGCTTGCGGCCAAGGGCGAGCTGGAGAGGCCCCTCTGCTTCCCGCTACCGTTCGCCACGGGCAAGGGCAGCTTCCTGGTGATGCCGGTGAACGAGGGCATCAGCTACCCGGTCGACGACGAAAGCCTGCCCGCAATGTCGTATTATCTCTACGGCGGGCACGGCCTGTGCATGGGCTGGTACGGCGTCACCGACGGGGCGGAGGGGCTGATGACGATCGTCGAGACGCCCGACGACGCGGCCGTGCGGGTGCCCCGCCTCGACGGGCTGCTCTGCCTTGTGCCCGAGTGGATGCCGCAAAAAGGCCAGTTCGGCCCCAATCGGCGGCTCCGCTACGTCTTCTTCGACCAGGGCGGCTACGTGGCCATGTGCAAGCGGTACCGCGAACACGCCAAGCAGACCGGGCTGCTGAAGACCCTGGCCGAGAAGCGCCAGTCCAATCCCAACGTCGACCTGCTGGTGGGCGCCGTGAACGTCTGGTGTTGGGAGAACGACCCGGTGGCGATCTGCCGCGAGATGCAGTCGCTGGGGATCCAACGGATCCTCTGGAGCAATCGCAGCAGCCCTGAGGCCCTGCAGGAACTGAACGGGATGGGCATATTGACCAGCCGCTATGACATCTATCAGGACGTGATGGATCCGGCCAACTTCCCGAAGCTCCGCGGGGTCCACCCCGACTGGACGACCGAGGCTTGGCCCAACGACCTGCTGATCGGCCCGGACGGCCAGTGGGAGCGCGGCTGGCGGGTGGAAGCGAAGGAGGGGGAGATGATCCCCTGCGGCGTGCTCTGCGACCGGCAGGCCGTCAAGTACGCGCGGCGGCGGATTCCGGCCGAACTAGAGACCCATCCCTATCGCTGCCGTTTTATCGACACTACCACCGCCTCGCCCTGGCGCGAGTGCTACGACAAGAATCATCCCATGACCCGCTCCGAGAGCCGCCACTGGAAGATGGAGCTGCTCCGCTACGTCGGCCAGGAGTGCCACCTGGTCGCCGGCAGCGAGACGGGCCACGAGGCGGCGGTGCCCTACGTCGAGTACTTCGAGGGCATGCTCAGCCTGGGGCCGTATCGCGTGCCCGACTCCGGGCGGCAGATGCTGAAGATCTGGGACGAGGTGCCCGAGCAGGTGGCCAAGTTCCAGACGGGCCACTCCTATCGCCTGCCGCTTTGGGAGCTGGTCTATCACGACTGCGTGGTGGCCCAATGGTACTGGGGCGACTACAACAACAAGCTGCCCAAGCTCTGGGACCGCCGCGACCTGTTCAATACGCTCTACGGCACGCCGCCGATGTTCATGTTCAACCGCAAGATCTGGCAAGAAGACCGCGACCGCTTTGTGCAGAGCTACAAGATGATCGGCCCGGTGGCCCGGGCGACCGGCTACGTGGAGATGCTCTCCCACCGCTGGCTTACCCCCGACCACGCCGTACAACAGACCCGCTTTGCCAACGGGGTGACGGTGACCGTCAATTTCGGCGATCAGCCCTACACCCGGGAAGACGGCACGGTGCTGGAGCCGCTAGCACATCGGGTCGAAGGAGGGCTTTACAAGGATTGATCACGGATCCGTTTATCGACGCTCAGAAAGAGAGCGCGAGATGCCGTTTAGCGGCCGACGGTACGTCGGCCGGGAGAAGCCCCCACGTCGCCGTGCCGGCGACGGCTAAACCCGGATTATTCACGGCGGTGTGCCACTGCTTGCCGTAAGGCAAGCAGTGCATCGACGTTACGCACTGCACTGCTTCTGGCGAAGCAGTGACACACTGCGACGGTTTCCCCCGGGCCGTGAATAATCCGGGCTAAACGGCATGTCACATTAGCTTTCTGAGGATCAATGAACCCACCTGATACGCAAGGAGTATCCGATGACCCAACGACGCAAGCAGACTCGATCCGCCGTGGCACGACTCACGAACCAATGTGGCCGCTTCCTGACCCTCGTTCTGCTGCTGCTCACGTCCACCCGGGGGGAACCCGCTTGCGGGTCGGCCGCCGAAACCAAGGCCGATTTCTACGTCTCGCCCGCGGGGAACGACACCTGGTCGGGCAGGCTGGCCGAGCCGAACGCGGCGAAGACCGACGGCCCGCTGGCTACCGTGCAGCGGGCCCAGCAGGTCGTCAGGGAGCTGAAGCAGCAGGAGCCTGCCCGCAACCGTCCCATCGTGGTGATGCTCCGCGGCGGAAGCTACTACCTCAATCAGCCCATCGCCTTCGTGCCCGAGGACTCTGGAACACAGCAGGCCCCGATCGTCTACCAGGCCTACGGCGACGAGCGGCCGATCCTCAGCGGCGGGGTCCGCGTCACCGGCTGGCAGGTCGACCGCGACGGCCGCTGGTGGACCACGCTCGAGGAGGTGAAAAGCGGCAAGTGGTCCTTCGCCCAGCTCTTCGTCGACGATCAGCGGCGGTTCCGCCCCCGGCTGCCCAAGCAGGGTTACTACAAGATCGCGGAAGCACTCTCTCCGTCCCCTGAGGCCGGCGGCAAGGGGCACAACCGGCTCGGCTTCACCGGCGAGGAGCTTAGGGCGGATTGGGCCAACCTCGACGACGTGGAGGTGCTGGGCTTTCACCAGTGGTCGGCCTCGCGGATGCGGATCGCCTCGATCGATCCGCAGCAGCACGTCGTCACCTTCACCGGAACCACCCGCGGCACCAGCTCCTGGGCGATGTTCCCCAAGGGGAATCGCTTCCTGGTGGTCAACGTCCGCGAGGCGCTAGGCGAGCCCGGCCAGTGGTACCTCGATCGGCCCAGCGGACGGTTGACTTACGTGCCCAAGCCGGGCGAAGATCCGGAGAAGACCGCCGTCGTGGCTCCCCGGCTGGACCGGCTGGTCACGCTGATCGGCGACTTGAAGCAGCGCCGCTGGGTCGAACACGTGCAGTTGCGGGGCCTGACGTTTGCGCACTCGAACTGGGTGCTGCCGCCGGACGGCCAGTCGTTCCCACAGGCCGAGATCGGCCTGGACGCCGCGGTCACGGCGGTGGGAGCGCGGCAGATCGTGCTGGACGGCTGCGCGGTCCGTCACACCGGCGGCTATGCGATTGCGTTGGGCATCGGCTGCCAGAATAACCGCGTGGAGAACTGCGAGTTGGTGGACCTGGGCGGCGGCGGGGTCAAGATCGGCCACGCGGGCCCCGGCTCCTGGGACGACGTCGGCCGCGTGGCCGGCGATCCCGAGCTGGTCGTCTCGCATCACACGATCCGCAACTGCCTGATCGCCCACGGCGGGCGGCTGCACTCCGCGGCCGTAGGCGTGTGGATCGGCCATTCGCCCCACAACGTGGTCGAGCACAACGACATTTTTGACTTCTACTACACCGGCATCTCGGTGGGCTGGGTCTGGGGTTACGCCGAGAGCCAGGCCCATCACAACGACGTCGGCTACAACCACGTGTACACCATCGGCCAGGGGGTGCTCTCCGACATGGGCGGCATCTACACGCTGGGGGTGTCACCTGGCACCGTGGTCCACGACAATCGCTTCCACGACGTGCAGTCGTACGACTACGGCGGCTGGGGCCTGTACACCGACGAGGGCTCCACCGGGATCGAAATGAGCAACAACCTGGTCTACCGCTGCAAGACCGGCTGCTTCCACCAGCACTACGGCCGGGAGAACCGCATCACAAACAACATCTTCGCCTTCGCCACCCAGCACCAGCTCCAGCGCAGCCGCATCGAACAGCACATCTCCTTCTTCTTCGAGCGGAACATCGTCTACTGGGACAACGACGGCCCCCTGCTGGGAAGCAACTGGAGCGACAACAACTTCCGCATGGACTACAATCTATACTTCAACGCCGCGGGCAAGCCGGTGACCTTTGCCGATGGGCTGAGCCTCCAGCAGTGGCAGGAGAAGAAGGACCAGGACAAGCACTCGATCATCGCCGACCCGCTGTTTGTCGATCCCGCCAAGGACGACTTCCGTCTGAAGCCCGACTCCCCGGCCCTGAAACTCGGCTTCAAGCCCTTCGACGCCTCGAAGGCCGGGCGGCAGGCGCCGCCGCTCTTGACCAAGGACCTGCCGGCGGTGCCGCGGGCGTTCGACTGAGGCCAGGCATACCGGAAGCTTGACACCGATTGCAGCGGCGCTATCATAGGGGCAGGCGAAAGACAGTCTCCCAAGGTGCCGTAATCGTACTCATCACGCTCCGCGTGATGTACATCCGCAAGGCGGGGGAGGTCGGTCCTTTTGGCCCCATCACGCGGAGCGTGATGAGTACCTTTCGGGCTTTCCACGGTGGACGCCAACTGGGTTTTTCTTCAGAAAGGAGAGATGAGATGCGGCGTTCAATTTCGATCCTGGTTTTGACGGCTTTGGTGGTGCTGGGGCTTTCTGTGACAGCAAACGCGGCCGAGAAGCCCACCAAGATTCGCGTCCTGCTCTTAAGCGGCGACGACGTCTCGGCGCATCCCTGGCGGGAGATTTCCGAGACCACGCGGGAAATCCTGGCCGATGCGGGCAAGTTCGACGTCAAGGTCTGCGAGGATCCGCTGATCCTCGAATCGGAGACCGCACTGAAGGGGTACGACGTGATCGTGATGACGATCTACAGCCAACGCCGTCCCATAATCCCCGCCCAGGCCCAGGAAAACCTCTTGAACTTCGTCAAGGGCGGCAAGGGGTTCTTCGTCCAGCATCTGGCCAGTGCCTCGTTCCCCAAGTGGGAGGAATTCGGCAAGCTCTGCGGACGCAACTGGGTGATGGGCACCTCGGGCCACGGACCGCGGGGCGTCTTCCAGGTCAAGGTGGTCGACAAGGAAAACCCGATTACCAAGGGGCTGGACAACTTCCAGACCGACGACGAGCTCTACGCCAAGCTGCAGGGGACCGGCGAGATCCACGTGCTGGTCGAGGCCGACTCCGACTGGAGCAAGAAGACCGAACCGTTGCTCTTCACCTTGCCCTACGGCAAGGGGCGGGTCGTGCACAACGCCTTCGGCCACGATCGCAAGGCCCTGATGAACCCCAGCGTGCAGAAAATCATCGCCCGGGGCGCCGAGTGGGCCGCCAACGGAAAGGTCGTGGAGTAATGCCGGCAAGGACGCGCGGTTCAAGTGGCAAGTTGATATGCGGAGGCCGGTAGCAAGGCAGCCCCAGGGTATGTCCCTGCGAACCGCCAACAGAGTTGATTCGAGAACTGCCAATCGAAATCACGAGGGCGGTTGGCAGTCCTCATTGACCTTCAGCACGGCATTGTGCTTGACGTCCGTCTCCGCATCAATCTGACACCTATTCTCCGTTATGCTCCATTCGCACTCATAGTCCACCCAGCACATGGCCTCCTGGCCGTCCACACACTGTGTCCCACAATCCTTCGTGTATTTGCAGGCCCAGTAGCACGCGAACGTGAGTTGTCCGTGGTTCTGCTCGCAGACCTTTTGCGCGAGCGTCTTACAATCAACCGTCGTAGGAGGATCGGGGCAGGCACACATGTACTTCTCGGTGTCCGGGCAATCTCCCCGCGTAGCATTGCTGAGGAGCAACCCGACCAGCAGAAGAAAAGCACCGATCGCAAAGAACCGCAACCCAGAGCCGGAGCGCATTTCGGCAACCTCCTTTCCCGTATCACAGAACGCGGTTTACCCGCTCGCATCCTTGGCGCGCCGCGGGCCCATCGCAAAGGCCACCCAAACGGCGAACTCGATTTTGCCCGAAGCGTTCGCCGTATGACGCTTCGGTCGGCTTGGACACCGCGATAAACCAGACAAACGAGACCCCACGCTACGATGTTTGCCTCTTGCGAAAGCGGACGGATACGATCACCACTACGATTGCTGCGATAAGCGATATCGCCACCAATACGAGCCGCGTTGTGCTCCATACTTCACTCGGGACAGTTCCCTCCGCCTCAAGCGGCACGATCTTCTCGCCGTCCCAGTACTCGCCTCGAGTACCGGGCGGCTCCGGGACGCGGTACACGCGTTTCCCAGGGGGGATTCCGATGCCCGCAAGGGTAAAGGTGTTTTCCGGCAAGGCCTGGTTGAGTGAGACAACCTTGATTTTGGCCCGCTCCTCCCGTGTCGGCTTTCCACCTACAAGCCGCGTATATGTACACCTCTCTGGGAACCACACACCGGACGGCTGGTATTTCCCTACCGAGCACTCAACCGTGTCTACATATTGGGCTTCGCTAGCGCTGGCCTCGACCTGCATCTTCACCACGCTGAAGTTCTTAGCCGGGCAGATCCAGATCCGCGCTATGAGCCCGTCGTTGCGGGTGTACCGGACTAGGGTGCATCGATCTCCGTTCAGCACGACTTCCTCCACAGACGTCTCCTGCCGGTCGGGCCGCCCCACAACCGTTTCGAGCGTATGGTGTGCCAAGTTTGCCGTAGTATCCGGCACCATTCCAATCACCCGCGGATCGATCTGAAGCTCCACACTAGGGTCCGTCGACCCGGCAGGGCGCAGCGTGAGCGCGATGGTATGCCCGTTCGGCAAAATCTGGTCGGAATACGAAATATGCTCCTTTTGGTTAAAACAACGCACCGAGCGATAATACTTGCCGTGCAGCTTCGCGCGATGAGGGTCGTACTCCTCGAAGTCGTCAATGCGTAGCCTTGCGCCGTCAAAATAGATAACGCGACGGTAGAGCCACGTCTTCTGATCGCCGGACTTGTAAGATTTCCAGTAGGTGCCTTCCAGCTCGATCTGACCCCGCTGAACCGCGCGTCGAGCTTCCAACGCCTTGAGTTCCAGGGGCGAAATATCGCCCGCAACGGGCCCCCCCAAACATTCGCCAGCTAGGAAGGCCACCAAGGCCGGGAGCACCTTGCGCAGACACTCTACCATAGCTCTAGCTTTCTCAAGCGAGCAACATCGCAGACGCCTGCCGCGGACAGCACGTTGCCGAGCAGCCATCACAGTGCGGGAAACAAGCTTGACCAGGGAAGTCCAATAGAAATCACGACTGAGGTGTGCAATCTTCATTCACCTTGAGCGTGGCATAGTGGGTTACTTGGCTCAGCGCATCCCCCTGACATTTGTTCTGAAGGGTGATCCACTCACAATCATATTCGTAGTAGCATGGCTCTTGCTCCGTGCCATTTAGACACTGCTTCCCATTGCCCGATTTGCAGTCCCAAAAATTCGTGGTCTTCGTTTGCTCCTTATTCGCCTCACAAGTTGCAGGCTGCTTAATGTCCGAGCACTTAACAACCGTAGCAGGCTGGAGGCACAAGCACTGGTACTTCTCGGTGTTCGGGCAAGCGCCCCACGTGCCGTTGGTGAGCAGCCAGCCCACCACCACAAGAAACACAGCCATCCCACCGAAACGTAAGCAAGACCTCAATCTCATCGTAGCACCCTCCTTCCTCTATCAAAGAACGAGAGTAATTGTTTACCGTCCGAGAAGAATTGACCTTGGTGGTTTCCGGGGCAATGGTGTAGGTTGTTCCGCGTCATGGACGCGGAGAAACGAAGACTGATCGAGGAGAACCGGCGTCTGCGGGCGCGGGTGGACGAATTGGAGAGAACAGTCCGCGCCTTGCGGGAGCAGATTCAGGTTCTCTCGGCTGCGCTGGAGGAAGCACGGCGTGCCGGCAAACGACAAGCGGCCCCATTCCGTAAGCCGAAAAGAGTGGAGAAGCCGAAGAAGCCGGGGCGGAAGCCGGGCGGGCAGTACGGCGAACACGCTCGGCGCGTCGCGCCGGAGCATGCCCCGATCAATGAACAGCACGACGCGCCGCTGCCGCCGGAATGCCCGAGGTGCGGCTCGGCGGACTTGGAAGAAGACGAACCGATATCGGAACAATTCCAGACCGAGATTGTCTGCCGGACCGTGCGACGGCGGTTTACGATCCATCGAGGCCATTGCCGCGATTGCGGTACGCCGGTACGAGGTCGGCACCTTCTGCAAACCTCGATGGCCACGGGGGCGGCGGGCGAGCAGCTTGGCCCCCAAGTCCACGCCTTGATGAGCGTCCTCAATAAACGCATGGGACTGTCGCACGGCAAGATCGCTTGGATGTTCGAGAAGGTCTTCGGGCTGAAGATCGGCCGCTCGACATCGGCCCGCTCCGGCCTGCGGACGGCGCGGCGCCTGGCGGCGGCCTACCGGCAGATTCGGGACGACGTGCGGGCCGCGGAGGAAGTCACTCCCGATGAAACCGGCTGGCGTGTCGGGGGAGGCAAGGCTTGGCTGCACGCCTTCGCCACTGCCCGGACGACGTGCTACGAAATCGACCCCACCCGCAGCGGCGACGTGGCCGAACGGTTGCTGGGGCTCGATTGGAGCGGGCGGCTGGTGCATGACGGCTGGAGCGTGTATGACCGATTCTTCCAGGCAATCCACCAACAGTGCAACGCGCATCTGCTGAACCGCTGCAGAGAGTTGCTCGAAGTGGCACGGCGCGGGGCGGCGCGTTTTCCCCTGGGGGTCAAGGGATTGCTGCAACGGGGCTTGGCGGTCCGCGACCGCTTCGCGGAGGGCGAAATCTCTCCGCACGGGCTGTGCGTGTCGGCGGGCCGGCTTACCGCCCAAATGGAGCGCATCGTGGCCGGGCGTTTCACCCACCCCGGCAATCGGCGCCTGGCAAACTTCCTCAAAGAGCATTTGCGTGAAGTATTTGCGTACTTGCGTTATCCGGGCATGGCTGCCACGAACTATCGGGGCGAACAATCCATCCGGCCGGCAGTGGTCAATCGCAAGGTTTGGGGCGGGAATCGGACTTGGCTGGGCGCCTCGGCCCAATCAGTCGTGATGTCCGTGATCGGCACCTGTATCCTGCGCAACATCGCACCGCTGGCGTTTCTCATCCAAGCCCTCACTTCCCCAACCCCTGTGCTCCTCGGGAAACCTCCGCCGTAAGGCGGTAAACAATTACGAACGAGATTCACCCGCGCGCGCCGTTGGCGCGTGGTTTCCTTACTACCAAAGGAACCCGACATTGCGGCTCATTCGGGCTGTTGGTCTGCACGATCACGTAGGCAGTCCCGATATCACTCTCCCATTGCCGGGGGTCAAAGGCAACGCGCACCCGCGTGGTTCCGGGCAACACCTCCGCGCTGAATGCCCGATGGGTAGAGTACGCCTCGGACACCACGAGAGTCTTCATCGCCTTGGGGCTAAACGTGACCATTCGGTCTTCTGCACGGCCCTCCTCAAAGACAAGATCCGGCGGATCGTAGGCCACGTCCGGGTCTACGTCGGCTTCGAGCCTGAGTCGGGTCTGGACCAACTTCTCCTCCGCCAGCGATGAGAAAATCAGCAAGTCGGACGCCACTCTGCCCCGCCTGCTACCGGCCTTCCAAGTCACCGGTAGTTCAACACTCTCTCCCGCATCGAGAGGTCGCTGCGGGATCTCTGCCGACGTACAGTCGCATCCGGAAACGACTTGCAGGATCCGCAACGGACGGGAAGCCGTGTTGGTCAAATGAAAGGTCACGGTGGCGGTCGTTCCCTGGCGCACCACGCCGAAATCATGCGCCAGCGGCTCCACCTGCAAGGGCTAGCGGACGGAAGTGCTCTCCCTTCCCGCAAGATACGCCGCGCCGACAGAAACGGCGGCGGCAACCGCACCAATGGCGAACCGGATGCGGGTACTCACGACAGACCCTCCGGCTGCGACGGGAAAAGTCACGCGGGAGCGTAGTCCCGACCGCAAAGAGCAACAACGCTGATTATACCAATCCCGCAACGAATGTCAATCCTCTCACCAGACTCCGGCCGAAAAATCCGCGAAGAGCTGGAAAAAGGGTCGCTCGGCGCGTGAAACTGCGGGGGGGGCGCAAGCCTGTCAAGCTTCCTCCCTAGATCGGGTTAGCGCAGTGTGGCGTTCCTACGCCGGCTGTCGCGCCCCATCCTCAGCATTGCACGGTTGCACCCAGAGGGTACCCGGCCAACCGTGGCACCCATCGCTCGAGCCGAGACGAATCAGTAGAAGGCGGCGGATCGCTGCCCGCTGGATTCGCCTACAGCGAGCTGAGCTTGGAGAAATTGATCACGCTCGTGAGCGGGAAGACGCCGTAGATGCCGCGGGTGAAGACCAGGTCGATGAAATCGTCGGCCACCAGGATGCGGCTCTTGGGGACGACGATCACGTCCGAGTCGGAAAGCCAGATTTCACCCGCAGGGCAGGGCTGCTTGCCGTGCAGGGCGGCGTCGAGATCGAGCATCGCGGCCATCAGCCGCCAGTCGTCACCGCGGCGGAAGACGACGATCTGCCGGAGATTCGCCCCCACCTTCCAACTGCCGGCCATGCTCAGTGCCTGGAGCACGGTGGTCGGGCCGGTCAGCTCGAAGCGCCCGGGGGTGCCCACCTCGCCCAGCACGTACACAAACCGCGGCGCCCGCTGGACCAGCACCGGGATGACCTCGATGCCTTCGACCTGTTGCCGGTAGCGCTCGTTGACTTCCTCCTGCAGCTCGGCCAGGCTCAATCCCTGGGCGGGGACGGAGCCGATGGCCGGCAGGGAGACGGTTCCTTCGGGGGTGACGCGGACTAACTGGCTCTGGCCGCCGATGCCCGCCCGGCGGTCGACCGAGGCGCGGAGGTCTTCCAGCTTGGTGTTGACCTTCAGCGGCGTGACGGTGATGGCCGGCACGTTGTAGTATTTCTTGTAGAGTTCCTCCAGCGCATCGCGGAGCTGGACCACGGTGCGTCCGGTCGCCCGCACCTGCCCCAGCAATCGCAGCGTGATGGTGCCGTCGGGTTGGATCATCAGGTCGCGGGTGAGCGCCTCGTCGGTGAACGATTCGACGCGGATCTCATCGCCGACGTTCAGTTGGTAGGGCGTGGGGGTCTCTTCGCGCGTGAGCCGGTAGATCATGTCCAACTGGTCGTCGACCCGGAGCCTGTACTCGGGCACGTGGGCGAGCCGTTCGTGTCCGACGTATTCGCCCTGGGCGTAGGCCTGCCAGGCGATCGCGCGGGCCGACTCCCAGCCCCGCCATTGGCAATGGTCGCACTGCGAGCAGTCCACGCCGCAGATCGCGCAAGGGGCGGCTGGTCCCAGGGCCTGGCAGAGCATTACGCGACCAACCGTGGGACCCGATGATTGAGGGGAGAGAATTGATGATTGATGATTGTTGATTGATGATTGATGATTGATGAACTGGCCCCTGGCCCCTGACCCCTGGCCCCTGACCCCTGGCTGCTGGCCCCTGACCCCTGACTCCTGGCCACTGACCCCTGGCGCCCACCGAATCTCGGGAGCACCGAAGCTGCCCCTGCCGCCCATCGCGTCTAGCCGCCGGCTCAGCACACCGGGAAAGCACAACAACGTCAGCAACCCGGCCAGCACAAGCCCCGCAGCGACCCGGTGCCGCGCGAAGGCGGTTGGGCGAGGAGGACGGGCCGGTGGAAGTCCCGTTCGAGATGCTTCCTCCTGTAGCCGAACGGCAACGCCGTCCGGGCCCGGAGGCCGTTGGCCTCCGGCTATGGCACGAGACTTCCGCCGCGGTGCACCAGAAACCTTCTCAACCGATGCGTCGGACCTGAAGACCACGTCATCTCCTTTCCTCTGGCATGTTCCACGGCAGCCAGCCTAGGGTGGACTTCTGCGCTGCGCGGCTGGGTTGGCTCGGTTCCACGGCCTTCGGCGGCTCAGCGCGGACGGCCGCCGGCGGGGGGACGGTTCGGTCCTCGGTGCGGAATTGGTTGAAGGCGCTGGGATCGACCCAGCGGACCAGTTGCCGCGACGGGTCCTGGCGTGGCCTGCGGCGGTCGATCTCGGCCTGGCGTGCGGCCTGCGAGAGCAGGTCGGCCTGCCGGGCCAAGGCGGTCTGCCCCAGTTGCTGGTAGACGGCGGCCAAATTGTGCCAGGAGGTCGGTTGCGCGTTGATCGAGAGGCTGTATTTCAGGGCGGCCTCCGCCTCGTGGTAGCTTCCGCAACGGGCCAGCAGCACGCCCAGATCGTTCGCAGCCATCAGGTTCTTGGGATAGACCAGCAGGGCGGCCTGATAGAAGGCCACCGCCTTGGATTCGGCGGCCCGGACGCTGCCGCCGCTGTACCCGGCCAGGGCGGCGTGCAGTTTGCCCAGGGCGTGCAAGGCCATCGAGCCGGCCACTTCGCTGCCGGCGGCGACGGCAAGCTGCTCCTGGGCGAAGGTGAAATAGCACTTCAAGGCCGACAGCGGCGTGAGGTGCTGGGTGTCGGCGTTCTTTAGCACCGGCGTGCGATGTCCCTCGATAATGGCGGGGAGATTCAGATCGGCCTCGAGCCGGGAACCGGTCGGAATGAAGTCTGCCGCCTCGCTGACGGCCGCCAATCCCACCGCCAGCGAGCGGCTGTGCAGGTCCGTCTGGTGCTCGGTATCCAGCCCCTGGGACACCAGCCGCAGGGCCTTGATAAACTCCGACCGGGCCGCAAAGTATGCCCCCCGGCTGGCCAGCTCGAAACCCCGGCGGATCTGCCTGTCCGCCTGTTGAGCAATCCGCTCCAACTGCTCGGAACGGCCGGCAACCGCCGGAGGCGGCGGCAACACCGATCCGGGCTGGCCCTGCAGCGGCAGCGGCCTTTGGGGTGTCATGGCGGCCGGTTCCCTGGGCGCGGGGAACGGATTGGGCAGCGCAGCGCGAGGCACGGCAGGTTCCGGCTGGCGTCCGGGGGCAGGGCCCACTGGTGGTTCGGCCGGCTGCTCTGGAAACGCGTCGGGTAGCTCCCGGGGCGCGGGCAACAAATCGGGCTCGACGGCGCGAAGCTCGACAGCTTCCGGCTGGCCGCCGGGCGGAGTCCGCACCGCGGGTTCGGTCGGCCGCTCGGCAACCGGGTCGGCCGGCTCCTCGGGCGCCAAGACCGGACCGGACTGGGCGGTATCGGGCTCGGCAGGCTCCGCCTGCGGCTCGGGTGCGGGGCGCACTAAGGGTTTGGTCGGCGCCTCCGCAACCGGATCGGCCGGCTCTACGGTGATGGACACCCGCGTCTTGCGTGCCGTCTCCTCCGACAGCGGATCGGCAGGCGGGTCACGTCTCGTCGGAGTCTCCAACGGCGTCGCAGCTAATGGCCCCTTGCCGGCCGGACTCGAGACCGGCTCGCGCCACTTGATCGTCACCGCGTCCGCGGGTTTCTCCGGCGGGTCCTGCCCGCCGGGAAACACCGGCCCCAAGATCATCGAGATTCGCTCGTCCGGCGGCAGCTTCTGGCCACGCGGCTCGGCATGTCGTGCCTCCGGCGGCGCGGGCCTGCGGTCCAGGTCCGTCCCGGCGCGGGGGGGACGGAGGAAGACGATGCGAACCGAAGGTCCGCCCGCGGGGAGCGAGGAGGCGACCGCGCGGACGGCCAGATGCGCCAGGACGGCCAAGGCCACAACCACCAGCGGCAGCGTCAGCCGGCGCGGCGGGATACTCGCACGGCGATCCATGATTCTTCCGTGACTCAAACGGCTTCCTGAGGCAACCATGCCGCGTTCCGTACGGGCACTCGTCCTTCTGACCGATCGACCGGTTTTTCGGGCGGCGCTGAGCAAAACCGTGGGCGGCAGGCGGTCGCCTCAACGTGCAGCCTGAACAGCCGTCACAGGTCGTCTGAGCCGCCCCTCCTATCCGCTAGTTGTGATACAGCCCGCTGAAGCCGCTCTAGCCGTTCCAGCCCTCCGACCGGCAAAAAGGGGACAGGTCCAATTTGCCGGAACGGCCCGCGACCAACCTTCGGTCGGGATCCACGAAGCGTGGGTGCCCCGGCTTCGCACAAATTGGACCTGTCCCCTTTTTCCTCCGTTGACGCGAGGGCGGCCTGCCGGCTACGCTACCGCCATGCTGCTGTTCAAGAAGAGATTCCTTCCCGCGATCCGCTCCGGGCAGAAGACGCAGACGATCCGGCTGTGGAAGTGGCGACGCATGCGGGCCGGGCAGCGGAGTTACATCCCCGGGGCGGGCTACATTCAGGTGACGTCGGTCAACGAGGTGCAGCTCGACGAGCTGACCGACGAGGACGCCCGGCCGGACGGGTTTGAAACGGCCGACGAGTTACGGGCGGAAATCTCCCGGCTCTACGGCGACCAGTTGGCCGCGGGGCACCGCGCCTACCGGGTCGCCTTCCACCTCCTCCCACCGCAAGAGCAAAGGAAGCGCTGAGTGCTGAACGAGAGTAGTCCCAAGTTCGGCTGGTCCGATTTCGGGTGGCCGGGGTCGAGCGCCAGCGAGCCCCCGGAAAGCCGGTTGCATGTCTAATCAGGAGAAAAGGGAAAGGGGGGAAATGGAAAAGCCAAACTGATATGACTATGGCCTCTTCAAGCTTTGAAACTGCTTGTTTCCCCTTGGCCGGCAGCACGACGGTCTGATCCCAGACGCTTGGGATGCTCCCCATCATCTCGCTCTTTGGGCACGCAGGATGCTGCCACGACGCCGATGGCAACGACCAGGATACGGTCTATTCTCATGTCGCTCATCGGCTCCGCCAGACCTTCCAGGTGGTCTGCAACATCCCCGGCGCATTGCGCATCAGCAGGGAGAACCAGCTCTTGTAAGGCAACCGGTAGTCGGGCACGGGTTCGATCGAGACTGCTCGCTGCTGCTCGCAGGCCAGCATGCACAGCCCGCAGCCGATGCAGCGGGCGGGCTGGTGGTTGAGGGTCTCGGCGGAGGTATCCACGGTGATCGCGCCCATCGGACAGGCCTTGGCGCAGCGGCCGCAGTGGGTGCACGCCGGAGGGTCGAAGCGGGGCATGAAGTGCGGCGGAGCCATCACCCCGGGGGCGCTAAACTCGCTGACGGTTCGCATCGCCTTGCAGCAACACCCGCAGCAGGAGCAGGAGGCCTGGCCCCCGGTCGATTCCACGTTCATCACCCAGGTGACCAGGCCGTGGGATTCGGCCTCCCGCTTGATCTCCAGGACGTTCTGTCTGCGTACCCGGCGGAGCCAGCCGGCCTCGATCCCCAGCTCGGCCCAGCGGCCCATCACGGTGCACACCTCCAGCGGCCTGCCGCAACCTTCGCCCACGCTCTGGCTGGACATGCGGCACTGGCAATGGCCCACGCCAAACGTCTCGTAGCGGTCCAGCACGACCTCGAGCTTATCGGAGGGCAGGGCCATCGGATGGGCGCCCAGCGCGCCGCCTACCGGCAAGAAACGGACCATCGGCATGCGGCGATCCTGATAGTCGAGGATGTAACCGGTTTCGTACAGGGCCTCGAACAGCTCGGCGAAGCGGCGGTGCCACTGGGTAAGCGAGTCGGGAGATTCGCCGATGAGCACCATCTCGAAGATGCCCGGCATGATCGGCATCAGCATGTAGCGTCGGTTGTCTGCGGCGCCGTCGCAACCGATGGCACGTTTCTCGAAGGCCAGTCGCCGGAGGATGAGTTCAACCTCGTCGACCGGCCGGTGTTCGATCGCGGCCACGTCCTCCGCGCTGCGGCCCTTGAGCGGACGGATGTGCCGCACCAGCGCGGCCTCTTCCTCGGTGAACGTGTGCTGGATGAAGGCCATCAGCTCGTCGCAAATGGGCGGGCCCAGCAGCAGTGGGCTGGAGAGTTTCTTCGCCAATTCGCGGTGGGCCCGCGGCACACCCGGATAGTCGCTCACCTTCTTCGCGCGAACCGTTTTCGACCTCGGGGCGCACGGCCCGATGATGCTCTGGTTGACCTGGATGACGCGTCGGGCGTTGCCTGTGACGGCCATGGGGGTTTTCCTTTGCTAAGTGATCTTGCATGATTCCGGGAATTCACCAATGCGCAAAGCAAGCAGTGGCACCGGCGTCTCGCAGGTGTCTTCCGGCCACTATGTGCCCCCCCCAGTTGTCTTCCACCGGCGAGACGCCGGTGCCACTTGCCTCCTGGAATCGTGCAGGTCCACTTAGAGATTATTCATCCCGCCGGAGCTTGGTCAAGACGCTGTGGTCTTCCAGCGTGGTGGTGTCGCCGAGGGTCTGGCGGCCGGCCGCTACGTCGCGCAACAGCCGCCGCATGATCTTGCCGCTGCGGGTCTTGGGCAGGGCGGTCACGAAGCGGATGTCGTCGGGCACGGCCAACGCGCCGATCTCCTGCCGGACGTGTCGCTTCAGCTCCTGGCGCAACTGCTCGCTGGCCTCGTAACCGCCGCTCAAGGTGACGAACACCGCCACCGCCTCGCCCTTGATCTCGTGGGGCCGGCCCACCGCCGCCGCCTCGGCCACCGCCGGGTGGCTGACCAGCGCGCTCTCGATCTCGATGGTGCTCAGCCGGTGGCCCGCCACGTTCAGCACGTCGTCGATCCGCCCCATGATCCAATAGTAGCCGTCCTCGTCCTTCCGCGCGTTGTCGCCGCAGAGGTAGCTGCCCGGCACGCGGCTCCAATACTCCTTCTTGTAGCGGGCCTCATCGCCCCAGATTCCCTGCAACATCGCGGGCCAGGGCCGGGTGATCGTCAGCCAGCCGCCGCTGCCCACCGGCACCGGCCGGCCGTCGGCCCCGACGATCTCGGGGACGACGCCGGGCAGGGGCATGCAACAACTGCCGGGCTTGGTGGACGTAGCCCCGGGCAGCGGCGTCATCATGATCCCGCCCGTCTCCGTCTGCCACCAGGTGTCCACGATCGGGCAGCGCCCCCCGCCGATCTTCTCGTGGTACCAGATCCAGGCCTCGGGGTTGATCCCCTCCCCCACCGTGCCCAGCAGCCGCAGGCTGGACAAGTCGTGCGCCCGGACCCACTGCTCGCCCCACTTCATGAACGTCCGGATGGCGGTCGGAGCCGTGTAGAAAATGCTCACGCGGTACTTCCGGATTAGCTCCCAGACGCGTCCTTCGTCGGGCCAGTTATGGGCGCCTTCGTACATGAAGCTGGTCACCCCCGCCGCCAGCGGACCGTACACCACGTAGGTATGCCCGGTGATCCAGCCAATGTCGGCGGTGCACCAGAAGACGTCCTCGTCGCGGACGTCGAACACCCACTCGGTGGTCTGCTTGGCATACAGGTTGTAGCCGGCGGTGTTGTGCTTGATGCCCTTGGGCTTGCCGGTCGAACCGCTGGTGTAGAGGATGAACAGGGTGGCATTGGCGTCGATCGGCTCGGCGGGGCAGTCGGCCGAGGCCTCTTCCATCAGCTCGTGCCACCAGAAGTCGCGGTCCTGCTGCATCTCGACGTCGCAGCCGACTCGCCGGAGCACGACGCACTTCTCGACCGTGGGCGACTTCCGCAGGGCCGCGTCCACGCTGGCCTTCAGCGCCAGTTGCTTGCCGCGGCGCCAGCCCGCGTCGGCCGTGATCAGGAGCTTCGCCGCGGCGTCGTTGTTCCGATCGGCAATCGCCTCCGCCGAAAAGCCCGCAAACACCACCGAGTGCACCGCGCCGATGCGGGCGCAGGCCAGCATGGCGACGGCCAGCTCGGGGACCATGGGCATATAGATAGCCACCACGTCGCCGCGCTTAATCCCCAGGCCCTCGAGCACGTTGGCAAACTTGCAGACCTCCCGGTGCAGGGTCTGGTAGCTGAGCACCCGCGTCTCCCCCGGCTCACCCTCCCAGATCAGGGCGGCCTTGTTCTGGCGTGGCGTACCCAGGTGGGCGTCGAGGCAGTTGTAGGAGACGTTGGTCTGGCCGCCGACGAACCACTGGGCCAGCGGCTCGTCCCACTGGAGGACCTTCTGGTAGGGCCGAAACCAGTGGAGCTGATCGGCCAGTTTCCCCCAAAACCCTTCCGGATCGGAGCAGGCCTCGCTCCAGAGCCGCCGGTACCCATCCATAGAGGCGATCCGTGCCGCGGCGGCAAACGGTTCTGGCGGCGGAAAGAGCCGCGACTCCTTCAGCACGTTGTCAATCTGGCCCGACGGTTGGGATGTCATGTCCGATTCCCTGGGTTGGAGAAACACCACTAAGTGACTGAACTCCGTCAACAATGACAACGGCTGAATTCTAGAAACATACAAGTGTAGTGTCAACGTACACACCTCTAGCCGGGGTTGATGGGCTACATGATGGGCACTACCACCGGCTGGCGAGTGGGATGACCGGTCTCTGCCGAGGCCACTGCAAGCATTGCACCCCCAGTCGATCGCAGGGGTGCGATTGCCTCGCCGCGGTTTCTGCGGACGGCCCACCGCGCGGTGCAAGGCTCCTCCCGAGGGCCGTTTCCATGCGGGTCCGGCTCCCACTAGAATGAGAGCTTATCCCAGAACCGTACCGAGCATCCTGGGGTGGCCGGGGTCGAGCGTAGCGAGCCCCCGGAGCGTTTCGGCTGGGGGCGGCCTCCGGCGGACCGCCAGCCACCCCGGTTATCGGTTCTGGGATAAGCTCTGAGTGTGCAGATGACGCTGACGGACAGCAACTTTCGAGGCATTGGATGAACAACGTGCTCACGTTGGTGCTGGGCGGCGGGCGGGGGACCCGCCTCTATCCGCTCACCAAGGTCCGCTCCAAGCCGGCCGTGCCCGTGGCCGGCAAGTACCGGCTGATCGACCTCCCGCTCTCAAACTGCATCAACAGCGGGCTGAACCGCATCTACGTGCTCACGCAGTTCAACTCGGTGAGTCTGCACCGGCACATCCGCGGCAGCTACGGCTTCGATCGGTTCAGCCACGGATTCGTCGAGATCCTGGCCGCCCAGCAGACGGTCGACAACACCGGCTGGTACCAGGGCACGGCCGATGCGGTCCGCCAGAACCTCCGCTACCTGCAACAGCCGGGCATCGACTACGTGCTGATCCTCTCCGGTGATCAGCTCTACCGGATGGACTTCCGCCAGATGATCGCCGCGCACCAGAAGGCCGGCGCCCAGGTGACCATTTCCGCCGTGCCGGTGCACGCCCAAAGGGCCTCGGGCCTGGGCATCATGCGGCTGGACGACACCGGTCGGGTGGTCGGCTTCCTGGAGAAACCCAACACCAAGGCGGAACTCGACCACGTGCGGACCGATCCGGCCTGGATCGACGCGCAGGGGATCGTCAGCGGCGGCCGCGACTGCCTGGCCAGCATGGGCATTTACCTATTCAACCGCGACACGCTGGTCGAGGTGCTGGAGAAGACCGACTACCGGGACTTCGGCAAGGAGGTCTTTCCCGCCTCGATCCGCAGCCGGCACGTCCAGGTCCATCTGTTCGACGGCTACTGGGCAGACATCGGCACGATCAAGTCGTTTTACGAGGCCAACCTGGGGCTGGCCACCAGCGATCCGCCGTTCGCACTGGCCTCGGCCGATGCCCCGATCTACTCGCGGGCCCGATTCCTGCCGCCTTCCCGCATCGAAGGCGCCACCATCCGCGATAGCCTGGTGGCCGACGGCTGCACGATCGAGGAAGGCACGGTGATCGAGAACAGCGTCATCGGTCTGCGATGTCTGATCGGCCGCGACGTGCAGATCCGCAACTCGGTCCTGATGGGCAACGATTTCTACGAGGCGCCCAAGCAGATGGGCGCCGGCCGTGCGGACGGGCCACCGCCGCTGGGCGTGGGGCCCGGCACGCGGATCGAAGGGGCCATCATCGACAAGAACTGCCGCATCGGCCGGAACGTCCGAATCGTCAACCACCAGGGCGTCGACTGGACCGAGGAGACGCCCTACGGCATGATCCGCGATCGTGTCATGGTCGTGCCCAAGGAGACCACCCTGCCCGACGGCTGGACGCTCTGAATAACCTTGCGGTCCGGGAAAAAGGGGACAGGTCCAATTTGCCGGGACGGCCCGAAGGCGGGCACCATGCTTGCATGGTCGTCGCACAAATTGGACCTGTCCCCTTTTTCCTCCCTGAACCGGCAGCTTCAGCGGTTCGACCAATAGCCTGGTTGTCGCTTGGCGTGCGCGACTGCGATGACGACCAGGCGGTCCTCGTGTTCGCGGTAGATCACCTGGAGCAGCTTACTCATCAAGCCGGGCCTTGCGTCGAGCGCGATCGCGGACCTCGGGCCAGGGTGACGCCGGCATACCTCCAGCGTCATACTCGGACGAACGCCGCTGCGCCTCGGCGATCCACTGGTCACTTGGCGACGGCCAGTCCTCTGGCGGAACGGTGTGCCACAGCGCGTCAATCAGCCGAATTCGGTCAGAGGGGGTTAGGGCCTGCGCCGCACCTAAAACGTCATCAAACCTTGTCATTTCGGTTCACCGTTTGCGGAGTTGTTCTCGCATCCTGACGTTCGGATCAGCCGTTTCCGGAGCCCTCAAGCTTGCGAAATCGGCCGTATCCAATCGTTATGCGTGTGTGGTCATCTTACATTTGGCGTATACGAATTCAGGATCAAGATCAACTCCACGGTCCCACTGGATTGTGTCGAAGGCAACCCGGACATCGTCGACCTTCGCAATGTGAAGGAACTCGCGACAGAAGAACTACTGAGACGCCAACAAGCGAGCTGACATGCCCGCATTCCTTCTGCCAAATGCTATGGGAGTACGGTTCTTCGTCGTGCAAGAAGCTCGTAAACGATCGGGTAATCTTCGTCCCAGAGCAGATACAAGCCGGTTAGCTCCCCGATAGGCAGTGCCGGCTTACTGGCCTGCAGATTCTCGGCGAGCCACTGGAGGCGCCGAACGATGTGGCGGCCTACGGCCGGGTCCAACCGCTGCAAATCGCGGCTGGCGCCTTCCAGCATCCGCACGCTGTAGATGTCTCTCACGTCAACCCCAGTCGCCGGCTCACATCCTCCAGCGGTTCCCCGCGCTCCCCCTTCGCCACAGCCTGCTTCTGGCGCATCAGCCGGTCGCGGACGGCTTTTCTCAGAGAGACCCCTTCGTCCGGATCGCCTGACAGCTCCAGGAGCTTCTCTTCGATCAGAGCCCCGATCATCTCCTGGAGTTCGTCTTTCGTCATTTCGGCAACCGTGGTGGCCATCGGGTCCTCCTGCGGCGCTTGGGAACCAACTGACAGAGGCTCACGCCCCGTCGCACAACCTCAGTGTAGGTCACCGAAACCAGCGCCGTCAAGCTTTGGGGCTCCACCCGGCGGGCACAGCACGCTCAGACTTCGCGGCTTGATAGACTGGTAGCATGCCGCAGAGGTGCCGGCCCGCTACGAATAGAACTCCCGCACCCGCATGATGACCTCGAAACCTTCCGCCTTCAGGCAGTCTTCCAGGCAGATCATGGCCGGGTGGTCGGGCGGGAGGAGTTGGTAGTTGCGCTTGACGGAGCCGACGATCATGTCCAGGCCCGCGGGCATGGCCTTGGTGAGAAAGGCGCTTTCCAGGGCGCTTTTCAGCGGCGAGCCGTCGGCCCGTTTCGGCGGCAGCATCACCGTGAAGTTGCTCAAGCCCACCGACGCGTGTACGCCGGACATCGCGGCGTCGGCACGGATCAGCTCCAGGGCCGCCATCAGCCGCTTGAGATTGCCCTCCACGTCGCTGCCGAGCGGGGCGATGCCCGGGTCGATGATGCAGTCGTCGTTGGTTGCCCCCGGGCAACGGTGGCGAAAGGCCTCGACGAGTTGCTGGGCCGCCCGGTAGGTCTCTTCGGCCGTGCGGCAGGGCCGCGACCGGCCGTCGACGACGTGCTCGGAGACCAGCAGGATGGGGCGGAAGGGCCGCAGCTTGTACAGCTCGAACATCTCGGCGCGAAGCGCCGTCACGGAGTTGAGGATCGGCTTTTGCCCGGCGGCCCGCCGCGGGTCGTAGGCCCCCAGCCCGGCCCTGGCGATCTCGGGGTCGGGCGTGTCGATCGCCAGCGGTGTGGAGACGGCGCCCTGGATCCTGCCGACCAGCTCGGCCATCAGTTGCGGCGGGCGGGGGCCGATGTTCACGTCGATGTAATCCGCGCCCCGCTCGGCCTGGAAGCGGGCCAGCTCGACCAGCCCGTCGACGTCGCCGGCCTCGAAGAGCTTCTTGGTCGAGGGGACCGAATCGTTGATCGCCTCGCCGATGATCGCCAAACCTGCGATGGGCATGCCAGCGGCTCCTCCTTGATCATATCCCGATGGGGCGGACCGGCCTCCTGGAAAAAGGGGACAGGTCCAATTTGCCGGAACGGCCCAAAGGGTGCTTCGCACAAATTGGACCTGTCCCCTTTTTCCTCCCGGTTCATCCCACCAGCCTTCTGGCCAGGGCCACCGCCGCGTTGGCGTTGTCGCTGTAGCCGTCGGCGCCGATCTGGTCACAATACTGCTGCGTAATCGGGGCGCCGCCGATGATCACCTTCGTCTGCTCACGAACACCGGCCTGCTCCAGGGCCTCGATCACGCGCTTCATCATCGTCATGGTGGTGGTCAACAGGGCCGAGAGGGCCACGATCGTGCCGTGCTTCTCCCGGGCAACCTCGACGAACTTCTCCGGGGCCACGTCCACGCCGAGATCGATCACCTGGAATCCGCCCCCTTCGAGCATCGAGGCCACCAGGTTCTTGCCGATGTCGTGCAGATCGCCCTGCACCGTGCCGATCACCACACGCCCGGCAGGCTCGGCCCCGGCTGCCACCAGGTGCGGGGTGATCAGTTCCAGGGCGGTCTTCATCGCCCGGGCGGCGATCAGCAGCTCGGGCACGAAATACTCGTTGCACTCGAAGCGTCTGCCCACCTCGTCCATGGCCGGGATCATGTGCTTCTGGACCAGTTCGACCGGATCGGCCTTGGCCTCCAGCGCGGCGCGAGTGACTTCTTCGGCCTTCTTGGCGTTGCCGTTGAGGATGGCGTCGTAGAGTTCCGCGGGATCAGACATGGATTCCTCCCCAAAGAAGCGTTCAGTAGGTTCGCAGGAGGTGCATGATAGTGGATCGGGAGCCGGACTGCCAGACCCCTGCCGCAGCCGTCGGCCTCGCCCAAAGTACCGAGCACTGAGTACCGAGTACTCAGTACCCAGTTGTCACGGCAAGTGCTTTCCAGACAAATGGTTACGCACGGCGATGGCATGTTCCCGGCGGCAGAAACCTCCAGCCGTGGCCACTACAGCAGCCCCCGTAGATACGGCAGGCTCCGCTGGGCCTGGTCGATCTCGCCGCACTCGACGCAGAGCACGCCCTGGAAATTGTGCCGCCGCATGATGTCGATCACCCGCGGCCAGTCGATCACCCCCTCGCCGCAGGCGCAGCCGACCGGGGTGCCGGTGACCTTGCCCCGCTCGGCGTCGCTGTGCTGGATACTGATGTCCTTGGCGTGCATGTGGCAGACCCGGTCGGCGACCTGTTCGAGCATCTCGTAGGGGTCGTCGTGGCCGCCGAGGTAGTAGTTGCCCGTGTCCCAGTTGACCATCCAGCAGGGGCTATCCGAGAGGTCCAAAAGCCGCAAGAAGGTCTCCTTGCGGACGGTGTACTGCTGGTGCGGCTCCAGGCCCACCTTGATGCCGTAGCGCTCGGCCGTCTGCATCACCTGGCGGACCGTGTAGTGCATGATCCGGAAGGCCTCGTCGTCGGACATCCAGTCGGGCTTGATCCCCTCGTCGGTGTTGACCACCGGGGCGCCCAGGTCACTGGCGTAGCGGATGGCCTGGGTAAGGTAGGGGATGGCCACCTCCGGGCGCATCAGCGTCGCATGGGAACTCAAGGCCGAAGGCTTCAGCCCCAGCTCGTCCAGTTGCTCCTTGACCTCCAACGGGTCGTCCTGCATCGAGAGCATGTGATAATACCCGCCCAGGGCCAGCAGGTCGTAGCCGGTGGCCACACAGGGCTCGACGTACTTGTAGCCGAACTTGGCGGCCAGCTCGATCCCCTCACGAAACGATTTTTCGGCATGGCCGACAAACACCAGGTTCAGACCGACTTCGATATCGCTCACTGTTTTTGCACCTTTCTGTTTCTGATCACCAACAGACCACGGCCCTCCCGCCTGTCGAGGACGTTCTCCAGCCGGAAACAGAGCCGAACGGGCCTCATCTGTCAAGAACCCTGCCGAGTCGTAGGCTGGGACGCCAGTCCAACCACTTCTCGGAAACACGCTTCCGCAGAAAACGCCCCCGCCAGCGTCTCTCGCACGCCGCTGCGCACCTCCGCCGCAGGGGGGTTGCGTGCCCACGCTGAAATCGAGTACGCTACGACATCGGGCACGGCCCCTACTACCAAGAGACGGCAGAGTGCCAGCTTCACTCTTCTTTCCGACACTCTGTGCGGCAGAACAGCAATTGACCGAGTGGGGATGGACCGATGAGCAACTTGCCGGCCGGTAGTGAGAAACCCAAGTCCAGACGCCGATGGCTCCAATTCAGCCTAAGCACGCTCTTCGTGCTTACGCTTGGAGTTGCAGGGTTCCTCAGCGGGTACCGCGTGGGGGAAGAGCGCGGATATCAGACCTGGCTTCAGAAACGACTCTCAGAGACACCTGTCACCCGTGTTTACGATGTTGCCGATCTGGTAAGCGTCGCCGATCCTCGCAAACACCCGGCGTCGCGGCCTTCTGAGGGTACTTTGGCCGACTTTGATTCGCTTATCGACTTGATCACGACCACGATCCAGCCCGAGGAGTGGGATAGTGTGGGTGGCCCGGGGTCAGTTGCGCCACATGAAGGAACCCTTACCCTGGTTGTCCATCAGTACCCGTTCGTACATGAGGAACTCGAAAACCTCTTTCAGACGCTCCGCGAGAAGAAGGCAGCGGGCACCTCAGTCCCGTAGGGTGCGTGCTTGCACGCACGCTTAAGAATTGGGAAAGGGGAGTAAGAGGGACCCGTGCTTTTTCGCGGAGAAATTTCACGCTTTTGGCCCGCCGACACGTGCGTGTTGGCACGGACGATATACAGGCGACGACAGTGTTCTCGGGACGCGCTCGACAGACACAGTCCGACGATCATGAGCAGGAATGTAAGCCAAATGGACCCAAGCGACCACGAGGTGCCGCCTCGCGGTAGACGCCTGCAGTTCTCGCTGGCCACGCTGATTCTGTTTGTCACGATTGTCGCTTTGCTCGTTGCCCTCTGGACGACTTCGCAGAGATGGAAAAAGGACGCGGCGGAACTCAAGAGGCTCCGCGCTTTGGTGGGGGAGTTGACAATCTCCGACCCCGACAAGGTCCACGCCATTCGGGTGCCAACCACAGGGGAGTTGAAATGGCAGTGGCGCGTCTACTTGCCGGAAGGCCGAGAGTTCGTACTCCGCTTGATTACGGGGGAAGTCCCGAGGACTGGTGTTCCCGCGCACGCCTACGGTGTGCGCTCATATCTAGATCGCTCCGGGGAATTCCTACTGTCGGCAAACGTGGAGAAGGACAGGCGGGGGACTTGGGTGCTCGCGGGAAGCGCTCCGCGTTGGAACTTCTCCCATCCGCTCCAAAACGACGAGTGGGCACGCGGAGGCGGCTGGTCCTTTTCCGAGATCGAGCTGGGCAAGACCATATCAGTTGAGCCGGGGACGCCCCTGGTGCTGGTGTGCGTGCGGGTGGATGAAGGGGGCAGGACACCCGAGGGACCTTGTGACGGCCTGATGATCGTGATCGAAGAGGTCAACAGCAAGTAGCTGGCAAACTGCTACTGGCCCCCAACAACCTGTGCCGGCTGAGCCCGCTATGCAGAACCCTCTTGGCGTAGGACTCGTCGCAGACTATTCCAGGCCCAGATACTTGCGGATGTGTTTTGCCAGGGCGTTGTCGATCTCGGTGTGGCGGGGAACAGGCTGCCTCAGACCGGTCTTCGGGTTGAGATAGATGTCGTGGCGGGAACCCGCACGCAGTAACTGGCATCCGTCCTGAATGAGCTGGCGGACGAACTGCTGCCGCTTCATATCAGGATCGCCTTCTCACGATGTTCCTCGGGGACATCCTCGGTCGTGGTCATCATCCGGTAAGCATCCCTGAGATTCTCTTCCAGTTCCTTCAGCGTCCGTCCCTGGGTCATGATCTGCGGATGCTCCTTGAGCTTCCCCAGCCAGAATTTTTCGCCCTTCCAATAGATCATGGTCATTTTGCTGGCCATGGAAGCCTCCAAAAGTGAGCCCGCCTTCAAGACGTAAACAGACTCCAGCCAACCGCGCCTGTCAAGGACCCAAGTAGCGCGGCCATTCTGGCCGTGAATCACAGGCTGGAAGCCCGTGCTACATGTTCACCGGCAAGCCAGACGCGCCAAGCCTCAACAATCTGGAATCCCCAATCCCAAATCCCAAATCCGAACCTGAAGGTTCAAGGTTCAATGCTCAATGTCCAAGACGCCGCGGGTCATCAGCTCTTTCAGGTCGTCGAGGTAATTGGTGTAGACGCGGCGTGGAGTCGTGTTGTGCCTCTTGCAGACCGCTGCGGCCATCCCCACCACCTCGCCCATCATCCCGCAGGTCCGAATCACCCGGACGATCCCCAAGGCCACGTGGCTGACGCTGACGTTGCGGCCCGCCATGAAAAGATTGTCGACGTTGCGGGAGTAGAAGCAGCGGTAGGGGATCGGATACGGCTTGACCTTCAGGAACTCAGCCCGGGAGCGGAACTCCTCGCCGGGGAACTGATCTGACTGGACCGGAAAGTGCAGGTCGATCGACCAGGTGCAGGTCACGCTGGCGTCGGGAAACCTCTTGCCCTCGACGACGTCCTGCTGTTGGAGGATCACGTCGCCCAGAAGCCGGCGAGATTCCTGCTTGCCGCCGACGTAGGCCACCCAGCCGCATATCACGTTTAGCCGCCGCGGCCACGCGGCGGAAACAAAGGAAAATGTCAGCGTTCCGACCGCCGCGTGGCCGCGGCGGCCAAACCCGGATTATTCACGGGCCGGGGAAAGCCGCCACAGTGTGCCACTGCTTCGCCAGAAGCAGTGCAGTGCGTAACGGCCGTGCACTGCTTGCCTTGCGGCAAGCAGTGGCACACCGCCATGAATAATCCGGGCTAAACAGACTCGTGGGAAACCACTTTCCGCAGCGGTAACTACTTCGGCGTCCAGGGCATCCTGCCAGCGATGGCGTTGACTTGTTCCGCGTCGGCCGCGCCGTCGAACACGGCCACGGCGAAGCGGACCGACAGCTTCCCTCCCGGCTCGAGTTTCAGCGGCTCGGTGCCCACGCCCAAGGTGCCCGACAGGTAGGCAAACCCCTCCTTCTCGCCCATCGTAAACCATTCGCACGGATGCCGGGGATTGGCCGGGTCGCTCAGCATGACGACGGTGACCTTCTTGTCGGGGCTGACCTGGGCGGTATATGCGGTCCACGCGGCCCGCTTGCCGTTGGTCCCTTCGACGTCGGTCCCGCCGGAGGCGTTGAAATGCCGTCCGCCGGCGTCCATAGGCGTGATGAAACGCATGCCCAGACCGTGGTATTTTGACCCGAAGATGGTCCGCGCGGCGGTGGCGTCCTTGCCGGGGGTGAAATCGGCCTGCCAGACGAGCACCCGCGGCCGGCCGTCGGCCGCAGCCGGAATCGTCAGGCTGCGCCGTTCTTCCAGGAGCACCTTGCCGTCGGCGGTCTGCCAGAAGAGCCGCTCGTGGAGCACGGCCTGCTCGGCACGGCGGCCCGACTGGACTTGCAGGCCCTCCCAGGCCTTGTGCACCTCCAGGCCGGCATCGGCTGCCTCGCCCCAGAAGTCCACCCCGTCCACGCCCCAGGCAAACATCAGGCCGTGGTGATGGAGGTGGTCGGCCGGGGCGTCGCGGAGGACGTTCACCCCGCCGGGCGAGGTCAGCTCGGCCACGTAGGGCTTCTTCGGCACGCCCGCGTAGCGATACCGCAAGAGGAGTTGATCGCCCTGTTTGACGATCACATTTTCCTGGTCGCGGAGGATCGACAACTGCTTGCCGGCGATCTTCGTGGGGGCCTCCTCGGCCATCACCGGAGCGAAACACAACAGCCCGAGCAGGGCGGCAACGGGCAGCAGGCGAACCGGTCGGTCCGCCGGGACACGGGATAGCGGGTGCATGGTCATATCCTCCAGGGGGTCGAAACTGACGGCCTCATGATAGTCGAGCCGCCGGGCGGCGTCCACAAAAAACCTGGCGGGCAGACTCCCCCGATTCTTCCTGGGCATCCCAGATTCACAACAACGCCAGAAAACCGTTTCGCGGCTGTCCTTTGCTGTTGCATTTGCGCGATAGCACTGCTATCTTAATGGATGATACAGGGGCGGGCGGGTGGACCGTGCGCTGGTGTTGTGCGCTGGCGTGACATCCCTCGTCGTTCCGGAATAGCGTTGCCCGCACCAGGACTGCACGATGCTCGTTCTGTCGCGAAAAGTCGGCGAGAAGATCCTCATCGGGGACAACATCGCGGTGACGGTGGTCCGCGTTGCCCAGGGGATTGTCCGCCTCGGTGTCGAGGCGCCGAGGGAAATGCCGATTGTGCGGGAAGAGATCAAGGATCAGCTCGCCGAGGACCCGCAGGGCCGAGCCCCGGCCGCTCGACCGTAGTGGTCTCTCGTACCAAGACTGACGTGTCGGGTGGCAGTGGCGGCGGGCACCGACGCGAAGCGTTGGTTCGCCACTGTGGGCCAGGTGCAGATAAGCTGGTGCTGGCACCCGTCAATTTCACGGCCAAGATGGCCGTGCTAGCAAAGTGCGACAGACCAGTAGTCGCCGGCACGCCGGCTGTCACGGTTTGGGGCGGGAAGAGAGCCGCAGGCCGTAGACGTCCAGTTCCTGCGGTCCGCCGGCGCCTTCCAGTGATCCGTGCTGCTGGGTGTACTTTCGCAGGCGGGCGAGCTTGTCGGCCGCGGGCAGTTCGCCGGGCGCCTTCGTGCCTGGGGCCCGGCCCCAGAGGATTCGCGTGCCGCGGCGGGTGACCAGCGTGTAGGTGGGTTCTTCCGCCGCGCCGGCGGCGGGCACCACGGAGTGGTCGGGGGCCGAGGGGACGATCTGCTGCAAGTTCAGCTCGTCCCAGACCTCAGCCAGGGCGACCGCAATCTCGGCCCCACCGATTACCCGCACGTCGCCCCAACACTCCCCTACCGTTCCCACGGGAGGTGTGTCGATGCCCACCAGGCGCGGGTAGCGACTCTTCTCGACGGCGGAGAAGTCGTCGTTGCCGTACGGCAGCAGCACGCCCTGGGCATCAACCGGCAGCAGCACGCCCTGGGCGTCGGCCGGCAACGGGTCGCCGCGTACTGCCACCATGCAGACCGGCCGGCGATAGACCAGTTGGACCCTCACCCGGGCCGGATAATGCTTCGTTACCCGGACCACCTCGGCAACCCACGGACTGAGCGAAAAGGCGTTGGCCACCCGCTGGGTGAGCTGGTCGTCCATGACCGACAGGGGACCGTCCAGGCTGGCGTTGCGAAAGACCTCGGATCGGATGTCGGTGTGGATCCACCCCGGCAGCGGGGTGATCTCCACCCGCTCCGGGCCGACCAGGTACTCGTCGGAAGACAAGACGCGCTGGCCGACTCGCAGCCAGACCAGGTAACACGCGCCGGAGAGCAACGCCACCAGCAGCGCGGCCCACACGAACGGTCCGGCCGGGCCACGCAGAATTGCCAGCACCCTGCTCAGCCACGCAGGACGGGCTGCCGGGCTGCTTCTCTTTTTGGCTCCGCCCACGCTGCGCCTCCTTACGCAAGGGTTGCGACGGGTGCCATGGCCAAGCTTGCTTGGCCATGCGGGCATTTGCGGGCATGCCCACGCCAGCGTGGTCATGGCACCCAGTTTCCGCCCCAGGGACTCGTTACATGCCCACGCTCGCGTGGTCATGGCACCCAGTTTCCGCCCCAGGGACTCGTTACATGCCCACGCTAGCGTGGGCATGGCACCCTGCCAGGGCGGCAAGGGAATGCCGCCTGGCCTCACCAAACCTCCAGCTCCCGTTCCAGCTCCACGCCCAGCCGCTCGTGGACCTGGGCGCGAACCAGGTCGATCAGCCGCAGCACGTCCTGGCTGGTGCACTCGGGTTCGGCGACGATGAAGTTGGCGTGCCGGTCGCTGACCACGGCGCCGCCGATCCGCGTGCCCTTCAGGCCGGCCTCGTCGATCAGCTCGCCGGCACTGGCGCCGCGGGGATTGCGGAACACGCAGCCGGCAGACTGGTGGCCCATGGGCTGAGAGGCCTTCTTGACGATCCAATGTTTCTGCATTCGCCGGGCCAGCTCCCGGGGGTCATCCTCTTCGAGTTGGAACTCGGCCTCGAGGATCACCAACTCGTCGAGACTGCTCTGGCGGTACTCGAAGACCAGGTCGTCGCGTCCGCGTTGGAGGACCTCGCCGGCTTGGGTGATCACGGTGGCCTGGCTGGTCCACTGCCCGATGTCGCCGCCGTGGGCGCCGGCGTTTCCGTGCAGCGCCCCGCCGAGGGTTCCGGGGATGCCGATCAGGGTTTCCAGTCCGGCCAGGCCCTGGTGGACGGCGGTGGTGATCACGTGCCCCAGGGTGGCTCCCCCACGGGCAACGACCGTTTGGCCCTCGACCCGGATATCGCCGAAGGCCGGGGCGGCCAGCCGCGCGACCATGCCGGGCACGCCTTCGTCGCGGACCAGGATGTTCGATCCGGCACCCAGCACCCGCACCGGCACTTCTTCCTCGCGACACCGCTGCAGCAGGGCGATCAATTGGTCGGCGTCCGCCGGTTCGGCAAAATACTCCGCCGGACCACCCAACTGGAACCAGGTGTGCATCGCCAGCGGCTCATCCTGCCGAACGATCTTCTCGAAACCTGTCAATAAGGCCATCGCAAATCCTTCGTATGTCGCCCGCCCCCATGGTCACCAGTACGTCGCCCGGCGCCAGACGGGTCTGGAGGAGCTGGGCGATTTCTTCCAGCGCGTGGACCGCCGGGACTTCAAGGGCTGCCCGCGGTCTCTGCCACGGGGCAGCCGCAAGTTCGCGGACCCGCCGGGCCAGGTCGGCTGCCGTCACCTCACCGTCTCGGGGGGGTCCTTCCCGGGCGCGGAAGATCTCCGCCACCAACACGCTGTCGGCATTTTGCAGGCTCTCGGCCAGTTCGTCCAGTAGCCGTGCGGTTCGCGAGACCTGGTGGGGCTGGAACACACACCATATCGGCCGGCCGGGAAACATCCGCCGAACGGTCCGCAGCGTGGCCGTCACCTCGGTCGGGTGATGGGCGTAGTCATCCACCAGCCACGTCCCCCGCCACCTCCCGACCAGCTCCAGCCGCCGGCCCAGACCGCGCAACCGGCCCAGTCCCCGGGCCACCTGGTCGCCGGAGACGCCGTTTTCCCAGGCCAGGGCCGCGGCGGCCAGGGCATTGAGCACGTTGTGCCGGCCCGGCAACAGCAACTTCACCTCGCACAACCGCCGCCCGTGGTGACAAATCTCAAAGCCGTAGCGGCCCCCCCGGTGGGAAAGCCTCCGGGCCGTCCAATCGGCCCACCCATCGATGCCGAAGGTCTCCACCCGACATGCCAACCCCGCGGTGATCCGCCTGGTGGTCGGGCATTCGTGCCGGGCCAGCAGCAGTCCGTCGGCGGGCACCAGGCGGGCGAACCCTGCAAAGGCCTCCTCCAGCTCCTCCGGCGAGTCGTAGCAGTCGAAGTGGTCGGGCTCGATGCCCAGGATGACGGCCTGCCGGGGCCGGAGATGGAGGAAATTCGCCCGATACTCGCAGGCCTCGACCAACACCAACTCACCGCCCCCGGCCCGCCCACCCGACGATTGGCCCAGGGGCGCGCCTCCGCAAAAGACGGTCGGATCGCGGCCCGCCCCGATCAGGACCTCGGCGGCCAGGGCCGTGCAGGTGGATTTGCCGTGGGTGCCGGCCACGGCCAGGGTGTGCCTGCCCGCGGTCAGTCTTCCGAGCATCTCGAAGTAGCTTAGGGCCGGAATACCAAGCTCGGCGGCACGGCGGCGCTCCAGGTTTTCCGGGGGCACGGCGTCGCTGTAGACGAGCAGGTCCGCAGGGGGCGAAAGGTGTGCGGCGGCGTGACCCTGGTGGAGTCGGACCCCGCGGCGGGCCAGATTCCTGACCGGCTCGATCACCAGGTCCGACCCGCTCAGTTGCCAGCCCCACCCCAGCAGCACCTCGGCCAGCGCCCGCATCCCCGCCCCGGCAATGCCCACCAAGTGTGCCCGCCGCGTTCGAGAGGCATCGAACGGGTGCAGGCACGCCGGCCGGGTTCTTGATTGCAGTTCGTCCAGCACGTTGGCACGCTCCCCGGGGCAGATGACTCGATTGGTAGTCCGCGGGATGATACGCCGGCAGCCGGATCCGGTCAATCTGCACCGCCCCTTCTGAGCCATGAGAGCCGTGCCCCCCGCAGCCGCCGAAACCTTGACCTGCCAGCGGAGTTTAATGCTTTTGGACCGATGCAGCGGAATCGACGACGTGGGTGCCGGTTGCGGCTTGTCGGCCGCCGCTGGTCGGAGGCGGGCAAGCTGCTCCCGGCATCCGCAATGGGGTGCGTCTCACCCAGAAAAAGGGGACAGGTCTAATTTGTGCGAAGCCGGGCACCAACCGAAGGTTGGTCGCGGGCCGTTCCGGCAAATTGGACCTGTCCCCTTTTTCCCCACGCGATCCCCCCCACCCTCACGGGGCAGAGCCGGTCCGCACAAGATCGCTCTCCCCGTGGGGGTATTGACTAAGGAATGGCAGTAGTTCCAGGTTCGGCTGGCCCGACTTCGGGTGGCCGGGGTCGAGCGCCAGCGAGCCCCCGGGAAACCGGGGGTCTAGGGGTTCATTTCGTTCGAGCCCAGCCACCCGCCGCAGATAGTTTTCCTCTATGTCCTGGCTCAAGGAGAGACTCGATGAAGAAATTGGCGATCGGATTGACGGCGGTCTGTGCAATCGCGTTGCTGGCGTATGCCACGGTGGCCCAGCCGCCGGCCGGGCAACCGGGCCGCGGGGCGTTCGGCCCTCCCCCAAATCCGCTCCTAACGGCGTTGGACACCAACCGAGACGGCGAGATCTCGGCGGCTGAGATCGAGGCCGCCGTGGCCGCCCTGAAAAAGCTCGACCAGAATAACGACGGCAAACTGAGCGGGGACGAGATCGGCCCGCGGCCGGGTCGATTCGGCGGTCCCGGCACGGGTGGACCAGGCCGCGGGATGCGGGGTGGTGAAGGAGGGCCGATGCGGGGCGGAGCCGCCGGGGCCTCTGACCAGGCCGCGCCGCTGGGAAAGACCGACGATGAGAAGAAAATCCTGGCCGTGCTCGACGAGATGGACCGCAACGAGCGAGCCGGAATGATGAACGTTCCCGTCGTGGACGGCAGAATGTTGCGGCTGCTGACCGAGGTGGTAGATGCCAAACACGCCGTCGAGATCGGCAGCTCAAACGGCTACTCGGGCATCTGGATTGCGCTGGCCTTGCGAACCACCGGCGGGAAGCTGACCACGCACGATATCGACGCCGGCCGGACGGCGCTGGCCAAGAAAAACTACGCCCGGGCGGGGGTCGACAAGATCGTCACGCACGTCTTCGGCGACGCCCACGAGGAGGTCACCAAACTGAAGGGCCCCGTCGATCTGGTATTCATCGACGCCGACAAGGAAGGATACCCTGACTATCTGAAAAAGATGCTGCCGCTGGTCCGCCCGGGCGGATTGATCCTGGCCCACAACGTCAACATGCGGGACGGCGGCATCGGGGAGTACCTCAAGGCCGTCACCACCAACCCGGATCTGGAGACGCTCCTGGTGAACGTGCGGGGATCTAGCCTCAGCGTGACGCTCAAGAAGCGCTGATCGACGCGGAAGCGTAGCACGCCGGGGGCGTGGCTTACGGCGTCAATCCCCCGAACCGCCGGTCGCGGCTGGCGAAGTCGCGGATGGCCTGGTGCAGTTGGGCTTCGTCGAACTCGGGCCAGCACAGATCGGTCACCCAGATCTCGGCGTAGCTGATCTGCCAGAGCAGGAAGTTGCTCACCCGCAGCTCGCCGGCGGTGCGGATCAACAGATCCGGCTCCGGCATGCCCGCGGTGTAGAGGT
>Ga0315277_10001459_pt1 | contig 34475 bp, 23 predicted proteins | sample YL17G05_15_MG_FD_203695 | JGI IMG/M metagenome (GOLD analysis project Ga0315277, IMG submission 203695) | Sediment microbial communities from Yellowstone Lake, YNP, Wyoming, USA - YL17G05_15 | ecosystem: Environmental > Aquatic > Freshwater > Lake > Sediment | place: USA: Wyoming | collected...
TGCCAACGTGGTGGCGGGGCAACAGCCAAAGATCTCGATCGACCAGGCGCGTCGCAACGCCCGGGATTACGATCCCATCCGGAATATGACCAAACCGTGGTTCAACACCGCGGCCTTCACGGTGGCGCCCGAATTCACCGTGCCCACTGCCGGCCGCCTGGTGCCGAACGTCCGGGTGGATGACACTCACAAATGGGATTTGTCACTCACCAAGCGGATGCGGATCAGCGAGCGGCTGAGTCTGATCCTGTCCGGAAACGCTTTCAATCTGTTGAACGAGGTGCATTTTGGAACGCCCAATACCTCGGTGGTTTCGCAGAATTTCGGTTCCGTGTTGAGCACCTCAGGGCCCAGGGTGGTTGAGCTGGGCGCCAAAGTCAGCTTTTGAGGAGGATCCTATGAGCGAGCACGCACAAGCGACCCGCCGCGAGTTTTTTGGGTGGTCTGCCGCCGCAGCCGGGGCCGGAACGGTGGCTGCTGCCCCGGCGGTTTCCTCAACGATTCCGAATGCCAACGACACCATCCGGCTGGGCCTGATCGGCTGCGGCCCGCAGGGAAAGAACGACCTCTTTCAGTGTCTCAAAGCGCCTAAGACTGCGGTGGTGGCGTTGTGCGACGTGGATCCGGCGCGGTTGCGCGGGACCTTGGAGAAGACCGGCGGGAAGGTGGACACTTACGCCGACTTCCGCCGGGTCCTGGACCGCAAAGATATCGACGCCGTGATCGTCGCCACCCCGGATCACTGGCACGCCATACCCGCCTTGCAGGCCCTCCGGTCCGGCAAGGATGTCTACCTGGAGAAACCTGTCGGGCATACGGTCCGAGAAGGGCAGTTGCTGGTGGAGACGGCGCGCCGCCACCAGCGGATCGTTCAGGTGGGGCTTCAACAACGCAGCGGGGGTGTCTTCCAGGAAGCCGCCCGGCTGGTGCGTTCGGGCAAGATCGGCCAGGTCAGCGAGGCTCACTGTTTCAATGCCTGGAATATGACGCCCGGCGGCACCGGTCGCGCCTTGCCGATCGGCAACCCGCCGGATTCGGACCCCCCCGAGGGAGTGGACTACGAAATGTGGCTGGGGCCTGCTCCGAAGCGGCTCTTCAACCCCAACCGCTTCCACTGGAACTACATCTACTTCTGGGATTATTCCGGCGGCATGACGATTGCCTGGGGCGTGCATCTTGTGGACATCGTGCTGTGGGTCATGCAGGTGAAGGGGCCCCGGGCCGTCGCAGTCTCCGGAGGAAAGTACGTGCTCCGCGACGCCCGTGAGACTCCCGACACCCTCGAGGCCGTCTTCGACTTTCCAGGCTTCACCCTCACTTATTCGTGCCGCCACGCCAATCGCTTCCCGATGGGAAGCCGCCGGCTGGATCACGGGATGCAGTTTCTCGGGACTCAGGCGACCCTTCTGGTGGACCGGACCGGCTACCAGATCATCCCCGAGGGAGAAAAGCCCGAACCGGTCTCAAGCCCGGCGGAACTCACCGGAGGCAACGGGCCGCACCAGCAAGACTTCCTGGACTGCGCGCGTTCCCGCAAGACCCCGGCCTGCGACATCCTGGAAGGACATCGCTCGACCGTGGCCATGCAGTTGGCCAACATCGCTTTCCGCACAGACCGCAAGATTCACTGGGACCCCGACAATGAAAAGATCGCCGGCGATCCAGGCGCCGCGGCCTTGCTCTCCAAGCAATACCGGCCTCCCTGGTCACTGGTTTGATCCTACGAGCGAGTACAATAGGTAGCGATATGTCCAGAACTGTTACATTGACACTTGGCCTGCTGGTCTCTTTACTCCTGATAGCAATCGTGGCGGGCGCCGAAAACCCGGCGGCCGGCACCTGGAAGTGCATTTCCACCAAGACGCCCCTGGGCGACCTTTCCTGGACTGTGAAAATCGAGGGGGAGCCCGGCAAACTTCAGGGCACCGCTAGCTGCGACGAGCTGGGCTCTCATCGCCTCAGCGACATCAAGCTGGCGGGAAACGCCTTCAGTTTCGTGTTCTACCCGAGCGGCAACTACGTCATCGTGAAAACCAAGATAGACCAACAAACCATGACCGGAACCTGGGAAATGGACGGAGGCGCCGGCGGGGAGTTTAATGGGAAGAGAATCTCCGAACCGCAGCCATGAGACTGGCGCGAGCAGTTCCGCGGTGGCTGGTCCTCGGCGCACTGCTGGATAGTCTGCTGGCGGCGCCTGCCTCCGGGCCTCGCCAGTGGCGTGTGATGGAACTCGCATTTACTTCCAGTTCCAACTACGCGAACCCCATGACCGATGTGCAGTTCTCTGCGCTCTTCACGGGGCCGGGCAACGCACAATTGAGGATTCCCGGTTTCTGGGATGGCGGCAAGGTCTGGAAGGTCAGGTTCGCGCCCACCGCGGCCGGGGAATGGTCCTACCAGACGCTCTGCGGCAACCGGAACGACGCCGGCCTGCACGGGCGGCGCGACACTTTTTCGGTGGCCGCACCGGCAGGGCCCAATCCCATCTATCTGCATGGCGGCTTTCTCAAGGTAAGCGCCAACCAGCGGTACCTCACGTATTCCGACGGAACGCCCTTCTTCTGGCTGGGCGACACTTGGTGGTTCGCTCCCTCCTACCTGGTTCCCCATGAGACGTTCCGGACTCTGATCGAGGCCCGGAAGCGCCAGAACTACAGCGTCGTCCAAATGGCGTTCTGGGGCGGTTTCGAGTTCTTCACCGAGGCGTTCTTCTACCAGCCGCAGTACTGGAGCAACGATCAGATCAAGGTCTGGAAGCAAATTGACAAGTACTTCGAGACCGCCAACGAGGCCGGTATTATCCCGGTCATCGGAACGTTCTGGGGCAGTTACTGGGATTTTTATGGTCTCCGACTGGACAATCTCAAACTGCAATGGCGATATCTTGTCAGCCGCTACGGCGCCTTTGCGGTTTCTTGGTTGATATGCGGGGAATTCAACGCGCCGCAGCCGGCCGCCACCCGTCAGGAGCGTATCGCGAGTGTTCTCGAGCTGGCCGGCTTTGTCAAAAACGCGGACCCGTACCAGCGTGCCATGTCGGTTCATCCTCATCCCGGGGATGAACGCACGCCCGGCGGCCGCCGCCAGGAGTGGAAGGAGCCTTGGCATGATTTCATCATGATCCAGGGCGGGCATTCCACAAGCTGGGAAATCCCGCCGGTGGATTTTTACTTGAAGGCGTACAACGGAGCGATAAGAAAGCCGATGCTCGAGTCGGAGTGTAAATACGAGGGGATTCACGGCATGCAGGATGACATGGTCCGGCATGCGGCCTATCGGGCCATTCAGTCCGGGTCGTTCGGATACACCTACGGCGCCCAGGGACTGTGGTTCCCGATCTGGTCCCCAGACCGAGTGCCGGAGAGCGTTTCGCCGGCCTGGGGTAAGCCGGTCTTGTGGCCGGACGCCTTGGCCATGCCGGGCGGCGCCCAGATGAAGCACCTGAGAAGCTGCTATGAGGCGGTGGAGTGGTGGAAGCTGGAGCCGCGGCCGGAGGCGGTGACCTGGGAGGCTGAGCTCAAAGAGCGGGAGCGCATTCTGACCAAGGCGGACGGCCACAGAACCTTCCTGGTCTATTTTCCGAAAGGACTCGACCCGGCGGGGCGCGCCACTTTGCAGGGCGGAGCGCCCGAGCTGAGTTATCGTGCAAGCTGGTTCAATCCGCGCAGTGGGGCACGGCATTTACTGTCGGGCAAGCTGGCCATGCCGCAAGGGAAGTGTTTGCTGCCTGAGCGGCCGGACCAGCAGGATTGGATGCTGGTCTTGCAGGCGGAACCATAGCAAGGCCAGCCGAGGGATTCATGAGCGCGCCATCGTGTTGTTGGAATTGGGCGGTGTGCCTGATGGCCGCTGCCGCGGCCACCAGCCTCCCCGCACAAGTCCGGGATTTTTCGAGTTTCGCAAGGGATCTGATCGATCTGGAATCGCTGGCCCGGGTGGAGTTCGTTCCAACCAGGATGGAATCCAGCTATGACCGTACCGGCGGCAACCAGGATGGATTCCTTCTGGAGAACTTGAGAGACGACGTTTACACGATTGCCGAATTGAAAGGTCCGGGAGTAATTCGGCGTTTTTACGCGGGCACACCGGGCGGCCACCTGCGGATCTTCATCGATGGCGACCCGATGCCAGTCATCGACATGCCCTGCAAGCAGTTCTTCTCGGGAGGGCGCGAGCCGTTTCTTCGCCCATTAGTCGGACCGATGGGCGGCTCCAACTACTCGTATTTTCCGATCCCCTACGCGAGATCGATCAGGATTCAAACTACCGGCCTCGAAGAGCCGGGCAAGGCGCCGTCGGGACCCTTCCGTCGTTTCGTGCGCTACGGGCTGTACTACCAGGTCACTTTTCAGACCTTCCCCGCGGACGCGCAGATCCGGTCCCTGAAGCTGCCTCTGTCGGCGTCCGAGCAGGGCGAGTGGAAGCGGACCATCGAGGCGTGGCGCAGCCCGGGGCGTGACCCCAAGCCCAGCCGTGACGAGGCGACGACTACCACCCGGATGGTCCGGCTGGCGCCCGGCGAAGTGGCAGACCTGGCGGATGTGCAGGGACCGGGAGTCATCGATCGTTTCTATTTGAAGCTGGAGCCCCAGGACCCTGCACTGTTGCGTTCCACATTGCTCAGAATGCGCTGGGACGAGGAACGGTACGATGCCGTCGATTGCCCGGTGGGCGACTTCTTTGGCAACGGCTTCAGCCGTGTCCCTTACAAGTCACTGCCGATGGGTCTCACGGAACGTGGTTACTACAGCTACTTCTCGATGCCTTTCGGCAGCCGGGCGCGCGTGAGTGTCTTGAACGAGAGCCCGGACCGGTCCCTAACCGCTGAGTGTACGTTAGTCTACCGGAGGACTGCCGGCCTGCCCTCCGATCTCGGCTATTTTCACGCCAAATGGCGTCGCGAAGAAACCGCCGCCGTGAACCTGCATGGGCACAACCGGTCCGGCGAGTACAACTACCGGATCTTGGACGTTCGCGGTCAAGGCCGCTACATCGGGACCAACCTGAATGTCTTCAATCGTCATTTGACCTGGTGGGGTGAAGGCGATCCGATGATCTTTGTCGACAACGAGGTCTGGCCGCCTAGTCTGCATGGCACCGGGACCGAGGAGTACTTCAACGACGGCTGGGACTTCCATCAGTACATCGTGGCTGCCGGCGCTGATCCGGCCACCAAGGAACAGAACGTTATTCCGGTTTCCGGCGTTCTGATCCCGGGCATCGTCTCTCCCGCCAACTGCTATGGCGGCAACGCGGTCTTTGTCTTCCATCTGGCCGACTCCTTCCCATTCCGGCAGCGGATCCTGGTTACCATTGAACACGGAACGGCCAATAACCTCACCAACGACTACGCCAGCACGGCATATTGGTACGCCCGTCCGGGCGCGACTGATTTCTTCCTGATGCGCCCTCCCAGCGAACGGATTGCTGTGCCGAGGGATCAGTGGGAGAAGAATCGGGAGGAGGCCGTCAAGAAAGCTGCTTCACCGAGGACGCCGGCCCCTTGAGGCGTCACAGGAGAATGCCATGCACCACCTGCGCGTGCCGATCGAAAGACCGAAGCCGGACATTCGCCGGTTCCTGGACGCCATGAGCGGCCGGACCGTTCCCGAGCGGGCCCCCATGGTGGAGTATCTCATCGACGATGCCGTGATGAGGCCCATCCTGAAAGACCTGCTGGGGCGCGAGTGGGTCGAGACCGCGGACAAGAATGAGTACATGGGCGGCCAGATGGAGATGAGCCGGGAAAGCATTGGGATCGTCAGTGCCTGGCTCGATAACCAGATCGCGTTTTGGTATCACATGGGCTACGACTTCGTCCGGCTCGAAGTGAGCCTGCCCCTGCCCGCCGGCGCTTTGGTGGCCAAGGACACCGCCAAGGGAAATGAGGACCACAACCGCGCCTGGCAGGAACTTCATGAGGGCCCCATCCGGAACTGGCAGGACTTCGAGAACTACCCGTGGCCCAAGATCACCGAGCGGGACTTCTACATTCACCGCTATGTCTGTGACCACCTGCCGGAGGGCATGGGTTTGTTCTCCTGTCATGCCGGCGGCGTCTATGAGCATAGCTCCCGGTTGATGGGTTACGAGAGCTTGTGTGTCAACCTGCATGACAATCCCGGGCTCGTCCAGGCGGTTGCCGACAAGGTTGGCGAACTCATCCTCGAGTACGACAGATGGCTCCTGCAACTGGAGGGGCTGGCCGCCATCTTCCAGGGCGACGACTTCGGTTTCAAAACCCAGACTCTCATTTCCCCAAAGGACATCCGGCGGTACTACTTGCCATGGCACAAGAAGTGCGCCGAGATCAGCCACGCCAGCGGCAGGCCTTATTACCTGCACAGTTGCGGGAAGGTCGATGCCATCATGAGTGATCTGATCGAGGATGTGAGGATCGATGGCAAGCACTCTTTCGAGGACGGCGTTCAGCCCATCACGCAGGCCAAGCAGCTATACGGCGACCAGATCTGCGTACTCGGCGGCATTGATGTAGCCAAGCTGGCCGCATGGGATGCGGACTCCCTGCGAAAGCACGTCCGCAAGGTCATCGAGTGCTGTAGTCCCGGCGGGAGGTTTGCCGTCGGCGCCGGCAACTCCATCCCCAGCTATATCCCGGTCGAGAACTATCTCACTATGCTGGATGAGGCCCTCAGGTAGCGGCCGCCCTGGTTGTCAGCAGATCCGCTGCGCCGGCGACACGCCCACGCCGCCGGTTCACGGCCGACGGCCTCTTTTCGTCACCACGTGCGCCTGTGGTTCTCGTAAACCCCAAACTATCTGAGAAGATGGGAGTTGCGCATCTTCCTCCGATTCCTTCGTTCGATGTTCAGAGTGCTGCTGGCGTTGGCTGCCGCTCTTTCGTCACTGCTGAAATCGCGAGCCTCTCTGCAACTGGAAAACTTGGCGCTCCCGTAACGTCCAAAAACTCAAACCGGCGACATCCCCCGGCTCAAGAACGCTGCCGCCTGATCAGATCTCGTCTTGGAGCGGCGGCGCGTCCCAGAGATCGACCACCACCGAGTGAAAGCTCCACTCGAACCAGCGGTCGAAGGCGTCCCGGTCGCGCCGGCTGAGCCACGACCGGGAACGCGGCGCCAGCCGTCAAGTTGCTCCTCGAACATCCAGGAATGGCTGGCCCGGCATTACCACGATCGCTGTTCGGTTGATGGTGATCATCCTGTCAGCGCCAGACGCCTTTCCCGTCAGGCGGCCTGCCGATAATAGTAGTTCAGCATCCCGCCCAACCGCTCGCGGCGCGGGATCGCTCCGCTGCTTCCCATGTGAGACGCTTCCGGGATGATCAGACGGTTCCCGAGACCTTGGTGGTTTCGCTCGCCATGATAACGTGCCACGATTTCGTGAATCGCCTTCCGCAACGAGCCCTCTCCGAATAGGGTCATCCGGTCCAAGCAGGATTCCTTGATGATTCTCACAAATCGCTCCGCATGGGGATTCAAATCCGGCGACCGTGGCGGCAGTTTCACAGCCTTCACCCCACTGGCGGCCAGCGTTCCCAGAAACTCAGCGGTGAACAGCGGGTCGCGGTCGTGGATCAAATATCGCTTCCCCGTCAAGAACCCGTCTCCAGCATCACAGAGATTCCGGGCTACCTGGTCCATCCAGAGTCGATTCACCTTGGTGGCGATGCCAGCGATCTCAACGCGCCGCGTCGATAGGTCCATCAGAAAGAGCACGATGAACCTCGTCAGGCCCGACCGTGTCCACAACTCGATGGTGAAAAAGTCCGCGGCAACCATCACCTCCCAGTGCCTGCGCAGGAACTCCTTCCACGTAGTCTTCCGGCTGCGCTCCGGCGCCGGTTCCAAACCGTGCTCCTTGAGAATGTTCGCGATGGTGCCTGGCGCTACCGCATGGCCCAGATTGGCCAGCGCACCCTGGATCCTCCGATAGCCCCAATCCCGGTTCTCCGTCGCCATACGAACGATCAGGTTCTCAATCTCATCGCGAGTTCGGGGTCGACCCGGGCCACGGTTTTGCTCCCATCGTGCTTTTGGGCGATCAGCTTCCGGTGCCAAGCCAGAAGCGTCTCAGGAGTGACGATGGTGGCGACTTCACGCAGCAGGCGACGCCCCAGCGTTTTGGCCTTGGCTGCCAAGCGCCGGCGCTGATCGTCGTTCAGGCGGAGTCGCTTGTTTCCGAGTTGTTCCCGGAGAACTCTGTTCTCTTCGCGGAGGTAATCGATCGCGTCACTGTGCTGCTGGCCCCACCAACCGGCCACAGAAATCAGCAGAAGTCGGAACGGGTCCAAGGTCCGGCGCATTGGCACAGCATAACAGCCAAAGTTCCTGCAACGGGCACTGCAACCTGCACGATCTGAGGAGGATCGAGTTCTTGAACACTCCACCATCTCCAGGTAGGGCAGAATGTTGAGTACCGCCGTCTCCTCGTTGCCCCCCACCCAGCCTTCCCCGTGGATGTAGATCACCACCGGGACCGGACTCTTGGCCAGCCGCGACCGGTACACGTCCAGCCGGGCCTCGAAATTGTTCGCCGTCAGATACGTGATGTTCGGTGTGGTCGCACAGGTTCGGTTCAGGTCCGCCGTCCAGGTGGCCGTGTCCTCGGCCCGGGCCGCCAGCGTGCAGGAGACCAGCAGCGTCGGAAGGATGAGAAATATTCTCCGCATGAGCAACAGGACAGCGCCACTTGCGGCCGTCCGCCTCACCGCCCCGCGGACGGGGCTGGCGCGGCCATCCCGTGGAGGCACACGGGTCCCAGCAGCCCGGAGGGCACCATCTCTACGTCGAACTTCAGGTATCTCCCGATCATCGAGTTGCGCAGCCAGCCCTTCCGTTCCAGCTCCGCGTAGCGCGCCACGTCCGCGCCGAGTTCGTTGGCGCGGGTGCTGGCGACCTCGACCTCCAGCAGGTTCCTCCCGGCGCATGCACGGCCGGTAACATCCCAGCGAAACGGCCGCCAGGCCCTGGGTCCCAAATCCAGGCCATTCAACCGCACCCGGGCCGCGTATCGTACTTCGCCGAGGTCCAGAAAGAGAGGCCCGCCGGCCAGCGCGGAGGGAGGCAGTTCGAACTCCCTCCGGTACCTGCCCGTGCCCCAGAACGCCGCGCGGCCCAGCGCCGACCAAGGCTTCAGCTCCGTGCGGAAGGACTCTTCGCCCAGACGCAGCGTCCATTCCCCATCCAGCCGGAGCAGGGTGGCGCCAGGCAGGGGGTCCGGCGCCGGAGCTGCGCGCACCTGCGGCGACAACAGGATGAGCTTCGTCTCGAAGGGCTCCAGGCGCAGGCGCAGGCGAACGCGGGTCCCCTCGCTCGTGGACGGCATGGCCCGGATCCGCCCGCTGGCGGGATCCCACTCGTCCGGCGCGCCCCGGCCTTGCAGCCACGCGCTCGCCTCCACGCGCTCCCCGCTCTCATTGAAGAGGAAGAACACCTCGGCGTCGCGCAGGCGGCGGTGAAGGTATCGGAGCGCCGGGGCGGCGGGGCGCAGCTCCAGGTCCGGCTCGGGCAGCCATCGGATGACCTGCCCGCTCACCTCGCCCGAGGGCTCGAGCCGGGCCCAGCCGCCCCGGTGCAAGGACCCGGGGGACAAGGCTCGGGCGTCCAGAAAACTCCGCCCGGAAATCAACGCCGGCTCCTTTCCCAGAAAGATGACCCGCCCGCCCTGGCGAGCGAAAGCCTCCAGGCGGCTCAGAGCCGACTGGGACAGGACCGCGACCGGCGGGATCAAGATCGCGCGGTAGGCCTGCCCGCTCCGGTTCCACAGCGCGCCCTCGCGGACGGCGGCGACCGTGCTGAGACCCTGCTCGTCGATGAAGTCGAAGTCTCGCTGAAGGCAGAGCAGTTGGCTGGCCGCGCGGTTCATCGAGCGCTCGGCTTCGAAGTCACCCAGCCACCCGCTGGTGGTAGGGTAATACAGCGCAATCCCGGCGGCGGGCCTCCCCACCGAGAGCAGGTAGCCGAGCCGGTTGGCGTACGCGGCCAGCTCGGGGAAGTACTCCCACTGCGGGGCGCCCGGCCAGCTCGGAGGAGCCAGATAGGGACGGTATTCGGCGTTGGAGGAAAGATACGCCATGGCTTGAAACAGGTTGATGCCGCGGACCATCTGGTAGTCCATCACCCACTTGGCCTGTTCGATCGACAGACCCGCGCCATACACCGCGTAGCTCTCGCTGAACGAGCGGGGCCGCCCGAAAAGGTGCGCCGCCGAGGAGGCCAGCTTCGGGAAGTGCGCCTCGACGCCGGGCCAGATCTCGCGCCACACCGCGTCCACTCCTGGAACCTGCACGGCGCGGTTGACCTTAAAGTAGTCCCCGTTGTGCTGGATGAGGAGCCGCATGTCTGGCTCCCCCCAGCAGTGCATCAGGTACTCCAGGCCATGCCGCGCGCACCACTCCGCCTGCGGGCGGAAGAAGTTCTCGTGGAACAGGTCCGTCCACACGTCGTAGTAGTCGGCGCGAATGCGGCCGGCCTCTTCGCGGGACGCTGGATCGAACAGCTTCGGCAGATGGGGACGCAGGTCGTAGCCTTTCCGCCGCTGGAACTGATCCGCAAGCCGGGCGGTCCAGGGCAGGCCGTCGTAGTTTGGCTCGTCTCCCACGAAGCCCAACACGGTCCTGCCAAACTCGGCGCCAAGGTGCTCCCGGTAGCGCTCGTGGACCTCGGCGAGAAAGCGAGCGGTGGCGGCCGGGTTGAGGTAGTCGATCAGCGAGTGGGTGCGGTCCTTGCGGGCGTCCGGACTGTGGACATAGCGGGTGGGGGCGCTACGCAGCTCCTCTTTCACGCCGGCGTCGGGCCCGCGGGATAGCACCCGCATGCCCAGCTCCGGGAATTCCCTGGACACCTTGCCGCCCACGAAACCGCTGGGATATCCGCCCTCGTCCATCAGCCACACGCGCAGATCCAGGGCGCGAGCCTGCTCGACGGCGAACCGCACCCGCTGGAACCAGAGGGGAGACAGATACTCGATCTCCAGCCCGGGAGCGGCCCAGATCACAACCGCATGGACGTTATGGGCCTTCAGCTCGCGCAGATCGCGGGCGATCCCGGCTTCCGTCATGGGCCCGTTCCACCACCACCACATGACCATGCCGTATTCAGGTGGCGGCGATTGGAACTGCCGGAACGCCTCCTGGCAGGACGGCACGGTGAGACGCTGCCAGGGCCTTTGCTGTGCCGCGGCGGTTGACTCGCTTATCGGGAACAAAGTCAGCCAGGTAACGAGCGCCAAACACAGCTTCCTCAGCTCGATCCGGTTCTGCCGGATGTTTTGCGCTCCGGCCAGGACAGAGATCGCCTCTGCGGTGTCCGGTGTTTCCCGGCTGTCCTTCAGAACGCAATTGCTACCGGAGGTGGTCACAACCTCTGGCCCTTTCACGTTCAGGGCCCACGGCGCGATGTCCACTGGCCTGCTTCTTACCGTTAGAAAAGGAGTTTCAGGCCAAACTGTATCCTTCGCGGCGCAGCCACTCCGCCGATGGTGCCGAATGTCGGGCTGCCCAGTTGGCGGTCGGGACCATCGAAGTTGGGGTGGTTGAAGAGGTTGAAGAACTCCGCGCGAAACTGCAGGTTCACCGTCTCGCGGATCGCTGTGTTCTTGAAGAGCGAGCAGTCCCAGTAGTGGTCACCGGGAGCGATCAGCGTATTGCGTCCCAGGTTGCCCAGCGTGTACTGCGGCGGCACAACGAACGCCGCCCGGTTGAAATAGTACGTGCCGACATCCACGCCGCGTTGCTGGACACGCTTATTCCTGTCAATTCCCAGGTAGGGATCGCCAACCAGGTTCGGGCGCTGATTGTTCGAACTGCCCGCTCCCGTGCCGATATTGGCGTTGTCACCCGTGGTATTGATGGTGAAGGCCTGGCCGGTCTGGAACGCGGTGGTGCCGTTAATTTGCCAACCACCGACCAGCTTGCCCGCCACGCCTCTCCAATCCAGCAGGCCTTTGCCGGGGCCGAACGGGAGCTCATACGTATAGCTGAAAACCATCCGCTGGTGAATGTGGAAAGCGGAGAGGGACTTTTCCGCTCGAAAATCACAAGCACACTGCGGATTCGATGGGGTGTTTCCAAAGTTGGCGGAGCTGCTCGCGTCGTCGATCGCCTTGGAGAAAGTATAAGACGCCAGGAACGTCAGGCCCTTGTCAAAGCTCCTCTCCAACCTGGCAACCAACCCGTGGTAGGTCGATGAACCTAAGTTGTCGGTGCCTACAATGACCGACGAACTGAAGTTGGGAAACTGCACGCGCTGTGCCAGAGGCGTGGGCTTGGAGGGATCTTTCGTCAGGATGTTGGGACCTTGTTGATAATTGCTGCGGCGCAGAAGATGGGTGCCCTTGGACCCCATGTAGCCGACCTCAGCGACCAAATTGGGGACAATGGTGCGTTGAATGTTGAAATTCCACTGCTGCATGTAAGGGGAGCGGGAATACCGATCTACAGCGCCCACCGTCAAGACGCCGCGAGGATACGCAGCCTGGTAGGAGGGGAACAACTGATCCAATTGCAGAGTCGGGGTCTGGGGACTGGAGATCAGGGCCTGGACGGCAAAGAAGGGGGGATTGGCGCGCATCAGCAAAGCCTCATTGGCTTCCTGCACGTCGTAGAAAACGCCGTACGCTCCGCGAAACACGGTTTTCGCGAGGGCCCGATAGGCGAATCCGATGCGCGGGGCCAGGTTGTTTCTGTCCGGGTCGAAGATAGTTCTCGGGACTTGAACCGACCCTGCATCCAGGATACCCTCGCCGGGGACGAGAACCTGCGAACTGCCCGCAATCAGAAGCCTTCCGCCCGGATAAGTTTTATCCAGAACGGTCAGGCGGTCCAGTTTTTCATGGTATGGAGATGCGTACTCATACCGCAAGCCGAGGTTCACTGTGAGCCGGGAAGAGACCTTCCAATCATCCTGGAGATAGAACGCATAGAGCTCATTGTAGAAATGGCCGGCGAAATCGCCGGTTGCTGCCGTAGCGTTGTACGGATGGCCCAACAACAGATCAGCAATTGCATTCCCGGTGAACCGGCCGTTGAAGGTAAAGGCGCCCCTGTCGTACGACCCAGAGACTTGCGTCACCCTTGTGCGGCGAAAATCGATGCCCGCCTTTATTGAATGGGCCGCACGGAGACAAGTGAGGCTGTCTACATACTGAAGAGTCTGGGTTATGCCGTCCAGCGGGCTGGCGGAGCTATGGCCGAGGCCGGAATAGCCACCGGTGAACTTGAATTCCGGCAAACCATAGGCGGTGGCGTAGTTGTCGGTGGTGTTAGTGAATTTGAAATAGTCACGGGCGGGGTTGGGCCCAAAGGATCCAGCCGGACCCGTGAGGAACTTGCTGCGGTTACCCCCCACGCGGACCTCGTTCATCAGGTTTGGGTTGAACGTATGGACCCAGTTCAGGGCGACATTCTGGCCGCGAATGCGGTTGACGTCACCGCTTGGCGGAATCAGGCCGTAACCGGGGGCGAAGGCGTTGGAGATCGAGTAGCGAGCGAAAAAGAGATTCTTCTCGCTGATACGGTGATCGATGCGGGTGTTTCCCTGGTCGGAGTCGCTCATTTGAGCGGGATCGTTGGCGTAGTTGAGCCCCGGTCGTCCGCTGTAATTCGGCGCCGGGTAGAGATCCGCTATGAGGCGACCGCGTGTAGAAATCCGGCTAGCCGGGATGAGGTTGCCAGGGAAGGCCTTCTTGGTCAAGGGGTCCAGGATAGCTGGACTGCCCGGAGCGGAGAAGTCGCCCTTGACCTGTTCAGTGGTAGGCACGAATGTGAAGCCGACGCCGGCAGTGCGAATCCGGTGACCCTCGTAGTTGATGAAGAAGAAGGTGCGATTTTTGCCTTTGTAGATCCGCGGCAGAACAATCGGGCCGCCCAGTGTCATGCCGAACTGGTTGCGTTTCATGGGGGCCACGTCGCCAGGATCAAAGAAACCCCGCGCCAAGAGTTCGTCAGTAGTGAGAAACTCGAAGACGGACCCGTGAAGTTCGTTGGTGCCGGACTTGAGCGAGGTGAGGATTTGAGTTGAGCCTCGGCCGAACTCGGCGCTGTAAGCGTTGCCCATGACCTTCATTTCCTGGATCGCATCCATGGAGGGCGTCACCGAAGGGACCTGAAAAGATACCGAATTGGTGTCGATGCCGTCGAGTAAGAAACTGACGGATGTATCCCGTGCCCCGCCGACGTGCACGCTGCGGCTGACTCCGTGGGCCCCTGGGATTCCGCCGGTGCGGGAGGGGATGGCTCCTGGAATCAATCGCGCCAGCATCAGATAATCGCGGCCGGAGTTGGGCAATTCCGTGATGCGCTTGTTGGTGAGGACAAACCCAACCTCCGAAGTCTCGCTCTGAAGCAAGATCGGCGGGGCGGTGACCTCGATTTGCTGCTGAAGCGTTCCTACGGTCAGCTCAAAATCGATCCGCGCCGTCTCATTCAGGTGCAAGGTGATGCCGGATTTGCCTACTGGCTGAAACCCTTCCTTCTGAACCGTCACCCGATAGGCGCCCAGAGGCAAGAAAGGAACCGTGTAATAGCCAGTCTTGTTCGAGACGGTCTTCCTGATGGTTCCCTTGTCCACATCAATCAGAGAAATGTGGCAGCCTTCCACAACCGCGCCACTGGCGTCGGTGATTCTTCCCGTAATCTTTGCCGTGTCCGTTTGACTGAATGCAAACTGGACGAATAGAGCTACAAGGCCAAGGCGCCAGGTGCTCCTGGTGTTCATAGTATCCTCCTGAAAGACATGTGGGACGCTCTCGAGCTCATTCCGGTAAGTCTCGCCCGAAAGCCGCCACTCTTGGTTGCTGCGACAACTTGAGAGCGATCATTTCGCCAGCCCGGCGGAGCTGAGCGGGCAGCTCTGAGCACGCGCTCAGCAGTTCTTTGACGAGTTCCGCCGTGGAGGCGATCTGCTCAGCGGCCGAAGGCTGTTTGGAGGGTGGCGTCTCCGAGGGACCTCCGGCTGGGGCATACAAAGCCAGGACGAGGCTGTGCATCTGTTCAGTAGCGGCGAAAGCCCGGTACGCCGTGACTCCCCAATCCGCATCTGTGTGGTGTGAAGAAAGGACTGGAAGACCGCTCCCAGGGGCGGCTGAGGCGCCGGCGAGGGCCTCGGGACCCACGAAGAGTTTGGCCAAGACCGGTTCGAGCAGCCTGCGGGTGAGGTCCACCTGGACGTGCAGATCCCTGAGGTGATCGGTCACCATGACTTCCAGCAGCCACCTCGATCGGGGGGGCAGCTTGTCGGTCTTCCCAGAACCGTATCGCTCGGCGAGACGCCGCAGGGCCCAGGCTTCTGCAAGAGCAGCTTCGGACCGGGAGACTACCTGATTGGCGAACTGTGCCACCATGCGTGAAACACCGCCGGCCTGTCCGCCGCCGTGACTGATCAGAGCTTCCACGGCGTTTGGGTATTTCGTGAAATACTCTTCCAACTCGTCCTGAATGGCGAGTCGTTGGCTGCGAACCCGCATCGAGGAATCCTCACCCGCCGAAGCCATGCCCGGAGCTGGCGCCGTCCCTCGTTCGGGTGTCAGTTCCCCAGAGGAGGATGCAGCGCCGACGGCCTCATCAACCGTCCTGATCTCGGGCTCCAGCCACAGAGGGCCTTGCAGGTCCGCGAGGGCCGCGAGTAGTTGGGCCTTTCGTTGAGATGTGTGTACGAGTCCGCGAACCAGCAGGTTGCCCTGAGCCGTGCGGACAACTTCGATGGGTTCTCCCAGACAGGCCCTGGCGCGATGCAGCGCGTAGCGGGTCTCGATTTCCGCGGCAGCTACTTGGAAGGGCGCGGGAGTCAGGACAGCCAAGGGGCGGGCCTCGAGTTGCGTGGGCAAGGCCGGGCGAGACTCGGGCATCACCGGCAGGTGGGGCTCGAACACTGCGGGGGCCAGCGCGCCAGCCACGAGTTCCGGAGTACGCTCGGCAATCAGGCAGAATTCCACCGCCTGGCGCGGTGTTTCGAACCTGATCCTTGTGAGACGGGGCCGGTAGGCATTGGCGTCGATCTCTACGGACAGCTCAGCCATAAGACCGGCCGTTCCGCGCCGCACCGAGAGCCAGATTCGCTCCCCCCCATCCTGAGTGCGGACATGTCTGGCCTGAAGCAAGGCGCCGTCCTGGCTGGCAAAGGACGAAAGATCAGCGGCAAACGAGATGGGGCGCCAGTGGCGCTCTTCCAGCCACTTCATGAAGCCGGCTGTGAGGTGTTCGGGATCCAGCCCGTGTTCAGCCAGCTCAGTGAGGGATGCCACTCTCGGCGAACGGACGACCAGCTTGACCGGACCAGAGGAAATCGCCGGGTTGTAGATGTATTCACGGTTTGCCGCGGGCCTCCAGATCGCGTGCTTCACCACGCCGCCCGGATCTCTCCATACCGAAGCGAAGCGCCCGCCGTCATCTTCCGACCACACCTCCAGGCGGCTGGTATCCCGGCGTGTGATGGGTTTGATTTGTGCTGTTTCGACGCGGAACACCTGGTGAACGGACTTCCGGAAGAGCTGCGATTCCGCCTCCTGGGCGCGGGCAATTATCTTGTCCGCGGCGCGGCCAGCGATCAGTTCGGCTTCGGGGCGTGCCGGACGCGAAGAAGACCAGACGCCGAGAGCGCCCAGGCAGACCAACACGCCGACGGCGATTGCCCCCAACCTGGCCGGCAAGAACCAGAAGAGAACCTTGATCCGGGGAGCCGGTGCAGAGTCTTCCTGGAACCCTCTGGCCCACTCCGCAAAATGACTTCTTGCCGCCGCGATCCGGTCGGGGGCCGGGAAGGTATGGTCCTCCATGGCCGTGGCAAGAGCGATGACCTGCTCTTCAAGCTCAGCCAGATGAGCTCGGCACTGCCAGCACGCCTTCAGATGCGCTTGGACGAAGCGACCAGCTCGATCCGAAAGCTCGCCATCCAGATGAGCGATCAGCAACTCGTCATTGCAGTGTCTTTGGAATATCTTGTTCCGCATGAATCGAAACCTGCTGGCTGCTGAACCTTGCGCGCGCCGCCCTCCGCAATTTGCGGATAGCGCGAGCAAGCAGGGTGTTCACCGAGTTTGGACTGATGCCGAGGTGGGTCGCAATCTCCCGATACTTGTGGCCATGCAACCGCAAGTGGACCACCTCTTCCTCTCGACGGGTCAAGAATGAGCAGAGCCGCAGGAGGTCGTCCAATTCAGTCGCTGCGTCGTTCACACCGCGGTCAGTATCCGGCAGGCCATCCAGCCCTGCCAGCGACTGTGTCTGTGTGCAGGCCTTTCTCTTGTCACGCTCATTCCTGCCGATTTCGCGGCGAACCACACACAGCGTCCAGGCCTTCGGGTGGTCGATTTTCTTGCCCTGGCACAGATCGCGGTATAGCGCCATGAAAGACTCCTGGACCATATCCTCTGCAAGCGCAAGGTCGAGAAACTGGGTGCCGCGAAAGGCGTAGCGGACCAGGGACGCATACCACGACTCGAACAGAGAATCTATGAGCTTGGACGCTTCCTCCCGAGTCATGGCCATGTGCCTGCATCGCCCACTGGGACAATCACCTGTTCAGTATATATAGTACTTGCAAGCCGGTTTTTTCGCGACAACAATCCTGCGCCAACCGTAATGCCTCAGTCTCCGGGGGGCCCGCGTGGGATAAGCTTCAGCTTGGCTCGCGCTGTAGTCGAGAATGCGCCTGACAGGCTAAAGCTCATCCCACAAGGCGTCCAGCACCCCCCCCGGAGGCTGAGGCATTACCCCCAACTCGTTGCTCCGGAATTCCGGGAGGCGCCGCAAGATCCCGGCGGCGTCTTGTCGGGGCAGAATTGCCGTCGCGAAAAAACGGACTTGCGAGTACTATGTATATGTTGATCCGAACAGGTAATGGTCCCAGCGGGCGATGCAGGCATGCAGCCCGCCGACAAGGCCGACGCCGTCATAGCTGGAAATCCAGATGAAAGTGTTTCGCCGCCAATTTCTGAAGCAGATGAGTGGGCCCGCGGCGGCGTTGCTCCGCGGGCCGGCCTTCGCCTCCTCGCTGAGACCGCCGGCGAGGACCCCGGACGAGCTGAAGGCTGGATGGCTCACGCCGCCGCGCAGCTACCGGCCGCATACGCGCTGGTGGTGGTCGGGTGGGGCGGTCACCAGGGAGGGCGTCGCCCGGCAACTCGAGCGGATGCGCGCCCAAGGGCTGGGCGGCGTCGAAATCATGCACTGCTGGCGAGTCTACGCCAAGGGCAACCTGGCTTACCTCTCGGAGCAGTGGCTCGAGATGGTCCGGTACGCCATCGAGAAAGCTGCGCAGCTCGACATGGAAGTCGCACTCACGTTCGGCTCCGGCTGGATCTTCGGGGGATTCTGGGTGCCGCCGGAACACCGGAGCAAGGTGCTTGCGCCAGGCTGGGTGGACGTAAGCGGGCCGGGTGTCTTCGATGACGCGGTCCCCGACGTCGAGACGACTTCTCGCCGTTACTTGCAGGGCCAGCGCCCCGAACCGGCAGGGCCGGATGAACACCAGATCGTGGCGGTCGCAGCCGGGAGACTGGACGGCAAGCGGCTGGACTGCGATTCCCTTCTCGATTTGACCGCGGGCGTCGAAAACGGCCGGCTGCGCTGGAAGGTTCCGGACGGCCGGTGGCGCATCATGGCTTTCCGGCTCAAGTACACCGGGCAGCAGAACGAGGCGCAGAACGAGGTCGCCAAGCAGTGGGTGGTCGATCACTTGAGCAAAGCGGCCGTGCAACGCTATTGCGACTACCTGGGCGGCGCCTTCTTGCGGGCCTTTGGCAAGCACTTCGGCATGACGGTCGATTCGTTTTTTTGCGATAGTTTCGAAATCTCCCCGTTACCGAACACCCTGCTGTGGAGCAACGAGCTGCTGGAGAGTTTCAGGATCTACAAAGGCTACGAGCTCACCCGCTATCTGCCCGCGATCTGGTGGGACATCGGGGAGCTGACGCCGAAGATCCGATACGACATCAACGAATTCCTGCACTGGCTTGGCTTGGAGACAACCTTCCGCACGTTCGTGGACTGGTGCGCCTCGCATCATGTCCAGGCGCGCATTCAGCCCCATTACCGCTTTACGGAAGAGCTGATCCAGGGCGCCGGCGCGACGGCGCGGCCGGAAACCGAAGTGACCACGACCCGGTTCGAGGTGGTCACCGATCCGCGGAAGGCCACGGCGGCCGGGGCACGCTTCTACGGCCGCGAAGTCGTTTCGGCCGAGGCCTACACGTTCATCCACCAGGCCGAGCACTACGTGGCCACCCTGGAAGAGATGAAGATCGCCGCCGACGCGTTTCTGCGTGACGGGGTCACCCAATTCTACGACGCCGGCTGCCTGTACCTGCCAGAAATGGAAGTGGCGCCCGCCCGCGACCTGCCCTCGGCTAACGGCCCGTTCCGCTGGTGGAAGTACTATCACCACCTCACGGCCTACAATAGCTGGTGGAAGTACTACCACCACCTCACGGCCTACAACAGCCGGTGCTGCTTCCTCCTTCGCCAGGGGACGTTCGTGGCCGATGTGCTGGTCTATTCGCCGCAGGCAACCGTCTGGACGCAGAGAGCGCTCTTCGGCACGGAGCGCCGTGTTATGCCTTACGGCAACTTAGGCAAGACCCTGGTTGCCAACGGCTATGATTTCGATCCCGTAAACGACGATGTGCTTCAGAACCATGCCCGCATCGAGAAGGGGCGGATCTGCATTCGAGACCAAACGTACCGCTCTCTCATTCTGCCGAAAGTCCTGGCGCTGCCTGTGGAAACGCTGGAGTTCATTGTCAGGTTCGCGCGCGAGGGCGGGAGCGTCATAGCGCTCGATCAGCTACCGTCGAGTTCGGTCGGATTGCGCAATTGGCGCCAGAACGACGCCAGGACCCGGCAGTTGGTCGGGGAACTGTTCGGAGCCGATCGGAACGGGCGCGCGCATGCCGGCGGGGGGCGCACATACTTCATACCCGATTACAGAATCGTGGAGACCGTCTTCAGTCCGCAGCAGAAGCCGTACGAACCCACGCCCCCGCTCACCGCAGGCCAGTCCAGGCTGTTGCAGGTTCTGCGGCGGCACGTTGCGCCAGACTTCGCTCTCGAAGGAGGGAAACAGAGCGACGGACTGACGTTCATTCACCGGAGGATCGGGGACCTCGACGTCTATTTCGTGACCAACCTCCAACCGAAACCCAGCAAGCTGGCCGTCAGCTTCGGGGTCTCCGGGAAGCGACCCGAGCGGTGGGACCCGATGAGGGGGCAAATCACGCCGGTCCGCTGCTACCGCTCGACCGAAGCAGGCACGGAGATCCCGGTGGACCTGGCCCCGTGGGAGTCCATGTTCGTGGTTTTCAGTCCGGGCGCGGACCCAGTGCACGTTTCCAGGACGAACCTGCTGGATGTGAGAGACATAACGGAAACAGCGATCACCGGCATCGCGGCGGAAAACGGAGTAGTTACCGCTGAGATCGTGCAGGGAGGTCGCTCACGTGCGGCTATGCTCGCCGTGTCCGATCTGCCCGGCCCGTTCCCGCTTCAAGGGAAGTGGAAGCTGGTCCTGGAAGCCAGGAACTTTCTGAGAGTGGAGAAGGAAATCACGCGCCTGGAAAGCTGGACCGCCGATCCGCAGACCCGGCACTTCTCCGGGACCGGCGTCTACGAATTGAACTTCGACCTGCCGAAGCAGTATGCTCGTGAAGATCTGGAGTTGGTTCTACATCTCGGATCGGTTGGCGCCGTGGCTGAAGTCATCCTCAACGGACGCAACGTCGGGGTGCGCTGGATGCAGCCCTACCGGCTGGACATCACCGGCGCGATCGGCGAGCGCGGGAATAATCTCAAGGTCCTGGTTACGAACACGCTCGCCAATTCGGTGGCGGGCATGAAGGAACCGCCCGAAGTTCCCGCGGAGTTGGTTCCCCACTACAGCCAGACCTCGAACGCGTATGGCCGGGGGCCCAGAATCTCGGCGAGGGACATGGCGCTGAAGAACCTGCCCGATTCGGGGCTGATGGGTCCCGTCGAAATTGTTCCGAGGCGCAGGGTCTTGATTCCTCTCTGAACCCGGGTTTCCGTTTGAACACTTACTGACATCTTCTTGCGGGCCGCGGACGCCTTCCATGAAAACGCTGGTCAAGGGGTGGGCTCTAATGCCCTTCTTTTGTACGAGCTGCTTTTAGCCCTTCGGTTTCTTGAGCGGCATTGCTTTTGGCGACTGTGAGGGTTCAGGCAAGGGCGCGCCCGTAGGGCGCGGCGCGGCGAACTGGTAGGGTCGAGGACTGGCGCGCCAGGATAAACCGGCATGTTTGTAGGGGATGAAAGAGCCCTACAGGAAAGGAGAAGCGACTCCATCCTGACCTCGAGTCTTGCGCTGGCCGCTGCGAAGCGGTGGGCGAAGCGTAGACAGAGGCATTGGCGGGCAGGGTATTGAGCCTCGAAAACGACAAATCCGGGTGCCGATTCTTTCCAGTCAGTGAGAAGGCAACACCGGCGGACGGCGATCGATCGCGAGCCGACGCAGGGCCCGGCGTGGTCGGAGACCGGTGGCGGAGCACTGATCTCTATCGCCGACTTCGCCGTCCCGAGCCGCAGGCTGGCCATCTACATCGACGGCGTAACGTCCAAAAACTTAACCGCAGCCTAAGTTGTTCTCCTGCAAGGAGTTGCGGATCTCGCCAGTGGAGTGCCGTAGGCCCGAAATTGGGACTCGGAGGCGGCGCGTAACATGTTACATCGGCCACATTTGAGTTTTTGAACCATGCGGGGGAAGGCTGGCTCCACAGCTTGGATTCGAACTGCGTTTCACGGGCCAGGAACAATATGGGAACATCGTAGAACCGAAATCATCCCAAATGAGCCTAAGCCATCCCAAACTCCAGACTCATACCTCATTGTCCGTCAACAACTTGCGTTGAATCCAAACCACTTAGCCAAGTCGGTAAGCAGCCCTGAAAAGGCTGGCGTCGGCCGTTCGATTCCGTCCCTGGCCACCATTTTCAACAACTTACAGCCTGCCTTTTCCCCAGTTGGTTGCATTTGGTTGCACTTCTGCCACACTTCGCCTATCCCACAACATTGCACTGCACCGGGTTCACAGCCCTCACGTAGGCGGTCAGCTTGCGCACCGCCTTGCGCTGCGACTCCGGAACCACCTGCTGGTAGACATCCTGCGTCGTGCTGGCCCTGGAGTGCCGCATCAGCCCTTGGGCATCCTTCACATCCACCCCGGCCTGCTGCAGCCAGGTCGCGCACGAGCGCCGCAGCACCTGCCAGTTCACCCAGCCCAACCCCAGGCTCCTGGCTGCTGGCTTGATGTGCCGCGCCAGCACGTTGTTGTCGCGAATCGGGGCACCTTTGGCCACCGACTGGAACACCAAGTCGTCCGGACCAGCCGATTTCACCACCGGGTAACGCCGCTGGCCTCGACCCGCCCGGACAACCACCTCCAGGGACTTGAGCCGCTCAATCCGCTCGATCACGTGCTCATCCACCGGGATGGTTCCCCTGCTGGCCTCCGACTTGGGCTCGTCCCAGTTCCCCCGGCAATAGCGCTGCTCGACGCTGATCGAGCTCGCATGCACGTTGCGCCAGAGCAAGCCTGCTAGCTCGCTGACGCGCAACGCCGTGAACACCGCCACGTAGATCATCGTGGCGTAGGGCTCTGCGATCAGCACCAGCAACATGAAAAACTGCTCGATGCGCAAGAACGGTTTCGGCTTGGCCAGATTCCGCCTCTTCAATCGGATCCTCTGCGCTGGGTTGCTGGCCAGCCGGCCGTACTCCACTGCCGTCCGCAGCACGGCCGACAGCACGTCCCGGATCTTGTCCACACTCTCCGGAGACAGGCTAGACTGTTGCATCCGGGTGAAATACTCCTGCACCCGCTCCAGCGTGATCTCCCGCAGCATTCGATCTCCGAACTCTGGATTGAGATGGGTCTTCAGCACACTCTGGCTCCGCTCCCGACTGGTGCTGGCCAGAGTGGGAAGAACATCCCGTTCGTATATGCGGGCAAAGTCTCGGAACAGGCAGGCCCCACCGATGCCCACCTGGGCCTGGTTGATGGCTGCCAGATAGTCATCTCGCAGCCGCTCCGCTTCCGCCCGGGTGAGTGACGCTGGTCCCAGCGAAATCCGACTGACCTTCCGAATCCTCTGCCCATCTTCCACCATATCCTCGCGTACGAGGATAGTCCACTGATTGCCCCGCTTTCTCGGCGTGGGCTTCTGATATCGTCTACGAGCCATTCTTTCAAAGCCGCCTCCTAACGGCGATGGCTCGTTTCGGATTTGCTCGCAAGGCAGGTTACCATAAACGGAGGCAAGATGGCTGCGAGTGGCGTTGGCCGGCTGAGGCAGGTCCGAGTTGGGAAGTGCGGCCATCGAGTGCTACCTTATGTGTGCCATGAAAGGGCGGGCCCAAAATAGGGAGTTGAGGCCGGTGTTGGGTGAGGGTTATGCCCCCGTCTGAGTTCGATGCATCGCAGGGCTGGATTTCGAGCGAGCAGTTACCGAAGACTCCCCACGAGGAGCTGGCACGCTCGGAGGCGGAAGCTTTTCTGGAGTACCTGTTCTCGGCCGTGGCGCAGCGTCCCAGGCCCCTGAGTCTGCGGGAAGGGGCCGGAGTAGCCCGGTACCTCAAGGCTTTGGCCTGGGAGACCCCGCCGGGCGCGGCACGGGCCTTACTGGAGCGCCTGGGGGAAGTCCTTTGGGGGACGCTGCTGCAGCATGCACCGTTTGCCATGAGCCGCAAACCGGCTGTGGTCGCGTTCCTGGAGAAGCATGCCTCCACGTACCTAGCCGGTTTTGATGTGGAGGTGGCCCTGAAGCAGGTGCGAACCTCGAATCCTCCACGCCAAACCACCGCACTGCCGGCACCACGGCTGATGTCGCGGAAGCTGGCGGTCAGCGGCAGTGGAAGCCCGTGGTTAAGCGACGACTTATCGGAGCGGAGCTACGCGGCCTACCACGCGCTCAGACAAGCTGGGATCCACAATGCCAGGGGGCGGATTGCGGCCGTCCTGAACCAGTGCGGGCTACAGACACGGGCTCGCCACGGCACCCTGCGTGGGTGGGGCTCTTACGAAGTCTACGAGCGGGTCAAGCAGTACGAGGCCCGCCTGAAGAAGTGGATTCCGGCCGGGCGAGGGCCATCTGCGGTCAAGCAAGGACGGCAGTCTTTGGTAGACCGCTGGATTTTCGCCTTCCATCGGAAGACGGAATAGTCTGCCCCAGACCGCAAACTGACCGGCAGAGAACGCCTCCAGGCCAGCCTTCGCGGTGAAACCCTTCCGGACCCTCCACTGATTCGTTAGCGGTGTTCCAAAAGCCAGTGGCGTGCATTGACCAGCGCTTCAGGATCAAATCCTGGCCTCGGCCGCCGGGTGGTTGGCCGGGTGACTCCCGCGCCGAAGCGGGCGCTGGCCTCCTTACCCAGATCCCCTCCCGAGGCCTGGAGCTGGCACCAACTTTTGGGAATTCCAAAAACCAATGTAATTATAATTATAATGTCATTAGGCAAAAACGCCAGAAAGCCCTAACTGCAAGCAAGCACAAGGGATAAGATTTCTGGGAGACATCCCGAAAAACATGCTGCAGCGCATCCTCCAGAAGGGCAAAAAAAGGGGATTTTCTGGCATCCTGGGCTCTACCTCCCGACTCCGCGCCACCAGGGGCGGTCAGTGGCACGTGCGGATCGGATCAGTGCGAGCCTGGAAGCCGTCCTTGGAGGATGGAATTCTCCAGCCCACCTCGCAGGGCAGGTTGGGGAAAACCACCTCCAGGCGCTGGGATGGCGGCATCACCCCGTATGGTCCGAAAACTCAAATGTGGCGGATGTAACATATTATGCACCGCCCCCGAGTCCCAATTTTAGGCCTACGGCACTCCGCTGGCGTGATCCGCAACACCGTGCAGGAGAACAACTTAGGCCGCGGTTGAGTTTTTGGACGTTACGCGGTGTCGCTGTGACTACGGAAGAAGACTCGGATGGCGGCCAAGACTGAAACGATGAATTCGAGCACGAGACCTTCCGTTTAACACAGTTGACGTCGCCTGCTGCGGTCATCGGTGCCACGCCTGCAAGTCGTTGAATTTCCGCCTCCGCAGGGGTCGGATCCGGTCATGGCTACACACAGGGCGCGGGAAATCCAGGACCGAACGTCTGTGAGGTTGGCGCACGGTGTCAGCGTGATAGCCGCGCCACGACTCTGCTGAGTGCTTCGTCAGAACCAGCGGAGGAGCCGCAGAGATTCACCCGCGAGCCCCACAACTGTTCGGCCAGGGAAACATTGCTCTCGGTGGCATCACCGTGCGACCGCGGCACTCGACGACGCAAAAGCAACTTGCGTGCAGTGTCCGCCAACTCCCGGGCGGGGGCAGGCAAAACGGTCCCGGCATTGCTGGCTGCGCATTGATCCAGCGCGTGGAGGGCGGCCTCGACGAGTCTCTGGCTGCGTCGAAATCGCTCTGCCGAACGCAGTCCGCGAAGTGTCGGATCGACTGCCACGATCTGATCGCATAGTTCCGATCGCTCTCTCGCCGCTTCATCGTTCGGATTGAATCGCAACGCGTTGCGAAAGGCATCCCGCGCGGAAGGATAGTCCCCCCTGGCAAAGTCCGCCTCCCCTAGCCCGGCGTGCGCCTCCGCATCCTGTTTGTCTTGCTGCAGGACATCCCGAAACACATCGGCGGATTCCCTGGGCAAGCCGAAATCGAGCAGCATGTGACCTACCCGCTTCTTTATCGCGGCATCGTTGGGCATCTCCGCCATCCACGACAACAATTCCGCCTGGGCCTGTTTTTTCTGCCCGGAACGCCCCAGCGCCTCTACCAGCTCCATGCGCACTCGAACACGGTTCTCTTGAGGATTCGTGGGCCACGAACCGTAAACCGCCCGGTGATAGTACGTCACTGCCTCCTGCGCTCTTCCCTGCCCGACAGCAACTCTGGCGAGGCCCAGGCTGGCAGGGCCACTGCCCGGATTGCTCTCCAGCACTTCGCGCAGGTAAGTCTCGGCTTCGTTTAAGCGCCCGGCCTCCACAAGCGCCAGCGCTAGGGCCAGCCGGTGTTCACGGCTGTGCGAGATCGACAGGGCGTTTCGGTACTGCTCGATGGCCTCCGAGTAGCGGTCCTTGGCCATCAGCTCGTTGCCTGCCTGAAAGTATTGCTGGATCCGCTCGCTGCGCTGTGCACGGTAAAAATGGCTCAGCAAAAGCGTGATCACCAAGATGCCCGCGATGGCTGCAAGAGCGCCCCCGAACCGGGCAGCCGGGGCCTTGGATTCTTCCGAGGGGCCTTCCACCCGGCTCTGATCCTTGCTTAGTCCGTATGCCGCGAGAACGTCCTGCAAAGAAATGACGCCCACCAGCTCCCGAAGGTTCGCACGGCTCACCACAGGGAGAACATCCAGTCTGGCCTCAGCCATGCGCCGCATGGCGGTATCGAGGGGGTGATCGGCGTGGATGTGAGGAAAATTCTCGGCCGTGAGCGGCACTCTCGGATCAGGGGCAGGTAAGAGTTCGGCCAGCCTGTTCTGACTGCGACCGTCCCGCATGGCCTCCTCCAGTTGAGCCAGGGTGATCATGCCTAACAGGCCATCCCGGCCAACAACCGGCCACGCACGACCCTCTCGATTCACAGTGGCCATCGCGTGATTCACTCTGTCATCGGCCGAGAGGACTTCAGTGGCGGGACGAACTCCACGGCTCACGACCAGGAGCCCCTCGCGCTCCCGTGCACCCGCGGGCAAGTGAATGCCGTCCTGGTGTTGCAGTGCCTCGTAGATCGGCTCCTCCTGCAGCCGACTGGAAATGAAGTAGCTGATGAGGTTCGCGATCATCAGCGGCACGATGATGGAGTAGTCGCGCGTTACCTCGAAGATCATGATGACGGATGTGAGCGGGACGCGCACAATGCCGGCGAACGCCGCTCCCATTCCCACCAAGGCGTACGCTCCGATGCTGCCGGTGTAGTCGGGCAGCAGCAAGTGCGCTATGCCGCCGACTGCGCCGCCCATCATCGCGCCGATGAACAAGCTCGGACCGAAGATGCCGCCCGCGTTACCGGAGGCGTAACAAGTGGCCGTGGCCACCACCTTCAGAACCATCAGCAGTGCCATCGTGCCAAGCACGATCTGGCCGTTCAGTGCCTGGCTGACATGGCCGTAGCCGACTCCTAACACTTCCGGCACGAACCAGCCCAGCAATCCAACCAGCAGCCCACCCGCGACCGGCTGACACCATTGGGTCGACTTCGGCATTCGAAGGAAGTGTTTGCGAAGCCAGAGCAAGAGCTTGACGAAACTGACCGATACCAGGCCACCCACAACGCCGAGCACCGCGTAGAAGACGAACTCCACCGGATGGACGAGTTGGTAAGCAGGAAGATGAAACAGCGGTTCGTTGCCGAGCAGCAGGTGCAGGACGATCCACGACGTCGCGGAACTCAATACAATCGAGCCCAGGACTGGGGCGTGAAGATCTCCCATCACTTCTTCCAGAGAGAACAGGACTGCGGCAATCGGGGTGTTGAAAGCCGCCGCCAGGGCCGCCGAGGCTCCGACCGGCACCAACGCTTTCACCTTGCTCTGAGTGAGTCCTAGTTGACGGCCGAGGACCGACGCAATCCCTGCACCTACCTGTACGGACGGGCCCTCACGACCGAGTGCGATGCCACTGGCCAGTGAAACGGAGGATAGCCCGAATTTGCCCAGGACCGTGCGGAAGCTGATGTAGCCACCGCGAATGAACAAGGCGGCCTTTGTTTGGGGGATGCCGCTGCCCCGGGCGTCCGGAAAGTACCGAGACAAAAGCAAGCCGGTGCTCAGCGCGCCGAGAATGGGGATGATGACGCGCCGCCAGGCAGCATCGCCCGCAGGGTACATGCGAGAGCCGAGGTTTTCGGTAACGAGGATGAAGGCTACCACCACCAGGCCTACGATGGCCCCGATGATCAGGGTCAGCAGGAGCAGTACCTTGCCCTCGTGCCGGCGAATCTGCTCGGCTTCAACCCAACGTGAAAGCCAATTCGTCCATGAGGTTTTTGCCCAGTTCGTTCTGTCCAATTCCTTCGCTCTTCAGTTCGTCATTGGTCTTCCAAGACGCACACCACGGTCTCACTTTCAGGATACCGATTCTGCGGGTTGAAAGAACTGATGACCGTCCTTCCTACCTTGTTTTCGGACCCCGCTTCACCCCTTGCCTGTATGGTTCCAGGGCTGGCTGGCCGGTACGCTGGGAATGAGGGGACTGGCCTTCGGGCTGTTCCCCATGACGAAAGGCGGACCGTATGGATTTCCTCGCCAAGACTGAATTGCAGCAGTTGATCAGAACTGTTGGAGGCCCTTGCATTTCCGTCTTCATGCCGACTCACCGTGCCGGCGTGCAGACATTGCAGGACCCGATTCGATTGAAGAACCTTCTCCGGGAAGCGGATCAGAGTCTTCAAGCGACCGGCCTGCGCAGTTCCGAGAGCCGAGAATTGCTGGAGCCGGTGCGCGCTCTCGTGGAGGACTACGACTTTTGGCAGCATCAAAGCGACGGCCTTGCCATCTTCCGCTCCCGTGAACTTTTTCGTCTCTACCGTGTGCCGCTGCAATTCCCTGAAATCTGCACCGTCGCGGTCCGGTTCCATTTGAAACCCCTGCTCTCTCTGTTCGCGTTCGACGGTCATTTCTATGTGCTGGCGCTCAGCCAGAACCAGGTTAGGGTGTTTCAGGCGACCCGTTACAGCATTAGCGAGCTTGATTTGAAAGGCATGCCCACAAGCCTGGCGGAGGCATTACAGAATCGACTGCCAGAAAGGCAGGTACAATCCCACACCGCAGCACCCTGTCACGGAGCGCACCGCGCCGCGATCTTTCACGGGCATGGAGGCGGTGATGAGGACAGGAAGGAAATGCTGCCCGCCTACTTCCGCCGGGTGGACCAGGGGATTCGGGATCTGCTGGCGCAGGATCGGGCTCCGACCATCCTGGCGACAGTCGACTATCTCTATCCAATCTACCGTCAGGCGAATTCGAACCCAGAGTTGCTGGAAGATTGGATTTCCGGCAACCCGGACAACCTGGCGCCGGCAGAACTGCACGATAAGGCCCTGGCGGTTGCGCTGCCGCACTTTCTCGAGGCACAGCGGAGGGCGGCAGATCAATACCTCGAGTCGGCCCACACAAAGCGCACCTCGAATTCGGTCGTGGAGATTCTGCCGGCCGCCTGCAGTGGGAGAGTCAAGGTCCTGTTCGTGGCGGTGGGAGTCCATCTGTGGGGGAGTTTCGATCCCGGGACGGGGGAAACGAGCATTCTCGGTGAACCCACTCCCCGTGACCAGGACCTGCTGAATCTAGCTGCCATTCACACCTATACTACGGGTGGGACGGTATACGCGGTCAGCCCGGAAAGCGTGCCCGGCGGCGGGCATGTGGCCGCGGTATTCCGGTACTAGCCGAGAGCAAGGCGCTCCCTCATCTTCCTGGGAAAGTCAAATGAAGCCAATTGTTGATTTCACGATTCACAACTGGCCGGCGCTGATCACGCCTTCGGCCGTCCTGCTGAGCGTCCTGGCGGTCGGGTGGTTCACCCAGCGCCTGCTGTTCCGGGCCTTGCGGCTATGGGCGAACAAGACCAGCACCAAGTTCGATGACCTTCTCGTCCCGGCGCTGAGAGGGCCGTTCATGCTCTGGGTTCTGATTCTGGGCCTGCATCTGGCCGCCCAGTCTTCCGATCTGCCCAGCCGGGCGACGAGCACCGTAAGCAAGACGTTGCTGGTTCTGTGGATCGTCTCACTCACTCTAGTTGCCTCCAGGCTGGCAGGGCTATTGATCAAGTACTACGGCGGGACCATGAATGGCGCGTTGCCAGTCACCACGCTCACGCAGAACCTGGCCAGGCTGGCCGTGGTGACGATCGGAATCCTGATACTCCTCAGCACGCTGGGGATCTCGGTCACGCCCATCCTGACTGCCCTCGGAGTCGGTGGTCTCGCCGTGGCGTTGGCGCTCCAGGATACCCTTTCGAATCTGTTTGCAGGATTCTATGTGAGCATCGCCGGTCAGGTGAGAGTCAACGACTACATCAAGCTGGAGAGCGGGGAAGAGGGTTACGTGACCGACATTAGCTGGCGCAGCACTACACTGAGGGCCTTGCCCAACAACCTGATCGTGGTGCCCAATGCCAAGCTCGCCCAAGCCATCGTCACCAACTATTGCCTTCCGGAGAAAAGGATGTCGCTCCTGATCCCTGTTGGGGTCAGCTATGACAGCGACCCCGACCGAGTCGAGCAAATTCTCATCGAGGAGGCCACGGAGGGAGCCGGCGAGATTCCTGGTCTGCTGGCTGAGCCGGCCCCGTTCGTTCGATTCATCCCCGGCTTTGGAGACTCCTCCTTGAATTTCACATTGATCTGCCAGGTATCCGAGTTTGTGGACCAGTACCGGGTCCAGCACGAGTTGCGCAAGCGGATTTTCAAGCGCTTCCGCAAGGAAAACATCGAAATCCCATTCCCCATCCGAACGGTTTACATTAGGAATGATGCCTCCGAGCCGGAGGCCGGGCGAGGCATCTGAAACGGAGCGTCAAAGAGCGATGAACCACACCGAGCCATTTGTCTTCTACACGGAACGCCGACTGGTGGCCTTGACGGGGCTGCGGGCCAGAAATTTGACAGAGCTGTTGGGGTTTCTGCGGGGGGGTCCCGGCTCGTCCATCTTCTATCACACCCACCACATGTATCTGTCCCATCACTTCGAGACGCCCATGTTTTCCAATGACTTCGCCCTGTGGGTTTCCGAAGCCCTGCAAGAGGAGGAGATGGGGGAAAAACTGGCGGCGATCGACCTTCTCTCCTTTACCTCAGTCCGGCAACTCCGGGAGGCGATCATTTCGACTATCGAAAGCGACCTCGCCGAAAACGGGAGACGCCTGCGGGAGTGTCCCCCTGGCGACGAATTCCACTTTTGCCGGTCCAAGAGCTTCATGATGCCCACCGGTCTGGTCGCGCGGGACCCCAACGAGTTCTTCGCTCTGCTGCCCCGAGTCTCCAACGTGTCCCTGTTCTTTCACTTTTTCGAAGCACGACTTCGGCTCGAGCGGCCAACCAACGACTTTTCCCAGTGGCTTGCCTGGCGGGGTGAGGAGCGCCTGGCAAAGGCGGTCGATGAGCTGGACCCGTACATCATGACGCTGGATGAACTGAGGAATCGCATCATAGATCTCGGCAAGGGGCGGGGGGCGGGGGGCCATGGCAATCCGTCTTAGCGACTACCAAGAGATCGTAGGTGAAGACGTCGTTCAGGAACTGTATGTGCTGGCTGACAGGGTCAGGAACCGGCGCTTGCAGAACATCAATTCGACGGCCGTAGGGGGCGGCGTCGCCGAGATCCTCACGCGCATGGTGCCGCTCCTGCGTGAGCTCGGTGTGGACGCTACCTGGGATGTAATCAAGGGCGACCAGTCCTTCTTCAACGTGACCAAAGCGTTCCATAATGCTCTGCACGGGAAGAACGAAGAGATCACCGATGAGATGCTGGGGGTCTTCCGGGCCAACACCGAAATGAACCTGCGAGACGTCAACTTCACCGGGGATGTGATCCTGGTTCATGATCCCCAACCTGCCGGACTGATCCAGCGAAGGACCGAGATCGGTCGGCGTTGGATCTGGCGCTGCCATATTGACGTCTCCGCCCCCGATCCTCGTGTCTGGAACTTCCTGAAGCCTTATGTGGGTCAGTACGATGCTGCGATTTTCTCGATGCCGGATTTCGCGCAGGAGCTATCCATTCCTCAATACATGGTGGCGCCTTCTATCGATCCCCTGAGTGACAAGAACAAGGAGTTGGATGCCGGCTATATCACGCAGGTACTGGAAAGGTACGGTCTTGACCCCGAAAGGCCGATCGTGACGCAGATCTCACGGTTCGACCGGCTCAAAGATCCTGTCGGTGTCATAGCGGCCTACAGAATGGTCAAGAAGCGGTACGATTGCCAGCTCGTTCTCGCTGGGGGCGGCGCTCCGGATGACCCCGAGGGAGAGCAGGTGCTGCGCGAGGTGCGGGAGCGGGCGGAGGGCGATCCAGACATCCACGTACTGCTCCTGCCGCCCTTCAGCGATCTAAAGATCAACGCCCTGGTGCGGGGCTCCACTGTGGTTCTGCAGAAATCGATCAAAGAAGGGTTTGGCCTGACGGTCAGTGAGGCGCTATGGAAACACAAGCCCGTCATCGGCGGCGCCGTGGGGGGCATCAAGCTGCAGATCATCAACGGAATAACAGGTTTTCTCGTGCACTCTCCGGAAGGAGCGGCCAGGCGCCTGATGCAGCTCCTCGGAGATCGACAACTCTGCCAGCGCCTCGGTGAGAACGGCTATCAGCACGTCAAGCAGAACTTCCTGGTCACACGGCACGTCAAGGACTACATGCTGGTGATGCTTGCGCTGGACCATCCGGACGAGGATGTCGTGAATCTGACCTGAGTCTGAAGCTTCCACCTGTTCGCAGACCGCAGCACAGGCAATTCTTTCTCTCCTCCAACCCAGCCAGGCCATGCTGACCACGCAGGAGATCTCCGTCTCTTGGAGTGGCTTAGCCAGCAAATCATGGCCGCCGCAGTTCAGCACATCGGCCCACGGGCGTTCGTCCGCCAGCCTGGACGCGACAATCAGCCGCGGGAGCGGCGAGTGAGACAGCGCTCGGATTTCAGTCAGGAGGTCGATCTATGAGTTCTGATCAAGATCGCACCCTGAAACAACGATGTGCACAGGCGTTTGGCGCAACGCCACGACCCCTTGTCGGAAACCGCGCGCCTGGAGCAATCGCCAGTTGCCGTGATCCAGAGCGGCGCGTGTCAGGACGTGATCTTCTTCCTGAGGGCTGACCACCAGGATCGTGGCGACCTCCTCCAGAGAAGTACCGATCTTTGGAAAAGGCCGTGTTTTCGCTGACATTGCTCCATCCCCTTGGCGTGGTCGGGCGTCAGCCGGAACAGCCGTTCGCCGGCGCCGCCGGCCAGCAGGATGGTCAGCACGTCGCTGGTCGGTCCACAAACCCGGCTGTCGAAGCGCGCAGAGACGTCCGCATGCGATCCGGCGGGATCTGTTTCAGCTCGCCAGGGCATACTCCCGCACATCCTGGCTTTCTCGGCCGTCCTGCTGAGCCGGGCGAGCTTCCGCGGCCTCCTGGCAGGAGACACAGTAAGGCGACCAGGGCACCGCTTCGAGACGCTTTATCGGAATCTCGCGATCACAACGCACGCACCGCCCGAAGGTCCCTTCCTCAATCTCTTGCAAGGCGCCCTCCACCTTCCGGAGGAGAGCGGACCGGCGATCAAGATCACGGATGACGAGTTCGCGCTCGGTGATGCTGCGCACGCGATCCATTGTGTCGCCGCTGATATCGATGACCAGACCCATCCTCTTCCGGCGGAGTTCTCGATTCAAGTCGGCCCGCTTTGCCTGTAAGACTCTCCTGAACCTGTTGATCTCTCTCCGCGTCATGGTGACCTCCTTTCACGATCTCTTCAGTCGCCAAATTCCATTGTAGGGTTTACGATTCCGCCGCCCCATCCCTTAAGCAGGTGAGATGGCCGCCAATTATCGAGTAGTCCAGGTTGCTGCCGGAACCTAGCGCCAGCGCGGCCGGCACCCCAGGTACTGTATCGATGGGATGTGATTCGATTGGCCCGTGGCCTATCCTGGAAGTGAGGTAGACTTCCATGAAATTGTCAGCCAAAGCACTCGCGATTGTCACAGCAGCTCTCTGGGGCGGTTGCCTGCTTGTCGTCGGAATGGCCAATCTCATCTTTCCTTCGTATGGCGTCGACTTCCTGCGGGCAGTGAGCTCGGTCTATGTCGGCTATGACGCCGCCCCGAGAGTCGGAAGCGTGCTGATCGGAACGATTTGGGGGATTGCTGATGGCGCGGTGGGCGGCTTTCTGTTCGGGTGGCTCTACAACCTGGTGGCCGGGCGGATGAACCCGTCAGTGCGTGAAACCGTCTGAAAGCCCGCTACAGACCTTCCAGCAAGGCCACTGGGAAGAGCCGCAGAATGGCGTGCAGATGGAGGATCTTCTGCCCCCGCTCTGACAGCGCGGCGGCAACGGTCTCTCCGGTGAGAGCGTTGTGCCAGCGCTCGGGCGCCGCCTCCGGCAGCGGCAGCACAGTATCCTGCCACACGCGTTTTCCCAGAGGCGGCTTGCCGGACGCCGCCAACCGGGTGGTCCACCGCGGGGTCACGGTCAGCGACCAGGATCCATCCTTGTGACGGCCAAACGCGCAGACGTTGTTGTGTCTCGGCCCTTGTGCAAAGAGCGGAACGTAGTCTCCGTTGAGGAAGAGCTGCGCGTGGTCGCGGCGAAAATCCAGAGCCTTATCTGTGAGATAGAGCTTGACGCGGCCGTCTCTCCAGCCAGCCAATATCTCTTTCAAGAGTTGAGAAACGTTCCCGGCAGCCCACCTTCTCAGGTCCTCCAACAGTGCGATGCGCTTCCTGAAATCGACGGGCCGGCGGTTGTCAGGGTCGACCAAACTGAAATCCCACAGTTCCGTCCCTTGATAGAAGTCCG
>Ga0315277_10001460_pt1 | contig 34437 bp, 25 predicted proteins | sample YL17G05_15_MG_FD_203695 | JGI IMG/M metagenome (GOLD analysis project Ga0315277, IMG submission 203695) | Sediment microbial communities from Yellowstone Lake, YNP, Wyoming, USA - YL17G05_15 | ecosystem: Environmental > Aquatic > Freshwater > Lake > Sediment | place: USA: Wyoming | collected...
GAAGATCCAGACGATCAAGAAGAAGGCCTACGGATTCCGGAATCGGGAGAACTTCAAGACATCGATCTTCTTCCACTGCGGCGGCCTTCATCTTTACCCTGTTACCCACAAAAATGTCTGAAGAACCGTTAAAGAGGATAGCCGCGATTTAGAGCTTAATGGGGAAGCTCGGACAAGTGAGAAAAATAATAAGAATTAGCGCAGTAATTTATATAATTGTTTTGACAGGTGTTTTATCCATTAATCCGAGCTTCGGTGAAGCAGACATCAACGCTTTTAATACAAATAGGCAAGACTACATGGCGAGCGTGTGTGATTATTTGGCCCACAAGACTTGGGGACCTTGGAAGAATTTCAATCCCATTGAAGAGCTTCATAAAAATGGGATGGAATGGGTTAGGGCTTGGGTTACAACAATTAGTTCAGAAGATTTAAGTATCCCTTACGAAAAATGGAAGTATTTACCTATTTTTGAAGACGAATATTGGTCATGCCGAGAGTATACTGCCCAAATCTTAAAAGAAGCTGCTCAGGATGGTATGAGGCTTGACTTAATTCTTTTTCTAAGTGATAGAGCAGCTCATGCGGGTTGGCAGTATGCCCCGAAGGGATGGGAAAATTACTCCATTCAAGAGACGGCTTCGGCATTGGAGAGTAGCTGTTATGAGATTGCAGATTATTACAAAAGCCTGGGTCTTGATATTGAGATCTATGAAATGGGCAATGAAATTGAAAGCGGTATTTGTGGATATTTCCCAGGCTTACCTGGCGGAAGAATACCCTATCCGAAGGGAATTGATAAATTTAGCCCAGAAGGTGTTCGCTGGTGGAAGGAGAATATTTGGAATATTGAGGCGACTCTCTTAAAAAGCGCCATAAAGGGCGCTAAAAAGGCTAATCCAAGCGCAAAAATTCTGCTTCATACCAACAGCGTTAATGCGCACCCTGCTCTGGGAGGATCAGTATGGTCAGAGAAAAATTTGTTTTCCATCGGGTTTTTTCAAAGTATGATCGAATATGGAGTGGAATTTGATTATGTTGGATTAAGCTATTATCCCTCTGCTAATTTCATCCCAACCAAGAATTATGTTCCTATCTTTGATGAACTTAAAGACGTAATCGACTCTATTGCAACGATAACAGGGAAAAAGATCTATATAAGCGAATTTTCTTATTCTGGAAATAGGCCGGGTGTCCAATTTGAAAGGCCGGGTTATCCATTTACTGAAAAGGGACAAGCAGATTGTATTGCTGATTTCCTTCAATGGATGGCAACTAATATTAATGTTAAGGGTGTCGCATATTGGTATCCTGATCGTTTTCCTGGCATGAGCAAAGAAGCACCTAATGAAGATTCTTTTGGTTTATTCGCAAGCGAGACAGAAATAAGACCTGCCCTATTAGAATTCAAAAAAGCTTCAATAAATTACAGGCATACGTTGACTTTGGGGGCGACGACGGGCGGGATTACAATTCCCAGACCAGGCATATCTGCGCACCCTGAGGGGGCAATCCTCAATATTGGAGCAGCGGCGTCGATTCATTACAGGTTTGATCGCTGGACGGGGAATGTTCCAATGGGTCATGAGACGGATAATCCCCTCAGCCTAACGATGGATTCGGACAAATCGTTAACGGCAAATTTCCTTCGTATTATTTATGCTCCAATGGATTTTATCGGACAAAAAGTATTAAACCGTTCTTTATCTCAGGCTGAATATATCAATGTCCTCTCCTGGAGCCAGAATCCAAATAACGAAGGCATCGTTGGATATAGAATTCGGCAAAAAGAAGCTAATTCAATGAAATTAATCGCAGAGTTCACTAATCCAGTAAAAAAATACGTGGTAAGAAACGTAGGCAAAAACATGGTTTATGAATATTCAATTGTTGCTGTGAATAATGAAAACCGAGAGGGCGAATCCGCATACGCAATAATTCGATAAATATTTGAAACTTCGTCCTGTGACAACCGTCAGGTGTGCTTTTACAATGGCTTGAAAGCGAGCCAGGATCAAGAACCTCAGGTTCCATGATCTCCGCCATACGGTTGGAACGCGCCTCATCAGTCGGGGTGTCGATCCCATTTCGGTCAAGAACATCCTGGGTCATGCGAACCTGAAAACTAAAGAGATCTATCTTCATTCCAGTCTGACCCAAATGAAGGATGCCGTAGAGAAGCTCGGTTCTTAGATTCGTAACCAGGACGAAAAGCGGCCCTGAGCTGTCATGTATTTGTGACGCGGAAAATCAGGGCGCATCTTTGAGTCTTGTAGCTCCTATCAATTAATGAATCGTCTGGAGGCCCAGGACGGGTGGTTCTCAGCCATCAAACCGCGGTTCGAATCCGCGTAGCGCTACCAGTCACCCCCGGCGGTCTCGCCTGACGCCCCGCGAAAATCATCCGTGCCGATTTTATGTTAGAATAAAAAAGTTGTATTGGAAACGAATCGCATCATGAGCGCTCATGCCGTGCATGAACCCGGCCAGGCTGAGGCCGAGAAACGGGCCGCGGCCCGCAACTCGGTCTTTGCCGCGGTCGTTTTGACCGTCTTCAAGCTCGTCGTCGGGTTGCTGACCCTGAGCCTGGGGATCCTGGCCGAGGCGGCCCATTCCCTACTCGATTTCGTGGCCGCCCTGATCACCTACCTGGCCGTGCGGGTTTCCGGCAAGCCGGCCGACCACGATCATACCTACGGCCACGGAAAGGTCGAGAATTTCTCCGCCCTCATCGAGACCGTCCTTCTCTTCGTCACGTGCGCCTGGATCATTTATGAGGCCGTCCAGCGCCTCTTCTTCAAGGGCGTGGACGTTGACCCGAGCATGTGGGGTTTCCTGGTCATGGCCGTGGCCATCGGCATCGACGTCAGCCGCTCGCGGATGCTCTACCGCGTCGCCCGCGAACACCGGAGCCAGGCGCTCGAGGCCGACGCCCTCCATTTCTCGACCGACGTCTGGAGCTCGTCCGTTGTCATCGTCGGATTGGCTTTCGTCTGGATCGGCAAAAACGTCTTCCCGGCCCATTCCAAGTGGCTGGCCAAGGCCGATGCCGTGGCCGCCGTGGGGGTCGCCTTCATCGTCCTCTTCGTCAGCTACAAGCTGGGCAAGCAGACCGTCGACGTCCTCCTCGACCGGGCCCCGGAAGGCTTGATCCAGCAATTCCGGGAGGCGGCCGCCGCGATCGACGGGGTATTGAGCATCGGCCAGGTCCGCGTCCGCCGTTCCGGACCCCGGCTGTTCGTGGACATGTCGGTGGACGTGGACCGCAACCTGTCCTTCGAACGGACCCACGCCATCGCCGAGGCGGTCGAGGCCCGGATCGAGCAGATCTCGCCCGGCGCGGACGCCGTCATCCACACCGATCCGCGCGAGGTCGAACGCGAGAGCATGGCCCGCCGGATCCGCGCCGTGGCCTTCCGGAATCAGATGAGCGTCCACAACATCTCGATGCACGAAGAACAAGGGCAGGTGTACGTCGACCTCCATCTCGAAGTCGACGACCATTTCTCCCTTCAGCAGGCCCATGAAATGGCCACCCACGTCGAGCGCGACCTCCTGAAGGACATGGGCGTGATCGCCCAGATCTACACGCACCTGGAATCGCGAGGGACCGGCATGGGCGACGGGAAGGACGTCACCGCCGAAGAGGGCGACGTCGTCGCCCGGATCAAGTCCGTCACGGATGAGATCGCCGGGGCGGGCAGCTGCCACGATGTCATGATCCGGCGGCACGGAACCGGCCTGGCCGTCTCGCTCCATTGCCATTTTCCCGAGCATCTTTCGATCGTCGACGTCCATGACCGGTCGTCGAAGATCGAGGTGCGTCTGAAAGAGCGGATCCCCGGCGTGGACTACGTCCTCGTCCACGCCGAACCCCGGGCCCCGGCCGGAAGCTGAGAAGGAGAAGCGCATGGGCGGATTTTTCGGAGTCGCGGCTTACCAGGATTGTCTTTCCGACCTTTTTTATGGGACGGATTACCATTCCCACCTGGGGACGAAGCGGGGCGGCATGGCCGTCCGGGGCGAGGACGGGTTCGTCCGGGTCATCCACAACATCGAGAACGCCCAATTCCGGTCCAAGTTCGACGCCGATCTATCCCGCATGCACAGCTGGGCGGGCATCGGGATCATCAGCGACACCGACGATCAGCCCCTTCTCATCCGCTCCCACCTGGGCGATTACTCCCTCGTCACGGTGGGGGTGATCCGGAATGCCCAAACCCTCGCCGAAGGGCTCTTCCGCCGCCGCGGGGTTCATTTCACCGAGGCCGCCGGCAAAACGTTCAACCAGACCGAGCTCGCCGCGACGCTGATCGATCGGGAAGAAAGCTTCGAGGCCGGGATCGCCGGCCTCCAGGACGCCGTCGAGGGATCGCTCTCGCTCCTCCTCCTCACCGAGAAGGGGATCTATGCCGCCCGGGACAAATACGGCCGGACCCCCGTCATCCTCGGGCGGAAGACGGGCAGCATCGCCGCGACCTTGGAGACCTGCGCCTTCCCGAACCTGGGCTACGAGATCGAGCGCGACCTCGGGCCGGGCGAGATCGTCTTCATCACCCCGGAGGGAGCGGAACAGCGAAAAGCGCCGGGCCCCAAGCTCCAGATCTGCGCCTTCTTGTGGGTCTATTACGGCTTTCCCGCTTCCTCGTACGAGGGCATCAACGTCGAGGACGCGCGCAACCGCTGCGGCGCCGCCCTGGCCCGGCGCTATCCCATCGGCCTCGATTTCGCGGCCGGGATCCCCGATTCGGGCGTCGGCCACGGCATCGGCTATGCTTCCGAGGCCGGTATTCCCTTCAAGCGGCCATTCGTCAAATACACACCCACTTGGGCCCGGAGCTTCATGCCCCAGAACCAGGACGTCCGCGACCTGGTCGCCCGGATGAAGCTCATCCCGATCCGGGAGCTCATCGACGGGAAGCGCTTCCTCTTTTGCGAGGATTCGATCGTCCGCGGGACCCAGCTCCAGGACACGATCCAGCGTCTTTTCTCGGCGGGGGCGCGCGAGATCCATATGCGGCCGGCCTGCCCGCCGCTCGTCTATGGCTGCAAATTCCTGAACTTCTCTGTTTCCCGCTCCGAGATGGACCTTGCCGCGCGGCGGGCCATCCGGGAGATCGAGGGCGAGATCCCCGCCGACCTCTCCGCCTACAGCCGGGCTGGCACGCCGGAATACGAGGCCATGGAGGAGAGGATCCGCCAGAGGCTGAAGCTGACGACGCTCAAGTACCAGCGGCTCGAGGACCTCGTCGCCGCCATCGGCCTGCCGAAATCGTCCCTGTGCACGTATTGCTGGGACGGGGTCGAAGAGCGCTGAAGCTCAGGCCGGAGGCCCCGGCCGCTCTTTCCAGGCTTTGACTCTCTTGAGGTAGTCCTCCGTCACGAGGATCGGATCGAGACGGAGAAAGGCCGCGTAGTTCCTCAGGTGGACCTTGAGGTAGATGGGCTCCGGGAGCGCTTCGAACCGCTCCTCCTCGAGGGCCCGGAGGAGCTCGACCCGCAGCTTGAGCTCCTTGGAGATCTCGCCGAGCTCGACGCCCTGGCGTTCCCGGAGCTTGCGCAGAAGCGGTCCGCTGTACGGCCCTTCCGGATTTCCCAGGTCGGAACCTTTCTCGGGCGGGGGGACGTCCGAGAACAGCGGCGACGGCCGTGCGGAATCGCCCTTTCGGGAGGCCAGGATCTTGGCGTAAGCCTCTTCGATCTGCTCGAGGACCTTCTTGCGCTTTTTGTCCGAGAACTCTTCGCCGAGCGGGGCCATGGCGATGGAATCCTCCGAGTAGAGCTTCTTCAGGCGGAGGTAGGCGTTGTGGACGTCCCGCAGGGACGAGTCGGGCGGGATCTCGAGGGTCTCGTAGTCCTTCTTCAATTCCTCGCGGCCCATCGTCACGCTCCGCCGATGGCGATGTCGCGCCCTTTGACGATGTTGTCGATGATGATCTCGATCTCCTTGGCGCACTCCGTGGAATTGTAGTGGATCATGAACGGCTTGCGCTCCCGGACCGATTTCCAGACCGCGTCGTTGTATTCGATGTACCCCGAGTAGAGGATCGGCACGCCCAGGTACTTCCGCATGACGCTCTTGATCGAGGCCCCCAGGAGGATGTCCTGGTTCGTCCGGGCCATGTTCAGGACGAGATGGATGCGGAAGCTCGCCAGCTCGTGGTCGAGGATCGTCCCGATGTAGGAGAAGCTCTCCTTGAGATAATCGATGAGCTCGCGGAGGTTGGTGATGCCGTAGCTTTCCCGGCGGTCCCAGATGTGCTGGACGATCTCCTTGAAGCCGTAGTCCTTGAGCGTCTTCTTGACCTTCCGGAAGAGCGAATTCTTGATGAAATGGTACATGTTCTCGATGGCGATGACCTCTGGGACGAGGACGACGACCATCTTGTCGGCGATCAGGAAGGTGTCCAGGGTGTTGTTGTGGCTTCCCGCGCCCAGGTCGATGATGACGTTCTGGGCGTTGAGCTTCATGATCTGGCGGAAGAGCTTGAGCTTCTGGCTGAAGGTGATCTTGTCCGAGGCGATGGAATGGACGTCTCCGGTGATGAGCGAGATGCCGGGCTGATTGGTCTCCGCGACCAGGTCGGAGAGCGAGGCGCCCATCTCGAAGAAGCTGGTCAGGGATTTCAGCGGCCGGTTGATGCCGAAGAAGGAGTGGAGGTTGGCCCCGCCGATGTCCATGTCGACGAGGACGACGTTCCGGCCCTTCTTGGCCAGATGCATCCCCGTGCTGCTCGTGAAGAAGGTCTTGCCCGTCCCCCCTTTGCCTCCCCCGACGGCCCAGATCTCGCCTTCGCGGGGCTTGATCGTCTGCGACATGTTTCGGGTCCGTTCGGGAGGAAGAGCTGGGAAGCTAGGATTCGAACCTAGATTGCATGATCCAGAGTCATGAGTCCTGCCGTTGGACGACTTCCCAAGACAAGGGTTCATCCTAGCCGATTTCAGTGAATTAAGCAAGCCTTTTCAAACCCTTCCGGTCGTGATAAACTGGACGGCCGATGTTGAAAAAAACGTGGGTCCGGCTGGCGGCCGTCCTCCTTCTGACCGCGGCTTTTTTGTTCTTTTTTTTCCGCAGCGTCAACGATTGGGGAGCCGTCCTCCGGTCGCTGACCCGGATCAGCCTGCCGATCTTCGTCCTGACCCTGCTCCTGACGCCGCTCCACCTGGCCACCCGGGCCTTCCGCTGGAGATATCTCCTCATCCATGAAAAGCGCGATATCCGCTTCCGTAACCTCTTTGCGGGGAATGCCGTGGGCTTCATGGTCACCTTCCTCCTGCCCGGCCGGATCGGAGAGATCGTCAAGCCGCTCTATTTCGCCCGAAAAGAGGGCGTCCGGGCTGGTTTCGTCCTCGGGACCGTGGTCGTCGAGCGGATCTTCGACATCCTGACGATGTGCTTTCTCCTGGGCGCCTTCCTCCTGGCCCGCCCGCTCTACGCTTCCCGGTTCACGCTCAAGCCCGAAACCTCCTCCCGCCTGACCCAGCTCGGGATCGCCGGCCTGGCCGTGGGTGTCGGACTCCTCTGCCTGATCCTCTTCTTCTATTTCTTCCGAGACCGGGCCGTCCGCCTGACCTTGGTCCTCCTCCGCCCCCTGCCCAAAGCCTGGAGAGAGAAGGCCGCCCTTCTCCTCCATGAGTTCATCGATGGGCTGAAATTCTTCCATTCCCCGGCGAACCTAATCATCTATATCGGATTGTCGTTCGTCGTCTGGCTGGGGATCACCTTTTTCTACTGGGTTTTCTTCCTGTCGTATCGCGTCTCGATCCCGTTCTTTTTCCTCATCCCGTATATCTTTCTGACCATGGTCGGAGCGTCAATCCCGACCCCGGGGATGATCGGGGGATTCCACGCCTTCAGCCAGTTCGGGCTGACCCAGCTCTTCGGCCTGGACGCCAACCTCGCCTTCACCCTGACCGTCGTGGTCCACGCCGTCCAGCTGATCATGACTTGCCTGATCGGCTATGCTATAGTATGGAACGAAGGTCTGAGCCTCCTCCAGCTCCGGAAGCTCAGGGAGACGATCGAACCATGAAATGCCCCTATTGCGCCCACGAGGAGAGCAAGGTCATCGATTCCCGGGAAAGCAAGAAGGGCCTCTCCATCCGCCGGAGGCGGGAATGCCTGGGGTGCCAACGCCGCTTTACGACCTACGAGAAGATCGAAGAGATCCCGACGATGATCGTCAAGAAGGACGGCACGCGGCAGCTTTTCGACCGGCAAAAGCTCCTCCGGGGCATGCTCAAAGCCGTCGAGAAGCGGCCCATCGCCGTGGCGCGGCTCGAGGAGATCCTGGAGGAGATCGAATCCAAGATCCAGGAGCGGCCGGAGAAGGAGATGAAGTCCTCCGAGATCGGACAAATCGTCATGGACCGCCTCAAGGACCTCGACAAGGTCGCCTATGTCCGTTTCGCTTCGGTTTACCGTGAATTCCGTGACGTCCACGAGTTCAAACAGGAGCTCGAGGACCTCATTCGGGAGAAATAAGAGCCTTCCGGGGGGGGAGGGCCCGCGTCGCGGGGCACTGCCGATGATCAAGAAGACACGTCCTGTCATTCACGTCGCCCGGATGGACGGAGAGATCCGCCGCCTGATGGACCGCGTCCTCCAGGACCGCCGCAACCTCGGCGGGCTCGAGGACAGCTGGATCCCGTCCGTCGATGTGTTCGAGCGAAAGGCTCACCTCGTCGTCGAGGCCGAGGTCCCCGGCCTCGCGGCCGAGGAGATCTCGATCTTCCTCGTCCCGAGCCGGATCGAGATCAAGGGCGTGAAGCGCGAATCGTCCGTCTCTTCGGCCACCCGTTACCTCCGGCTCGAGCGCGGATACGGCTCCTTCAAGCGGACGGTCCCGCTGCCCTGCGCGGTCGTGCCCGAGCAGGCCAAGGCCAGCCTGGAGAACGGCGTCCTGACCGTCGTCATGCGGAAGCTCCGGCCCAGCCGTGACCGGGAGGTCCGGGTCAAGATCCGCAAGAACGAGGGCGGCCGGGCGGAATGATGATGCGGAGGAAGTGATGGCGGAAAAAGATGCTCAAACCAACGGTCCGATCGAGGACATGATCGAGGACAAGGACCAGAAGCTCAACATCCCCTCGAAGCTCCCGATCCTTCTCCTTCGCGACATCGTCGTCTTTCCTTATATGATCGTACCCCTGTTCGTCGGCCGGGAGAAGTCCAAGAACGCGATCGACCAGGCCCTCTCGACCCACCGGATGATCCTCCTCCTGACCCAGAAGGACTTGGAGACCGAAGACCCCAAGCGGGACGAAGTCTACGGCATGGGCACGGTCGCCCTCATCATGCGGATGCTCAAGCTGCCCGACGGCCGGATCCGGATCCTGGCCCAGGGCCTGTCGCGGGCCCGCGTCGAGACCTATGACGAGGAAAACGGCTATTTCACCGCCCAGGTCTCGGTCATCTCCGAGCCGGAGGGCGCCGAAAAGAGCATCGAGAGCGAGGCCCTCGTCCGGAACGTCCGGTCGGGGCTGGAGAAGGCCGCGTCCCTGGGCAAGACCATCCCGCCCGAGGTCCTCATCATCGCCACCAACGTCGAAGAGCCGGGGCGGCTGGCCGACTTGACCGCGGCCAACCTCGAGGTCAAGGTCGATGAAGCCCAGGCGATCCTCGATATCACCGATCCGGTCGCCCGGCTGAAGAAAGTCCACGAGCTCCTGACCCGGGAGCTCGAGCTCCTCGACGTCCAGTCCCGGATCTCATCCGAGGCCAAGGGCGAGATGGACAAGCTCCAGCGCCAGTATTTCCTCCGCCAGCAGATGAAGGCCATCCAGAAGGAGCTCGGCGAGGGCAATGAGCTTCAGGAGGAGATCAAGGGCTATCAGGACAAGCTGAAGAAGCTCAAGGTCACCGAGGAGGTCCGCGAGGAGCTCGACAAGCAGATCAACCGGCTGGCCCAGATGCACCCGGAATCGGCCGAGACGACCGTCGCGCGCAACTACCTGGACTGGATGTTCGCCCTGCCCTGGGGGAAAAGCACGGTCGACAACCTCGACCTGAAGAAAGCCAAGAAGATCCTGGACGAAGACCACTACGGCCTGGACAAGATCAAGGAGCGGATCCTCGAATACCTGGCCGTCCGGTCGCTCTCGAAGAAGATCAAGGGCCCGATCCTCTGCTTCGTCGGCCCTCCCGGAGTCGGCAAGACCTCCCTGGGACGGTCGATCGCCCGGGCCCTCGGCCGAGAGTTCCTCCGCATCTCGCTCGGCGGCGTGCGCGACGAGGCCGAGATCCGGGGCCACCGCCGGACCTACGTCGGGGCCCTGCCCGGCCGGATCATCCAGGGCCTTCGGCGGGCCGGTTCGAACAATCCCGTCTTCATGATGGACGAAGTGGATAAGATCGGGGCCGATTTCCGCGGCGATCCGTCCTCGGCCCTCCTCGAGGTTCTCGACCCGGAACAGAACTTCTCCTTCCGCGATCACTACCTGGGCGTGCCGTTCGACCTGTCCAAGGTCATGTTCATCACGACGGCCAACCTTCTCGACCCGATCCAGCCGGCCTTCCGGGACCGGATGGAGGTCATCCACCTCGCCGGCTATACCGAGGAGGAGAAGCTCCAGATCGCCGGCCGTCACCTCGTCCCCAAAGAGATCAAGGAGAACGCCCTGACTCCCCGGCTCATCCAGTTCTCGAGCGGGGCGATCCAGAGGATCATCTCCGCCTATACGCGCGAGGCCGGCGTCCGCAACCTCGAGCGGGAGATCGCCTCGGTCTGCCGCAAGGTCGCCCGCCAGGTGGCCGAGGGGAAGCGGCAGATGCACCGGATCACGGCCCAGAATGTCGAGACCTTCCTCGGCCCGTCCCGGATCTTCAAGGACCAGGTCCTGAAACAGGACCAGGTCGGCGTGGCCACGGGCTTAGCCTGGACCGAGACCGGCGGCGAGGTCCTCTTCGTCGAGGCGACGAAGATGAAGGGCAAGGGCGGGCTGCTCCTGACCGGTTCGCTCGGGGACGTCATGAAGGAATCGGCTCACGCCGCCCTCAGCTACGCCCGGGCCCACGCCCGGGAGCTCGGGATCAACGTCAAGATCTTCTCCGAGAACGATTTCCATATCCATATTCCGGAAGGGGCCATCCCCAAGGACGGGCCCTCGGCCGGGATCACCATGGCCACTTCGCTCATTTCGGTCTGCACGAACAGGAAGGTCCGCTGGGACGTGGCCATGACCGGCGAAATCACCCTCCGCGGGCACGTCCTTCCGATCGGAGGGCTCAAGGAGAAGGTCCTGGCCGCCCAGCGGGCCGGCGTCAAGCGGATGATCGTGCCGGCGCCGAACAAGAAGGACCTCATCGACATTCCCAAGCTCATCTTGAAGGATATCACGTTCATCTTCGTCGACGAGATCAAGCAGGTCCTGGACGCCGCTCTGCGGAAATAATCGGGCTCTGAGGAGGTCTAATGGCCGCCGGAATCCTGATCCACGAGACCGCCGACGATGTCGGCATTGCCGTCCGCGAGCTGGCGGCCGCGTCAGCAGCGGGCGTTCTGACGCTCGACGGCCAGCCCGCCGGAACCGTCGTTCCGCGGGCGGCGATCCCCCTTGGCCACAAGATCGCCCTGCGCGACCTTGCGGCGGGCCATGCTTTGATCGAGTACGGCCGCCCCATCGGCCGGACCGTTCGGCCGATCGTCCGCGGAGACCACGTCCACATTCACAATCTCAAGACGGCCCGCTGGTCGGGGGAACGTGCGCCCGCGGCGCCCCCTCCGGGCCGCGTGACCCCCCTTCCCGCTCCCCAACATTTGGGTGGCCGGGCGGCCGAGGAGTTGAAGCTAACGGGATTTTGCCGCCCCGACGGCCGGTTCGGCGTCCGCAACCATGTCATCATCCTGCCCGTCGACGATATCTCCAACGCCGCGGCCGCCGGCGCGGCCGCCCTGATCAAGGGCGCGACCGTCCTTCCGCACCCTTATGGCCGGCTGCAGTTCGGAGCCGATCTCGATTTGACCTTCCGGACACTCGCCGGGACCGGGCGCAATCCCAACGTCGCCGCGGCCGTGGTGATCGGCATCGAGCCGAAATGGACCGAACGGATCGTGTCCGAGATCGCCGCGACCGGAAAACCCGCGGCGGGATTCTCCATCGAGCGCCACGGCGACCTGCGGACGATCGAACAAGCCGCCCGGAAAGCCGCGGAGTTCGTCCAATACGCCTCCGAGCTGCGCCGCGAGCCGTTCCCGGTCCGGGCCCTCCGGATGAGCGCCAAGTGCGGGGAGTCGGACACGACCTCCGGCCTGGCGGCCAATCCGACCGTCGGCCGCGCCTTTGAGCGGCTGGCGGCGGCCGGGGCGACCCTGATCTTCGGAGAGACGACCGAGATCACGGGCGCCGAGGACATCGTCGCGGCCCAGTGCGCCGAGGCCGGGATCGCCGCCCGGTTCATGAAGTTCTTCGACGATTATCAGCGCCTGGTCGAAAACCGAGGCGCGGACCTCTTCGGCTCGCAGCCGACGGAGGGCAACATCCGCGGCGGCCTGACCACGATCGAGGAAAAGGCGCTCGGGAATATCCAGAAGATCGGACGCTGCCGGGTGATCGGAACGCTGGAGAAAGCGGAGGAGCCCCGGGTGCCGGGACTCCATTTCATGGATTCGTCCTCGGCCGCGGCCGAGATGGTCACGCTCTGCGCGGCCGCCGGCTCGGTCGTTCATTTCTTCCCGACCGGCCAGGGGAACGTCGTCGGGCATCCCCTCATCCCGGTCATCAAGCTCAGCGGGAATCCCCAGACCGTCGCCACCATGTCTGAGCACATCGACGTCGACCTGACCGGCTTGCTGCGCTTCGAGATCGATCTCGATCGGGCGGCCGACCGAGCCCTGGAGATGCTGGAGCGGACGGTGAACGGACGGCGGACCGCGGCCGAGGTCCTCCGCCACGATGAATTCGTGCTGACCCGGTTGTACGAGAGCGCCTAGGGTCTCAGCGAGACGCGCAGCGAGCGGCGCGGCCGCTCACTTCAGCAGGAACGAGCCGACGAAGACGAATTCCGCCGGCCCGGTCTGGCGGACCGTGTCCCCCTCCCATTCGACGAGGAGCTGGCCCATGCTCGTCTTGACCCGGACCTTGCGGCCGGTCAAGCCTTTGAGGATGGAGGCGACGGCTGCCGCCGTCGACCCGCTGCCCGAGGACATCGTTTCGCCGACGCCGCGCTCCCAGAACAGGACCTCGATCTCCTCCCGGCTGTGGACCCGGATGAACTCGACGTTGGTCCGGTTCGGAAAAAACGGGTGGGATTCGATCTCAGCTCCGGTGGCCCACCAGTCGATGTGGTTGGGAAACTTGTCGACGAAGATGGAGCAGTGGGGATTTCCCATCGAGACGACCGTGACGGGATAGACCTTCTTGTGGATGGTGAGGGGATAATCGATGATCCGCTCCCGGATCTGGCCGTCATCGAAAGGGATCTCCTTGGAGGACAGGCGCGGGGCCCCGAGGTCGATCCGGATCGTATACCGGTCCTGGGCCCGTTCGATGAAATCGCATTCCCGCTCGCCCGAGGCGGTATCGAAGCGGACCGTCCGGCCTTCGACCCTCTGCTGGGAGAAAAGGTAGGCCGCCGCGCAGCGGATGCCGTTCCCGGAGATCTCGGCTTCGCTCCCGTCGGCGTTGAAGATGCGGAACGTCGCCTCTCCGCGGGCGGGATTCGTGACCGAGACGATGAGCAGCCCGTCCGCGCCGACGCCGGTGTGGCGCTCGCAGATCGCCCGGGCGAGATCCTTGAACTCCCCCGTTTCGGCCACCTCGTCCCGGTCAACGATCAGGAAATCGTTGCCCAGGGAGTGGAACTTGGAAAATTTCATTCAGGGGATCCGGACGGTGACGATGAAGTCCTGGCTCTGGCCGTCGCCCTCGCGCCGGACGAGGAGGAGCAGGGCGTCGCCGGATTTCTTCTTGGCCACGATGGCGTTCCAATCCTCCTCGGTGGCGACTTTCTCCCGGTTGACTTCGAGGATGATGTCGGTGGGCTGGAGGCCCTTGCGCTGGGCATCGCTTCCCGGGGTCACCTCGGAGATGATGAGGCCCCTTGTCGTTCGCAACCCATATCGCTGGGCCAGCCTCGGCGTGAGGGTCACGACGCTCAGCCCGACGTCCCGGACTTCGCTCGCCGCGCTCGCTTTCTGGGTCGTGTCTTCGAGCTCGGCGATCACGGCCGTGACCGCCTTTTCCTTGCCGTCGCGGATGATCTTGAGCTCGATCTTCGTCCCGGGCTTGATGTCGGCGATCTTCATCCGGAGGTCGTTGTTGTCGTTGATCGGCTGGCCGTCCATGACGATGACGACGTCGTATTGCTTCAGCCCGGCCTTTTCGGCGGGGCTTCCCGCTTCGACGGAGTTGAGAAGGGCGCCCTTGCGCGAGGGAAGGTTGAGGAGCTTGCGCGTGTCCTCGTCGATCGGCTGGGCCAGGATGCTGACGCCGAGCCACCCTCTGACGACCTTGCCCTTCTCCTTGAGCTGGAGGACGACTTTTTTGGCCATGTTCGTCGGGATGGCGAAGCCGATCCCGATGCTCCCGCCCGTCGGGGTCAGGATGTTGCTGTTGATGCCGATGACCTCGCCCCGCATGTTGACGAGCGGCCCGCCCGAGTTTCCCCGGTTGATGGCCGCGTCGGTCTGGATGAAGTCCTCATAATTGTTGTCGCCCAGCCCGAGCTGGCGGCCCTTGGCGCTGACGATCCCCGCCGTTACGGTATGCTCCATGCCGAGAGGATTGCCGATGGCCAGGACCCACTCTCCGACCTGGACCTTGGACGAATCCCCGAGCTCGGCGAAGGGGTTGTTCTTGGCTTCGATCTTGATCAGCGCGACGTCGGTCTTCGGGTCGGTCCCGATGATCTTGGCCGCGTATTCGTCGCCCTGGACGGTGAAGACCTTGGTCTTCTGGGCGTTCTCGACGATGTGGTTGTTGGTCAGGATGTAGCCGTCGGCGCTGATGAAAAAGCCCGTCCCTTGAACGGTCGATTTGTACTCCTGCGGCCGCTGGCGCGGGCTGCCGAAGAAGCGCTCCCAGAAGTCGTCGCCGGGCATGTCGGGCATCCCCATCATGGACTGGCGCTCGACCTTCTCGCATTCGATCTTGACCACGGCCGGTCCGACCTTGTCCGAGACCTTGACGAAATCGAGGTCGGGACGGATCTGAGGCGCTTCGCCGGCGAACAGCCCGCCGTTCGCGGCCGGTTGTTCCAGAAAGCTCCTCGTTTCGGCCTTTTTGTCGGGCAGGTAGACGAAAACATAACCGGCCAGAAGAATGCCCAGGGCGAAGCTGGCCAGCGATATCCAAACGACTTTTCTCATCGGATTAACCTCCGTCGCGTGTCCGGGAAATGCTGCCGTTAAGCAGGTAAAAATAGCACAAACACATAGAAAATTCAAACCTCCGCCGGCCCCGGATGGTTGCATTTCCCGGCCGGCCGGGCTAAACTTCGGGGCCGAAAGAACCCAAATGAGGACCGGCCGGCTGATCGTGATCGAAGGGATCGATGGGGCAGGGAAGACCACCCAGGCCCGCCTGCTCGTCCGCCGCCTCAGGCGCCGTGGATTCGCCTGCCGGTATTTCCGCGAGCCTAGCCGCGGCCGGTGGGGCCGGGAGATCAGGCGCCTGGCCCGCACGGCCGGTTCGCTGACGCCGGAGGAAGAGCTCGGGCTGTTCGTCAAGGACAGGCGGGAGAACGTGGCCCGGAACATCCGGCCCGCGCTCGAAACCGGCCGGATCGTCGTGCTCGACCGGTACTATTTTTCGACCATCGCCTATCAGGGAGCCAAGGGAATCGACCCAGAGCGGATCCGGAGGATGAACGAGCGTTTCGCCCCGCGCGCGGACCTCGTCTTCATCCTAGACCTGGGCGCGGAAACCGGCCTGGCTCGGATCGCCGGCCGGAAGACCCGGGACGCTTTATTCGAGCACGCTTCCTATCTCGCCAGGGTCCGGCGCATCTTTCGCGGCTTCTCCGGCCCCGGGATCGTCCATCTCGACGCCCGGCGCTCTCCCGGCGAAGTGGCGGCCGAGGTCCTGGCTCGCACGCTCGAGCGGCTTAAAAAGCGCGGCTGAATCTGCTATATTAAAGTTTCGCATGATCTCCCTGAAAAAGCTCTTCCGCCCGCGGATACTTCTCGCCGCCGCCCTCGGTCTGGCCGCGATCGGCCTCGGGGGCCTCCTCGGGACCTACGTCGCGGTCAAGAAGACCGTCCCCGACGTGAGCGCCCTGGAAACGTTCGAGCCGAACATCCTGACGGCGATCTATGCCGATGACGGCCGGATCATTAAGGAGATCGGCCCGGAGAAGAGGATCGTCGTCTCCTATGCCCAGATCCCGGAGGTCCTCCGGAATGCCATCCTGGCCACCGAGGACCCCCGCTTTTTCCGCCACAAGGGAATCGACACGCGCGGGGTCCTCCGCGCCGTCAAGGAGAACGTCCTCCATCTTCTCTCCGGGAGCAAGTTCGAGGGGGGGAGCACCATCACCCAGCAACTGGCCCGGAAGCTCTTTCTCCATCCTCTCCAGACCGTCCAGCGCAAGCTGGCCGAGTGGTTCATTTCCGTCCAGATCGAGAAGCGCTTCTCCAAGGAGAAGATCTTCGAGATGTACTGCAACCAGTTCGAGCTCGGCCACGGAGCCTGGGGCGTCGAGGCGGCCGCCCATCTCTTCTTCGGGAAGGGCATCGCCGACCTGAGCCTCCCCGAAGCGGCCGTCATCGCCGGCATCTTCCGGGGCCCGACGCGATATTCTCCCTACCGTTATCCGGAGCGCATGCTCGAGAGACGCAATCACGTCCTGACCCGGATGGTCGAGGAGAAATACATCACGGCCGCGGCGGCCGAGGAAGCCAAGAAACAGCCGCTCGGCGTCCTGCCGCTCGGACGCGAGGACAGCGAATTCGGGGCTTATTTCTTCGAGGAGGTCCGCAAATACATCGTCGCCACGTTCGGCGAGGAGGAGCTCTTCCGGGGCGGATTGAAGGTCCACACGACGCTGAACCCGGCTTATCAGTCCCTGGCCGAGGAGTATGTGGACAAGGGCCTTCGCGATCTCGATAAGCGGCGCGGCTGGAGGAAGGACAAGGTCAACGTTCTCGAGATCGAGGATTTTAAAAAGAGAAGCGTCTCCCTCGAGGACTATCGCCTTCGGACCTGGACGACGCCGCGCCTCGAGCCCGGGGACGTCCAGGAGGGACTTGTCCTGACCGTCGGGAAGAAGGATGCCAAGGTCCGGATCAAGGACTATCTGGGAACGATCACGAACGCCGACATCGCCTGGACCGGGACGAAGCTCCTGGACGGCATCCTCAAACCGGGAATGGTCATCCAAGTCATGGTCAAGAGCCGGGACGAAGCCCGGAAAACCTTCGCCGGCTCGTTGGAGCAGGAACCTCTGGCCGAGGCCGGATTCCTGGCCATCGACCCGAAGACGGGACAGATCAAGGCCATGGTCGGCGGATTTTCCTTCCGCCGCAGCCAGCTCAATCGGACGACCCAGACGTTCCGCCAGGCCGGCTCGTCCATCAAGCCGCTCCTCTACACCGCCGCCCTCGAGCACGGCTTCACCCCGGCCAGCCGGATCGCCGACGAGCCGACGGACTTCGTCGACAAGTGGTCGGGCGAGACCTGGACGCCGAAGAATTTCGACCGGCGGTTCATGGGGATGGTGACCCTCCGCGAAGGGCTCGAGGATTCCCGGAACGTCGTCACGGCCAGGCTCCTCGACCACATCTCGCCCCAGGTGGGCGTCGACTACTGCAAGAAGTTCGGCATCAGCTCGACTCTGTATCCGTATCTCTCGCTGGCCCTGGGCACGTTCGAGGTCAGCTTGCTCGACATGGTCTCGGCCTATTCGGTCTTCCCCAACCACGGCGTCCGGATCAAGCCGTACTTCATCACCCGGATCGAGAACCGGGAAGGGAACATCCTCGAACAGCACGCCGTCGAATCCGATGACGTGGTCTCGCCCCAAACGGCCTACTTGATGTCTTACATGCTCCAGGGCGTCATCGAGCGCGGGACCGGCGCCGGCGCGGCGGACATGGTCAACGACACGGCCCTGGCCGGGAAGACCGGCACGACGGACAAATACACCGACGCCTGGTTCCTCGGCTTCTCCCCGTCGCTGTGCGCCGGGGTCTGGGTCGGCAATGACGACAACCATCCCCTCGGCGGGAACGAGCAAGGCGCCATCGCCGCGTTGCCGATCTGGTCCGATTTCTTCCGAGGCGTCATCGCCGAAGAGAAGAGCAAGGCCGAAGCCGCGGGGGCCGAGTTCGTTCGGCCCGAGTTCGAGGTCCCCTCGAACATCGTCTACAAGGCCATCGACCGGAAGACGGGCCTCCTCGCCGCGCCCTTCTGCAAATGGCGGTTCATGGAGGTGTTCCTGATCGGGAGCGAGCCGCTCCGCTTTTGTTCTTACGAAGACCACCTCATGGTTCTGGATTACGCCTCGTCCACCGCGGCCAAAGAGGGTCACTAAACGGGGCTTCCGGGGAAAGAAGGTCCGTTCGGCAAGACGGGCAAGGGTGGTCTCCTTTGGAGCTTGCGGCGGAAGCCCCGTCCTGGCCCGGCGGAGGCGCGGGAAAAAAGACAGGGACGGCCGGGGGGCCGTCCCTGGTTCAAAGGGGGATTGAAGAGGAGGTACTTATTTTCGGCGGACCGAGCCGCCGCCGGCGGAGCGTCCACCCGAGGAGCGAGGGGCGGACATGCCGCGCGAGGGCGAAGGGCTCGAGAACCGCGGGACGCTGAACGAGGGCGACCGTCCGATGCCGGACGAGGGCGAGCGGTAGGTCGGGGCCGAATTCCTGCCGGAGAAGTTTCGCAGGAACTGGCTCATCACTCCGCCCCGGTTGAGAGGGGAGATGTTCCCCCGTGAGGTCGTCCGGGGCTGGGAGAGCGTCCCCTGGCTCCGGCTCGGATAGTTCGTCATCGGCGATGCGCCGCCCGCGGATTCGCCGTCCCTTTTGCGGATGACCCGGCCCGTGACAGGAGGCCGGCCCGAAGGCGGGTTCGATCTGCCTGTCCGTCCCTGGACGGTGGACCGGCCTTCCGCGCCGGTGCCGGATCGAGGAGCGATCTTGCGCGGCTCAGCCGCCGTTCCCTGGCCGGCCGTCCGCGAGGGGCCGATGGCGCGGCTCTTGTCCGCCTCTCCCCGGGCGGTTGAGCCCGGCGAAGAGGCCGTTCCCTGCGCGTCGCGGCGGAGGATGAACTGCTTTCCGTTCTTCAGCTTTTCCATCGACACCGCCCCGGCGGTCGAGGGGCGCAGCGAGAGCGCCTTTTCGGTCAGGTTCATCTTGCCGATGGTCCTGACCATCCCGGAGTCGAGGGCGGCGTTCTTGATGTTCTTGGCCTGGAGCTGGTTCTTGTGGACGACGGTCAGCGCCCGCGAATCATACGGGTAATCGCCCGTCCAGCCGCGGCCGTAATAGACGTGGTTGTACAGGATGCCGGGGTAGCCCCAATAGCTCATGGGAGCCCAGCCGTAGTAGAAATCATCCCACCACCAATTGACCCAGCCCGGCCCCCAGACGTTCATCGGGATCCAGTACCAGCCGTAGCCCATGCCCCAGTGCCAGCGGCCGTAGTGGAACGGCGCCCATCCCCAGGATTCGTAAGGGATCCAGGTCCAGCCGGCCATGGACATATAGGACCAGCGTCCGTTGTAGTAGGGCCGCCAATCCTCGCCCATTCCGCGGGGAGCCCAGACATAGCCGTAATCCGGGGTGTAGATCCAGTCGCCGTTCTCATCGAGCTCGCCTTCGAAATCAGCCAGGTCCTCCGGCAGATAGCGATTGGCGTATTCCTTGAAGACGACCGAATTCCGGCTCTGGTGGAAGCCGTCGAACTCGTCTCCGGCCGAAGCCAGGATCTGGCCGGGTTTTTCGGGGAAGCGGCCTTCAGCCGCGATCAGGCTCTGGTCCTTCTTGACCAGCATCGAGCCCTCTGCCCCGGACGCTTCGACCATCCCGGAAAGGACGAAGACCTCGGTTTCCTTGCTTTCGTGGACATCGATGCGCACGACGCCTTTGTCGAGGACGTAGAACGTCGCGTCGGCGGTCAAAACCTCGATCCCCTTTTCCTTGTTGAGCGTGCTGATGTCGAGATAGACATTCCCGGACCAGACCCGGATCTTGATCAGGTCCGAGTCTTTGCTGGGCAGGGCCAGAAGATCGACTTTGGTGTTCTGGTCGAGACGGAGATAGTTCTTCCGGCCGAGCAGAAGCTCGACGCGGCCGTCCGTGGTGCCGATCCGGTCGCCTTCGGCGACGGGCATATTGACCTGCCCTTCTTCGTAGCCGACTTCCGCGGCCCGTTGAACGTAGGCGTTGCCGCTGATGAAGCTCAAGCGGGCGAAGGAATCGTTTGTGTATTTCGTCTCCTGAGCGGAGGCAAAAAAGACCAGCGTCAGCACTCCTGCGAACAGCAATGCCAGTCTTTTCATGGTCTTTCTCCTTCCGTCTCCCTTATAAGCAAATATCATACCAAAGTCCCCGCCTGATTTTTCCATTTCTTTCCTGTTTTTTTGTCCCAAAAAGGGGACGGATGTCCTTTCCGCCGGGTCAAACCGGCCAGAATGTCCCGTAGACGGCGTGAACAGGCCTGATCTCCTCGAGAAAATCCGTCCCGACCCGTTCGCTCACCGGAGGAACCGGCTCGACCCCCGCGGCCTGGATGAGGGTCCGGCGAATCCCTTCGGCCAAACGGGAGGGGTCATATCCCCCCTCGAGGACAAAGAGAACCTTTCCTCGGGCGAGCTCGCGGGCCAGCCCGAGGACTTCCGCGGCCAGGGCTCCGAATCCCGCGGGGCTCACCCGCATGACTCCCAGCGGGTCATCCGCGGCGATGTCGAAGCCGGCGGAGACGAGGACGAATTCGGGCCGGAAGGCCCGGGCGATCGGGACGAGGACGTTCCGGAAAATCCAAACGTACTCCAGGTCTCCCTTTCCGGGCGCCAGCGGCACGTTCACCGTGTATCCCTGCCCCGCTCCAGTGCCCGTTTCGTTCCAATAGCCGCTCCCGGGGTAGAAAGGATACGCGTGCGTCGAAAAAAAGAGGACGTCTTTCCGATCGTAGAACGCGTGCTGTGTCCCGTTGCCGTGATGGAGGTCCCAATCGACGATGAGGGCGCGTCCGAGCCCGCGCTCCCGGATCAGGTGCTCCGCTGCCACGGCGATGTTGTTGAACAGACAGAAGCCCATGGCCCGGTCCCGTTCGGCGTGATGGCCGGGAGGGCGGACCAGGGCGAAAGCGGACGTCACGGTCCCGTCGAGGACCGCGTCCGCCGCGGCGATTGTCGCCCCGGCGGCCAACCGCGCGGTTGCGTAAGACAGGGCGGTCGCGGACGTATCCGCGTCGAGCTGCACGTAAGGCCGGCCCGCCGTCCGGGAAAGGAGCTCGATGTAAGCGGGAGAATGGATCGCCCTGAGCTCGCCGTCCGTGGCCGGCCGGGGCTCGATCCTGCTCCATTCGAGCGGCAGACCTGCCGCGATCATCGCCCGGACGGTTTCGAGCCGCTCGGGGCCCTCGATATGTCCGGCGCCCCGGTTATGGTCCAGGAACCGGGCGTCATCGACGATGCCTACGTTCATTTTTTCGGAAAGAACTTCTCCAGCTCCTCGGCCGCGGGCTTGGGGGAGAGAAGGCTGCCGATGACGAGCCCGGCCAGCGAAGCCAAGAGGGCTGGGTAGATGATCGGGATGCCCCAGGGATCGCCGTCGGGGACCTGTCCGGCCGGGAGGACCTTGGAGAGGACGAAGAAAATAAGGCACACTACGGTCCCGGAGGCGATGGAAATGATCCCTCCGGCTTTCGTCGCCCGTTTCCATGCCAGGGCGGCGATGAGGGCGGGGGTGATGGCCACGCCGTAGATGGTGTAGGCGAAGAAGCTCATCTCCAGGACGCTCTTGAGCTGCGTGGCCAGGAGATAGGCGAGGACTCCGATGACGACGACCAGGACCTTCTGCGCCGCGACGAGCTTCTTCGGGTCGGCGTCTTTTTTCAGGAAACGCTGGTAGATGTCGCGCATGATCGTCGTGGAGGGGGAGAGGAGGTAGTTCATCCCGGTCGAGATGACGACGGCGCAGGCGGCGCCGAGGAGCAGAACGCCGACGGGCACGGGGACGAGCTGGCGGGCGGCCAACAGGACGACCTTTCCCCCGGCCTTGGGCACGCTCAGGTCGATCTGCCCCTGGAGCTTGCTGAAGGCGAAAACGGCGATGACGACGACGATGCTCTCGACGAAGATCGTCCCGATCGTCCACCAGGCGACGGCCTTCTTGGCGTCGCGGGCGGACCTGGCGCTGTAGAACTTCTGGTACATGCTCTGGACGCCGAGGAGGAGGAACATGGTCGAGAGGAAGTAGCCGATCGCCTTCAGCCATGGATGCGCCCCGAACTGCTGGTTGACGACGGCGAAGTAGCCCGGGTCGAGGGCGGCCTTGGCCGCCGGCATCCCGCCGGCCGCGTGGATGACGAAGGGGACGGCGAGCAGGCAGGCGAGGACGATGATGATCCCGTTCGGAAGGTCGGTGTAGGCGATGGCGACCATCCCGCCCAGGGTCGTGAAGAGGATGACGAAGGCGGCGGCGATAAGCGTCCCGGTCGATTCCGAGATCTTTCCGTCCGTGACGACGTTCAGGATGAACCCGCCGGCGACGAACTGATACGACACGATCGAGACGAAGGAAATAATGAGGGCGATGGCCCCGAACACCCGGGCGACGGGGCCGTAGCGGACCTCGAGGACGTCCCCGACCGTGTACTGGCCGAAGGTGTGGATCTTGGCGGCGAGGAAGTAGATCAGGATGATCCCGACCCACGCCCCGGCGGAGAGCCACAGGGCCGAGAATCCGGACTTAGAGGCGAACTCGGCGCCGCTGATGAACGTGCCCGAGCCGATCCAGGTGCAGATCAGGGTGAAGACCATGACCTGCCATTTGAGGCTCCGTCCGGCGACCATGAAATCCTCTTGGCTCTTGATCTTCTTCGCCCGGACGAAGTTGAAGAAAGTCAGGATCAGGAGATAGGCCAGGATGATCCAAAGGTAGATGGACACGGGGACGCTCCTTTCCCAAGAGCCCCCATGGTCGCCCGAGCGACGTTGGGGCGTTCTATGAACGAGGATCGCGCTCTTGCGCAGTCCTCAGCTCTTGCGATAGCGGGCGGCCGGAGCGAGGGGCTTCGGCCGCTTCCCGAGCCTCAGCCGCAGGTAGACGGCGGCCATGACGGCGTAGCGCTTGACGTCGCCCCCGGAGCGGATGTGCTTGAGGGCGCGGAAGCCCTTTTTGATGACCGAGGTCCGGCCAGCGCTGAAGGACCAGCGCAGGACGAGCTCCGAGATCTGGCTCCATGTCAGCTTGTCGATGTAGAGCGGGACGTCTCCCTGGGCCAGGGGCAGGGTGACGACATGCTTCCGGAACGGCCGGGTCCAAGTGAAACCGGGGGGCAGAACTCCGGTGTCGCGGGCGAGCTTTTCGAGCGGCGTCCCGGGATAGATATGGAGGATGGCCACCGATCCCTCGATCTCATCCTTGTACTTTTCGATGATCCGGATCGTCTCCCCGGCGTCTTCCCACGTCTCGGTGGGATGGCTGAAGATGAAGAAGACGTTGGGGATGACTTCGAACTCACGGCACCAGCGGACGAGGTTCTCGAAATCGGCGATGTCGATCTTCTTCCCGACGATGTCGTTGCGGACCCGGTCCGACCCGGCCTCGAGCCCGAAGGAAAGGTGGAAGAGCCCGGCCTTTTTCATCTTGGCCATGAGGTCGCGGTCCATGACGTCCATCCGGACGTCGCACTTGAAGAAGACGTCCAGCTTTCGCCGGATCATCAGGTCGCAGATGGCGTCGGCCCTCTTCGGATTGGCGTTGAACGTGTCGTCGAAGAAAAAGACGACCTTGGCGCCGTAGCGGGCTTTGAGGAGCTCGATCTCGCGGACGACGTTCTCCGGGCTCCGCATCCGGACGTGCCGTCCCCAGTTGATCGGCGTGGCACAGAAGCTGCAGGCGAACGGGCAGCCGCGGCTGGTCATGATGTTCACGGCCGGAAGCTCGCCCTGCCCGGGGACGGGGAAGGTGAAGCTGTATTTCTCGAACGGGACGAGGTGGAAGGCCGGGAAGGGGAGCGTGTCGAGATCGGCGATCGGGGGACGCGGGGGCGCGCAGCGGATTCCGCCGTCTTCGCGCATGACGAGGCCGGGGATGTCGCGGAGCGCCGATCGCTCGCGGGAGGCATCCCAAGCCCGGCAGACGTCGAGCATGGTGAATTCGCCTTCGCCGCGGACGACGACGTCGAGCTCGGGGATGTGGGCCAGGCAATCCTCGGCGGCCATCGAGGCGTGCGGTCCTCCGAGCACGGTCAGCACCCCGGGGTGGGCCTTCTTGGCCAGCCGGATGAGCTTGAAGCTCTGGAAGCGGTTCTCGGTCGTGATCGTCACGCCGACGATGTCCGGCTTCTCCCTCCGGATCTTGTCCTCGATTTCCCGCCAGTCGAGTCCCAGGACGTCGGCCGGGACGATCTCGACGGGGATGTTCTCCCTCTCGAGCACGGCCCCGATATACAGAAGCCCGAGGGGCGGCATGGACGAGCCCCGGCTCCACCGTTCGGCGAAATATCCGCCCGGCGGGACGTAGAGCTGGACCTTAACCAATCTTCTCCTCTCCGGGCTTCTTCTCGAGCTTCATCGAGAAGACCTTGGTCACGTTCGGCTCCTCCATGGTCGTGCCATAGATGTAGTCGGCGACCTCCATGGTCCGGTAGTTGTGGGTGATGATGATGAACTGCGTGTCGGATTTGACTGCCCGCATCAGGTCGAGGAACCGGACGAGGTTCGCTTCATCCAGGGCGGCGTCGACTTCGTCCAGGATGCAGAACGGGGTCGGCTTGAACTTGAACAAGGCGAAAAGGAAGGCCAGGCTCGTGAGCGATTTCTCGCCGCCCGAGAGGAGTCCCATGTTCTGGACCTTCTTTCCCGGGGGCTGGGCGATGACGTCGACGCCGCTGTCGAGCGGATGGTCCTCGTCCGTGAGCTTGACCTCGGCCGAGCCGCCCTTGAAGAGGGCCGTGAAAAGCTCCTGGAAGTAGGTGTTGATCTCGGCCAGGGCGGTCAGGAAGCGGGTCCGGCTCTCCTCGTCGATCAAGACGATCGCTTCCTTGGTCTGAGAGATGGATTCGGTCAGGTCCTTGCGCTGCTGGACCAGGAATTCGTGCCGCGATTTCTGTTCCCGGTACTCGTCCTCGGCCATGAGGTTGACCGCGCCGTATCGCTGGAGCTTGTCCTTGGCCTCTTCGAGCCGGGCTTCGAGATCGCCGTCGCCCGGCGATTCGGGCAGGGCTTCGGCCTTCACTTCCTGAAGGGTCTTCTTGAGCTCCTGCCAGCAGGTTTCCTCGAGGTTGACGAGGTCGCGGTCGACCTCGGCCTTGCGGATCTCCCAGCCCATCCGGCCGTCCTTGTCCGATTCGTGGGCGGTTCTCGTCTCCGCGAGCCTCGTCTCGGCCGCGTCCAGGCTTTTCCGGACCTCCTCGATCCGGCTCTCGCCGCCGGCCAGGGCCGCCTGCTGGGTTTCGATCTGGGTCTCGAGGGCGGCGGCGCGGCCGCCGAACTCTTCGATGAGCTCCGCGGTCCGGGCTTTCTCCTCCTCGGCCAGCCGAGCCTCGTCCTGCAGGGCGCTCGTCTTGGCCGCGGCGCCTTCCTTGCGCCGTCCCAGGGCGGCGATGAGCGTTTCGGCGTTGGACGCCTTTTCCGCCCAGAGCCCGATCGTTCCACGGAGCTCGACGAGCCGCTTGGCTTCCCGGTTGGCCCGCTCCTGGTGGAGCTCGAGCTCGCGTTCTTCGGTCTCGACCCGGGTCCGGAGGGAGCGCTCCTCGTCTTCGAGGATACCGAGGGCGCGGGCGTGGGTCTCGGCCTTTTGGTCGAATCCCGTCCGGTCCATGGACAGGACTTCGAGCTCGTGCCCGGCGAGCGCGGCATCGTCGGCCAGGTTGTCCCTGTCCGCCCGGACGAGGGCCAGGCTTTTCTCCGCCTCGACGAGGCTGCGGCGGAGCTCGTCGAGGGCCCGGCTTTCCGTCCCGATCGTCTCTTCGAGGCCGAGCCGGTCCCGCTGGAGCGCTTCGAGCGCGGCGGCAGCCGGCCGGATGCCCTCTTCGTGCCGGAGGAGCTTCCGTTCGAGCTCCTTGATCTCCTGGGCCAGGGCGAACAGCCCCTCTTCGCGGTTGCCGAGCTTGAGGAAGCCGCCGGACGTGAGGACGTCGCCGGACAGGGAGACGAAGCTCAGAGCCGGATGCTCGAGCCACAGCCGGACGGCGGCCCGGATGTCGCGGACGATGAGGGCGTCCTCGAGCTCGGGCAGCCGGCCCGCGAGCCGCGGGTTCGGCCGCAGCCGGCCCCGGAGCATCCCGACCACGTCGGGGTGGCCGATCTCCGGCGGCGCGGGACGGTCCTTCATCCGGTCGGGCAGGAGGAGGAAGCGGCCGCGGACCTCGCGGGCGTCCAGGTTCCGCAGGAGCTCCCGGGCCTCGATGATCGTCGCCCGCGTCTCGTCCTTCCAGAAGACGTCGATGAGCGGAGCGTCGTCCGGGTCGGATTCGAGTAGATCGGTGAACGAACCGAGCGCGCCTTGAACGTCGAACAAGGGCTCGGTTCCGCGCTCTTTCTCTTCGAATTTGCGAAGGGACTGGAGATGATAGGCGTCCTCGTCCCGCTTTTCGCGGAGGGAGGAGAGCCCGGCCTGTCCGGTCTCGATGGCGAGCCTCGTTTCCGCGAGCGCCGCCTCCATCCGGGCGAGGGCCGACTCCTTGTCGTCGATGTCCGCGCCGAGGCGCGCCTCTCGCTTCGCGAGCTCCGCCGCTTCCCGCTCCTTCTCGCCGATCCGGGTTTCCGTGCTCGACTTCCGCTCCCGGGCCTTCGCCTCCTGGCGGCGGATGAGCTCGAGCTCCTTTTCGAGCCTGGCTTCTTCGTTCCTCGCCTCGGTCAGATCGGCGAATTTCCGGACATGCTCCGCCCGGAATTCCGCGACGCGCCGGATCCAGGGTTCGACGGAGGCCTCGGCTTCGGCCTGGGCCCGCTCGAGGCTCTCGGCTTCGGCTTGGACCTTCGTCCGGGCGGACCGGCCGGCCGCCAGATCGTCTTCGGCCTGAACGAGATCGCGTTCGAGCTGAAGAAGCTCGGCCAGGAGCTCGTCGATGTCGGCGGCGGCCTTGCCGCGCTTCTCCTCGAAGAACTCCGAGCGACGGCTCTCGCGCTCGCGCTCGGCTTCGGCCCGGGCGATCTGGGACCTCAGGGAGTAGAGGTTCTCCCGGCCGTCTTTCAGGCCGCGTTCGAGGTCCCAGGCTTCCTTGCGCAGGGCTTGGACGCCCTTCTCGACTTCGGCCAGCCGGGCGGCGGATTCGTGTTCGGCGGCCAGGCTTTCCTCGTATTTGACCTGGACATCGCGCTGGCCGGCCAGGAGCTGTTGCTCCCGGAGACGGAAGTGTCCTGCCGTGAGAGCGCGGACCTCTTCCCGCAGGGCCCGGTACCGTTCGGCGGCGCCGGCCTGGCGGGCGAGGGAGTTGCGGGCCTTGGCGACCTCGGCGATGATATCCTCGAGCCGGACGAGGTTCTGTTCGGAGTCGGCGAGCTTGTTTTCGGCCAGACGCTTTTTGTCCTTGTAGTAAGCGGTCCCGGCGGCCTCTTCGATCAACGCCCGTTTCTCCGTCGGCTTGGACGTCACGAACGTCCCGATGGCGCCCTGTTCGATGACGAAATACTTGTTCTCGGAGATGGCTTTCTTCCAAAGTTCGTCCTGGATGTCGCGCAACCGGACCGCTTTGCCGTCGAGCCGGTATTCGCTCTCCCCGGAGCGGAAGACCCGATGGTTGATCTGCATCTCCTCTTCGGAGTTTTGGAGAACCAGCGTGACGTCGGCCATGCCCATGGCCGGGCGGCTGAGCGTCCCGGTGAAGATTGCGTCCTCGGTTTTCTCGCCCCGCACGGTCTTGACCCGCTGGCCTCCGAGGACCCATTGGATGGCCTCGACGATGTTGCTCTTGCCGGTCCCGTTCGGTCCGATGATGATGGTGATGCCCGGATTGAAGAGGAGCTTGGTGCGCTCGGGAAACGTCTTGAAGCCCTGGAGCTCGAGTCGCTTGATGATCATGGTTGTGCTTGGGAGCCCGTATTGTATTCAAAACCGGGCCCGATGGAAAGAGAGCGGAAAAAAGGCTTGAAATCCCCCCCGAAATTATGACAAACTGGCCTTAATGATGGACGATAAACGGAAATTCTTACGTTTCGAGTGCTCCATCCCCGTGGAAGAAATCCAGTCCGAGGGCTTGAGCGGGATGGTCCACGATGTCGCCTTGGACAACATCTCCCGGGAAGGCGTCCGCCTGATCATGGACGTCGACAAGGCCTTCGTCCCCGGAGTGGACGTCAAGTTCAGGATCTCCATCGCGGCCGAGAGGGACCCCATCTTCGTTCGGGGACGCGTCATGTGGAGCCGTCCGAAAGAGGACCGTTTCGAGATCGGTCTGAAGATCATGGACATGGACAAAGCGGCCAAAGCCGAGCTCCTGGAGATCGGTTTTGAGCGCTGGAAGGTCGGACAGACCCCTACGCCTCCGGGGTCAAAGGGGTAAACTTTCCTGCGAGGGGGGAATTGCCGCCCCCGTCTTTAAGGATCCCTCGAAAAAACCCTTCTACGGGCAATTGTCAATATAGGGATAAATCCTTATCTGTCAATGCATTTTGGGCAAATGTCCCAAGATGTCCCACGTTGTCGCTTCGTGTCGCATCCATGAGATTTTTCTTGAGTCAAAATGGATTCGAAAGTATAATATCCGCCCGCTGCATGGATTTTTTGGGACATGAAAAACGACGACATCCTTCGATCCTGGAAGGAGATTTCCGCTTATCTCGAGTGCGACCGCCGGACCTGCCTCCGCTGGGAGAAGAGCCTGGGCTTGCCGATCCATCGGATGGAAGGAAGCGAAAAAGGCGGAGTTTTCGCCTACCGGGAAGAGCTGGACAAATGGCTCGTCGAGCGGTCGGGTCATCCGGAGCCGGCCAAACCCGAAACGGAGATCGTCGAAGCCGGCCGGAAATGGGTCCGGCTCGAAACCCGGCGCTGGAGCCGCAAGCGGCTGACGGTTTTCCACCTGATCGTTTTTGCCTTGATCTTCGCCGCATTCACTCTCCTCAACCGGCGGGGGGCTCCGAGGGTTCCGGTCAACTTCCGGATCGAGGGCTCGGAGCTCGTCGTCCTGGGAGGACGAGGACGGGAGCTTTTCCGCTACGAGACGGGCGCGAAGAATCTCTTGAAGGACGAATCCTACCGGAAATACTTTCAAAACAAGACGCTGATCAGGGACAACATCTGGCAGCTGCCTTGGATCGCCTTCTCCGATATCGACCTTGACGGACGCCGGGAAACGATCTTCTGCCTCCAAACCGAGGACGAGACGAACGAGGGGGAAATCCTCTGTCTGGACACGCACGGCGGCAAACGGTGGGGCTTCAAGGCCGGCCGCGAGCTGAAGTTCGACGACCAGGTTTATTCCTCCGACTACAGGATCTCGGGGTTCGCCCTCAATGACGTCAATGGAGACGGAAGCCCGGAGATCCTCCTCACTGCCATGCACAAGCCGGACTGGCCCTGTCAGTTCGTCATCTTGAGCCCGGACGGGCACACCCTCGGTGAATTCTGGAATTCGGGATACTTCGGGGATTTCGCCGTCGCCGACCTCAACGCCGACAACCGGAACGAGATCATCATCTGCGGCGTGAACAACGAATACGGCCAGGGCGTGATCGCCGTCTTCGACGCCGCCAATGTCCAGGGCGCCTCCCCCCAGATGGACCGAAAATACCGTTGCGAGATGCTGAAACCCGGCTCGGAGAAATTCTATCTCCGGCTGCCCCGCTCGGACGCCGACGCCGCTCTCCATCCCGTCGAGTCCGTCAACACGATCTTCATCAACCAGGCCCGCGAGCTGTCGTTCCGGGCGAGCCTCTCCGGGCTGTATTTCGAATTCGATTTCGCGCTCGACCTGCGCCGGGTGAGGAACAGCCACCAGTTCACCCTTCTGCACAAGGCCGCCGTCGAGGCGGGCCGGGTGACCAGCGTCCTGAACGACGATTACCTCAAAGCCCTCGGGGCCAAAGTCCTCTATTGGGACGGCGAAGCGAAGGCTTGGACCGCCCGCAAAGCCTTGGCCAACAAGTGGTGAGGGCGGGCCGGCGGAAGGGGCCCCGGATTTTTCCGGGGATCATCGCCGCCGCACTCGCCGGCGTTCATCTCGCAGGCGAGTGCCCGCCGTTCGGGCATTTGACAGGGCCTCCGTTTTGGATTAATTTAAGGTCCCTTTTTTCCTCAGGCCAGCGTAGCTCAGTCGGTAGAGCGACTGATTCGTAATCAGTAGGTCGGAGGTTCGATTCCTCTCGCTGGCTCTCGGTTTCCCCCCTGATAAGCCTGACAAATCAGGCAGTTTAGCGAATAATCCCGAGATCCGGCTTTGAGTCCCTTTAAGCCGTTTAAAGCCCCTTTTAGCCGCAAACACGTCACAAAAGTCGACAAGCTCCAAGCAATTTCAAGTCTTTTGGGCTTCCAGAACTCACGTATGTGAGCTAGGAAAAGAAGTCGGCGAAGCGGACGATGGCGGGACTCGGGTATCCCAGGTTCGGGCATCTATCGGCCACGGCGTTTCAGAAGGGGGCATTGCCAGATCTCGACGAAGCGATCAGGCTCGGACGGAGTGAACGGATGGCGATGTCCGTAGGAGATTCCGGCGAAAAACGAATCCGCGGTCTACTTGGCGAAGATCTCAGGCAGATTCTTGATCCGGTACTCGCGGTAGACCGAATAATCGCCGTCCTGCTCGATTGCGCCGAATCCGGTCGAAAAGAATTGAAGTTCGTCGGACCGCAGGCCCGGCGGTAAGATAACGGCGAAGAGATACCGGCCTTCGGGGTCGAAGATGTCGAGCTCTAATATCTTGACGCCCGCGATCCGGAAGACTCCCAGATGTCCCTTCGGGAGCGGCCGGACGTCCTTGATCGCCGCGAGACGGTCCGGGAAAGCAGAGTAAACCCATTTGAGCCGCTCTTCTTTGGCCGCCCAGGGCAACAGGACATCGATGTCTTTCCGGCCGATCTTGACTCGATCACAGGGCCGCTCGATGACGAGGAGATCCTTCCCGGCGTAGTCTTTCACGTTGATCTTGTATTCCTGGTTCAGGCCGCAGAAGACCCTTCTCCCCGCGGGGTCCGCGGTATAGAAGTAATTCGGCGTCGCCCAGCCTTCGCCGATCCCGCCCTGCCCGCCAGGATTCATGATCATTCCGATGTCCTTGGCCGAGAGGAGATCGACCGTGCTTTCAGCTCCGTCCATGTCGAAGGCGGCCAGCTTCAGGGTCCGCGTGGATTTCTTCTGGGAGTCCCAGGCGACGGCGAGGGTGAAGAAATGCCCGGCGTCCACACCAGCATAGAAGTGGTTCTTCAGGGTCCGTTCCTTCAAGAGCGCGCCGGAATCGTCGAAATGGGCGGCCTTCATCCCGCCGAAGACCCAGATTCCGGGATTAAAGAAGAGGGCCCAATAGCCCTGCTGAGGGCTGAACTCACCCGGCCCCTGACCTTTTTTGGTCACCAATCCGATGTATTTCCCCGCGGTGTCGAACCGGTGCCCTTCGGCGTTGTTGGGATCGAAGAGCAGGACGTTTCCGTCCGCGTCCCGCGAGAAGAGGATCATCCGGAGGCCGACATCGCTCTGGTCGTACGGGTTGATCGTCCGCGTCCGCTCGATCTCGAGCGTGATCGTCCCCTTGAGCGGCTTGGCCGGATTGATGGCGTGCGGCACCCCATCGATCGTCTTGAACTGGACATCCTGCCCCGCGCAAAGGAGCGACACGGCGGCGAAAATTCCTATTCCCAATAGAAATGAACGCTTCATGATCCCTCCTTGCTGTTCGTTATTATAAACGAACTAAGGAAACTTTTCGATTCGCCGGGATCATCGCCCCTCTCAGTCCGCGTCCGATCGTAAAAATGGCCGACAAGCCGCTATCGGGACTTTGCCTCATGATTGACACGGCATGTATCTTAGGGTCTCGGCCCTTCGCGTTCTGCCCCATATGGAGGCCTGCTTGAGGGGGGATTCAGATAAGGCGGAACTGGACTAACGGCCTGGGATAACCTCCCGCTGCCGATATAAGGTCCATTCCCCGGAACGTCGGTGGAAAGGTGGGCTTGGATTTCTAGGACGCGTCGGGTGGCTTTGCCTGTAGGGGGGGTAAGGGGGGAGCTTAGGATCGTGCAAAAAACGCCTTCCCCCGTGGTCAGGAGCCCCCGAGCAGACGATTCTACTCGGGATCACAGAGGGGGGAGACGGCCGTTATAAAGATAGCGGCCAACGCACTCGCCGATTGCGGCCAATGCTTTCTCGTCGCCGATTCCGGCTGGCAGAAAAAGACGATAGTCGGAGATAGAACTCCCCTCAAGAGGGAGCATAGCTCGGATCCGCTTTGCGATCAGGTCCGCTTGCTGGTCCTTCCGAGTGCCGCGTTCGGCGAACTCCGAAGCATCTAGAACCTGGACAAATAAAACAATCACTGGCGAAGGAAATGGGAGCTGGCTGGGAGTCGTGGATGAAGTGTGTGCATGCCGTCGTGGACCGGATCATCCGTCACCTGGAGTTGACCTTCACGGCCCAGAGGCCACCTCCCGCCCACGTCTTCGAGCGGGCGGCCTTGATGGCAGCCGAGGAGAGCGGGGGATATTTCATGGATGGATGATCAGGAGGGAGCGGGAGTCTGTTGTCTTTCGGCCCGTGCTGATCCGCGTTCCGTGCCTATCCGAGTTTCGGATGTCCTTTTTCGCGAATTTCGCGGGAATTGACGCGGCAAACGGACCGGAAGTACATTGCCGGCGTGGTCAACGGGGAGAGGAACAGGAATTCGCGGCGTCGCCGGAAAAGCAAATTCTTATCCCTGAAAGAACGCGCCCCCCGCAGGAAGAAAAGGCAGGCTCATAAACCCAGAACCGCAAAGCCAGTAGCTAAGCTCGCACACAAAGCCACAGCTAAGCCCAAACGGAAACGCGCACAGAAGCGGACACTAAAACCTGCGGCTAAACCTTATACGAAGCCCGAAGCAAAGCCCGCAGAAGAATAAAAAGTAATTTATCCTTTTGCCGTCTGTCAAAGATTCAAGCGATAGACGTATATTCACCGCCCAAAAATTATTGACCGCTTGAATTGCTTATTTTTTTGCCCTACTATTAATCCATAGGCGGAGGGCAAAATGAAAAAAATAGCGTTCGTGTTGATTTTTGTTTTATTTATTAGCGTTCTTCCGCAATGGGCACAGGATGTCGCGGTAGCCAAAGGAAAAGAGCTTGGGACTATCATCAGCACGGTTATCGGCATTATTCTCCCCCCACTCCAACCCGTAATAAAATTGATATTTCCAGATCCGGCATCTAAGGATTCAGATACAGTTAAGATTTCGAAAGGAGAGCTTCATAGGCAACTCGACATAGCCAAAGCAAAGATGGTGACGGAAATGAAGGCTACAGTTGAGCCGGTTCTCCAGATTATTCAGGAAGTTGAAGTGCTCCGTAGCATCTTAAAGCCTTGTATTGAAATCCAGGATTACCTAAGAGAAATTAGCGTGCTGACTGCAAAATATCGGATCGCTGAAGAGGATTGGAAAAGGGTTCAAGCTCTCTGGCCTCAGATGAAAGAGCGTGTTAAATTTATTGCAGATGATAAAAACTGCAATGTGAATCCAATTAGAAGCAGGGATGTAAAAGACGACCTGACCAGGATTATTGAAGTCGGAAAGAGCTCGAAACTTGAGCGTATTGAGATTGATTTTATAAATTTAGATACATTGGCAATTAACAGCGGGGACAACGCCACTCGATTTAGGATTGCGATAAGCAACATGCTTGAATTGTATCAAACTGTTCAAACGATATTGGTTCTTTCTCTTCAGGAACTCCAGGCCGACTTCGCTGGCGCATATGCTGCACTTTCCCTTCAGGAAGCCCAAAAACCCGAAAAATTCCAGAAAGGCGATAAATCATTGAATGATACTTTGGGAATAGATCCATTTCATGTAAAGATAATGCAAGGGCTTGATGGAGTTCTGATGCAGCAAAAGATAATGCAAAGGTTGGATGAAGTTCTAAAAAAAATGCCGGACAAAAAAAAATAACATACTTCTTTTTAAAGTACCGCCGCAAATCCGCGGACGTAAGTCCGTGGATGGAGTGGGTTCCGACGAAGTCGGACATGCGAAGCATGCACGGGAGGATTCCCCGGACGTAAGTCCGGGGTTAGGTTCAAGCGTGCCCGGCATGGGCATCGATATAGGGGTGAAAGTCCCCCGCAGGTCCACATGGCGGAAACTGCTAGCCGAACGGCAAGGGCGTCCATCGCGAGGTGGGGTCTGAAGGAAGCCGCAGGCAAAGCC
>Ga0315277_10001463_pt1 | contig 34419 bp, 31 predicted proteins | sample YL17G05_15_MG_FD_203695 | JGI IMG/M metagenome (GOLD analysis project Ga0315277, IMG submission 203695) | Sediment microbial communities from Yellowstone Lake, YNP, Wyoming, USA - YL17G05_15 | ecosystem: Environmental > Aquatic > Freshwater > Lake > Sediment | place: USA: Wyoming | collected...
ATTCTCCAATAATAAATTACCAAAACTAACAAATACTCGCTATAAATGGCACTTGTTAAAATAAAGGAGGCAATAGGAATTTCTCCCAAGAGCTTTGAAGATGCAATAAAACAAGTAGTAAGGGAAATTTGCAGCCAAAAAGAGAATGTAAGGGGAATAAAAGTAAAGGGCCTGACGGTTGACATAAAAGACGGAAAGATTGTAGCTTACAAGGCGAATGTAAAATACGCTTACCTTTGGGAAAAGAAATTAAGTAAATAAGGTAATACTCCAAAACATATGTTTAAAAAGACTGTCTTAGATGGCGGCCTAAGAATTATTACAGTTCCCTTAAGGGAGACGGATGCGGTTACCATCTTGGTTTTAGTTGGCGCAGGTTCAAAATATGAGACCCTAAAAGAAAATGGGATTTCCCATTTTATAGAGCATATGTTAGGAAAGGGAACTAAAAAAAGACCTGATCAGCTAAAAATTGGAGAAAGCATTGATAAGATAGGCGGGAGATTTAACTTTGGCACCTCAAAGGAAGATGTAGTGTACTGGGTAAAAGTAAGATCTGAGTATTTTGAACAAGCCCTTGATTGGGTTTCTGATATTCTTTTACACTCAAAATTTGAAGAAAAAGAAATAGAAAAAGAGAAAAGTATAGTCCTCCAAGAATTAAAAATGTATTTAGATGAACCTAGCACTTATGTCTGGACGCTTTGGGAAAAATTACTTTACGGAAACCAACCCGCAGGAAGGTTAATTTCCGGTCAAGAAAAGAACATAAAGAACTTTAAAAGAGAGCAGATTTTGGACTATCTAAATAAGCATTATTCTTGCAAAAACACTGTTATCTGTGTGGCCGGAAAAATAGATCAAAAAATCGTAGAAGCAAAAATTAGAAAATATTTTAAGCATTTAAAAAGAGTAAAACCAAAAGAAAAGTCAAAAGTAAAGGAAATTCAGAAAGAACCAAAAACACTTTCTTATTTTAAAGAAACTGACCAAACCCACTTGTGCATAGGAGTAAGAACTTTTTCTTTTTTTCACCCTTCAGTATATGCCCAAGAGATTTTAGCGACAATTCTTGGGGGGAACGTAAGTTCTCGCTTGTTTAATTTAATAAGGACAAGAAAAGGACTTGCGTATTATGTTTCTACTAGTTCCGACACTTATACCGATACAGGATATCTTGTAACCGGCGCAGGTATCGCTCATGAAAATGTAGAAAAAGTAATAAGTTTGATTTTAAAAGAATATAATAAATTAAAGACAAAAAAGGTGAGTTCTTCAGAGCTCCAAAGGGCAAAAGATTTCCTAAAAGGAAACTTAAGCCTGTCTCTTGAATCCTCTGATGATTATGCAGCTTTCTATAGTTCTCAAGAGCTTTTTAAAAACAAAATTTTAAAGCCTGAACAAATTTTTGCAAAAATTGATAAGGTAAGCAAAGAAGAGATTTTAAATCTGGCAAAACGGATTTTTATACTCAAAAGATTAAATTTAGCACTTATTGGTCCTTTTAAGGATAAAACAAAATTTAAAAACTTATTAAAAATATGAACGGAGAAAAATCTTTAGAAATTTCGTGGGGCACAATTTTAAGAATCTCTTTGGCAATTTTTTGTTTTTACATTATTCTCTTGGTGAAAGATATTTTAATCTTGTCTGTTTTTGGCCTGGTTATTTCGATTTTATTTGAGACTCCAATCAGAATTTTAGAAAAAAGAATTCCAAGAAGTTTGGCAGTAATTTTTGTTTATATTTTTGCATTTTCTATTATTTGTCTTTTAGTTTATTTGCCTGCTTCCAGGTTCATTTCTGAGATTCGCCAATTTGGAGGGTTTTTCCCAAATTACTTTGAACAAATTGCCCCCGTTTTCAAAAGTCTTGGAGTGGAAGCTTTTAAAAACGTAGAAAGTTTTACAGAGGCCATAGAAAAAATAATTCAAATGAGTACGAATAATATTTTTAATATCCTTTTTTCAATTTTTGGAGGAATCAGCTCTACAATTTTTGTAATTTCGATTGCAGTTTTTCTTTCTTTTGAAGGAAGAAGCATTGAAAAAAACCTTGTTTTGCTTTTTCCGAAAAATGAAGAAGGTTTTATAGTTTCTCTGTGGAGGAAGTGTCAAAAAAGAGTAGGGTTTTGGTTTCTTACTTCAATCTTATCCTCTCTTTTTGTGGGAGTCGCCTGTTTTCTTGCCTTTTCATTACTTAAGATAAAATATCCTCTTTCCTTGGGTCTGGCCGCGGGTAGTTTAAATTTCGTGCCTGTTTTAGGCTCAATTTTAGCAGCTTTTTTGATTTTTGCGGTTTCGGCGTTAGACTCCACGACTAAGGCCGTTTTTGCAGTAATTGCTTTTATAATAATTCAGCAGATTGATAATAATATTGTAATGCCCTTGGTTTCCAAAAAGCTTGTAGGGCTTTCTCCTGCCTTAATTTTGATCAGTTTGACTATCGGGGGAAGACTTTTTGGAATTTTGGGGGCGATTCTAATGGTTCCTCTAATGGGAGTAGTTTTCGAATTCTTAAAAGGGCTTTTAATAATAAGTAGAAAAGTATCTGCTGAGTCTTAAACTTCAAAAAAACAAAAAACAGAATTCTTACTTTTAATTCATGGGGAAAAATATTAAAGAAAAAAGATTAATTACTGCTGCTCTTCCGTATGTTAACAATGTTCCCCATTTGGGAAACATTGTAGGCAGCCATCTTCCTGCTGACATTTTTGCAAGATTCTGCAGGCAAAAGGGATATGACACCTTATTTATTGGCGGTACAGATGATCATGGAACGCCAATTGAGATTGCTGCTCAAAAGCAAAATATCAGCCCAGGAGAACTTGCGGACTATTTTTATAAAATTCATAAAGAAATTTATGATTGGTTTGGTTTTTCTTATGATAATTTTTCTAGGACCTCAAAGAAAGTCCATGAAGATTTAACCCAGGGAATGTTCAAAATAATTTATGAGAGGGGATATATTTTAGAAAAAACACTGAAACTCCCTTATTGCCCTAATTGCAAAAGATTTTTACCAGATAGGTATTTAGAAGGAGTTTGCCCTGCCTGCAATTGTGATAGCGCCAGAGGAGATCAATGTGAAAAATGTGGCAGAGTTTTAGATCCAATTGAATTAAAGAATCCAAGATGCACTATTTGTGGTTCTCATAATATTGAATTTAAAGATGTAAAACATCTTTTTTTGAACTTGGAAGGGCTTTCATCAAAACTGGAGACATGGATAAAATCTAATATTCATTGGAGATCTCAGGTAAAAAGCTTGGCTTTAGGATGGCTAAAAGAAGGCCTAAAGCCAAGATGTATTACCCGGGATTTAAAATGGGGAATCAAAGTTCCCTTAAAGGGGTTTGAAGACAAAGTTTTTTATGTCTGGTTTGAGGCACCAATAGGATATATTTCTTCTACTAAAGAAAAATTTAAAAACTGGAAAGATTTCTGGCAAGATCCAAATTCCAAAATCTATCATTTTGTAGGAAAAGACAATATTGTATTTCACACAATCTTTTGGCCGGGGACCTTATTGGCCCATGGAGAATTCAGTCTGCCATACAATGTAGTCGGACTCCAGTTTTTAAATTACGAAGGAGAGAAATTTTCAAAGAGTAGAGGAAAGGGAGTATTTTGTGAAAATTTATCAAAATCCGGACTTCCGGCTGATTATTGGAGATTTTATTCTTCTTTGATAATTCCAGAAACCAACGATACTGATTTTAAATGGGAAGAGTTTAAAGAAAGGATCAACGGGGATTTAATTGGAAACTTTGCTAATTTTATTCACCGCACTCAAAGTTTAATTAATGCCCAATTGGAAGGAGAAATCAAAAAGCAGAACCTTAAAAAGCAGAATATTTTGGATAAAAAATTTATTGAGAAAATCCAAAAAAGTGTTTTAAAAATTGATACGCTTTTTGAAAAAATTGAATTGAGAGAAACCTTAAAAGAAATTTTATCTCTGAGCTCTGAAGGAAATAAATATTTTGACTATCAGGCTCCTTGGAGACAGATAAAAGAAGATAAACTTGGTGCTGAAAAGACCTTAATTTTGTGTTTTAATCTTTGTAAGACCCTGGCAATTTTAATTCACCCATTTTTGCCAGAAACTTCACAAAAGATATGGAGAGAGCTCGGCTTAAAAGGAAATGCTTTTGACAAAAATAATTGGGAAAGAGCAGGAAAAATAGACATCTTTTCTTGCAAAATTGAAAAACCTGAAATTCTATTTAAAAAATTAGAAAACGAGCAGATGGAAACTCTGAAAAAAGAAATCTCAAAAATCACGATCGCAGCAAAGGATTAATTCAGAAAGTCATTAAAGAATATGGCATTGAGATAATCTCATTGCTATTTTTTATCTCAAAAATCATCTTTTTAGAGATTAGACAAAAAGAAAAAGTTAATATAAAATGAAACAGTATGGATTATAATCACAGAAAACTAGAGAAAAAATGGCAAAAAATATGGGATAGAGAAAAGTTGTTTTCTATCAATGATTTCTCAAAAAAGAAGAAATTTTATGCTCTTGTAGAATTTCCCTATCCTTCAGGAGAAGGTCTGCATGTGGGCCATGCTTTTACTTTTACCTTTATGGATGCTTTTACCAGAAAAAATAGAATGGAGGGCAAAAACGTGCTGTATCCTATGGGTTGGGATGCTTTTGGATTACCCACTGAAAATTATGCTTTAAAAACTGGAATTCATCCCCAGATAGCCACAAATAGGAATACTAAACGTTTCAGAGAGCAAATGAAGGGCTTGGGATTGAGTTATAACTGGGATAGAGAAGTTAATACCACTGATCCCGAGTATTACAAGTGGACTCAATGGATTTTTATTCAACTCTTCAAGCACGGTCTAGCTTACAAGAAAGAGATGGAAATTAACTGGTGTCCTGCTTGCAAAATAGGCCTTGCAAACGAAGAAGTGGTTGATGGAAAGTGTGAAAGATGCGGAGCGCCTGCCTCAAAAAAGAAACTATCTCAGTGGTTGCTGAAGATTACAAAATATGCTGACAGGTTGACTGATGAACTAGACTTGGTGGACTTTCCAGAATCTGTGGTGGCTTCGCAAAGAAGTTGGATAGGTCGCTCAGACGGAGTTGAAATTAAATTCAGATTAGAAAAAGGAAAAGATTATATTCCTGTATTTACCACAAGGCCAGATACTATTTTTGGAGTAACCTTTTTTGTGCTTGCGCCCGAGCATCCGATGGTTGAGAGCTTAATAAACCTAGAATATAAGGCCCAAGTCCAATCCTACATTAAGGCAAGCCAAGAAAAAATGGAATTAGAAAGAATTTCTGAGACAAAAGAAAAAACGGGAGTATTTACTGGGTCTTTTGTAATAAACCCTATAAATGGCAAAAAAATACCCGTGTTTATTGCCGATTTTGTAGTAATGAGTTATGGAACAGGAGCCGTAATGGGAGTACCCGCTCATGATTTGAGGGATTTTGCTTTTGCCAAAAAATATAATCTTTCCATAATTGATGTAATAAAGCCTAAAGAAAAAATTCTACCAAAGAAAACTCCTTTGGTAATTTCAGATAGCACAGACCATGGAGTTTATACTGGAGAAGGAATCTTGGTAAATTCTGAAAGATTTGATGGAATGCCTAGCCAAGCTGCAAGAAAAAGAATTAGTGACTATCTTTTTACAAAAGGATTAGCAAGAGATTCAGTGCAATATCATATTAGAGATTGGATATTCTCCAGACAGCACTATTGGGGTGAGCCTATTCCAATGGTTTATTGCGAAAATTGTGCAAAGAACGGAATTACTTTTTGGGATAGACCTGAAGAAAAGAAAAATAAGCCGCTTTTTGAACCAGAAAAAGATTTGGTAGGTTGGTTTCCAATTTCAGAAAACGAATTGCCCTTAAAATTACCCAAGGTTAAAAAATATGAACCTGCTGGTACTGGTAAGTCTCCTTTGGCAGTAATTTCTGCCTGGGTAAATACCAAGTGTCCAGTTTGTGGGGCAAGGGCCCAAAGAGAGACTGACACAATGCCTAATTGGGCAGGTTCTTCTTGGTATTTTTTGAGATATTGCGATCCAAAAAACAAAAAAAGATTTGCAGATTCAAAAAAATTAAAATATTGGATGCCAGTAGATATTTATTTAGGAGGAGCAGAGCATACTACGCTACATCTTTTATATTCAAGATTCTGGCACAAATTCTTAAATGATATTGGCATGGTGCCTGGAAAAGAACCTTATCAAAAACGGAGAGTCCACGGGGTAATTTTAGGAGAAAATGGCCATCGAATGTCAAAATCTAGAGGAAATGTAATAATATCCGAGGAAATGATAGAAAAATTCGGTGCAGACAGCCTTAGGATTTACCTAAATTTTATTGGGCCATACGATGGTACTTTTCCTTGGAGCACTGCCGGGATAAGAGGAGCCAGAAATTTTGTAGAAAGATTCTGGAAATTTGTCCAGTCAGAAATTAAAAAAGAAAACAAGAAAAGTGACAAAGAGATTGGAATCCTAATAAATCGCTTAATAAGGGAAGTAGGAGAAGATATTGATAGCTTTAAGTTTAATACTGCAATCGCAAAGTTTATGAAGTTTTTAAATGAAACAGAAGGAAAACAGATTTCAAAAAAGGATTTAGGCCAGGTTTTAAAAATATTGGCTCCTTTTACACCATTCTTAACCGAAGAGATTTGGAGGATATATTATAAAAAAACTTCTATCCATAAAGAAAATTGGCCAAAATATAACCTAAAATTAATAAAAAAAGAAAGTGATACTCTGATAATAGAAATTAACGGAAAAGTAAGAGACAGAATAGCGATAGAAACAGAAATTTCTCAAAAGGAAGCAGAAAATTTAGCTCTGAGTTCAGAAAAAATTCAGAAATATATAAAAGGTCAGGCAATTAAAAAAATAATTTTTGTGCCAGGAAAACTGATAAATATAGTTATTTAAAACCTGTGCAAAAATATTATAAATTAATGCAAGAACCGGTTTTAGAAAAAGCAGGCAAAAAAGCAATTCTTTTGGGAAACCAAGCTATTGTAAGGGGAGCCCTGGAGGCAGGCGTGCAATTTGTTTCTACGTATCCCGGAACCCCTGCTTCTGATATCGGAGATACTTTTTATAAGCTACAAGCCAAAATCCGCAAACTAAAGTCTGATTTTTACTTTGAGTACTCTGTTAACGAAAAAGTAGCTCTTGAGGCAGCAATGGGAGCTTCTTTTTCTGGTTTAAAATGCTTGGTAGCAATGAAAGATTTCGGATTAAACGTATGTTCTGACAGCCTGATTCCTTTTGTGTATATGGGTTCAAAAGGGCCTACTGTGATTGTGGTGGGAGACGATCCTTCATGCTATAGCTCTGCTCAATCTGAACAGAATTCAAGATGGTATTCGTTTTTGGCGAATATTCCAACTCTGGAGCCCTCAGATCCTCAGGATTGCAAGGATTTTACAAAATTGGCTTTTGAAATTTCAGAAAAATTCAAAATTCCCGTAATGATACGAACTACCACAAGAGTAGCTCACCAGAGAGCAGTTGTTAGATTGGAAAAACTTTCTACGAGACCCGGACCCGTAGGAAAGTTTGCAAAAAGCCCGAAAAATTTTATAACAATGCCGCCAAGAGTTTTGGAAATGAAAAAAGAATTATTTGAAAAACTTGAGAAAATAATAAAATTTTCTGAAAAAAGTAAAATTAACTCCATAAAAAATCATTCCCCATCCACTACTGACCATTCACTAGGCATTATTACTTCTGGAGTATCATATCTATATGTAATGGAGGCATTGAAAGAACTAAATGTTGATTTGCCGGTTTTAAAACTTGGATTTTTTTATCCTTTGCCAGAAAAATTGATTATAGATTTTATTCAAAAACTTGATAAGGTTTTAGTAGTTGAAGAACTTGAACTTTGTTTGGAGGGACAGATTCAAAGACTTTCAAAATATTTTAATCCAAAACTTGAAATTTTTGGGAAAATTCTTTTACCGAAAGTCGGCGAATTAAATCAGGACTTGATTTCAGCGGCTTTAAATAAAATCCTTTATAATAAATCCTATTCCCTGAATTCAAAATTCAAAATCCCAATCTCTAAACGCTCGCCAAAATTCTGTACAGGTTGTCCCTATTGGTTGGTATTTTCGGCAATAAAAAGAGCGCTGAGCGAAAGTAAAATCAAAAAAGAAGATGTGGTTTTCGGAGGAGATATAGGATGCTATATGTTAGCTGGAATTTCCTCAGTAGGACTTCAAGATTACCTCTGCTGCATGGGGTCTTCAATTGGAATTGGCCACGGCGTCAGAAAAACTACAAATCAGAAGTTAATTGCCTTCATTGGTGATTCCACATTTTTTCACGCCGGAATTCCAGCTCTAATAAATACGGTTTTTAACAAATCCAATCCTTTAATTATTATTCTGGAAAATCTAACTACCGCAATGACAGGTCATCAGCCTCATCCTGGAAACGTAATCAAAATAGAAGATATAGTAAGGGCGTGTGGAGTAAGGCACCTAAAAACAATAGATCCTGTGAATCAAAAAGAAATGATAAAGACTGTAAAAGATTTTTTGGGCAAAAAAGAGGTTACTGTAATTATTAGCAAAAGTCCATGTAAATTTGTTAAGAAATCTTAAATTTATGGAATCAGAATTTAACATAGTTATTGCAGGAGTAGGGGGCCAGGGTTTGGTTACTCTTTTGAGAATTTTGGCGCAAGCAGCTCTACTCGAAGGTCGCGATGTAAAAACCTCTGAGCTTCATGGATTATCTCAAAGAGAAGGGAGCGTGCAGGCTCATGTCAGGATCGGTAAAAAGATTTTTTCTCCTTTAGTGCAAAATTCAAAAGCGGATTTGATTTTTGGGTTAGAGCCCGTAGAGGCCTTAAGAATAATCGATTTTTTAAATAAAAACACATTTTCTTTAATAAATAAAAAAACAATTCCTTACTTAGGAGGACCTTCTGGAAAGGAGATTTTTGAGAAAATAAAAAAACTTCCTGGGAAGGTTTTTTTAGTTGATGCTTCAGAAATCTGTCAAGGGCAATTGGGGAATGAGGTTTTGACAGGGATATTTCTTTTAGGATTTGCTTTATCAAAATCAGCCATTCCATTAAAATCAGATTCTTTAATAAGGGCAATCAAAGATATTATTCCCAGGGAATTTTTTGAAGAAAACAAAAAAGCCTTTCAACTAGGTAAAGTTTATGAGAACTAAGCCAAAAATCACATGTCTTGGAGGTGGGAATGCAATGCCGAAAGTAGTGCTTTCCGAATTAAAAAAATACCCGGTCAAAATTTCTGTAATATGTGCAATGTTGGACTCGGGAGGTTCCTCGGGAAGGTTAAGAAGAGATTATAATGTAGTTTCTCCGGGCGATATCCGAAGAGCCTTGATCGCTCTGGCCAATACTTCTCCTGTGGTAGAAAGTCTTTTTGATTACCGCTTTAAATTTGGAGAATTGGCAGGACATCATTTTGCAAATCTTTTAATCACTGCTCTGGAATTGAGTAGCAATAATTACGAAGAGGCGCTTGGCGAATTAAAAAAAATTTTAAATATCAAACACCAAGTATTTCCAGTTACCTTAGAAAAATCAAATCTTTTCGCAATCTTAGAAGACGGAACTATGGTTGAAGGGGAAACTAATATAGATATTCCAAAACATAATGGCGCCCTGAGGATAAAAAAAGTATATTTAAGGCCTGAACCCGAGGCCTATCCACCTGCCTTAAAAGTAATAAGAGAATCTGATCTAATAGTAATTGGACCAGGGGATTTGTATTCCAGTATTGCCCAAATTTTATTGGTAAAGGGAGTCTCGGAAGTTATTTTGAAAAGCAAGGCCAAAAAAGTGTATATTTGTAATTTAATGACAAAATATGGAGAAACCAACAATTTTTCAGTAATGGATTTTACAAATCAAATTGAAACCTGGCTGGGAAGAGAATTAGATTTTGTTTTATACAATAATTTTTTTCCAGAAAAGAAAAATTTCCAAAAGTATAAGAAAAAACATCCCGAATTATTAAAGATGGTAAGGCCTGGTAAAATTCCAAAATCCCAAAAATTTATTGGCAGGAATTTACTTGTAGGAAAAGATATCATAGAACACGATTCAAAAAAAGTTGCTGAAATCTTGACTTCCTTGGTTTAAAAAAAACGATGGGTCAGGATCTTATTAAATAGGTTTTTAAATTATTGCTATAATTTGGTGCCAAATCTTGGCATTTTTTATTTTCATATTTTCTTTTTGAAATTGACAAATATTTTTTAGTTTGTTATATTAAAGATGGTAGAGGAGGCCGGATTTGATCGCGAGGGGAACTAGGGCCGGAGCCACCTGGCAATGATGGCCCAAAACAAAGTCCCGGCCGGGCAATACGTACGGTACGGCCCGCTGAGACGGGCACATGTACGGAAGTGGATGTCCGACCTCCTCTGCCACCTTGATCTTTTTTGTTCTTTGTTTCCGTTAAGCCTCTTCTTGAGGCTTTTCTTTTTATACTCTTGATATTGCAAAGAATTGACAAATCTTTTAAAATAAAAGAATAACTTTTTAACATGTTTAAAACAAGGCAAAATTTTTTAAAAGGATTCACCGTTGTTGAGCTTTTGATAGTTTTAACAATTATGGTAATTTTGACGATAATAGTATTGACAGGTTTATCTGTTGCCAGGGCTAGGGCAAGAGATGCTGAAAGAAAACAAGAAATTGATGGTTTGCGTAAGGCTGTTGAATATTATTTCATTGATCATGGAAAATATCCTGCTGAAGATTCAGGGTGCGATATAGAGACAGAATATAACACTCAGTCAGGAAATTTTTATAATGAAATGCGCACGACCTATGTCCCTATTGCCCCCAATGATCCGCTTTATCCAAGAGAATACGAATCCGGTAAAAAATACGCTTATCACTATAGGACTCTTAGTGGTGGAACTGAATATAAAATTAGGGTAAGACTTGAAGAAACGGGTTTGGATTATGAGGCTTATTCTGACGGAGGAAGCGCGATTCCTTATTAAAATTAAAATACAACTATTTGATAAAAAGTTAGCGCCCTTTAAAGAGGGCGCTTTTCTTGTATAATTAGAATAGATTAAAACTTGCCAGTAAAATGAAATTAAAAAATTATGTCATTGGTATAGATGGAGGCGGAACAAAAACAATTACGGCTTTAGCTGATTTAAAAGGAAAGATTCTTAAAACAGTAAAAACCGGACCTTCTTCTCCGCGAAATGTAGGGCCAAAAATTGCAGCTGAAAACCTTGCAAAAGGAATAAAACAGGTTTTAGGAAAAGGCAAAATATCCTCCACTTTTATTGGTTTGGCAGCAATTGAAGAAGAAGCCAAAAAGCAGGAAATAAAAAAAGAACTTTTAAAACAAAAAGGAATCTCACAGATTTTTAAGGAAAAATTTCAAATTGGGAGCGATCAAATTGCAGCTTTTTATTCGGGCACTGACAAAAAAGACGGAATAGTCCTTATTGCGGGCACGGGTTGCGTGGCGCACGGCTGGCGAAAGCAAAAAGAAGCAAAAGTCAGCGGTTGGGGAATAATGGCTGATGAGGGCTCTGCTTTTTGGGTAGGCCAAAAAGCATTTCAAGCGGCCTTGAAAGATTTGGACAAGAGAGGTCAGAAAACCTTGATTACTAATTTAATGTTAAAAGAACTAAAGATTAAAAGCACCCAAGAGCTTTTAAAAAAGGTTTATTCTGAAAATCTAATAAATATTATTCCTTATTTTTCAATACTTTGTGATGAGGCGAGCATAAAGGGAGATAAAATTGCAAAACAGATTATGAAAGATGCAGCAAAAGAACTGATTCTTTCTGCAAAAACCGTGATCTCTGGCCTGGGATTTAAAAAAGAGGAATTTCCATTAGTTTTAGTAGGAGGAATGTTTAAATCAAAAATAATTTTAGATACGGTAATGCAAGAAATTAAAAAAATAGCTCCCAAAGCAGAAATTATTAGGCCAAAAATAGAACCTGTCATGGGAGCCATAAAATTAGCATTGGGATTAATTAAGTAATTTATGCAAGTTTTAAGGCCCTCAAAAAATCTAAAAGGCTTGGCAGATATAATTCAAGATTTAATAATTGGAGGAAAGGTAATAGTTTTGCCCACGGACACAGTTTACGGATTAGTATGTAATGCTCAAAACGCAAAAGTAGTTAAAAGAATTTTCGAAATCAAAAGACGACCAAAGTCAAAGCCTATTGGAGTGTTTGTGAAAGATATAAAGATGGCAAAACGCTTTGCTAGAATTGATAAAAAAACAGAAAAATTTTTAGAAAAATCTTGGCCTAGCAAACTTACAGTGATTTTAAAAAGAAAAGGGAATTTGCCAAAAGTTCTTTTTGGAAAAGAAAAAACGATTGGTTTGAGAATTCCAAATTATGAGTTAATAAAACTTTTATTTCAGAAAATAGATTTTCCTTTGGCCCAAACCTCAGCTAACATTTCAGAAGTATCTGCTACTACAAAAGCAAAAGAAGTTTTAAGACAGTTTAAAAATCAAAAAATCCAACCGGATTTGATGGTAGACTTCGGCAATCTTAAAAAATCTAAACCTTCTACGGTTTTAGATTTAACCTCTAATGTTCAAAAAATCCTGAGAAAAGGGGATCTTACTATAAAAAAATAATCAAAACCAAAATTTAAAAACGCTTTTTAATCCAGTGTTTTTATTTTGAATCTGTGCCGCGGGAGGCCTACTTCGCTAAAGCTTCGTAAGGCCTTATCAAAGGTAATGATTTCAAATCATAGTTGCTTGCCCTTCCGACCTTCGTCGGCCGTAGCCGACTTCTGCCGGCAAAGGCCGAAGCTTAAGCATAGGAGGGTGCCGCGGGAGGGACTCGAACCCTCACGAGATTGCTCTCATATGATTTTGAGTCATACGCGTAAACCAATTCCGCCACCGCGGCCCTTCGACAGGCTCAGGGCAAGCCCTTCGACTCGATTTGCTCGCTCAGGGCAAGCTCATTTCTAAAAGTATCAATTTTTAAGCTAATTGTCAATTTAATAAAATATGAAGGACGACCGAATGGTCGTCCTTGTTTGTTACAGCTTATTTCTCTTTGCAGTGCATTTTTGTGGGCTTGATAACTACTTCCCCGCGCCAGTCCTTGCGTACTTCTAGCGCTATTTGGCCACAGAACTTGCAGGGGACTTCTTGGCTTTCGCCAGGTTTCAACCTGCGAAGAATGGAGTTGGTGTCAACCTCAAAGACCGGTTCTGCTGGTTCTGCAGGCTCTTCCATGATCTCCCATACTGTTTTGACTCGTGAGTCCGCAGACGGTTTAGCTTTCTTGCACCTCACTTTTACTGTCATTTGTCCCTCCTTGAGACAAAAAGGATCTAATGGCAAATTAACACAAAAATAAGAGAGTGTCAAAAATTCTAATCTTCTTTCTTCACCTGAACAAAATCACAGTATTCATTAGAGCATTTGGTTTTTCCCAACCTGTCTTTTATCAAAAATGCGCCACATTTTGGACAAACCTCGCCAGTGGGTTTGTCCCATAAGGCAAAGTCGCATTTTGGCCAGCGATTACACCCATAAAATATTTTTTTCTTTTTGGTTCTTCTTTCTACAATATCTCCTTCTTTGCATTTTGGGCATTTTATGCCCAAGGTTTCTCGTTCAAAAGGCTGTATGAATTTGCACTTCGGATAGCCACTGCATCCGTAGAATTTTCCAAACCGGCTCATTCTGATGGCCATAGGAGAACCGCATTTTGGGCAGACCTTATCGCTTAATACTACTTGTTTTGTGACTTCTTTTTCTTTTTTCTTTAGGTTATCTTCAAAAGGGCCATAAAATTCTTTTAAAACCGGTATCCATTCTTTTTTGCCATTCGCGATTTTGTCCAGATTGTCTTCCATTTTGGCTGTAAATTGGATATCTACAATATCTGGAAAATGGGCTACTAAAAGGTCGCTTACTGACATTCCGATTTCAGTAGGATAGAATTGTTTTTTCTCATTCTTGTTAACATAGTTTCTTTGCTGAATGACTGAAATAATCGGCGCATAAGTGGAAGGCCTCCCAATTCCGTTTTTCTCCAATTCCTTGATTAAAGTAGCTTCAGTATAGCGCGGTGGAGGTTGAGTAAAGTGTTGACTGGGGGTAAGTTTTTTTAGGTTTAAAATATCTTTTATTTCTAAATCCGGGAGCTCCACTTCCTCAAATTGCATTGGATAAACTTTTAAGAATCCGTCAAATTTCAAAGTTTGGCCGTTTGCGCAAAAAGTATAAGTCTTGGCAACGATATCTACTCTAATAGCGTCAAATATCGCAGGCTTCATTTGAGAAGCAATAAATCTTCTCCAAACCAAATCGTAAACTTTAAATTCTTTATCGTCCAAATCGCTTTCAAATTTTTCAGGAGTTTTTTCCGGGTAAGAAGGCCTGATAGCTTCGTGCGCTTCCTGGGCAGATTTTGATTTGGTTTTATATTTTGTAGGAGAACCAGGATGATATTCTTTGCCAAAAGTATCATTGATGATTTTTTTTGCGGCTTCTAGAGATTGCTCAGAAAGATTCGTTGAGTCTGTACGATGATAAGTAATAAGCCCTTTTTCATAAAGTTGTTGGGCAATCTGCATTGTAAATTTTGCCGGAAAGTGAAATCTTTTCCAGGCCTCCTGCTGAAGTATGCTTGTAGTAAAAGGAGAAAGGGGATTGCGTTTTACCTGCTTTTTCTCAATGTCTTTTACTTGGTACTTTGCGTCTTCCAAGTCTTTTACAATTTTTTCAGCCTCTTTTTCGTCTTTAATCCCGAATTTTGGAATTATTTTTGCGCCTTTTTTTGTTAAAATTGCTTCAAATTCTTTATCCTTGGTTTTAAAAAGCGTAGCGACGATAGTCCAGTATTCTTGAGTTACAAAGTTTTTGATTTCTTTTTCTCTTTCTGCAATCAACCTTAGTGCCACAGACTGAACCCTTCCTGCGGAAAGACCAAGGCCTCTGCTGATTTTTTTCCACAAAAATGGGGAAAGCTTATAACCTACAATTCTGTCTAAAATTCTTCTGGTTTGCTGGGCATTCACCAGATTCATGTCCAGTTTTCTTGGATTTTTTAAGGCTTCCTCAATTGCGGATTTTGTAATTTCATGAAAAGCAATTCTTTCATAATCCTTGCCGATTTCCAGGGCCTTTAAAATATGCCAGGCAATAGATTCACCTTCCCTATCAGGATCTGTTGCCAAAATGGTCTTTTTTGCTTTTTTCTGAAGGCTTTTTAGTTTTGTAACAGTTTCTTTTTTCCCTGGAATTATAACGTAGGTTGGTTGAAAATCGTTTTTAATATCCACTCCAAGTTTTTTGCTGGGGAGATCTCTTATGTGGCCTAAAGTGGCAGCGACTTGAAACTCTTTGCCTAAAAATTGCTGCAAGGTTTTTGATTTTCTCGGACTTTCGACAATAATTAAATGCATAGTTTTATTTAATGTAAGATTGTATAAATATTTCCTCCTAAGTTTTTAATTTTACCCTTAATTTCTAAAATAGCCAAAATACTTAAAATTTTTTGGGGAGACTGTCCTGTTTTCTCAATAAGTTTTTCAATATGCAGAGGCTCTTTTTGCAAGGCCTCCAAGATAAGATTTTCTTGCGGAGTTTGTGTCAAAGTCTTTTCAGAAATTGGCTTTAAAAAAGAAAGGCCCAATTCTTTTAAAATATCTTCTGCGCTTTCAACTAGTCTTGCCCCGGTTTTTATTAAAAAATTCGGACCTTTTGAATTTGGAGAATAAAGAGGACCTGGAATAGCAAAAAGTTTTCTGTTTTGTAGCCTTGCCCAATTGGCAGTAATTAATACTCCGCTTTTTATTTTAGCTTCTACTATCAATACCCCCAAGGAAATTCCAGAAATAATCCGGTTTCTTTGAGGAAAATTTTGGACAAATCCTGGAGTTTCTGGAGGATACTCGGAAATCAAACATCCTTTTCTTTCTAAAATTTCCTGGGATAGTCTCAAATTTTCCTTAGGATAAATTGATTCTTCATCTAGCCCCGTTCCCAGAACCGCAATTGTTTTTCCACCTTTTTCCAAACACCCTCTGTGAGCATAAGTATCAATTCCTCTTGCCATGCCGCTTACAATCACCAGGCCCGAGCTGGCCAGTTCTCCTGCGATTTCCAAAGCAATCGCCTTCCCATACGGGGAACACCTTCTCGTTCCCACGATTGCAAAGCAATTGCCTTTCGGAAAATCTCCTTTTGTATAAAGAAACTGAGGCGGGTTTTTAATCTTTTTTAAGAGCTCCGGATAGCTCTCGCTATTTATTTCTATTTTCTTTATTTCTGGCATACTTTAATCCTTAATTTGATATCTCTGTTTTAGGATTGCCTGAGATACCATCTGACAATAAAGATTTAAACCAACAGCATTAATATTTCCCGATTGCTCTTTTCCTAGGATATTTCCTGCACCCCTCATTTCCAAATCCGCAATAGCAATTCTGTATCCAGAGCCTAGAGCTTCTGCCTCTTTTAGAGCTCTTAACCTTGCTCTTGCCTTTTTGTTTAAAAATCTTCTGGGATGAAAGAAAAAAGCAGTTGCTTTTTGATGTGACCTTCCCACTCTTCCTCGAATTTGATAAAGCTGTGCCAGGCCCAATCTTGTTGCGTCAGCAACAATCAGCGTGTTCACGTTCGGGAAGTCCAAACCTGCTTCAATTATAGTTGTGGCAATCAAAACGTCAATTTTGCCGGCTTTAAACTCTGACATTACCTTAATTAATTGTTTTTCTTCAGTTCTTCCATGAGCAATTCCAAAAGTAGCCCTTGGCAATAGGGCCTCAAGAAACTCTTGTGCCCGACCTATAGTTTCAATCCGATTGTGCAAATAATATATCTGTCCCCCTCTCAAAAGTTCTTTTTCAATAGCCTCTTTTATGGTTTTTGGCGAAAATGCGCATATTTCAGTTTCGATAGGCAATCTTCCTGGTGGTGGAGTTTGGATTAGGCTGATATCTCTCAGGGAACATAAAGACAGATAAAGCGTTCTGGGAATAGGGGTTGCAGAAAGAGATAATATATCAAGATCAGCCCTCATTTTTTTTAGTTTTTCTTTTTGCTTTACTCCAAAGCGATGCTCGTCATCAATTACCAAAAGCCTGAAATTCTCCGGAAATTGAACATCTTTTGATAAAATTCTGTGAGTACCAATTAAGATATCCACTTTTTGTTTTGCTAGATCCTCTAAAATCTTTTTTTGTTCAGGTTTTGTTTGCAATCTTGTCAAAAGCGAAATTTTAAGCGGAAAAGATTTTAATCTTTCTCTAAAATTCTGAAAATGCTGATTTGCCAAAATTGTTGTGGGACAAATCATAGCTGCCACCCAGGACGAAGTTACTGCTCTTACCATTGCCCTTAATGCAATCTCGGTTTTTCCAAAGCCCACATCTCCACAAACTACCCTATCCAGGGGCTTCGATTTTTCAAAGTCAGCCTCAATATCCTCCATTACCTTTACCTGATCGGGGGTTTCTTCATATTTAAAAGTGGCTTCCAATTCTTTGTCTATGAGGTTTTTGAGCTGATAAGGTTGTCGCAGGCTGATTTCCCTTTTGGCATAAATCTCTAGGAGTTCTTTTGCTAACTTTTCCGCTTCTTTTTTAATCCTTCTTTTTGTTTTTTGCCAAAGCATACTTTGCAGTCTTGAGATTTTCGGTTCTGAGAATCCTATATAGCGACTTAGCTTCCTTTCCAGACCCAAGGGTACATAAAGTTTATCTCCCAAGGCATATTGTAAGACATAGTATTTTCCAATTTTCCTTTTACTTCCAATTTCCTCTGTCGGCATTTCCAGATCAATCATCCCTGAAAAACGAGCAATACCATGGTCCAGATGTACCAGATAATCTCCGGGTTTTAATCCTTTTAAATCAGAGAAAGTTTTTTGCGACTTGAGCTTATTCTTTAAGATTTCTTTTGAGGTTTTTTCGTCTTTGATTTCTATTGGGAGCCCTTCAATTGTTTCAATTTTATTTCCAAAAAATTCAGTTCTGATTCCAAAATTCGAATTTATTGGAAAAATCTCAATTAGTCCTCCTTTTTGACAAAATTCTCCTGGTTCCTGGACATCAAATACTTTTTCATAACCTAATTCATCCAGTTTCCTTAAAACTTCAGAAAGTTGTATTTTTTGATCGATTTCCAAAAATAAACTATTGTCTTGCCAAAAAGATTGAATTTTTCTGGCTTGTAAGATTTTTTCACGATTTTTCTCAAACCAAAAATTTTCCCTTTCCAAAAAGTAGGGGATGATACCCACAATCAAAACATCTCGCAAACTTGACATTTCAATTATTTTAGGTTATAATAAAACATCCAATTGAAAAATCTTTCAATTGGATCCCCCGAATTGGGAAAGAGTAGAGATTTGGTCTCCCTCCTGATTAAATCTCTTAAATTTAGGGTCAGTGGCAATTGCTACAAGTCCTAAGGCTCTTTCCCAGTTCGGGGGCATTTTTTTTTCCTTAAAATTTTAAATCCGTCAATTCTTATTTGTTAAATTCTGCCATGGCTCTTTCCGAGTTTTCCTTAATGGCCGTTTCAAGAGCTTCGCAAGCATTCTGTGAAATCTTTTTTAAACTATCCTGCTCTTTTTTATTGAATTTCTTTAAAACAAACATTTCATTTATAGAACTTGATTTTAGATTGGATTTTTCAGTCCCTATTCCGATTCTAAATCTCACAAAATCTTTTGTTTTTAATTCATCAATTATAGACTGGACTCCTTTGTGGCCTGCAGAGTTTTTCCCTTCTGAGATTTTCATTTTCCCAAAAGGCAAATCCAAATCATCATGAACAATAAATAAATTACAAAGTGAGAGTTTATAATGAGCAATTATTACTTTTACGGATTTGCCGGAAGCATTCATATAAGTTTTTGGCTTTGCCAAAACTATCTCTTCCTTACCTATCCTGCCTTCACTAATTTCAGCTTTCAGCTTCTTTTTTGTTTTCCAATCTGAAAATTCGAATTTTGTTTGGAATTCGTCAAGTATTATAAAACCTACATTGTGCCTTGTTATGGAAAATTCTTTTCCGGGGTTTCCTAAGCCTGTAATCAGAATCATATTTTTATTATAGCATTAAAAACAAAGTTTACTGAAAAATGTTGACAAAAAACAATTTATGTTATAGAATGTATATATAACCCAGGACATCCTAATAGTGTTCGTGTACAGAAAGGAGAGAAGCCTTGGCAAAAAGAATAGTCCCAATACTCATTTTGGCGGTTATCGCCGGCTTGCTAGCATCAGTTGTCAATGTGGTACTGGCTAGCATGGCAGGAACGGCGCCAACAGGACCATTGTGGTTCCAGGAGATCGGAAACATGATCCTGGGAGTCCTGTGGTAGTTCAGCTCTTTTTGGCCCCTCCTCTTTGAGGAGGGGCGCAACTTTTTTATTTTATTAATTAAATAAAAAACAAAATCCGTTTATTTTTTGGACTTGAAATTATGCCTGATATAGGATATCCTTAATTTGCATTTGAAAAAAGATTATCTATAATTATAACAATATGAAAGAAATTGCTAAGGAATTTTTTTCCTTTTTATTTGAGATTCTAAAAACAGTAACAATCGCCGCTCTAATAGTAATTCCTATTCGTTATTTTTTATTCCAACCTTTTATCGTGAGGGGTGATTCAATGCTTCCAAACTTTGAGAATGGAGATTACTTAATAATTGACGAGATCTCTTTTAGGCTCAAAGAGCCAAGACGGGGAGAGGTGATTGTCTTTGCTCCCCCCAACCAGCCGTCAACAAGATATATTAAAAGAATAATAGGTCTTCCGGGAGAAACAATTCAGATAAAAGATGGAAAAATTACTATTTTTGAAAAATCTGGGGATATAAAAATTCTAGATGAAGAAAGCTATTTGCCAAACTCTGATTTTACCTCAGGGAATCTCAAAGTAGTACTAGGAGAAAAGGAATACTTTGTGTTGGGAGATAATCGCCAATTTTCTTCTGACTCAAGAATTTTTGGGGCCCTGCCAAAAGAAAACATTGTTGGGAAAGTATTTTTAAAAGCATTCCCCCTTACTAAAATCTCAAGGGCTCAAGCCCCTTCTTATTAATTTTTTATTAACATGTCAGGAGCAGGTAGACCTAAAAAAACAAGATATCAAATCCCCAGAGGAATGCATGATTTATTGCCAGAGGATTTAAAATATTTTCAAAAAATATTTGATACTTGCGATAGAATCGCAAGCTACTATAGATTTGGAAGAATTGAAACCCCAATTTTAGAACAGGCAGAGCTTTTTACAAAAGGAGTAGGCCAGAGTACGGATATTATTGAAAAGCAAATGTACGCATTAAAAACAGAAGGCGGAGACCTATTGGCTCTGAGACCGGAATATACGGCATCAGTGGCGAGGGCATTTATTGAAAAAGGAATGGAAGTTTTGTCAAAGCCTGTAAAGCTCTGGTATTTCGGACCTTGCTTCAGGCACGAAAAGCCGCAGGCGGGAAGATATAGAGAATTTTGGCAATTTGGATTTGAAGCTTTGGGAGAAAGAAATCCAGTAATAGACGCCCAAATTATTCGATTGTTTTTGAATATTCTTGAAGAATTAAAGTTGAAAAATTTGATGGTGCAGATTAATTCAATTGGAGATCCAAAATGCAGAGCTCACTACAAAAAGGTTTTGACAAGATTTTTAAAATCTTCTCAGGCAGGGCTTTGTTCAGACTGTAAAAAACGTTTAAAACAAAATCCTTTAAGAACTCTAGATTGTAAGAATGAAAAATGTCAGGCGATTATTTCTCAAGGACCTCAGGTATTAGATTATCTTTGCAAAGAATGCAGAGCTCACTTTAAAGAAGTCTTAGAGTTCTTAGATGCTCTGAAAATTCCATATAGATTGAATCCTTATTTGGTAAGAGGCCTTGATTATTATACCAAGACAGTTTTTGAAATTTCTTGCGGAAACCCTTCATCAGAATTAAATCAGCCGTTGCTCTCTTTAGTTGGGGGAGGGAGATACGATGGGTTAGTAAAACTTTTGGGAGGAAAAGACACTCCAGCTTGTGGGGCTGCGGCAGGAATAGAAAGAATAGCTGATCTGATGAAAGAAAAAGAAATCAAGCTTAAAGAAGAAGATTTGCCCAAAGTATTTTTGGTTCAATTGGGAAATCTAGCAAGGTCAAAGGCTTTAATCCTTTTTGAAGAATTTAGAAAAGCAAAAATTCCAGTTTATGAGGCTTTTTCAAAAGACAGCCTGAGAGCACAATTGGCAAGAGCTGATCGATTCGGAGTAAAGTACGTTTTGATTTTGGGGCAAAAAGAAGTTCTAGAGAAAAAGGTAATTTTGAGAGATATGAAAAATGGAAACCAGAGAACTTTCAGGATGGGAGAAATTGTTGAAGCCGTAAAAACAGAATTAAAAAATAATATAAAATAAATAACAAAAATATGGTATTAGAAGTAAAACGCGAGGAAAAAGAGAACCCTCGAAAATTAATAAGAAGATTTTGCCAAAAGTTTAGGCAAACAGGGATCCAAAAAAAAGTTAGAGCAGGTCAATTTAGACAGCGACCCCTAAGTAAGAGCAAAAAGAAGCTGCGAGCCCTAAGGAGATTAGAGATAAAAAAGAAATTTGAAGATGCCGCAAAATTTGAGAAATAAAGCAGACTTTGTATAAATTATCTCTTAAGTATGCTAAAAGAAAAAATCAAATCTGATTTAAAAGAAGGCCTAAAAGCAACCCGAGGGATTGAGGTTTCAACCTTAAGAATGGTTTTGGCATCGGTTTTAAATAAAGAGAAAGAAAAGCGATATAAGATTTTCAAAGAAAAACCCGAATTTAAGGAAACTGAATTAGAAAAAGAAAGCGAGCTAACCGATGAAGAAATAATTGAAGTGCTTTTTTCAGAGCAAAAGAAAAGAAAGGAAGCAATTCTAGAATTTTCCGCCCACGGCGGATCCGCCGAAGGCGGAGAGAAAACAAAGATAGAAAAAGCCATAGACAAAGAAAAAGCAGAAATGGAAATTCTAGAAAAATATTTACCAGAACAGCCATCAGAACAATATTTAAAAAAATTGGCAATGGAGGCAATATCCCAGGCGGGGGCAAAAGAATTAAAAGATATGGGAAAGGTGATGGCAAATTTGATGCCAAAGCTAAAAGGAAAAGTTCAAGGAGGTCAAGTAAGCGAGATAGTAAGGTCTCTTTTGGGGGAAGGAGACAAGTAGATTCCAAACTTCAATTTCTCCAAAAAAATATGATTGAGATTACCAATCTTACCACTGTTCCCGTCTCAGAAGATTTTTTAAAGAAGGTTATTCAAGAAGTGGTGGCTGGAGAAAACCTGAAAAAAGAAGTTGAACTTTCGGTGGTGCTTGCTGGTCCTGGTACGATGCGAAAATTAAATCACAGATTTAGAAAGAAAAATAAAGTAACTGACGTTCTGGCTTTTCCAGAATCTGAAAGCTTTCTAAAAAAATTAAAAACAGAGCTTTTTAAAAAAACAAAAGCATTGGGAGAAATAGTAATTTGTCTAAGATATGTTAAAAAGAGCTCTAAAAGGTTTTCTACTACTTTTGAAAAAGAGCTTGCGACTGTTTTGGTTCATGGATTTCTTCATCTTTTAGGCTACGAGCATGAAAATTCCAAAGATAAGGCTATTCAAATGGAGGCAAAGCAAAAAGAATATCTTTCCAAGATGCAATTTTCTTAAATTTTAACCTTCTTTTTATACCCTATGGCAAAATCTAATATTATTACGGGTTTGGACATCGGAAGTTCCTCAATAAAGCTTGTTGTAGTTTCTCCCAAAGCAGGAACTTCTAAATTTGAAATTTTGTCCCAGATCTCAGAGCCTTCTTTTGGAGTAAGAAGAGGAGTGGTGATAAATCCCGAAAAAGTTTCTCAAATAATCTCTAGAATTTTAGAAAAAGCCCAAGTCGAAATCGGCCAAAAAATAGATGATGTTTTCATAAATATAGGAGGGTCTCATATTTTTACTACCTCTTCTCATGGAACAATTGCAGTTTCAAGAGCAGATCAGAAAATTTCAAGAGAAGATGTGGAACGCGTGCTCCAAGAAGCCCAGACTTTTTCTCTGCCTTCAAATAAAGAGATTTTGAAAGTATTTCCAAAAGAATTTATTGTAGATGGAGAAAGAGGAATAAAAGATGTGAGCGGAATGGAAGGAGTAAAGGGGGTAAGATTGGAGACCGAAATTTTGGCTTTGGGATGCTTTGCGCCATTTCTCAAAAATCTGCAAAAAGCGGTTTTGGAAGCAGATTGTCAGATATCAGACATTATTTGTAATCCCTTGGGGAGTGCCCAGGCGGTCTTGTCTCCTCAAGAAAAAGAACTGGGAGTGCTTCTGGTAGAAATTGGAGCAGGCACTACAAGTTTTTGCGTATTTTTGGAGGGAAGCCTCTTGGCGTTAGGAATAATTCCAATTGGCTCAGAGCACATTACTCACGATATCGCCATGGGTTTAAAAACAGATGTGCAAACAGCAGAGAGAATCAAGCTTCAGTTTGGCTCTTGTTTTTTAAAAGGAGGAAAACAAATAAAACTTAAAGAAAAAGATTCTGGCGAATCTTTGGTATTTTCTCAAAAGCTTTTGGGAGAAATAGTTGATTCGAGGGTAACAGAGATTTTTGAACAAGTTCAAAAGGAGCTCAAAAAATTCTCTTTGCCAAAACTTCCGGCAGGCGTGGTTTTATGTGGCGGAGGGGCAAAATTACCAAAAATCAAAGAATTTGCAAAAAAGAGCTTCAAACTTCCTTGTAAACTTGGAAGAATTTTGGGATTTTTCCCGGAAATTCAAGATTCTCAACTTTCCTGCGCCTGCGGTTTAATCTTAGAGGGCAAAGAGGATATAACAGAAGAAGAGTCTTCAACAAGAAGAATTTTTCAGAAAACAAAAAATTTTTTTAAAAAGATTTTAAAACTTTTTATTCCATAGAATGACTTCAAAAATCAGAATTAAAGTAGTAGGAGTAGGAGGCTCAGGCTGCAATGCAATTTCAAGAATGACAGAATCCAATCTTTTTGGAGTAGATCTAATTTCTATCAATACCGACGCTCAGGACCTTCAAAAGAAAAAAGCTCACTTTAAATTAAGAATTGGGAAAAAATTAACCCAAGGCCTAGGAACAGGAATGGATCCAGAGCTTGGGAAAGAAGCTGCTTTTGAGCAAAAAGAAGAAATTCAGAAGGCCCTAGAGGGAGCAGAAATTGTTTTTATTACCACAGGTCTGGGTGGAGGAACCGGAACAGGAGCATCTCCTATAGTGGCTTCTATTGCAAAAGGCATGGGAGCGCTTACTATTGGAATTGCCACAACTCCCTTTTCTTTTGAAGGTCGGGCTCGTGTAGAGATAGCCAAAGAGGGAGAAAGGCAGTTAAAAGAAAAAGTAGACACTCTTATTATTATCCCCAATGACAACCTGCTTTCATTTCTAAAACCTGAAACCCCGCTTTCAAAGGCATTTTGGATTTGCGATGAAATTTTACACCAAGCAGTAAAGGGAATTTCAGACCTTATCACGCTTCCTGGAATTGTAAATGTGGATTTTGCAGATGTAAAATCCATTATCAAAAATTCAGGTAGTGCTTTTTTTGGAATTGGAATTGCCAAAGGAGAGAATAGAGCCCAAGAGGCTGCAAAATTAGCCTTGAATTCTCCTTTATTGAATGTCTCAATGTCTCAGGCAAAAGGAATTTTATTTAATATCTCAGGTGGCTCAGATATTTCTCTTTATGAAATAGACGAAGCCGCAAAAATTATCACAAAAAATGTTTCAAGAGCAGCAAAAGTAATTTTTGGGGCAATTCAAGTAGAATCCTTGAAAAAAGGAGAGATTAAAATTACGATAATTGCCACGGGTTTTTAAAAAAAATGAAAAATAAGATTGAAAAAGTCCAAAAACGAGATGGAGGAATTGTTGAATTCTCTCAAGAAAAGATTACCGAAGCGATTTTTAAAGCCCTTACTGCTACAGAAAAAGGAGGGAAAAAAATTGCAAAGAGACTATCTGATAAAGTAGTAAAAATTGCAAACCGGAGGTTTGAAAAAACCCAGATTCCTCATGTGGAAAAAATTCAAGATATTGTAGAAGAAGTGCTGATTCTAGAAGGCCTGGTAGAAACTGCCAGAGCTTATATTCTATACAGAGAGCAAAGAAGAAGGATTAGAGAAGCCCAAATTGCAGAAGAAGAAACTCTTGAAAGAGTGGATGAATATTTGGAAAAACTTGATTGGGAGGTAAGAGAAAATGCTAATATGGCTTTTTCTCTGCAGGGAATGAATCATTACGCCACCTCTCATTTGGTAAAAAAATATTGGCTTGAAAAGGTTTATCCAAAGGAAATCAGGAAAGCATCGGAAGAAGGGGATCTTCATATACACAATTTAGACACCCTAGGATGTTATTGTATGGGTTGGGATCTTTACGATCTTTTATTAAGAGGATTTGGAGGGGTTCCTACGAAAATTGAGTCCAAGCCCCCAAAACATTTTAGAGCAGTTTTGGGACAGGTGGTAAATTTTCTCTACACGCTTCAAGGAGAATGCGCAGGCGCTGTGGCGCTTTCAAACTTTGACACGCTTTTGGCACCATATATCCGTTATGACAAATTAAATTATTTGGAAACAAAACAAGCACTCCAAGAATTCGCATTTAACATGGCAGTTCCCACAAGAGTGGGTTTTCAATGCCCATTTACCAATATCACCTTGGATCTTAAACCTTCTCCGGTTTTTGAAAAACAGCCTGTAATTTGCGGAGGGCTTCCCCAAAAAGAAACATATGGAGAATTTCAAGAAGAAATGAAAATGTTTGATAAGGCTCTTTACGAGGTGATGTTAGAAGGGGACAAAAACGGAAGACCCTTTCACTTTCCTATTCCGACAATCAATATTACCAAAGATTTTCCATGGAATGAACCCGCTTTTGATGTAATTTTTGAGGCTTCAGCAAAGTACGGCACAAACTATTTTGCCAATTATATTAACTCAGAAATGCAACCCTCGGATGTAAGAAGTATGTGTTGTCGTTTAAGATTAAATTTGAATGAACTGTATAATCGAGGAGGCGGTGGGCTTTTCGGAAGCGGTGCCCTCACGGGAAGCATTGGAGTGGTTACCATAAACCTTTCCAAAGTTGGATATTTGGCAAAAAATCATTACAAGAGCCTGGTTGCTGCCAAAAAAGAATTCTTTAAAAGGCTAGAAGATGTAATGGATTTGGCGAAAGAGAGCCTGGAGATAAAACGAAAGGCATTGGAAAATTATATTGAAAAAGGCCTTTATCCTTATTCCAAATATTATTTACAGGGGGTAAAGAAAATGAGAGGGACTTATTATGCAAATCATTTTTCTACAATAGGTCTTGTAGGAATGAATGAGGCACTTTTAAATTTTATTGGTGAAGGTATTGCCTCAAAAAAAGGAAGAAAATTTGCTATTGAGGTAATGGATTTTATGAGGCAAAGGTTAATTAAATATCAGGCAGAAACGGGAAATCTTTATAATTTAGAGTCAACACCAGCAGAATCCACTGCTTTTCGGCTTGCTTCAATCGACAGAAAGCAATATTCGGACATAATCTGCGCAGGCACTGCCAAAGTTCCCTATTATACAAATTCTACTCAATTGCCAGCAAACTACACAAACGATATCTTTGAAGCTTTAAAACTTCAGGACGAATTACAATCCAAGTATACAGGCGGCACGGTTTTGCACCTCTTTTTGGGAGAAAGAGCCCCGGATATTCAAACCGTAAAAGCTTTAATTAAAAAGGTTTTTGAAAACTTTACTCTGCCTTATATCACTTTTACTCCCACTTTTTCAATTTGTCCGACTCACGGATACTTATCAGGAGAACACTTTACCTGTCCAAAATGTACAATCAGACAACCCTGTGAAGTTTATTCTCGCGTAGTCGGTTATTACAGGCCCGTATCTGAATGGAATGAAGGCAAGCAACAGGAATTTAAAGACAGGCAAGAGTATAAAATCAAAAAATCTTTAATTAGTACTTAATTAGTTTTTATGATTATTGGCGGACTTCAAAAATTGACTCTGATTGATTATCCAGGCAAAATCGCTTGCACTGTGTTTTTGGCAGGTTGCAGTTTTCGTTGTCCATGGTGTTATAATCCCGAACTCGTCCTGCAAGAAGAAATAAAAACTTCTACTAAAATTTCAGAGCAGGATTTTTTCCAGTTTCTAAAAGAAAGGCCAGGTTTGATAGAGGGCGTGGTTTTGTGCGGGGGAGAGCCAACGATTCAGCCAGATTTAATAGAATTTTGCCAGAAGATAAAAAAAATGGGATTTTTAATTAAACTTGATACTAATGGCTCAAGCCCCGAGGTCATAAAAGAACTGATGGATAAAAATTTGGTAGATTATATTGCTCTAGACATAAAAGCTCCTCCGGAAAAATATATAAAGGCAATAGGAGCAGAAAGTTATTTTGGAACAAAAGGCATACGTTCTAATTTTTGGGCAGAAAAAATTGTAAATAATATAAAAAAGAGCATTGAGCTTTTAAAACAAGGTCAAGTAGATTATGAATTTAGAACAACAGTTATTCCAGTCTTGCTTAAAAAATCAGATATTTTAAAAATATCAAAATGGATATGTCCTGCTAAAAAATATTTTCTTCAAGAATTCCAACCGGGGAAAACCCTTGACCCTAAATTTAAAAACGTAAAGCCATATGAGCAAAAATACTTAATGGACATTTTGAGGTCAATTGAACCCTTTTTTGAAATTTGCCAAATTAGAGGTTTTAAATCCTAAGCAATTTATAAATAGAATTAGTTTATTTTTTTCTTATTTTTAATCTTTGACGGCTGCCGATGAGGCAGTTTTTGATTTTGGGGATATGTTAGAATGAAGATGATAAGCGTTAAGTTTTTATGACAAGTTCTCAAATCTTTTTATGTCTTTGCCTTGCATTTGTTTTAGGGGTGGGTGTTGCTTCTTTTTCCAGCACTTTTGCCTTACTTATCATTAATCCTGAGTTTTACGAACGAGTCAATTTCGGTCGGCTTCTATTGTTGGCCTTTTTGTTTCTTTGCATATTCCTTGTTTTCGGATTCCATAAATTCAAATCAAAAATTGTTTTTGGAATCTGCATTTTGTTTTTAGTTTTTGGAATTTGGAGATATCAATCAATTTATTCTAAGTTTAATAGTCCTCAATTCAAAAAATTAGAAGCTCAAAAAATGAGCCTTGTTGGAAAGGTAGCAGAAGAGCCCGAGTCAAAAGAAAACAAGGTAACTTTGAAACTTGAACTCAAAAACTCAAAATTTAAAATTTTAGTAACCGCCAGAGCTTATCCAAAAATAAATTACGGAGATGTTTTGGAAGCTGAAGGAACCTTAAAACCTCCTCCCGAATTTGAAGGATTCAGTTATCGCGATTATCTTAAAAAAGAAGGAGTCTATTTTATAATGGATTACCCAAAACTTAAAATTTTAAAAAGAAACCAAGGCAACTTAATTAAAACCATTGCTATTTTTTTGAAAGGAAAACTAAAAGTTAGTTTAGAAAAGCTTATGCCTCTTCCTCAGGTAGGATTTTTTGAGGCTTTGATTTTTGGAGATGAAAATAATATTCCACAATTCTGGAAAGAAAGATTAAATCTCACGGGAACACGTCACCTTGCTGCAGTTTCGGGAATGAATATTACTATTATTAGTTCGCTTTTGTTAAACTTTCTTTTGGCTTTGGGTTTTTGGCGTAAACACTCGATTTTGCTTTCTGCAATTTTAATATCCTTTTATATTTTAATGATTGGTGCTCCTGCTTCTGCGGTCAGAGCAGGAGCAATAGGAATTTTATTTTTGATTTCCCAGAATTTTGGAAGATTAGTTATTCCTGAAAGATTATTGATTTTTGCCCTAACTTTTATGTTGTTATTTAATCCTCTGCTTTTAAGATTTGATGTTGGATTTCAACTTTCGTTTTTGGCAATGGCAGGTTTAATTTATCTCCGGCAGATTTTTTCCAAAAAACTTTCCAAAATCCCTGAATTTTTTGGGATAAGAACAAACCTTGCTTCAACTCTCGCAGCTCAAATTTTTACCCTACCCATCTTGCTTTATAACTTTGGCCAATTTTCTTTAATTTCTCCAATAACCAATATCCTAATTTTGCCTGCGATTCCACTGCTTACAACTTTTGGCTTTTTAGTTTCAATTTTGGGAATTTTTTGGCAGGGACTAGCTCAAATTCTTGCTCTTTTTGCGCAATTGCCAATGCTTTTTATAATGAAGATCATTGAGATTTCATCCTCCATTCCTTTTGTTACTCAGGAAATTAAAATTTCCTCAGGCATAGTCTTTTTTTGTTATTTGCTTTTGGCAATTCTTATCTTTCGTTTAAGAAGTAGACAAAAATCACCCATTCTAAACTATTAATCTACGAGTCTGGGTTTCGTGGAGATTCCGCTTAAATACTTAAATAATGTATAATTAAACAATGGGAAAGATTTTAGAATTTCCAAAGAATTTTTTATGGGGGACAGCAATATCTGCTTATCAGTCAGAAGGAGGGATAAGTTGCGATTGGACAAAGCACTTTGACGCAGGACTGGCTTGCAATCATTACCGTCTTTACGAAAAAGATTTTGATTTGGCAAAATCTTTGAATCAGAACGCTTTTAGATTTTCAGTTGAATGGTCAAGAATAGAACCCAAAGAAGGAAAATTTGACCAAACCGAAATAGAATTTTACAGAAACTATCTGAAATCTCTGAAAGCTCGCGGATTTGCAACAATGGTAACTTTACATCATTTTACAAATCCTATCTGGCTGGCGGAGATTGGAGGTTGGACCAATAAAAAGGTGGTATTTTATTTTACTCGTTTTGCACAAAGAATGTTTAACGAGTATAGGGACTTGGTTGATTTTTGGGTTACCATAAATGAACCATTGGTCTATGCGACATTTGCATATACTTGCTTGAGGGGCGATCTGGAACAAAAAAAAGACAATAGCTTTCAGGTATCATTCCATCCTCGAATATCTTCCTTAATCCATCCTTTTTTGATTGTCAAAAATCAGATTTTAGCACATAAAGAGGTTTACAAAATTCTTCACAAATCAGCAGGTCCAAATTTTCCAATCAGGGTGGGCATTGTAAAAAATAATAGTTTTTTTGACGCTTTTAATCCCCATTCAAGTATAGACAGAATTAATGCCAGCTTTCTCAGATACATCTGGAATGAATATTTTTTAAACAAGATAAAACATCATCTCGATTTTATCGGTCTTAACTATTATTTTCACATTAGAGTCAAATTCCCATTTCAAACAAAAAACCAGAATAAAGTGGTTAGCGATCTTGGTTGGGAAATTTGTTCTCCAGGAATTTACTTTGTGTTAAAAGAACTCAAAAAATATAATTTGCCAGTTTATATTACAGAAAACGGATTGGCTGACAAAAACGATATTTTAAGAAAGGATTTTATAAAAGATCATCTTTGCTGGATTTGGCAGGCGATTGAAGAGGGAGTTGATGTTAAAGGTTATTTGCACTGGTCACTAATGGATAATTTTGAATGGGACAAGGGCATAGAACCCAGATTTGGTTTGGTTGAGGTAGACTATAAAACCCTTGAAAGAAAACCTAGGACATCTGCTTTTTATTACGCAAAAATTTGCAAAGAAAACGCTTTAATACTTTAAAATGCTTTGGCTTTTAGTTACAATTTTAGCTTATCTCTTTTTAGCCCTTACTTCTTTGGCGGACCGCTATCTCTTAGCAGGGCCTCTGCCTGACCCAAAAAGTTATGCCTTTTATGTAAACATATTGGGAATTTTTGCAATTTTGATTTTACCTTTTGGCGTAAAAATTCCTTCTTTCTATCAAATACTTTTGAGTTTTTCAGTAGGGATTATTTGGGCAATAGCCACAGTTTTGCTTTATAGGGCAATTTTACAAAGTGAGGCTTCTAAAATTGTTCCAGCCATAGGCGGATTTGTACCAATTCTTACTCTGGTTATTTCTAAAATCTTTTTTAAAGGAGCCCCAGGGATTTCTTTTTTTGAAATTTTTGCCCTGGCCTTTCTAATTTTAGGAAGCGTGCTAGTTACCCTTGAAAGGGAAAAAACTATTACAAAAAGGGATTTAAAGGCTTCTTTTTGGGTTGCTCTATTATTTAGCCTTGGATTTGTTTTGATGAAAGTAGTTTATGTTAACCAGTCGCTACTTTCCGGATTCATTTTGATGAAATTGGGAGGCGGAATAGGCGCGCTTTGTCTTTTAATTTTTCCGCAAGTTAGAAGCACGGTTTTTGTAAAAAAGTCTATTGAAAAAACTCAAATTTCTCTGCCCTTTTTGTTAGGACAAGTTTTTGGAGGAGTGGGTTCTGCCTTGCAAAATGTTGCTATATTTTTGGTAAAGCCGAATCAGGTACCCATAATCAATGCCTTAGAGGGAATCAAGTATATATTTTTATTAGGTTTTATTTTTGTGCTTGCGAAAAAATACCCTCAAATCTTAAAAGAGGAAACTTCAAAAAAGGCAATTTTTCAAAAACTTTTAGCAGTTTTATTTATTGGAATAGGCCTTGTCTTATTAGCCCTTAAATAAAAAATTGATGAAGTTCTCCCCGCTTCTTAAAAAAATTTTAAAATGGACTCTATTTATACTGGTAATTTTTCTTTTGATTTTATTTTTTCTTGTTTTTGTAGGAAGGCCTCCGCAAGCAAAACAAATAAAATGGGGAGTTAACTTTTCTCAAAAACACGCTGAACTTATGGGACTGAATTGGAGACAAAATTATTTAGCCCTCCTTGATGATTTAAAAGTAAGGCGGATAAAACTTATTACCCATTGGGACAAGCTAGAGCCCGAAAAAGGAAAATACGACTTTGCAGATTTGGATTGGCAGATGGAAGAAGCAAAAAAGAGGGGAGTGCAAATCTTGCTGGTAATAGGAATGAAAACTCCAAGATGGCCAGAGTGTCATATCCCTTATTGGGCAGAAAATCTTTCAAAAGAGGCACAACAAGAAAGAGTAATAGAATTAGTTGGGAATACGGTTTTTAGATATAAGGATTATGAAAATATCTGGGCGTGGCAAGTAGAGAATGAACCTTTCTTTCCTTTTGGGAAATGCAAATGGTATGACAAGAGTTTTTTGGAGAAAGAAATTCAATTAACTAGAATTTTAGATGATAAAGCCAGGCCAATTGTGATTTCAGATTCAGGAGAGAACTCTCTTTGGCTGGAGGCCGCAAGGTTGGGTGATATTGTAGGAACTACTCTTTATAAAAAAGTGTGGTTTGAACAAGTAGGAATTTATGTTTACTCTTCTTATCCAGAAATCTTTTATTGGAGAAAGGCAGAACTTATTAAAACCTTGTTTGGCAAAAAAGTAATTTGCGTAGAGCTTCAGGCAGAACCTTGGGGGCCGATCTTGCTTTATGATTTGCCGTCCTCAGAACAGAAAAAAACAATGAATTTAGAACAATTTAAGAGAATTATAAATTTTTCAAGACGAACCGGTTTTGACGAATTCTATCTCTGGGGAGGAGAATGGTGGTACTGGCTAAAAGAAACTCAAAATAAGCCAGAAATCTGGAATTATGCAAGAGAGTTGTTTAAAGATTAATTAATAAATATCCGCCATTCTCATTTATTGAAAAAAATGAAAGAAAGTTGCATCAAGGAATGTATTAATATATTGTATAATCGTTAGACAGGTCGAAAATTCTTATTAATATAATATTTATCTAAATAATTACTATTATGTCTATTTATGATTTGCCAAAAGTTGAGAATTCAAGCGGTCCTTCTTTAAAATCCTCAAAACTTTCTGATTTAAAGAAAAAACTTAAAAGCCTTTTTGACAAGCAAACCAAATTAGTTTTTGGATTTTTGATTTTGACAGTAATCCTTTCTACTCTTTTTGGATTTTTTGGAGGAGCAGTTTTCGGAACTTATTTTTATTCTGAGATCACAAAACACCTCAATAGCTTAAATATCACTTTGCCGGGAACAGAAATTCCTCCAGGTGGAAACTCTGCTATCCTGCCTCAGGAAGATGCAGTAATCGCCGCAGTAAAAAAAGCTTCACCTTCAGTGGTAAGCATTATAATTACAAAGGACTTACCCATCTATGAACAGTATTATTTAAATCCTTTTGAAGATTTTGGACCTTTTGGATTTCAGATTCCTCAACTCAGGCAAAAAGGCACAGAAAAACAGGAAGTAGGAGGAGGTTCAGGTTTTATTGTTTCAGAAAATGGATTAGTCCTGACAAACAAACACGTGGCAGAAGATAAAGAAGCAGAATATACTGTTTTGACCAATGATGGTAAAAAATATCCTGCAAAGGTTTTAGCAAGGGATCCTGCTCAGGACTTGGCTATTTTAAAGATTGATGCAAAAGGGCCCTTGCCTGTCCTGGTTCTTGGAGATTCGGATAACTTACAAAATGGCCAGACAGTGATTGCCATAGGAAATGTTTTGGGAGAATTTAGAAATTCTACTTCAGTAGGAGTTGTTTCGGGCTTGGGGAGAACTATAAGCGCAGGGGGCGGAGGAACTCAGGCAGAGGTATTAGAAGGCGTAATTCAGACAGATGCGGCCATAAATCCTGGAAATTCAGGAGGCCCTCTTTTAAATTTAAAAGGGCAGGTTATTGGAATAAATGTGGCAATGGCAGTAGGAGCTGAAAATGTGGGTTTTGCCATCCCTGTAAATAAGGCAAAAAAAGATATCGAGCAGGTAAAATCTTCTGGCAAAATCACATCTCCTTTTCTGGGGGTCTATTATACTCTGATTACCCCTGAACTAAAAGAAAAATACAACTTATCAGTAGATTCTGGTGCCTGGATTGGTAGGGGTGCAAGCGGAGAAAAAATCAAAGAAGCGATTGCCTTGGGTTCGGCAGCAGAAAAGGCAGGCCTGAAGGTAGATGATATTATTTTGGAATTAAATGGTGAAAAAATAACCCTGGACAATTCTCTTGCAAAGATTATTTTAAAATACAATGCAGGAGATAAGGTCACTCTAAAAATTCTGAGAAGCGATCAAGAAAAGATTGTGGAAGTGACTCTTGGAGAAAGAGCAGAATAAAATTCAAACCTAGCTAAAGACTAAAAACCCTTGTTTTACGGGTTTTTAAAATTTTTTGAGACTTGATTTATCCAAAGTTTTTTGATACAAAGAAGATGACCCTTCGACAAGCTCAGGGTAAACCCTTTGACAATTTATACTGAGCGAGCGAAGCGAGCCAAATTTATGAACGGTGCAAATTTTACTTTTAAAGCACAAAGCGCATTAAGAGAAGCTCAGATAATAGCTGAGAAAAAAGGGCAGCAACAAATAGATGCCCTTCATTTACTTTATGCTCTGCTTTTTCAAGAAGAAAGCATTGTTTTGAATTCACTTTCAAGATTAGGAATAAGCATTG
>Ga0315277_10001464_pt1 | contig 34406 bp, 26 predicted proteins | sample YL17G05_15_MG_FD_203695 | JGI IMG/M metagenome (GOLD analysis project Ga0315277, IMG submission 203695) | Sediment microbial communities from Yellowstone Lake, YNP, Wyoming, USA - YL17G05_15 | ecosystem: Environmental > Aquatic > Freshwater > Lake > Sediment | place: USA: Wyoming | collected...
ACGACATCTTCCATGAACCACTCCCGCCAGCCCACTCTTCCGGTAGAGGTCTCCACATTGGCCAGGATTGTTCTGTCGGAGATAATATTGTCCGCCTGCCAGAGGAGAACCGGATCATTGAAAGCCAGGGCGAATTTCCGCACCAGTAATTTTTCGGCCAGGTTGGCCCGGACCTCGTTACCGTCACCGAAAGCCCCTCTTTTGGCATACGGCGGATGGAAGTAGACCGGGAAGTAGCCGGTGGCGCGGAAGAAAGGCTTGCGGTAGATGTCGATATCTGTAGCCTGGCGCAGGGCATCGGCAAATCCCGACAGCCAGAGCACGTAAGCCGACCAGTAGCTGAATCCCTGCGACCATCCTCCGTCATCCCCGCCCCATCCGGGGTAGGAAGTAAGATAACAGCGCAAGACATAACCGAGCCACTTTTCGGCATCGGGCAGTTCGCCCAGGCAGGCGAAGCCGGCAAACCCCAGGAAAGCCAGAGTCCGGCCCTGATGATTGCCCCAGGGATTGGAGAGAAAATCATTTTGCAGATAATTATCCAGCATCTTATTGCCTCTCTCCCGCAGGCTGGACAGCACCGTGGCCTTCTCCTCGGCTGTGAGTTCATCGGCCAGCCAGTCGAAAGCAATAGCCATCCTTTCCAGGAGCGGCATGGCTGCCTCGGTGTTGCCCTGTGTGCCATCCGGCAGGGGGAGCGCGAAAGAAGTGATGCCATCCGGATCCCAGTGCGCCAGATTGAGCAGCCATTTTTTCGCTCCCTCCAGGTACTTCCGCTCGCCGGTAAGACGGTACATGAGGGCGAGCCTTACCGCATGAGCGCTGCCCGCCTTAGCCGGAATATAGACCTTGCGCCAACTGTCCACATCTTCCCTGCCGGATTCAGCGGGCGCAGGCTCCGGATACAGAGGCTCGACAAGGGCCGAATCGGCAAGCATCCGGCAGATCCGCCAGAAAGGCTCCCTCCCCTCCGCTGCAACCGCCCTGATCTTCTCTATTTGACCCGGTATCAGAAAAATACGCGGCCTCTGCCCTTTGAACTTTGCGGCCAGGCGAGCCAGGTCAGGCATGACCAGCTCAGGCGAGTCACCGCTCACCACAAAATCGCGCAACGAAGATCTGCCGAAAAATCTGCCTGAGGAATCACCATAGACTACATACCAGCTATATTGCCCGGGTTCGAGCGGGGATTTTAAAATTCCCACAGTTGAACTTAACTGATCGAGAACTATAACCGGTCTTTCAGTATCAGTACCGTGGAAAATTACCAGTCGATAGCTTCGAGCACCCTGTTTAGCGGTCCAGGTAAAACCCGGCGGGTTGACCCCGACTTTCTGATTGTCCGCCGGGTAATGAACTAGCTGATTGCCGGTAACTTCAGGCTCGACTACGGCAAGGGAGAAAGATGTTGAATCCTCTTTCTTTTCAGCGCAGGACAGGGAAAAAAGCAAAAATCCCAGCCAAAGAGCGAGGAGTACTCGAGCGGGCATACGGGGGTTCCTCCGGTTGGGGTTAGCCATTTAATAGTAAGTTGAATTATTTGCTTTTTTCAATTGGTAATATATCGCTGATATATTTATAGTTATACAATGCCTTATAAATTATCATTTAATTGGCATGCCGTGCCCTTACGCCACCCTGAAACTTTGCAGAATACGACGAATTTTTCAACACGCTTCCAAAGATTTTAGAAATGTTAATTGGATTGTCAATTAATAAATCCGGCAGACTTGCAAGTCAACTGTATAGATAAAATTCGATAGAAGTCCTGTTTCCAGTCTTTATTTTTCCATTGCACTCGCGATCCTGCGGATAAAATCAACGGCGCCCTGAAATCACCTGATTTAAGGGAGGCAAGCTGGAACTCCACCCTTGATAAAACAGGAATATATCTATTATTATATTTTGGATTTCCACCTTTTCGATAATAACATTCTTTCCCGGTCGCCTGTCATTATTCACTTCCAGTACGAGGTAAAAATGGGCAGCTCAAAGTTGATTAATAGAGGATGTTTTTTTAAAAAACTATGCCTTGCCGGAATGTTTTCTCAAGTTTGCAGCTCAGTCTTAGCCTCGGACAAAAAAGTTCAGAAATTCCGCCTTCTCGACCACCCGCGCACGAAGAGGGACTATTCAGACGGCCGGAGCAAAAAAGTGATCTTCCTCGCCCACTGCATTGCCAATCAAAATGCGCGCATGCACGGCTGTGCCGAATTACCCGCCGCAGTAAGGCCAATTGTCGATTTCTGCCTCGACAACGATATCGGCATAGTGCAGATGCCCTGCCCTGAGCTCATGGTTACCGGTCTGGGCCGCGACCGTGACGAGCCGGAAATGGAGTATCTCTCCCAGGCGCTCCGCATGCCGCTCACCAGAGAGCGCATCCGCCAGCTTGCCGAACAGGTGGTTTTCCAGATGAAGGAATACCGTTTTCAGGGCTTCACCATGATCGGAGTATTGGGAAAAGACGGGAGTCCGAGCTGCGGAGTGGACATAACCTATTATCCTGAAATAGACCCAAAGAAAATATTCGGGCCGGGGCAGGGAGTTTTTATTGAGGAGCTTAAAGCCCTGATGAAAGAGGCCGGGCTCGAACTGCCTGTCAAAGGTACTGAGGATAAAAAATGGCGGGACACTATAGACTGGATCAGGGAAAACCTCAAGCGGGTTGGTTGAGCGGCCATTGAAACCTCCAATCTCTTTACCGGAAGATTCCCACCGGTAAGATTGTCCGGCAATGGGTTTCTTTCTCTTCTTTTTCAGCAATGTGTGCTTTCGACTCTTCGGAAATTTTAAATTCGAGGGATTTTAATGCTCCAATTTACCAAACTATTCGACCTGAGCATACCGCTCGGCGAGGAGACTGCAGCTTACCCTGGTGATCCGTCTTATGACAGGGAAGAAATTTATTCCCTTGATAAGGGTGATCCGGTCAAGCTTTCCCGTATTACAATGTCCGCTCACGCAGGAACCCATATTGACCTGCCGGCACATTTCCTCAGCGATAGTAAGACTATCGAAAGTTACCCACCCGAGGAATTCATCCTTCCGGCCCAGGTGGCAGAGATCGATAATCCCAGCTTCGTGGAAAAAGATGAACTGTTAACCAAGGAGATCGGAACAGAACTGGCTTTGCTTTTCAAAACCGCCAATTCCCGTCAGGGCCTCCTCAGCACAGGCTGTTTTACTGAAAACTATGTCTCCCTCTCCCCCGCAGCAGCCCTTTACTGTGTGGAGAAACGCACCAGACTGGTGGGTCTTGACTATCTCTCTGTTGACAGGTATGGCGATCAAAATTATCCCGTACATCATATATTATTAAAAAACGGCATTATCGTTTTGGAGAGTATAAATCTAGAGGAAGTTCCCGAAGGTGAATACACACTGGTCTGTCTGCCTCTTAAGCTGAAAGGCGCTGAGGCGTCTCCGGTCCGGGCTGTGCTTCTGAAATAGTAACCTTATCCTAAATTCTTACCCATCCTGTATCTCTATCCAGGTAAATCTCCCCGGGCGACAGAAAATTTCTCTCTCCTTTTTTCTAAAGGTTCAAGCCTTCATTGTCGATAAATGGAACAAGTGAAGCACAATTATGTGCCTCCCGGGCATTTTTATGCTCGGAGTACTGAATTACATCTATGCTCTTTATCTGAAAATTTAAGGAGAGCAAGGCTTCAACTTAAGTCCGGAAAAACTCCGGAACGAAGACAAGGTCTGGTGATCTGCCCTAGGCGACCAAAGATCATCTATTAAGCAAGGATGCTTAATATACCATCAAGGAGGATGAAGTATGCCACTGTCGCTCAATACAAATATTTCCGCCATTACATCCCGCCGGAATCTCCTCAGGGTCAGCGATAAACTAAAGACCAGCATGGAAAGGCTGTCCAGCGGCCTGCGAATAAACCGCAGCGCTGATGACGCAGCAGGTTTGACTATCGCTGAAAACCTTCGCGCCCAGATAATCGGTCTGAACAGGGCGGTAACCAACGCTGAAGACGGTATATCGCTCATCCAGACCGGTGAGGGAGCGATGAAAGAAGGAAATACCATTCTCCAGCGCATCCGCGAGCTCGCCGTGCAGGCAGCCAACGGAACCTATACCAGCAAAGACAGACAGGCGATCCAGAACGAAGTCTCGCTCCTGATCGATGAGGTCAACCGCATCGCTGCGACAACCACTTTCAACAGCATCAACCTCCTCAACGGCAACTCTTCCGCCCTGGTTTCGACAAGCAATCCTTTGGATATGAAAGGGATAGTGACCGGCGATGTCGGAGAGGGAGGCATTTTCTCCGTATCCCTCAATGTCAGTGAATCTCCCGGTGGGGGAAGGCTTTTCGGCCGCAACCAGGTGATGAGTTCGGAAATCATGACCACTATTGATGATTACGGGAGAATTTTCGATGCCACCGGAGAGACCAGTCTTCAGTCGATAAGCCATTTCCAAAATTATAAGGTTTTTTCCGGCGGAAGAAGAAGTATCACCCTTACCCTGAGCAGCGACGGGGACAACAAGGTAACTGAAATCGAGCTTTTCGCCACTGATTCGCTCAATACTGCCAAAGGACGAATTTCTCTGGCTATAAACGATCCGGATCAGGTCACCGATCTCGGCCTGGGCGGAGGTATTTCCACCGGCGCAAATCTGATCAGCATTGCTTCGGTTGGAAATTCGCCGGCTGGAGGCATGCCGGGAAGCACTGTCATGGTGATCATGAACCCGGAGCCTGGCCGGAGGCTTGTCTGGGGTGGAGATGACAATGGGCTCTCAGCTTTCGGGTTCCACGAGATACAGGAAGCCCAGCCGCCGGTCTTTTCGGTGACTGTGAACAATATTTCCAGCCCATTCAAGCAATTCATTCCCCGGAACTTGAAAGTATTCGGCGACAGAGCCGCCGGGCTGATCCAAGGTGTGGATATTAAGTTCCGCACCACCCTGAATATCAGCCTTTCCGGCGCCTCGACCACCAAGGTTGGAAACTTCCGGATCCCGAAACTGGTGGTAAGCCGGGATAAAAGCAACTCGACCTTTCTCGTGGAAATCACTCCCCGTCCACTGATTTTTCAAATCGGGGCCAACCAGGGCGATGTTCTGGCCACCAGGATCGGCGATATCAGCGCCACCAGCCTGGGGATTAACGGGATTAATATCGTGGATCAAACTCTGGCCGGCGAGTCGATCAGGACTGTAGATAACGCCTTGAAACGTCTGAACTCCGAACGGGCCAATCTGGGCGCGGTGCAAAACCGTCTGGACAGCACCATCAGAAGCCTGCAGATCGCCTCGGAAAACCTCACCGGCAGCGAGTCCCAGATACGCGATCTCGATTTCTCCGATGAGATTGTCAACTTCACCTCGCTGCAGATTTTATCTCAGTCGGCGACATCGTTCCTCGCTCAGGCCAATGCCTTGAGCAATACTGTGCTTACCCTGATCGGACGATGAATTGATTATTAATCCAAGGTTCTAACAATGAAATTATTCATAAACTTTTACATAAAAATCCCCCCTTGAGAGGGATGGCCGCGCCAGCAGTAGGAGTGTGTAACACACCCATAAATCCCCTCTTGATCGCGGGGACTTAATTGATCCCTTCTTTAGGGTACGAGCGAAGCGGACAAGGTGTATCTTCTTGATTTTCATTCTAAGTTTTGTCCGCTAAGCGGACATGTGAGTTTAAGAGTAAACCTTAATAAATAGAACTAGAAGCCGGTATTCGTATTACTTCAAAAATACTGAATTCAGGAGTCAATAATGAAATAGGGAATTAAGGAGACAGTAGTCAGAATTCAGGTGTAAAGACTTTTTATTCATTCTGTCTTCTGATTTCTATATTCTTTCCCTGAAATTGAACAATACTATCACTGCTGAATAAAACTTTATCACTATCTAAAGCTGTGAATTATTTGGGCTTAAAACACTGCCCCTTTCAACCGTCCACCACAACGGGTCATGGAAGATCCGCCCTGGACAAGGAGGTCCATTGATGCAGACCAGATAACCAAAAACCAAAAAACAGCCGCTCTTTATCCAAAACGGTATGGGAGGCGGACAGCTTCTCAGTCCAAAGGGCCGGTCTGAAGGCTTCCGGATCGATCTATGATCCCCCGGTCCGGCACCCAGGCAGGGCTGTGCCATAAAGGCCATAAAGACCACCGGTCTTCTTGCGCCTGACCACGCCTCGCTGCATACCGTAGACAGGTTAAATGCGCCTGTCCCAGGGGCTAGTGCGCCCTTTCCGGACAGCAGCGGATTTAACATACCAAAGAGTTTAAGTCGTTCTAAGGATATACGATCGGGAAAATTCGTTTATCTTCAAAAGGGGGTGGCCTTCGGAAAAAGATAACTATTTTCTCCATGGCCCACCAAGCTCCGCGGAGTGCGCCTTTATTCAGCCCCCAGGACGAGCACCCGGAGTTTGTTGGAGAGAGAAAGCCCTGAAGCCTATAAGGATAGTGACTTTTTTCTTTCTCTGTGCGCCTTGTTTTTCAACCTGATGAGCTCCTGCGGGTACATTGGAGTTCGAGTAAGTAGGGAAACTTACTCCTAACGTATCAAGGAGGATAGTTTTATGGCAGGTCTTACCTTAAATACCAACATCCCGGCCTTAAACACTCGTCGGAACCTGCTTTTGCAGCATCGCGCTGTCGGAAAAAGCATGGAAAGGCTGTCTTCAGGCCTGAGAATCAACCGGGCGGCTGATGACTCGGCAGGTCTGACGATTGCCGAAAACCTGCGGGCGCAGGTAATAGGCTTAAACCGGGCTGTGGCTAACTCTCAGGACGCCATATCGCTTATCCAGACAGCGGAAGGTGCTTTGGCTGAAGCTCACAATGTTCTGCAGAGAATGAGGTATCTGGCAATTCAATCGTCAAACGGCACCCTTACCAGCCGCGACCGGAAAGCGGTCCAGGACGAAATTTTCCAGTTGATCGATGAAGTAAACAGGATCGCCAAGAGTACCGTGTTCAACAGTATCAATCTTTTAAACGGTAATGTGGGAGCACTGGTCAGCTCGGATGATCCCCAAAATATCACCGGAATCGTGACCGGCAATGTGGGAGATGGCGGGACATTTTCAGTAGCGATCAGTGCCGTTGACTTAGGGAAACTGCAGGTGCATAACTCCCAGACCTTTGTCCGGGTAAATGAGGCCGGTGAGCCGATGGATGCTAATGAGAACACGCAGCTGCAGTCGATCAGCCGATTTAATGACTATGGTGTCTTCGCCGGCGGCCAGGACTCGGTGATGATGACCATGAGCAGCAATGTGGACAACAAGATCACCAGCGTGCAGGTTTTTGCTACTGATACTCTGGGTCAGCTGGTGAATAAGATTTCCCTGGCCATCAATGACCCGAATGCCACGACAGACCTGGGTCTGGCCGGAGGAGTCAGCGACGGCGCTAAACTGATCAAAATTGCTAAAGTCGGCTTATCCCCCTCTGGTGGAGGGCTTGGCGCCACCAGCGTGGTGATCACCACTCCCGAACCCGGGAGAAAACTGGTTTTCGGCGGCGAAGCTTCTCTTTTAACCGCCCTGGGCTTCAATGAGGTTCAAGTTCCTGTATTACCGGTATTTTCGCTCACGGTCAAGGATATTGGTATGGGGCAGATCGCTGATAAGAAGACTCGAGTATATGGAAACAGAGCCAGCAATCTTATCCGCGGTGTTGACCTCAGTTTCCGCACCACGCTGGATATATCGCTCAGCTCCAAGGAAACTGACAAAGTAGGCGCATTTCAGATTGCCAAGCTCGTGCCTAATTCCTTACCGGGTCCGGATGGTTTCGTGGTTCAGGTTTCACCCCGGCCGCTTTCCTTCCAGATCGGTCCTAACCACGGTAACTTCATCAACACTCAAATCGGCGATATGACATCAAGATCGCTGGGAATCGAGGGACTTAACGTGAGCGATCAATTTCTGGCCCAGGAATCAATCAAACCTATCGATAAAGCGATAGATATCATATCTGCTCAGCGTTCCACCCTGGGTGCGATTCAGAACAGGCTGGAAAGCACGATAGCCAACCTGAGCGTGGCGGAAGAGAACCTGAGCGCTTCGGAATCCCAGATCAGGGATCTGGATTTCTCCGACGAGGTGATAAAGTTCACCGCCTCTCAGATATTGACCGCTTCGGGTTCAAACTTCTTGTCTCAGGCCAACGCTTTGAGCAGCAATATCCTTACGCTTCTAAAGTGAGGAGTCAGGCAACCGAGTTCCGGCCCGGGGAAGCCCCCGGGCCGGACCGGGAGCCGCCTTTCGAGATCAGCGGCATTATCCTCTCTCCCTGATCGAGAAATCTCTTCCCCTCAAGGGTCTTCACCTTACTCTGTCAAAAAAATCTTCAAAAATTCTAAACTTTCCTTTTCAGGTGCCGATATAGGATTATAGTTAATAATTTTTTTGGGCATACTTTATTTATTTGGCGGCGACCTTATAACTCAAGCGGTGCCCTCTACCCATAGGGGTGGAGTGCGCCCCGGATAGCAGTCCGATTTTTCCCAAAGATAGACCTTAAAGAAAAAAAGGCTTTTGGAGCCCCCCTCCAAAAGCCTTGCAGCACAACTACATCACAGGGGTAAAAAAGGTTTCTTGGGGAAAACATCCTTTTTTTATGATGCGTATTGTGCCTTTTTTTGCATTTTTTTAAAGGTGCAAATCCTATGCCATACTTTTCAAAATAGTTTCGGTTGTCCGGTTATCCCGGGAAAATGAAGCTGACGCCATGTAACTTATTAAGAAGAAAAGAATTAAAAAATATGCGGAGGATGGAAAGGTGTACGGTCTGTGCAGCGGACAGCGGTTTAAAAATATGGAATTTATCAACAAATAAGAAATTTTTACCTGAGTAAATTAATATCTAAGGAGAAAAATCAAACGGAATCTTCCCACCAAATAAAAGAATTACGAAACCAGGAGGCCCACATGCAACTTATTGTCTAAGTCAATTCGAAAAATTGTTTAAAGTTGCCGCCGGAACTCAAGAACAATTTGCGAATTCAATAAAGCAAACGTTCTGTTGGGTAAGGAAACCTTAACAGACGATCAAGGAGGATAGAGATGGGTTTAACCCTCACCACAAATGTTGCGGCTATCAATGCACAAAGAAATCTTTTGATTAACAACCGCAAGGTAGGAAAATCGCTCGAGAAACTCTCATCCGGTTTGAGAATCAACCGGGCGGCAGATGACGCGGCCGGGTTGTCCATTGCTGAAAACTTAAGGGCCCAGGTAATCGGACTGGGTCGGGCAGTGATGAACTCCCAGGACGCCATCTCGCTTATTCAGACTGCTGAAGGCGGCCTGAACGAAACTCACAACATCCTGCAGCGTATCCGTTACCTGGCAGAACAGTCAGCCAACGGTGTGTTGACCAGCCGGGACCGCAGAGCGATCCAGGATGAAATCACGCAGCTTCTGGACGAAGTAAACCGCATTTCCCAGACCACTACCTTCAACAGTATCAACCTGTTGAACGGTAATGTGGGCGCCCTGGTGTCTACCGATGATCCGGTGAACAGCATCCAGGGTCTGGTAATCGGAGATGTGGGCGATGGCGGTACTTTCTCGATAGCTGTCAGCGCCATCTCGGTGGGAAAGCTCCAGGTCCAGAACTCCGAGCTTTTCGTAACTATCAAGGAAAACGGCGACCCGATTGACGCCGTAGCCACCACTATGCTGCAGTCGATCAGCCGTTTCAAGGATTTCGGCGTGTTTACCGGCGGGATCGATTCGGTCACTCTGACCATGAGTTCGAACGCCAGCAACAAGATAACTGATATCCAGGTATTCGCCACAGACACTCTGGGTGAATTGGCCAAGAAGATGTCCTTAGCCATTAACGATCCGCATAAAGTGTCCGATCTGGGCATGGCGGCAACCATTTCCGATGGCGCCACTCTGGTCTCGATCGGCAGGGTCGGACTGGCTCCGGCTGGCGGCGGCAAGGGAACAACGAGCGTGGTACTTACTACACCGGAGCCTGGGCGCTCCATCGTTTTCGGCGGTGATTCCTCGATTCTCTCCGCCCTCGGATTCAACCAGATACAGCAAGCGGTAAGCCCGATTTTCTCGATCACGGTGACCGATATCGGCGCCGGTGTGATCCCGACCAGGACAGCCAAGGTATACGGCGACAGGGCTTCCGGCCTGGTTCAGGGTGTGGATCTGCGTTTCAGAACCACACTGGATATTTCGATCAGCAGTGCGTTAAAAACCAGGATCCAGGCCTACGATGTCAGCAAGGTAGTCAACAATGACCTGGCCGGACCGGATGGTTTCGTGGTGCAGGTCTCACCGCGGCCTCTCTCTTTCCAGATCGGTCCGAACCATGGCAATTTCCTCAATACCCAGATAGGAGACATGTCGGCAAAAAGCTTGGGTGTCGAAGGCCTTAACGTATCCGACCAGTTCTTCGCCCAGGAATCGATCAAGACCATCGATGTAGCGATCAGCCAGGTTTCAAAACAGAGAGCCGCTCTTGGCGCCGTGCAGAACCGTCTGGAAAGCACGATCGCCAATTTGAACGTGGCTCATGAGAACCTGAGCGCTTCGGAGAGCCAGATCAGAGACCTCGACTTCTCTGATGAAATAATCAAGTACACCTCCGCTCAGGTCCTTACTACTTCAGCCACTTCCTTCTTGTCCCAGTCGAATGCGTTGAGCAATAACGTATTAACGCTTCTCAGATAAGAAGAACTTAGTGGATTAATTGTCAATACTCAGAATTATGAAGCCTGGAAATGAGCAATAGAGAGTACATCGATATGAATCCTGAATGAAAAAAGCCGGCTCCGGGGGAAAGGATTTCTCCGGAGTCCGGCTTTTTTGTTTGATTTGAGCCAAAAAAATGGGCTTTTGAAGCTGCAACTTCAAAAGCCCTACACCTTGCACTTCCGCGAAGAAGCATTCTGAAGCCTTTTCAGGCGTTCAAGAACGAGGTGCGATTTTTGTTTGTGCAAGTTTCATTCCAAAAACCGCCTCAGCTCCGGCTGGGGTGGTTTTTGGTTTTTTTTGCTCCGCAGACACTGATGCTGGATTCTCCGCTGGTGAACCAGCTCGATTCTCCGATAAACCAATTCATTAAGCAATTCTGCCCAGCGGCCAGGAACTATTCAGTATTCTATACTCATCATTTTATTTTGCTACTTAAAGTTTTAGAATGCTCGCTTCTCACAGGTGAAAATTTTTCCATATCGCGACAGCAACAATTTCCTCAAAAGTACCCGGAAAATATTTTTTAAAAAAGGCTAAAGATTGGTTCAAAGGTGCCGATAATAGAAACAAAGAGTTTCCGGCTTTTTTTTTGTGCTTGACCAAGGGGAGGAACTGCAATTTCTCTCCGGGTGAAACAATGATATTCCGCGAAGAAGATTCTCGAAAGCTGGGGGCGTTCAGAGAAAGAAGAGGTTTGTGCATTACTGTCAAACCGCTGTTTTCTTCCGTTTTTACCCGCCATATAGCTCTTCAAGAATCTCCCAGTGGAAAATCAAAAATCTCCATAATTTTTTAACATTTTATTCAGCCTGACCACAGCTGAATAAAAGCGCAAGGAACGTTAAAGCCGGTTGTGGTAATCCAGAGACCGTCAACAGCTTAATACTGTATCGGTCAGGGGGAAATTCCGCGAAGAATCATACCGGGGGAAGCCTTGCCACAGGCGGCAGGCCGCAGCTTGGGAGTTTATAATCCCCTGCTCGGCCCTGCCGTCCTGCGAATCCTTCCGGCAAAAAATGCCCTCTTCGCCTTTCCCATCTTCCAATCCGGCAAAATCTGTTTTGGAAAAGTAAGAAATCATTTGACATAAAGTTAAAATCTTCCTCCCGCTTCCTGCCAAATGTTATCTGGTCGCCGCCGGAAATCATTTGCCAAAGGCTGCCCAAGGGAGGAAGGATTTTTCAGGAAAGGCCGTGCCGGAGCGGTTGTCAATCTTTTTAAATTCCAGTTCCAACCGCTCCCGGCCATCCTGAAAGAAAACCGACAAACTTACAACTCCTTAAGACTAATATCCGAACACTGATTACAGGATTAATAACCATCTGGAATCAAGGAGGATTTTATGCCCGGACTTTCGATAAACACTAACATCCCGGCACTTTTGGCCCGCCGGCAGATGGAAATCGCCATCAATCGCAACAGCAAATCGCTGGAACACCTTTCCAGCGGGTTGCGGATCAACCGCGCCTCTGACGACGCCGCTGGACTGACTATCGCCGAAAACCTTCGCGCCCAGGTTGTAGGATTGGATCGCGCTGTATCCAACGCCCAGGACGGGATATCTTTGATCCAGACTGCCGAGGGAGCACTGGCGGAAAACAACTCCATATTGCAGAGAATCCGCGAGCTTTCAGTGCAGGCCGCAAACGGCACTCTGACCAGCCGGGACCGTCTGGCCATCCAGAACGAGGTCAACCAGCTGATAGGCGAAATAGACCGCATAGCTGAAACAACTGAATTCAACTCGATCAAGCTTCTCAACGGCAATGTCGGCGCACTGTTGAGCACATCTGATCCGGGTAATATCAACGGTATAGTAGTAGGAAATGTCGGAGCGGGTGGAGTCTTTTCGATCACCGTCAGCGCCCAGGATCTCGGGAAACTTCAGGTGCAGAGCTCTGAGGTTTTTGTCACTATTGATTCCAATGGCAATGTTGCCAATGCCACAGCCAATACACAAGTTCAGTCGATCAGCCGCTTCCAGGATTTCGGAGTTTTCGGCTCCGGAGTGGACAGCATCACAATCAAAATGGGCACCGATATTTCCACAAGCCTGGTGGAAGCCACTGTTTTCCGTACTGATACTCTTCAGGAAGTCACTCATCGTATATCGTTGGCTATCAATGATGTAACCACTTCGAATGATCTCGGTCTGGGAGGCTCTACCGCTGTCGGCGATCAACTGGTGGGCATCGCCACTAATGTGGGCAGCGAAAATGTGACCCAGATGTTTGTAGTGACTCCTGAGCCTGGAAGGAGAATTACTTTCGGCGGTGATGCCTCGGCACTTTCCGCTTTAGGTTTCTCGGAAATCCAGGCTGCCAAAAGCCCCATCTTTTCGCTTACGGTTACTAATATCGGAGCTGAGGGCGGCCCGGCCACTCAAAAAAATCTCAAAGTGAGCGGAAACAGGGCTACAGGTTTGATCAAAGGAGTAGACCTTTCCTTCCGCACCAACCTCGATATTTCGATAGGCGGGACTACGACACTGGCCGGATTCAGCGTGGTCAAACCCGTTTCCATCGCTAAAAGCGCAAATTTTGTGCTCCAGATTGCTCCGCGTCAACTTACTTTCCATATCGGATCAGGCGCCGGCCAGGTCCTTTCCACCCAGATCAACACTATGACCTCGAGCGCTCTGCAGGTTGATAAAATAAATCTGACAGACCAGACCCTGGCCAATCAAGCTATCCGAGCCATAGACAACGCCCTGAACGTGGTCTCGGCGCAGCGCAGCACTCTGGGGGCGGTCACCAACCGCCTGGAAAGCACAATAGCCAACCTCCAGGTAGCCAACCAGAACCTGAAAGCCAGCCAATCCCAGATTATGGATCTTGATTACTCGCAAGAGATAATCGAGTTTATCACGGCGCAGATTTTGAACACTGCGGCCACGAGTTTCCTGCGACAGGCTAACGCCATGTCAAATAATGTACTTGCTCTGTTATCTTAAAAATTTGACAATGGATGGATCTATAAATAGTTAGAAAGCGAGGTCATGGCAAAAAAGAATTAACTACTATTCGATATTCGCAGTATTCTGGGAGGCGGCTATGCCGGATAAAATAAGCAATCTCGGGGGGTATATCCGGACGTCTGATAAAACCAAATCCTCCGCTGTCCAAACGGAGAGGATATCGGCCATCCCCAACCCTATACAACAAGCACAAATCACTTCTGCTGTGCCCTTGGAGATGCAGAAGTTACCCGATATTACGGGGAGCATTCAGAAAGGGAAAACCGTTCTATCCGAGGGTGAGTCAAAGCTTCTTTTGGAGAGTCTTAATAAAATATTCAGAATTTTCGGTATCGAGGCGCGATATTATATCGATCCGGCTACTGATTATCGGGTGATCCAGTTGAGAGAGATCAAGACTCAGAAGCTGATCAGTCAAATCCCGGACGACGAGTTCCTGAACCGGGTAGCCAGGACCCGTACCCTGATTGGTTTGATTTTTGACGAAAGGGTATAGGAAAATTTCAGATTGGTCGGATAGCAAAAAGCCCCTGATGAAAACTCGGGGGCTTTTTCATTTCTTAATGGGATTATCTCTTATTTCCTCTTGAGACCTTTCTTTTTATTTCTGGCTGGACCAGCCGAAGCTTCACTCTTTACCGCTTTTCCAGCAGCAGGCCCGGATGGAGAGAAAGCCGGGACAGGATGGACTCTGTTAATGTAAATCTGCTGGATTATCTGGAAAATATTGACAAAGGTATAATAAAGAACCAGGCCCGAGGAAAAGTTCAGGAAAATAAAGGTCATGAACACCGGCATGATATACAGCATCGGCATCAATTTGGGCTCGGTCTGCGTGGGAGTGAGCTTCTGCTGGAGAAAAGTAGTAGCCCCCATGGTTACCGGCAGTATATAATAGGGGTCCGGCTGGCTCAGGTCATGAATCCAGCCGAAAGCCTCGGCTCCCCGGAACTCAATAGTGCGCTGGAAAACATAGAAAAGGGCAAAGAGGACAGGCATCTGGACAAGCAGCGGCAGACACCCGCCCAGAGGATTGACCTTGTGTTCCTTGTAAAGTCTGAGCGTCTCCTCCTGGAGCTTCTTGGGATCATCCTTGTAACGAACACGCAGATCATTGAGCAGCGGCTGAATCTGCTGCATCTTGATCTGGCTCTTGGTGCTCATGATAGTCGCGGGATAAAAGACAATCTTTACCAGGAGAGCGAAAAAGACCAGGATCAGGGCGTAATTGCTGATCCATTTGTGCATCCATAAGAGAACTGCCAGCGATATTTTGCAGAACGGCTGGATGATCGACCACCCGTACTGGAATATTTTCTGAAATCCGAAATCAAGCTTGGTCAGCACTTCGTAAGACTGCGGCCCGACATAAACGGAAAAATTTACCGGGGAGACTGTGGAGGGGATTGGAAACTTTCCCCGGAAAAACAGGTTCATGTTGACCGGGCTTCCTGAGGCCGACATCGCGGTCATGGGCGCATCAGGAACGAAGAAAGCGCTGATAAAATACTTGCTCTTTACCCCTCCCCAGAGGATCTGGTGCTCACCGCTTGGCGCCCAGTCGCTTTTTCCGAGATCACTAAGGCTCTTTCTCACTATTTCCCCAGTGTCGTAATATATAATTCCGTAATCGGAATAATCCTCCTTGGGATTTTTCTCATTGGAAACTAGCGATGGCCCCAGCAAAACTTCCATCGCATTTTCTTTCGGCCCGTGAAGCTCCGCCGGCAGGTAAAGCTGTGCCTCGATAAGGTAGGAATCGTGATGGAAAGTATAAATCAGTTTCAGTTCCTTGCCGCCGGGAAGGCGGTGCGTAAAAGTGACCGCGCCCTCCTTATTGTCCGGCCCCAGGGCTAATCTTTTCGTGCTGGCCTCATAGTAAAATTTGCCGAGATCTACAGCTTTATCCGAGTTTTTTAGATGCAGCAGGACATTGAGGAAAACGCTTTCCTCGGTCGGGATCAGCTGGACCGGCTGAGAGTCATCAAAACTTCTTTTGCCCTTCCTGATGAAAGCGGGATATTTCTTGAGCAGGGCGCGAGTCAATATCCCGCCCCTGGTGATGAGACTGTATTCATATAAATCTGAGGAGACAATCACTGTGTCCACAGGTGCGGCAGAGGTATCGGCAATGGAAACGGATTGCCGGCTTGGTATTTCCGGAAAATTTTCTCTCCCTGCGGCAGAAGGAGCTTCTACCTTTTTCCCGGTGCTTACCGAGAGGGTGTCCTGTCCCGAATTAGGCTGGCCCGGCTGCTGTTTGGGGGCGAAGAAAAGGAAATACCCCATCCAGAGCATAAGGATTAACAGCATAGCCATTGCGGATTTTTTATCCATGCTCTTCCTCTTATCTTAATCACCTGGACTCGTGTAATTTCGGAATCACTCACTTCGGGAACGATTACGGCAGGTCGACTCCGCCCGGATGAAAGGGGTGACACTTCAACAGGCGCATTAAAGCGCGCCAGGAACCCAGAAATGGCCCATATTTCAAAAGGCTCAGGCGGGCGTACTCCGAACATGACGGGTAGAACCGGCAGGCACTGGGCAGTAAAGGCCGCAATAAAAACTGGTACAGACTGATAGCGGACACAAGTACCACCTGGATTGTCATCTTAATAAGCTGCACCGAATTCTTCCCAAATTAAAGACCGCAGTAAGAGTGAAATAAAATTTTTCAGGATATTCTTAAAAGACTATAAGCCCGGTTTCTTGCCGATTTTTTCCATCAGCGAAGAAAGCCTCTTCTCTAACTCCAGGAAACTGCAATCGTAACAATCCGGCAGGGCCCGAATGACTATTTCATATCCCCTGGTCAGGCCCGTGAAATAACGGATGAGTTCCTGCAACCTTCTTTTTAAGCGATTTCTGGATACGATCGTGTGGCCGAAACGAGGGACCACAACTTGAGCACGGCTTGGAAGCGAGCCGGTCAGGGTGAGGAAACTTATCTTCAGAGCGTTATCCGACGACGAACGCCCCTTCTCGATAACCCTTTTTATATCCCTGGCTTTGCGGATAGCCAATTTTCGTGGAAACCCCACCTTTTCAACTCCCGCAACCGGCTGATTTTCTCTTCCGGCAGGAACCATCAAACACTTGAGTTAACGGCACTATAGACCAATAACATCAGGAATAACCGTACACTATACCGGGCCTTTATAATCGCCGCCAGGATGGAGACCCCTCAGTGAGCCGGCCGGATAGAGCTTTTAAAGGGCAAGGCGTTTGCGGCGGCGCGTCCGGCGACGATTGAGAACCAGCCTGCCGCCCTTAGTGGACATGCGATGCCGGAAACCATGCTTGTTGTGTTTCTTTCTGATACTCGGCTGAAATGTGGTTTTCATTCCTCTTTCTCCGCAATCAAAATCAATTGTTGATTTCCAGGAAAGCTATTAATATAACCTTCTTATTTTTCAACTGTCAAGGCTTTCGCTCCCGATTTTCACATGCAGATAAACCGCCCGGCAGTTTCTTTGAGGTTGACAAAAAGGCCCATCTTTCGTTATTCTTTGGTTTTGTGGAAAACGGATGGTTCTTTTCGTCATATTTTTCACTATCCTGTAGTTTGTGCCCGAATCTAATATCTGTAGGGTTATGGAAAAAATAATCCGTCAAATGATCGACCAGGTTCTGGCAGATCTCAAAATCGAAAATCCGCCGGACTTTGTTATCGAGAAACCCAACGATCCGCATCATGGGGATCTGGCAGCCAATGTGGCTTTCCTTTTAGCCCGGTCGCTGCGCAAAAAACCCGCTCTTATCGCCGAGGAAATAGCCGCCGCTCTGTCGGGGAAAAACCCCTATATCGAAAAGATCGAGGTGGCTCCGAACGGCTTTATCAATTTTCGCATTTCCCATCGCTGGAATATAAGCCAGCTTGCCGAGTTACAGCAGAAAGGCGAAAATTATGGACAGGACAGTGTTCTCTCCGGCAAGCGGATTATGGTGGAGTTTGTCAGCTCCAATCCCACAGGCCCCCTCACCATTGGCCACGGACGCCAGGCGGTGCTGGGGGACTGTATCTCTTCAATGCTCGAAGCCATGGGGGCCAGTGTCTGCCGCGAATATTATTACAATGACTCCGGGAACCAGATGAACATACTCGGTATGTCCTTGCGCGCCCGCTACGCCCAGCTCTTCGAGCCCTCTTTCCCCTTCCCGGAAAACGGCTACCAGGGCGAATATATGCTGGATCTGGCGGAAAGCTTCGCCCGGGATTTCAGTAACCGCTACCTCCCCCATTCCGCACAGGAGCCTTGCGACAAGGAAACTCTCAAGCTCTTCCGCGGATACGCTGCGGAAAGAATAAGGGTCGGGATTGACCAGGACCTCAGGAAATTCCGGATAAAATTCGATATCTGGTCTCTGGAAAGCAGCCTGTATACCGAGGGCAAGATCGACCGCTTGCTGGAGATTCTGGAAAAAAAAGGGTTGAGCTATATAAAGGATGGAGCGGTATGGCTGTCCACAAGCCGCTACGGCGACACCGAGGATCGGGTGATTGTCAAAAAAACCGGAGAACCGACTTACTTCCTGCCGGACATAGCCTACCATCTGGCCAAGCAGGAAAGGGCTTTCGATGAAGTGATCAACATTCACGGCGCCGATCACCACGGCTATGTACCCCGTATGCTCGCCGCCATGAAGGCTCTGGGCTATCCCGAGGGCTGGCTGCGTTATGTAATCCATCAAATGGTGAGTTTCACTGAAGGCGGCCAGCAGGTGCGCATGTCCACCCGCGCCGGAAGGTTTATCACCCTCAATGATCTCTGCCGTGAGGTGGGAGTCGATGTGGCTCGCTACTTTTTTGTCATGCGCAAAGCCGACAGCCACCTGGTTTTCGACCTCGATCTGGCGCGCGAGCAATCCAATGAAAATCCGGTTTATTACTGCCAGTATGTGCACGCCAGGATCTGCAACCTCACACCCACAGCCCGTGAGGCGGGAATCTGGGATGGCGACCGGAACCTCTGGAAGAACCATTCGCCAAGCCGGCTGGAAAAGCCGGAAGAGATAGCTGTAGCCGAGCACCTGGTCGGCTACCCCAGGCTGGTTAAAGAATCCGCTCTGGCCCTCGAGCCGCACCATCTGCCTTATTACCTGGAAGAGCTGGCCAGGCATTTCCATACCTGGTACCAGCATTACCGCATCGTCAACGCCGAGGACCCGGCAACCAGTCTGGACCGTCTCTATCTGGCCGACTGTGTCCGCACGGTAATGGCTAATGGCCTGAAACTTCTCGGATTGACCGCCCCGGAAAGGATGTAAGAGGAGAAATTTAAAATGCCCAATAAACGGCCTGAGCCTATCCTGGCAGTGGGTACGATAGGAATAGACACCGTAGTCACCCCATTCGGCAGGGCCGATGAGGTTCTCGGGGGAAGCGGGACTTTTTTCGCCATAGCCGCAAGTATCCTGGCCCCGGTCAACCTGGTCTCAGTTGTCGGCGAAGATTTCGATCTATGGCCGGAGCTCTCCAGGTCCAATATCAGCCTCGAGGGCGTAGCCGTACTTTCCGGTAAAACATTTCGCTGGGGCGGCTCATACAGGGAAGACATAAACCGCCGGGACACCCTGTTCACCGAGCTTGGTGTTCTCGAAAAGTTTGATCCCCAGCTCCCGCTCAGCTGGCAGAGCTCGAGGACCGTATTCCTGGCCAATGTAGACCCGCCGACTCAGCTCAAGATCCTGGACAGCCTGGCCAAACCTGAATTCGTGGTTACCGATACCATGAACTTCTGGATTCACAGCGACCTCGAGCGTCTTAAAAAAGTCATCGCCAGAAGCGATGTGCTTATACTGAACGATGATGAAGCCAGGGAGCTGACCGGGAAGCTTAATGTACTCAGCGCACTCGATGAAATCCTGGCCATGGGGCCACGGATCGTGGTACTTAAAAAAGGCGAGCATGGGGCGCTGATGACTGACGGGGGGGAGTTTTTCGCCCTGCCCGGCTACCCGTTGAAAAAGGTGGTAGATCCGACCGGCGCCGGAGATACTTTTGCCGGAGGGTTTGTCGGATATATCCAGCGCTCCGGCTCCACCTCTGAGGAAATCCTGCGCAAGGCGATTGTTTACGGCTCCGCCCTGGCCTCGTTCTGCTGCGAGGATTTCTCTATCCGGCGTCTGAAAAAACTCAGCCTGGAAGAGCTTGAATCCCGGGTCGAGGAATTCCGCCGCCTGGTTCAATTCGGTTAACGCAGTGCCGGATTCAAAGCGAAGGATATTCAAGATGGACCATTCCCGAAAAAAAAGCGCGTACAAGGATGCCGGAGTGGATATCGACGCTGCCCGGAAAGCTGTCGCCGGCTTCAAAAAGAAAGTTGCGGAAACGTTTACCGAGGGGGTCTTAAGCGAGGTCGGCCATTTCGGCGGCATGTTTTCTCTCGGTCAGAAAACATTTAAGGAACCGGTACTTGTCTCCAGCACCGACGGTGTGGGCACTAAGCTCATTGTAGCCCGTATGGCCGACCGTCACGATACTGTCGGGGAATGCCTGGTCAATCACTGTGTCAACGATATCATGGTGCAGGGCGCGGCTCCGCTTTTTTTCATGGATTATATCAGCGTGGGCAAAATGAGGCCGGAACATATCGCCGAGCTCATGGAAGGATTTGTCCGCGGCTGCAAAGCGAACTCCATCGCCCTCCTCGGCGGGGAAACAGCGGAAATGCCTGATCTTTACGGCGAGGATGACTATGACCTGGCCGGCTTCATTGTGGGCGTGGCCGAGCGCGAAGACCTGATCACCGGCTTATCGGTCAGGGAGGGAGACATACTGGTCGGGCTGCCCTCAACGGGATTGCATACCAATGGCTATTCACTGGCCCGCAAGATTATCTTTTCAGAGTTGAAATATTCGGTCAGTGATCCCCTGCCCGGAGGAGAGGGAAAGACTTTCGGCGAAGTTCTTCTGGCCGTACACCGGAGTTACAAGCGGCCTCTCGAGGCTCTTTTCCGGCGCAAGCTGGTCAAGGCTTTAGCCCACATTACCGGCGGGGGATTCACGGATAACCTGCCCCGGGTCTTTCCCGCAAATCTCGATGCGGAAATAAAAATGGGAACCTGGCCTGTACCGCGGATATTCACTTTTCTCTCCGAGGCCGGAGGAGTGGACCGTGCCGAGATGTACCGGGTTTTCAACATGGGAATCGGCATGGTGCTCATTGTTGCCGAGCGTGATCTCGATGAAGTTTCTTTCATCTTAAAAGACTCGAGCGAGGACTATTACCTGGTCGGCAGGATGGCGGCTGGTTCAGGACGGGTGATTTATCGTTGAATCGGGAAAGGAATTTTAGATGCTGAGAAAAATGTTTTTGAGCCTGTTGCTTATTACCTTTCTGGCGTCTGGCGCAGCCAGACCGCAGTCCTCCTCTCTCTCCGCTTCCAGAAGCGGATGGATCGCCGGAGTGACCAATTCCGGGAATATCACCGCCTCGAACGCCAACACACTCGGGGGCTGGGGACATTTCTCCCTCGGCGTGGATGCTTCCCTGGCACATCCTAAAGTCGCCGGTACTCCGGTCACTGCCTCGGCAGTCTCAGCCACCCTGTGCACCGGGATTCTCAAAGGCAGGAACCTGGGGCCGGTAGTCCACGGTTTAGGCTCGCTCGATTTCTACTTCAAGACCGGCAGGTTCACATTCAACGGCCGTAACAGCGAAAGCAGCGGCCTCTGGGGCACAGGAGTGCGGCTCGGCGTGCTGCGAAACTCGATAATCACCCCCGCAGTCTCCCTTTCCCTCGGTTATAATTCGTCAGGGGAAATGCCTCTGGAGAGAGCTCTAAGCTACGGCATCATCTCCTCCCCAAAATCCAATTTTTCTTCTCTGGCCTTGCGGCTCGATGTCAGCAAAAACTTCTTCTGGCTCACTCCTTTCGCCGGAGTGGGGATAAACAGAAACCGGATGGAACAGAAAATCGGCTCAGTCCGCGCGGAAACTAAAGCGACAGAGAATATCGGCTATGCCGGGGTGGAATGGAATCTGTTCCTTTTCAGGATAGGCCTGGAACTGGGACGAACCGGGGAAGAGCTTTTCGGCAGCCTGGGTGTGAGGCTGGCTATTTGAGTGTTCAGGAAAACTATGCCTATTCAGCCATTTATGGCGCTAAAGCGCCGCCTGGAAAGGGATGAAAATAAGAGGCTGGAGACTGTAAGCTGGAGACTGAAAACTGAAAAGAAATAGCGGTATTCTCAAAATAGGCAAATAAAATATAATTTTATTGTCTATATATTATCGTTGAGGGTTATTTCCCCCTCCCGATCTTCCAGCATCCGGTCGAAAATTGCTAAAGCTTTTACTTTCAATCTTTCTAAATTTCCGTCATTTTCAATTACAAAATCAGCTCTCAGTTTCAATTCCTCCGCTGCCATCTGCATCTCGATCACCCTTTCCAGAGTGCTTTTCTCCATTTTTTTCAGGGCCAGCATTCTCTCAATCCGCACATTTTGCGGCGCATCGACCACCACTAGATAATCAAGATAGCCCTCGAAGCCGAATTCGATAATCAAAGCCGCATCCACCACCACTGCCCGGGCGCCTTTCTTTTCCGCTTCTTTAAGCTCTTCTTTGATCAGCCGGACAATCTCCGGATGTACTATCTCGTTGAGCGCTATGAGGTTTTCCCGGCTCGAGAAAGCTATCTGGCCCATGAGGCTCCGGTCTAGACTGCCATCAGGGAGAAGGATTTCCTTTCCGAAACGGTCTACAAGGAGAGCCATGGTTTTATTCCCGGGCTTGACTGCTTCCCGTCCCAGGTGGTCGGCATCGATCACCACCGCTCCCCGCTCATTTTTCCAAAACCCGGCCACTGTGCTTTTACCAGCCCCCACATTGCCAGTCAGACCTATGGTTACCATATAACGCCTCCACCGTTTATCGATTGAGCTTCACTTGCAATCAAGCCAGTTGTGACCCCAGCCGAGATCCACTTTCACCGGCACCTTGAGCCTGACCGCATTCTCCATAATCCGCGCCACCTCCTGGCCCATTTCCTCGACCTGTGCAGCAGGCGTATCGAATACCAGCTCATCGTGCACCTGCAGGATCATTTTTACTTCCGGCCACTTTTCCATGATTCTTTTGTCCACCTGGAACATGGCCACTTTAATCATATCCGCTGCTGAACCCTGGATTGGAGTGTTGAGAGCCATGCGTTCCGCATTCTCGCGCTGGACACGGTTCGCGCTGGTTATCTCCGGGAGCTTACGCCTTCGGCCGAGAATAGTCGATACCCATCCCTGGTCGCGCGCCTGGGCAACCTGCCTGTCGATATACTGGCGGATGAGGGGGAAGCGGGCAAAATAATCATCGATAAACTTCCTGGCTTCATTGTAGGGTATTTTGAGCTCGTTGGAGAGCCTGTGCGCTCCCATGCCGTAAAGAACCCCGAAGTTTATGGTTTTAGCCCGGCCGCGGTGCTCGGGTCTGACCTCTCCCGGGGCCAGGTTGAAAAGACGGGAGGCGGTTTCGGTATGTATGTCCACGCCTCTGGTAAAGGCCTCGATCATCGCCTCGTCCCCGGCAAGATGGGCCAGGATTCGCAATTCGATCTGGCTGTAGTCGGCGCAGAGGAGCAGGCGGTCTTCGCCCCGGGGTATGAAACCCTTGCGGATCGCCCGGCCCTCCTCGGAGCGGATAGGAATGTTCTGGAGGTTCGGATTGCTCGAGGAAAGTCTCCCTGTAGCGGTAATCATCTGATTGAAAGAGGTGTGAATCATCCCAGTGCGGGAGTTGACCTGGCGGGGCAGGGCATCTACGTATGTGGAATTGAGCTTGGCTACTTCCCTCAGCTCGAGCATTACCGCCGGCAGCTCGTGCTCAGCGGCCAGATCCGCCAGGACTGTGCTGTCCGTTGAATATCCTGTCTTGGTCTTCTTGCGGGATTTGATCTTCAGCTCCTCGAAAAGCACCTGAGCGAGCTGCTGAGTGGAATTCACATTGAATTCATGTCCGGCCAGCTCATAGGCCCGCTTCTCCAACTCGGCCAGCCTCTCTTCCATCCTGGAACTCAGCTTCCTGAGGTAAGGCTGATCTATTGCCACACCATTCATCTCCATCCTGGCCAGGACAGAAATAAGCGGCAGTTCCACCTCCCGGTAGAGACTGAACAGGTCTTCCTGGGCAGCAAGCCTTTTCTCAAGCTCGTCATTGATCAGGAGGGCGATATCCGCATCCTCGCCTGAGTATACGACAGCTTCTTTGACCGGCACCCGGCTGAAAAGTTTCTGTTCTTTACCTTTGCCGGTCACCTCCTCATAGGTGATTGTCTTGTAATCGAGGATCGATTTCGCCAGGGCATCCAGGCTGTGCGCTCGCTGTCCGGGATCAAGCAGGTAGGAAACGATCATGGGATCGCCGACTATGCCTTTTACCTCCATCCCGTGGCGGGAAAGAACGATCATGTCGTATTTGATGTTCTGGCCCACGCAGCCGATACTCTCCTTTTCCAGGATTGGCTTGAGAAGCCGGCGCACCTCGGCCAGGTCCAGGTTGGGCCCTTCCTCATGGGCCACCGGGATATAGTAAGCCTCGTTGGGCCGGAAACTCAGGGAAATTCCCACAAGATCAGCAGATATCGGATCCAGGCTCGTGGTCTCGACATCCACGGCAAACCTGCCGGATTTGGCGATCTGTTCGATTATTTTTTCAAGCATATCCAGAGAATCCACGAGCCTGTAGTTTTTATTCTCTGTCCGGTAGTTTTTTTCCTCCTTTGCCGCTTTCTCTTCCAGACCGAAACGCTGGTAGAAGCTCCGGAACTCGAACCTGGAGAAGATCTCGGCGAGTTTTTCCTTATCCGGGGGATCAAGGCGCATGGATTCCGGATCCAGGACCACAGGCAGATCGGTATGAATGGTCACCAGCTCCCTGGACAGAAAAGCATCATCCCTGCTCTCGGCTAGTTTCTTTTGCAGGCTCTCCGGTTTGACCTCCGCGAGATGGCTGTAAATGTCCTCGATTGATGAGTACTGGGCCAGAAGCTTATTGGCCATAACTTTCCCCACTCCGCGCACGCCAGGGATATTGTCCGCCGAATCACCCATCAGGCCTAAAAAATCAACCACCTTTTCCGGCGGGACACCCAGTCGGACATCGGCATTCTCCAGGCTGACCCATTCGGCCTCCTCCCCTTTCGGCTTCTGGTTGTAAATCTTGATTCCCGGGCCGATCAACTGGTAGAAATCCTTGTCCCCGGAAACAATCACCGCCTCGAAACCTCGCTCTGCCGCCCTCTTAGCCAGAGTACCGATAACATCATCAGCCTCGTATCCCTCGAGCTCGATAATCGGGATGCGCAGGGCTTCTCCGACCAGGCTCCTGGCCCAGGGGATCTGGGTGCGCATTTCCTCGGGCATCCTGTCCCTGGTTGCCTTGTATGCCGGATAACGCAGGTGACGGAAAGTGGGTTTGGCAGTGTCCAGAACCATAGCCAGATATTCGGGCTTGCACTCTTCGATAAGGCGAGCCAGCTGCAGGGTAAACCCGAAAAGGGCGCTTGTAGCCTCTCCGCGGGAGGTCTTCATCGGATTATTGATAAAAGCGAAGTGCGCCCGATAGAGCATCGCGTACCCGTCAAGTAAAAAAAGCCTGTTGGCCACAGTAATTTCTCCTGTTGAAACATTGATTTCTGGTAAAAAAGATTTGGTTCTTGTATGATTGCTATTCAGGAATAATCAAGTCAAGCTTTTTCGCGAGCCTCCTGATTATTTTCTTTTCAACTCCCGGCCGGACTTGACATAAGGCTGGATTACATATAGTATTTGGAGTTGTATATTTAAGTAACCAAAAGGTTTTCTGTGGTGTATGATCAGCAATGGAAATGTTTTAAAGACCGGCTTAACCTGGATTATTCATAAATTTTAAAAGTAATTTGCAAACAAGATAAATATACTTAAATTTTTTCTATAACTTATTGGGAATACAGGAGTCAGAAGTCAGAATGCGTAGAATTATAATCTCTACAAAAAAATCTTCTGACTACTGTTTTCTGACTACTGACTTCTTGATTGAGATTCCAGCAAATGCTTTGTAAATGGTGCAAACCTTCAATTATTCTAGCAGTTTATGAATTATTCGGCTTAAAAGGGATTCCTCCTTATTTTTCCCGGATTGTCATGCGACTTTCTGATCCCGTTCGATCCGGTTCCGCGGGAAAGTGAGGCAAGAGATGTCGGATGAAATCAGCTTGAAAAAGATGATTATCATCTCCTTGCTCCTGCATCTAGTAGTTCTATTTATGCCTCTAAAAACGGCTGTCCAGAATACAGGCAAGGCCTTAGCGCGTGAGCTGGAAAAGAAGCCTGATGAGATGACTTTCATTTTCGTGGAAAGCCCTCGGAACGTAGCGGAAAGCAAGGAACAGCAGGTAACGCCTTATATTTCCGACAAGAATCTGGCCGCTGTGAATCCTCAGGCTCCCCCGAACCTGCCTCTCGGACAGCCGTATCAGAAAGGCGAATCGGAGGTGCCGGCGATGCAGAGTGACCAGCGGCCAGGCCAGACAGCCCCTCCTGCTACTCCCGAACAGCCCCGGGAATCTGGCGAAGAAACTGCGCAGGAGAAAGAAATAAAAGCGACTGACGAGTCATTTGACGCTATACGGGAACTCGAAGCGGCAAGCCGCCTGGCTCCCCGTAAAAAAGAACAGCCGTATATTCCCAAAAGCGATTATCAGGGAGAAAGACAGCCATCATCCCCGTCTGAGCCGCGCTTCGATAACCGCGGAACCCGGGCCCCTTTGGGTGCGGATTTCCAGTTAAGCACTTACAACTGGAACTGGGCGCCTTACCTGAAGGAACTGAAAAAAAGGATCGAAAGCAATGTCTATCCGCCCCCGGCTTTTTACATGGGCCTGGCCCGTGGAAGAACCTGGCTCAGGTTCAAAATCATGCAGGATGGTTCCATAACCGATTTCGAGCTTATAACTTATACAGGGCACGAGTCCCTGAAAAACACCAGCGTCAAAGCAATCGAAGCCTCAGTACCTTTTCTGCCGCTGCCGAGCGATTTTCCGGAAGATTATCTGGGGCTCACTGTAGGATTTTATTACAACGAATTTATTCATTAACCGAGGAATCCTTTAAAAGGCAGGTCAAGAAATGATAGAAGCTTTTAAAGCAGGCGGTATTTTGATGTATCCGCTGGCCCTGTGTTCAATAGTGGCTATGGGTATTATTTTGGAGCGCGCTTTTAACCTCCGTCGCCGCAAAATAATCAGGCCGGAAATAATCCAGGTCATCGAGAATATCAAAGGGCCGGAGGACCTGGGTCTGGCCTATTCGATCTGCGAAAAAAATCCCGGCCCTTTCTCGAACCTCACTCTGGCCGCTCTGGAAATGAAAGACCTGCCCAAGGAAGAGATTAAGGAAGCGATCACCGACTCCGGCCGCCAGGAGACAAGGTACCTCGAACGAGGGCTGGCCCTGTTGGATACCATTGCCACTATCGCCCCGCTTCTCGGGATCCTGGGTACTGTGCTCGGCATGATTATGATCTTTCAGGCTATCACCGAATTCGGCACAGGACAGGCCAACGCTCTGGCCAGCGGCATCCAGGTGGCCCTGATCACCACCGCCGCCGGCCTTTTTATCGCCATACCCACACTCGCGGCTCACAACTATTACGCACACAAAGTCGAGGGTTTCGTGCTCGAACTGGAATACTGGGCCGGAGTCCTGCTGACCAAACTACAAAGTTTCCAGGCTGTGCGCAGAAGCACGGAAACTTATAAAGAGGTAACCGACTGATGCAATTTAAAAAATTTCCGCGCCGCAGGGTATTTATCAACATAGCCTCGCTGACAGATTTGGTATTTCTGCTCATTATCTTTTTCACCGTGAGTATGAGATTTATGGACCAGCCGGCGCTGAAAATAGATCTGCCCCAGGCCAGCGCCGAAACGCTCCGGGACGATGAACAGAAGCCGATGACTGTGTACCTCACCAAAGAAGGCGAGTTGTATTTCAGGGACAAGCCCATCCGCCTTGATGATTTACCGGGGATGATAAAGGCCGATCAGGCCAGACATCAGTCCAACCGCCTGACCATTAAGGCCGACCGGGATGTGACTCACGGCAGGGTAATCGAAGTTATGGATCTGGCCAGGCAGAACGGCATCGAGATGGTGACTATCGCCACCCAGAAACGCGCGGAACAAAAAAAACAATAAAGCGGCTGCAAACAGAAAGGGGCGGTCAGCGAACCGCCCCTCTTTTTATCTCCGATTCATGATGATTTACCTGCGGTTTGCGGGTCCTCTATCCCATGCCTGCCGGCATCGGTCCAGAGACGCTCGAGCTGGTAAAAATCTCTCGTTTCAGGCTGGAAAACATGGACAACAAAATCTACATAATCAACCAGAACCCATCTCCCGTTCTCCATTCCCTCCACATGCCAGGGTGAAATGGCAAAATGCTTTCTCAGCGATTCAATGACATGATCAGCAACCGCCCGGACATGAATGTCAGTGTATCCGCCGGCGATCAGGAAATAGTCGGTGACATCAGTCACCCTGAATAAATCGAGCACCACAACATCTTCCGCTTTTTTCTCCAGGCAGCATTCTCCGGCAAAATAGACTATATCGCGAAGTTCATGTTCCGATTTGCTTTTTTTACTGGAGACTTTTTTTCTTATCATCCAGTTTCCTTTCCCCTCTTTTCCTGTACCTTCTTACTCAGGATTCGAGGTTTGATGGAATGAAATAAGATCAGGAAATATATATTCACGTTACTTCTTTTTATTGTTCAACTGGGGATAAACTTCCAGGACCGCATTCCTCAGAAAATCCCTCTCGTAAAAATCCTTGTCCACCACCTCGCCGTTCCACACCACGATATCCAGATCGATTATTCTCGGACTGTATTTTTCGGCCTGGCGCACCCGTCCCATTTTTCGCTCGATCCTTCTCAGGCTTCTCTTCAAGCCCTGGATATCCAGCTCAGTGGCCACTAAGAAAGCGCCGTTCAGGAAATCAAGCTGTTCTGCGGAGCCTATGGGCTTAGTGGTGATAAAAGCAGACCTCTGGAGAAGCTTCTGCTCTTTTTCCAGAAGACTGGCAGCTTTACTGACATTCTTCTCGGGCTCGATATTCGAACCCACGGAGATGACGGCGATGTTCATGGCTTCCGGCGATCCGCGACAACCACAGACACTGATTCGGCAAAACGCAGGGAGTGCGGCTTATCCACTTCCACCACAGCCTCGATCACTCTGGGGTTTTCCATGACGACCTTTAAAACGAAATCCGCCAAAGCCTCGAGCAGATAGAAGCTCGAGCCTTCGACCCCGGAGATGATCTTCTTGGTTATGGCCTTGTAGTCCAGGGTCCTGTTTTCATCTTCAGTGTCTTCGATTTTCTCTGTCTCGAATACCATTTCCACGTTGATCAGCAAGTCCTGCTTCTTCTCTCTCTCCCATTCGTTCAGGCCGATAACAGTCCTCAAGGCCAGATTTTTTATTTTGATAGTAATTTTCATTTAAACGAGATTATCTCCCCCATCGACATAAATGATTTGGCCTGTGACAAATTCGTTGTTCAGTAAAAAAAGCAGGGTTTCTCTCAGGGATTTAAGATCCCCTTTCCTTTTCATGGGTATCTTTTCCGCCAGCTTCTCCAGATAGTCCTCTGTCTTTCCCTCCGGCGGCAGTATAATGCCCGGGGCTATGGCATTCACCCGGATAAGAGGTGCGAATTCCCTGGCTGATATCCTGGTCAAATCGGCCAGAGCTTTTTTGGAAAGAGTGTAAGCCGCATAGCCGAAATCGTTTTTGGCGATCCTGGAATCCAGAAGATTGATAATCTGGCCCCGGCTGCAAAACCTGGCAAAATCCCTGGAGAGAAAAAAAGGAGCTTTAAGGTTTATCGACAGGTGGCTGTCAAAAAAAATGGGCTCCGATTCAAGAATCGTGCCCTTTTGGAATACCGAGGCATTGTTGACCAGAATCTCAAGCTCCGGGAACTCATCCACTACCCTCGGAATAAGAGACAGCATTTCTTTCTCGACCGCCAGGTCGCAGGCGAAAGTCACGCACCTCACTCCGTGCTCTCTGATCCGGGATGCCGTTTCCCCGGCCTCGCTGGACGAGCTGGCAAAATGCAAAGCAATATCATAAGACATCGAGGCGAGCTCGAGCGCCAGCTCCCTGCCTATTCTTTTCGCTCCCCCGGTTATCAGGGCCGCTTTGGACATTTTCCTCCGGGCAATATTTTGTTCTGTTAAATATGCAAATTTTATCCGGTTAACTCGAATTTTTCATGAAAATGGAATTTGTCCGGTTTTGTGTAGGGGCGAACCTCTGTGTGCGCCCGTGGATCAATAAAATTTTCTTAAAAAGCGGGCAGACACAGGGGTCTGCCCCTACGGGTTTTGTGGTAATTTATGAATAATCCAGATAAAATCTTACAGACCCCTCTTTATTCTAATTCCAGTCAAGCGATTTTCCAAGAGGTTTAAGAAAAAATTTCACCCATGTTGGAACCGGAGGGATTTGGGCCATCCCCGGCGGGCGCACGAAAAAAAGCGGCTGACATCTTATTACAGCAGTCAGCCGCTTATTCAAATGGGGATACAAATTTTTCAATTCGGTCTAAAAAACTCTCAGGCAAGAAGGTCTATTTGGCCCGGCTGGAGCTTTGCCTTTGCTCCGGCAATCTTGTTCTCATCCTGTTCAGCCACACTTTCCACCAGTTTCAAAATCAAGCCAGCCTGATGATCAATCGCCTTCTTCTGCACATTTGCCTGCACCTGCATCGCAAGCTTCACATTTTCCAGGGATATATCCATTTATTTCTCCTTATGCCCGCTGTGATCAATGTCCGGCTCGATATGCACCCCTCTACCGCTCGTAGATGAACATTTTGACGATATTCTAGTTATTAGTATTATCGGCATAAAGAATTAATAACTTTATAGTGATTTTAGGTATGAGGCTGGAGACTGGAGGCTGGAGGGTTGCTAGACCAAGCTTTAAACCTTTTGTCCAGGCTACGGAGCGTGAAATATACTCTGTAAATTTTTTTATACTCCTAAGGCCTACAGTCTACAGACTATAGCCTCCAAGAGACACACCCTGGGTGCTATCGAAAAAAAGGTGAATAAAACATTGGATTTACTGGGGAAATATAGTATATATTGATTAAATTGAATAGAGTACATAGTTCATTAGTGAGATGGGGTGCTATTTGGATCGAAAAAGGTGTTACGCTTTTTATGCGGATCAATATAATCAATTTTAGATGTCTCGACGTTTGGGACTAGCTCGAAAGGGAGGACAGATGACATTCTGGCAATATGTCTGGGCAACGCTACTGGGCACGTTCGCCGGCTTCGTATTCTCGATCGTTCTCTTCTATTTGACGGAACGGTTAAAGCGGCAGCGTGAACGAAGCAAGATACTCAAAGGCCTTCGACGAGAGCTTGCGTTCGACTTGGCTCTGCTTGACTCATGGTTGAAAGGCATAGAGGACGCTCGACCCCAAGTTGCTGCTGGAGACCGTAACATCTTTCTGTACCTTGACTACACAAGGTTTTTGAGCATCTTCATCCAACAAGCGGTGCGGGAAGGGATTCTCTATGGCATCCTTAGCGATGCCGAACTAATAAATTTAGATAAGGCTATGAAGAGCTGCAATCTTGTTGCAGAGCAGGGATTCTCTACAAAATTAGACCAATGGAAGAATGGGCAGATCGACAACAAAGAGATGTTCAAGACGTTAGAATTTCACAAGTATTTGGTCACGACCTCGAAGAAGACTTTAGAGGGAATAACAAAAAGTACTGTTACCGCAAGGTAGCCGAGTATCTGTGGCGAGTCGTCTAACAATCGGTTGAACTTGACTGCCTTAGCTCGGGCGTGTTTTGGAGTTTTATGTGTTTTTGACGATCTTTTTCTTTTCAGAATTCTTGATCGTAAGTGTTAGCGCCAGGCGAACTGCTAACTTTAGGTTTTTATATATTGATGATGTACAATAAAAATTACTCAAAACAAAAAATGTTCAAAATTAAGCAAAAAGGAGCTTAACATGTATTTGGAATTGTGGCAATGGTTTATTATACTGTTTAGCGTAATATTGGTTTTTGTAGTACTATTTTACTTTTATTTTCGTGCAATGAGAATATCATTTTCAAGAATAAATCGTCTTTCGCACATGCTACAAGATTATCACCACGTGATAGAAGAATATTCTCATGTTAAGCCTGTAAAATTGGAACAGAGTGAAACAGATAGGAAAACTATCGTAGAGATTATCAAGGAGAAGAAAGAACGTTTCTCAAACGTAACGAGTGTCTCTTTTCATTTTGTAGACAAAGATGAAATTGAAAATTTTTATAACGATACTTTTCGAGAACCAACTATTGAAAGTCTTGTTTCAGAAATAACTGGGGAAATAACTGGTGGGGTAAAAGGTAGTATTCCAAAAATCTTAGAGTCAAAGATTGGAAGTCGCGATATTAGTAAGTGGATAAGCACCCTGAAACTTCCTGAGACTTCACTTTCTGGTATGTTCATAAAGTACCAAAAAGAAGCAATAAAAAGAGATGAAGTTACTCTTGGTCTTGAGGAACTTGATGTTGAGCTTAATGAATTACAAAAGTTCGATTCAATTGTCGAAAATCTTAAGACAAATTTTAGCTTTGAAATTGAACATAAAACTCTGGACATTCACAGATCAAAGATTCGTCAAAAGGCAGCGGAAACGACTCTTTCAAAACTTGAAAGTTCTACAGGCTTGGTCTTAATTGAGGGTAAGTTTCTTATTTCTAAAAAAGAGAATATATATGACTGCATTTTGACACATCCTGTGAATAAATTTTTGTTATCAGAAGCTAAGGAAATAAAAATATTGTTCTCTTTGCCAGTTGAATCGATAGAGTCAAGGTATGCAGGTAATTATGCAGGATCAGTCGGAAGAATGATTCCACTTCGTGTATTCGGAAAAGTTTGGCAACCAATTGATCGAAATATAGACGTTTGGGATCTACAGATTACTCCGTTGGCCGTCTATTAATAAAGCGATTTTCAGTTGATCGGTGATATTAGAAGCTAACAAAGCAATCCAGGCAACCAAAACCGTTAATTTCGAATCCGCTTATCTATATGTACGCAGGCAGTCAATTTAAAATCCAAAATTTAGGTGCCCCACAGATTTCGACGATCGATTACTTGTCTTTAGTTTCTCATTTTCCTCTACACCACAATATATAGTGATTGGACTTTCTTAAATCCTTTTATCTTTTTCTAATATTTTTCTCAATTTTTCCAATTCTTCTGTTAATAATTTTGTCCGGGATTCTTATTCGTCATTTTGATAATTCCTATACCCCCTAATACCGCGGGCGAGGCACGCCTCGCCCCTACGGTTTTTTCTCTGCATGAGAAGTATTCCTCGTCTTTTAAATCCCCAGGCGGCCGCCAGGCCGCATCCCCGCCGGCCGCTTAGCCCAAGCTCAGGCAAAAAAAGTCCTGCCGCGTGTTGATAAAATTATCGCGGACAAAAAAGCGGGGTTCTCAGTCTCTTCCTGTCCAGGGCTTTACCAGGTTGTGATGGATTTCGAGATGATCCAGGATTCTGGCGACAATAAAGAGGATCAAATCTTCGATCGTTTGCGGCTCGTGATAAAAGGCAGGGCTTGCCGGCAGGATCACCGCACCGGCAAGGGTTGCCGAGCGCATGTTTTCGATCATGGCCAGGCTGTAAGGGGTCTCCCGCACCACCAGAACAAGTTTTCGACGTTCCTTGAGCGTGACCTCGGCCGCTCTCTCGATCAATGTGCGGCAGGAACCGGAAGCCACGGCGCTCAATGTTTTCGAGCTGCAGGGACAGACCACCATGGAACTGGCAGGATGGCTCCCGCTGGCCAGCGGGGCGCTTAAGTCTTCGTTTTCGAAGTAGCGAAAGTTCTCAGTGACTATACCCCGGCCGTTGAGAAGCTCGACAAGATGTCCATGGCCCGGAATCTGGGCCTCGCGCCTGAGCATGTCCCGGCCCATGTGGCTCACAACGAGATCAACTGCAATCCCAGCCTGGCCCAGTTCCTTCAACAGACCCATGGCATAAGATGCCCCGCTGGCCCCGGTTATAGCCACAACCAAAGGCTTAGAAATCTTTTGCGTTCCTTTTCCAGGCAATGTTTAATACCCCCTTTTCGTTTCTAATCCGGATTATTCACAAATTACTTGGCTTGAGGGTTATCCCGATTTAAACAACCCCCTGTCTCCCCCTTTTCTAAGGGGGAATAAGTGCAGCTACCCCAAACAGTTATATAATTTTCCTCTTTGCCAGGTGTAAGGATACGTGCTGTAATTTACATCAATGGCTGAGCTAAATAAATCCCCCTTAAAAAATGGGGTGCCTGCTTGGTGTTTAACACACTCCTGTGTCTCCTCTTGATAAAGAGTATTTAATCGAAGAAGCCTCGGGCTTAATAAAAATCCCTGGACTGGAGCACAAAAACTCCCCTCTAAAAAGAGAGGTGCCTGCTGTAGGGGCGAGGCATGCCTCGCCCGCCGTGGGCGGGGTGTGATCCCCTCTAAAAAGAGGGGTGCCGGCGTAGCCGGCGGGGTGTGTAATATAAGTCCGGTTTATAAATGATCCTAGCTAAAAAATACGATCCATGAGATTGAGCCCGAGAAAAATTATGCTCACCGCGCCGTTTACCGTGAAAAATGCCGCATCGACGCGGCTTAAATCGTGCGGAC
>Ga0315277_10001465_pt1 | contig 34400 bp, 19 predicted proteins | sample YL17G05_15_MG_FD_203695 | JGI IMG/M metagenome (GOLD analysis project Ga0315277, IMG submission 203695) | Sediment microbial communities from Yellowstone Lake, YNP, Wyoming, USA - YL17G05_15 | ecosystem: Environmental > Aquatic > Freshwater > Lake > Sediment | place: USA: Wyoming | collected...
CTTCGACTCTGCCGTTCTCTGGAGAATCAGACCCATGGACGATATTCTGCTCCTTATTATCCGCGAAGAGTTTGCGGATGGTCCCCTCGGCGGCCTCGCTCGGATCGGTCGCGCCGATAAGGGTCCGAAAATCCGCAATGGCGTTTTCCTTTTCGAGCGCAATGGGAACGCAGGGTCCACTCGACATATATACCACGAGATCCTCGTAAAACGGGCGATGTCTGTGCACAGCGTAAAAGGCGCCGGCGGTCTCTCTCGTCAATCGAACTTGCTTCATGCTCAGAACCTTAAAGCCGGCCTTTTGAATTCGTGCGAGAACTTCTCCTTGGAGTTTTTTTCGTACACAATCGGGTTTTAAGATTGCCAGGGTTCGCTCAATAGCCATGCTATCCTTGTGGTGTTTTGAGTGTTGAGTTCGGAGTTCAGACTTCCGTTCACGTCTTAAGCTGGTTCCACCACCGCTCCAGCACATCGCTCGCGTTTGTCTCCGCGCCTTTTTTCTTCCATTTGTCGAAGAAGTAAATATCCGAGCTGGCCGGTTGCGGATCCGGAACATCGATCTGTACACGCATGGGCATCGGGGCTGAGTCGCCGACGATGATTGCCTCCCCCTGCCGGAGCGTCGAGATGACCGTATCGAGGCCGCTAAACGTTTCGGGCACGAGACGCCGAATGTACGCCTGATCCATAGGATTCAGGAGCCGCAGGATCACAAAATTGTTGCATTGCGAGAGGATCGTTTCCGAAATCTCCGATGGCCGTTGGCTTACGATCATGCAGCTCACGCCGTACTTACGTCCCTCTTTCGCGATTCGCTCCACGGTCAGACGCGCCGAGGTGGAGCCCTTCGAATTCACCGAAAGATAGTTGTGGGCCTCTTCGAAAACGAGAAGGATGGGAAGCTCGCGTCGGTTTGGGTTCCAGAAGTTAAAATCGAACGCTATCCTCGCGATCAGCGCGACAACAGTGTTGACGACATCGAAGGGAATACCACTCATGTCCATGATGGTGATCTTCGATTTCCCGTCGAGGCCAAAGATCATCGTCAACAATCCTTTTGCTGACTCGGAATCGATACACACGCGCGGTTTGAACAAGAACGCATAGCGTGGGTCGTTCATCATGCTATTCAATCTCATGAGGAACCGGGTAAACTTTCCAAAGTGCGGACCCTCTTTCGGCCCGCCTGCCCCCGTGGGGATCTTCTCCGAGTCAAGAAACTGCATCCTGGCACGGACTTCATTGACGTCGAAATAGACCGGCGAGTCGACTGTGATAATGCTTGCCAGCCGCGGGTTTTTGGCTTTCTTCGCTCCGAAAACGAGGTCCTGAAGCGTCGAAATGATGGTTGTTCCACTCTCATCACGAGGATCGATGAACATCTCCACCATCTCATCAAAATTCATCAGCCAGTAGGGGAGCTCGAGCGCCGCAATATCAAAGTGCTGGCAACCCTCGGCAAAAGCATTCTTATATTCATTGTGGAGATCGAGGATCACAACGTTTGTGTCCGGAAGTGCCACAACCTTCTGCAGCACCGATGCAACGGTGCATGATTTTCCCGCCCCGCTGGACCCCAGAATCGCCAGGTGCTTGCCAAAAAACCGATTCGGATCGAGGTACGCCCGTTCGTTTTCAAAGAGGGAAAGCTGACCGACGGAGAAGTTATACTTCTGAAACGTGGAGAAGGCTGCTCTGAGATCTTTTTCTTCCAAGAGATAGACAACCATATCAGCCGTCGGGAGAACTGAAACGCCGCTTTCGAATTTCCCCTTCTTCAATGTTCCGATCAGCGTCACCAGCATGAGGTAACGCTGCACGATTGTGTCCTTCTCGTACACGTCCCCCCTCTTAAACTCCGAAACAATCCCAAGTACCAGGAGCTGACCTACCGGGATCAAGACATACGTGCCGATCTGTCCAATGTAGTAGACTTTGCTCCCGATCTTCTTGGAAAGCGAGGCGATCTCAGGATCGATGACAACCGTGACCGATGAGCTTCTCACTTCCCGTACAGTGCCGATTCGCTTTTCGTCCCACATATGATTTTCCCCTTTAGAGTGCTCGAGTCAAAGACAACACGGCGCCAGGAATGCATCGTCACCGTGTCCGTGCTCGGTGCATCTGCCGTTTCTTTGATTGCTTTCGTGCCTTCTTCGCCTTCGCGGCCCGGGGGCGTGGAGGTTTCTTCAGGGTCCCCTTCCGCCGGGCAGCTGTTCGCGGAGTCTTGGCACCCTTCGCCCGGACGCTGACGCGTTTCGAAGATTTCAAAACCCGCTCCATGGTTTCGCCGATGAGGGCCGGACTTTCAACCACGTGGATGCCAGCCACGCGAAACGCTTCGTATTTTTCCGCCGCCGTACCCTTACCGCCGGAAATGATCGCTCCAGCGTGCCCCATGCGTCGCCCGGGAGGAGCTGTCTGCCCTGCCACAAATCCGACCACAGGTTTCTTCACGTACTTCTTGATGTACTCTGCCGCCTCCTCTTCAGCCGTTCCACCGATTTCACCGATCATGATGATCGCATCGGTGTCGGGATCATCGTTGAAGAGCTTCACCGCATCAAGGAACCGCGTGCCGATGACGGGATCTCCTCCTATGCCGATGCACGTCGACTGACCGATACCGCGCTCCGTGAGCTGCCAGACGGCCTCGTATGTCAATGTTCCACTCCGCGAGACCAGCCCGATACGCCCGGGCTTGTGGATGAAGCCAGGCATGATCCCAACCTTGCAGGCCCCGGGTGTGATGATCCCAGGACAGTTCGGACCGATCATCCGAGCGCCCTTCACCTTCAGGTAATCATAAACCTCGACCAGATCGCTTGCGGGAATGCCCTCGGTGATGGTCACGATGAGCTTGACGCTGGCGTCGGCTGCTTCCAAGATTGCGTCGGCCGCAAAAGCGGCTGGAACAAAAATCACCGACGCGTTTGCCTTTTCCTTTTCGACTGCATCCGCAACGGTGTTGTACACAGGGACCGGCCTGGCGAATTGGTCCTTCTCGTTACCAAGGTACGTCGTTCCGCCTTTGCCCGGTGTGACACCTGCGACAACGTTGGTGCCGTAATCGATCATTTGTTTGGTATGAAACGTGCCTTCGCCCCCCGTGATCCCCTGCACAACGAGTCGAGTGTTCTTGTCAACGAGGATGCTCATCGAAAGAAGTCGCTCAGTTCTGAGTGTGGAGTTTTGAGTTTGAAATTCAAAGCTTCAAGTTCTGAGTTCCAGCAAGGAGTGCGAGGTTTCAACCGGCAGTTTCGAGAAAATCAGCAACTTTCAGGATTGTTGATTCGTCGAACTGCCGTCCCAGGATTTGCAGGCCGATCGGGAGCCCTTGATGGTCCTGCCCGCAAGGGATGCTGATCCCCGGAATGCCTGCGAGGTTTGCCGACGTCGTGTAGATGTCTGACAGATACATCTGCAATGGATCGTCCACTTTCTCCCCGGCTTTGAAGGCCGTCGTCGGCGAGGTCGGCGTGATGAGGCAATCGACCTTCGTGAAAGCGTTGACAAAATCCTCCTGGATCAACCGTCGCACCTTTTGACCTTTTCGGTAATATGCATCATAATAACCTGCGGACAACACATACGTTCCGAGCATGATTCGGCGTTTCACTTCCGGGCCGAATCCTTCGCTTCGGGATCTTGTGTACATGATCGGCAGATCGGCCGTTTTCTTCGCACGGTAGCCATAGCGAGCACCGTCGTACCGAGCTAGGTTCGAGGACGCCTCCGCTGTGACGAGAATGTAGTACGCCGCGATCGTGTACTCAGTGTGCGGCAGGCTCACGTCTGTAATGATTGCCCCATTGGCTCGCAGCACATCAATCCTCTTCTCAATGGCGTCGCGGACTTCCGAATTCAGGCCCTCACCAAAATACTCTTTCGGAATACCTACGCGCAGCCCTTTGATGTCCTTCGTGAGGGTCGCAACGTAGTCGGGCACCGGAATCGCAGCTGACGTTGAATCACGCTCGTCGTGTCCGGCGATCACGCACAGCACGCGCGCGATATCTCTGGTGGCCAGCGCAAACGGACCAATGGTATCGAATGACGATGCGAAGGCAACCAGGCCGTAGCGCGAGACACGGCCATACGTCGGCTTCAATCCTACGACGCCCGTGAAGGATGCCGGTTGCCGAATCGATCCTCCGGTGTCGCTGCCGAGAGACGCCGTCGACATCCCGGCTCTCACCGCGACGGCTGATCCGCCGCTGGATCCCCCTGGGACGCGCGTTCGGTCCTGCGGCAGGCTGACTCGACCGAATGCTGAGTTCTCTGTCGAGGATCCCATCGCAAACTCGTCCATGTTCGTCTTGCCGATGATGATCGCGTCAGCTTCCCTCAAACGCACAACGGCCGTGGCGTCGTACAATGAAACAAAATTCTGCAGAATCTTCGAGCCGCACGTCACCTTTTGATCTTTGACGCAGATGACATCTTTGATGGCGACGACCATGCCAGCCAACGATCCAGCACCGCCCGACGCGAGTTTCCTGTCAACTGCGCGGGCCTGGTCGAGCGCATGATCGGGAAAGACTGCAAGAAAGGCGTTGAGTTCACCTCCCTCCTCAATGGCTCGCAAGTACTCCTGAGTGATCGTTTCGCAGGAAGTCTTTCCCGCGCTGAGATCAGATGCAATGGAATCATACGTTCTCATTCAGACACAGCGGTATTTCTTCATCCACTAAACTTGTGCGTGGTGAGAAACGACGGATTCGTTGAGCGACGTGCCGGCGCGCGGGGTCGTGTCCTGCACACCAGAATAGAACGGGCGTGGCAACGGTGCTTGAAACAGGTAAGGAGTTATTGCTGTTTTTGGTCTTTGTTCTGGTCAATCTGCTTGACATCTTTTTCGATGTCGTCTTGAATATCGCGCGCCGCCTTTCGGAACTCACGAAGGCCTTTTCCGAGACCTTGCGCAAGCTCCGGGATCTTCTTCGCACCAAAGAAGATGAGGATGACAGCAACGATCAGTATTATTTCAGGCGCCCCGAGGTTCATACTCCCACCGTGCCCTTTCTCCGAAGGAGACCTCCGGTCAGACAAGTTGTGATTGATGCCCGCTCGACAACGCCTGCCAGACCCGCCCGAACCGCTTTGGCGGGCAGGCAGAGTCTTTCGGGCTGGTCGCTCGGGCGAGAACAAAACTCTCGACAAGTGAGTCAAAAACTTTCCGGCCATCCGTGTGGCCGAGCACGGGATCCGACGCCCGTTCCGGATGCGGCATCATTCCCATGACATTCCCCCCCTCATTGATGATGCCGGCGATATTGGAGAGCGAACCATTCGGATTCGCGGCATCCGTGATGCCGCCATCGCGCTCACAGTAGCGAAACACGATCTGTCCGTTGTCTTCAAGCCGTCGTAGCGTCTCATCGTCCGTGAAATAGTTGCCGTCACCGTGGGCAATCGGCATCTCCAGCACCTCCCCTTTTGCACACCGCGATGTGAAACGGGTGTCGGCATTCTCGACTCGCAAGTTGATGTACTTGCAGGCGAATTTCAACGAAGCATTGCGCAGCAAAACGCCGGGGAGCAGCCCCGCTTCCACCAGAATCTGGAATCCGTTGCAAATGCCAAGCACCATGCCTCCATTGTTGGCAAATCGGACAACGTCTTTCATGATCGGCGAGAAACGAGCAAGCGCCCCACAGCGCAGGTAGTCGCCGTAGGAAAATCCGCCGGGCAAGATCACCACATCGAGATCACCCAAGGAGGATTCCTTGTGCCAGATGAGCCTCGCTTCCTGTTCAAGGATCGTCCCCGCCACATAGTGCGCGTCGTGGTCGCAATTCGATCCCGGGAAAACAACAACCCCAAATTTGAGCTTCATACTGGTTAAATCATCGGTCGATGAGGCACGTGGTCAATCCACAATGCACGAGTTAACTACGAGTTTCCTCAACTGTAATCGTGAAATCCTCCATGATGGGATTCGCCAGAAGTTTCTCACTGACTTCCTTCGTGATCCGCTCTGCTTCGTCTTTGGTGTGCGCATCGACATTCATCTCAACGTACTTCCCGATGCGGACGTTCCTGACCTTGGCGTACCCCAACGAATGAACCCCGTGTTCAACGGCTTTCCCTTGAGGATCCAAAATTGACTTGCGTAATGTTACTAAGATTTTTGAATGAAACAACTGGAATCTCCCTCATTTGTCAGAAGTCGATGCTCGAGATTTCACTTTCTTCGTCCGAATCCTTTTCGACGTGCTTGATCGTTGTCCGAAGCCACTCGTAGAGAGACCGCAGGATGCCAAAACCAACAATGAAGACCATTACCAGAAAGAAGTAGCGACCCTTCGAAATCAAAACCGCTAAGACTGCTGAAAAAATAGCGATTGCCCGCATGGGATGGGCACGAAGCCCGCGCTTGGTCAGCTTCGGAAGCGTGTCGTATCGCACTCTGCTCACCATCAGCAAGGAGACGACAGCGACGAGAACTGCCAGCCCGTCCCGGGTCCATCCGTGGAGGCCATACTGCTCGGTATTGTACTGCAGGAGAAACGCGCAAATCGTGATCGCCGCCGCCGGTACGGGCAGCCCCTTGAAATAGTCCTTCTCGAATCCGACGAGTTGAACGTTGAATCTCGCCAATCGAATAGCCCCAAATACGAGCGGCATTGCGCTGATGATGATGCCGAAGTTCTCCAAGGTGTGCAGGTGAGCCTGATAAACCATGAACGATGGAGCCGCTCCAAAGGAAACGACATCCGCCAGAGAGTCGAGTTCCACACCGAACTGGCTCGATGACCGCGTGATCCTTGCCATGATCCCGTCGAACGCGTCGAACACGGCAGCCAAGATGATGAACATGGCTGCCAGTTCGATCTCAGAATGGCTGGAGTGCAGGATCGAAAGAAACCCGCAAAAGACGTTCAGGACAGTAAATAAGCTGGGAACAACAGCCCGTGTAATTTTCATGCTTGCCGATCTTCAATGAGGCTAGTGAAATTCCGCCAGCACAGTCTCACCTGACACGGCAGTATCACCAACGCGCGCTCGCACGATTGCGGTCGCCGGCACGAAGACATCCACCCGCGAACCGAACTTGATCATGCCGAATCGCTCTCCCGCCTTGACCTGATCTCCGGCGTGGAGCGTGCAAACGATCCTCCGGGCCACAAATCCGGCAATCTGCTTGAAGAGAACCTTGCCGTGTGAGTTTTCGATACCGACGATCATCTGTTCGTTCTTTTCTGACGCCTTCTCCTCGAAGGCGGCGAAGTATTGCCCTTTCACATATCGGGTATGCCTGACAGTACCGGAAACCGGATTACGGTTAACGTGGACATTCAGCGGGGACATGAAGATACTGATCAAGGTAGCCTCCGATTGGAGGAACTCCGCTTCCGTGGCCATTCGAACGGTGATCACTTTCCCATCGGCGGGAGCCACGATAAGATTGTCCCCTGCGGGCGTGGAGCGATCCGGGTCGCGGAAAAAGTTTGCGGCGAACCCGAGCGCAAGCAGAGAAACAATAACGATGCCATATGTCAGAATCTCAGACTCGATGAGGAAGACCGCAAGGAGGATTGCGATACCGCAGACCGCCGCAATCGTAAAGAACACGTCGTAACCGTACTTGGCAATCATCGCCTTATGGTACCTCAGATTTGAACAAGATGACTGCCGCCCGGCAAGCCCTGCTCACAGCCGCACCCCATTCCTTCCTGAAGCCTCGCGAAGACCGTGTTTCATCGCGACCGTGGCCGCTTAGTCGTTTCAACTCCATCAAATATTGCTTCCAGGATGTCGAGAGAGAGGTGCTCGAGACGTGCTTGGCTTCGGAGTGCCACGAAGGGTAGGGTAAAACGGCAATATTGGGGGAACCTAGGCTTGGAGTCAACTTGCTTCCACACGTTATCCCTTAGGTTGCTTCGGCCTCGAATTCTCAGAAAATGAATACCTGAGAAGTGGGTCTCGAGGAACCGAACACGCCCTTGGAACATCAGTGTCTTTCATCTCTTGGTAAGTCTCGCTCCCTGGAGAAAAATTCCAAGGTTGCCTCAAGTCCGGTGAAAGACTGCAGAAAATCTGGGAAAGTATACCAAAAAATGGCTCCAAAGTCAAGGTAACGAATCGACCCTGCCTCGGCGCAAGAATAGTTTAGACCACGCACGAGAAATGCCGCATGTGAAGAGCAGATGACTCTGGTGCAGTGAAGACGATGGGGAATTAGTGCTCAATCCATTCAGCCAAGCGTGAGGAGATGGTCGGGTGAAATTCTGGTTGGAAGAGAATTTTCTTTTTGCTAGATTGCGTTGCAGTGCAATTGCCCCGTGGTGTAATTGGCAACACGTCTGACTCTGGATCAGAAAAGTCTAGGTTCGAGCCCTAGCGGGGCAGCAAGAGAATGCAAAAATCAAAACGCAAAATGAAAAGTGGAGTTCGCTCGCCATTTTTCCATTTGATTTTTGCATTTTGCATTGATTATGGCCCTATCGTCTAACGGTTTAGGACGCGGCCCTCTCAAGGCCGAAATACGGGTTCGATCCCCGTTAGGGCTACGGGCTTTCACAATGAAAGATCGTCTCTTCACAACCTAGCCCCTCGTCTGTCGCTCTTCCCCAAGCGGTCGGAATCATCCTCGCTATCCTCATCGTGCTCTTCTTCCTGGCGACCAAAGGGAAAGATCTCCGTCGCCACTATTTCAATCCTTCTTGATCCGCGTGAAAACGTCAGCGCCCCCACAAGCCCCGACAGAGGATGTCGCGGTAAAGGGGGCGCTTCAATTCTTCGGAGGTTGCAGAAGGCTCTACGCACTGGAATTTCGGCAAGCGGGGAGGGGAATGAACAGACGGGTTACGATTTCGGGAAGTTCTCTTTTGAGCCAGAGGCTCATCCACCTTTGGCGGAGGTTACTTTCTCTTCAACGAGAAAGTGACCGACGCATCCTTTGCTTCATCACGTTGCGTCGTAACTCCAAGCCTAAACGACCTCCTCCCGGTGAATGTCAAATCTCCCGTGACCTTTTTGAACAAGATTCCTCACTAAAACAAACAGAATTAAGGTAACAGTCCACTAGCAGAGAGAAGACTACGAGCAGAGCAAGGGCGCAGCCTCAAGGCAGACATCTCAAGTCGTTTGCTCCGGGTTCCCCATGTGTACGAGGATCCGGTGCTTCACCAGGCCCCGATCCAGTGGGATCACTCCATCCCGTACGCGCTGACCATCCATCTCCACCCACGACACACCTCGCTCGCATCTCTCCGGATTCTCGACCTGGATCTCGTAGATAGCTTCCCCATGACGATAGCGCAGGCGGAAGCCCTCCCACCAACCGGGGATAACCGGAGACAACTGCATGTGATCCCCATGTACCTTCAACCCCAAAACCTCTTCAACCCAAGCTCGGTACATCCACGCCGCCGCACCCGTGTACCAAGACCAACCACCGTGACCGATCCGCCCGGGCAATCGGTGCACATCAGCTGCGATCACGTAGGGCTCCACACCGTAGCGCCAGACTGTTTCCGGATCACGCGCGCGCTCAATCGGATTGAGCATGCGCAGCACTCTCGCCGCACGATCACCATCCCCCTGGCGTGCCAGGGCCATGGCAAACCACAGGGCGGCGTGAGTGTACTGGCCTCCGTTCTCGCGCACCCCCGGAGGGTACCCCTTGATGTATCCGGGTGATGGCTCCGACGTGTCAAAGGGAGGTGCGAGGAGCAGCACCAGACCTTCGTCCTCCCGCACAAGGTGTCTCCATGCAGATTCCAGAGCCATCTGCGCGCGATGCGTGTCCGCGGCGCCGCTTAGCCGGGCCCAAGATTGAGGCAGAGAATCAATCCTCGCTTCCTTACTCGCCGAGGAGCCGAGGGGCGTGCCATCGTCGAAGGTCGCTCGAAGATACCACTCCCCATCCCACGCCGCTCGTTCGACACGCTGAATCAGTGCCTGCTTCTCTTGCTGATAGGTTCGGCTCAAATCTGACCGGTCCAGTAGGTCTGACAACGCGACCATACCCTGAAGGACATCCACCAGGAACCAGGCTAGCCAGACGCTCTCCCCTTTGCCCCCGGCACCCACAAGGTTCATCCCGTCGTTCCAGTCCCCTGTCCCCATCAGGGGCAACCCATGCGGCCCGACAGTCAGACCGCGCGTGACCGCGCGCTGGCAGTGCTCAAACAGCGTGGCGCGTTCGAACGTGACCTCCGGTGTGGAGACGGTCTCGTGCTCATCGCCTTTCAGCGCAGGAGTGTTGAGGAAGGGAATCTCCGTATGCAGGATGTCCACATCGCCGGTGGTCTGGACGTAGCGAGCGACAGTGTAGGGAAGCCACAGCAGGTCATCAGAAATTCGCGAACGCATACCTACGCCGATCGGTGGATGCCACCAGTGCTGGACATCGCCTTCCTTGAACTGACGGCTCGCGGCCAACAGGATGTGCTCTCGCGCCAGTTTGGGATATGCATAGAGGAAAGCCGTGACGTCCTGCAATTGATCGCGGAAACCGAATGCGCCGCCGGACTGGTAGAAGGCGGAACGTCCCCACATCCGGCAGCTGAGGCTTTGGTACAGAAGCCAACGGTTGATCAGGAAGTCCGCAGCGAGCTCGGGGGTGTGGACTTCGATCGTCCCCAAAAGATCATCCCACCACGCTTTCGTTTGGCTTAGCGCAGTCTCGAGCGCCACGCTTTCCCGGTAGGTTAGAACCAGCTTATGAACCTCGTCCAACGACGCGGCTTGGCCCACCATGCACGTGATCTCAGCCCTTTCGCCGGGAGCTAGTTCAAGCGTGACCTGCAGAGCCGCGCACGGGTCGAATCCCGCCCCTACCCGACTTAACAGCCTGATTCGCTCCATCGCCGCGGGGTTGGCTAACGAGCGGTTGCGCCCAACGAAGGACGTACGGTCGCCGCTGTAGGACACTGGCGGCGGGTTGATGGCCGCGAAGGCGACCCGATCTCCATACTCAGGGTGGTAGCGATTCCGAGCCACCAAGGCTTGGACTTCGTCATCCCAGCGGGTCACGACGTGCATCTGGGAGGATTCGCGGTTCTCGCCCAGTGTCCACTCGACATAGTACGTCACAGAGAGCTTGCGATGCCTGGAAGAGTCGTTCTTCAACCATAACCTCTGCAGCTTGATCGGTTCTCCCCCTTTCTCATCCACGGGAATGAAGACCGTCAGTTCCTGCTCAATCCCCTGACTGTTATGCTCGAAAACCGTGTACCCCGCCCCATGCCTTGTCCGATATGCGGTCTCCTCGCGGATCGGCAAGGGGGTCGGTGTCCAGTAGACACCGGTTTCCTCGTCGCGGATGTACAACGCCTCAGACGGTGGATCCATTACGGGGTCGTTCGACCACTGTGACAGGCGATTGCGCTGGCTGTTGCCATACCAGGTGAAACCAGATCCCGATTCGCTGACCAATGCACCGAAGGTCGGGTTGGCGATGACGTTCACCCAGGGCGCAGGCGTGTGGGTGTTGGGACCGAGATAGATCGCGTATTCATGCCCATCCTGGGTAAAACCACCCAGACTGTTGAAGTAGTGCAGCTCCATAAAAGGGAGCGAAGCCGTGGGCTCCCGGGGAGCACGTTTCTTGGCCAGGGGTTCGGGCAGCTCGGGAACCTCCACAGGCACGCCGAACTGCTTGGGTAATGTACCACGAGCCGCCACCAGCACCACACTCGCCGCGGCCATAAGCAGTGTCAGATCTTCCTCCGGGATGTGATCCGCGCTGCGTAAAAAAACTCCACCAGGACTATCACTCGCCGTATGCATCGAATGCGTTTGGAGCAAGCGCTCCAGTTGTTCACGCAGCGGCTGCTCATAGCCGCTTGCCTCCTCGTTGAGAATCACCAGGTCTACCTTCAACCCGTGCCTTCGCCAATAAGTATGGGCCTCCAGCGTCTGACGGACCAGGCTGATATCCCGCGCCTCACCAATGGTGACCAGCGCAATCGGCAAGTCGCCCGAGATTCCATAGGACCACAACCCGGATTGACCCTTGCGATTTTCTTCGATGCGTTCGGCGGGAGGGCGCAAGAGGGGATTAGGAAACAGCAGGTGGCTTGCGAGCTGCTGGAAGCGGCGCGCTTCGTCGGGCTGGATGCGAAGGAGCCGCAACTCAAGCTGGGCAGAGGCCCAGGCGAAATCCATTGCCCGATCGATCGCATGGGGATCGCTGTACTTCCCCATCAGCCTCAAGACATGCTGGCGTGTTTCGCCGGCGGCGAGAACCAAGGAAACCCGGACACGCTGGCCCGGACCTAGAGTCACGCTCCGGCGCAGGCTGAGTATCGGGTCGAGGACAAAACCCTGGCCGTTACTGAGCTCTTGAAAGACACCCATCGGGTTCGCGAGCGTCCGTCCGCGTCCGATGAATCGCCGCCGGTCGGTCTCGAACTGCAAGACTTCATCCTCGGCTTGTTCAAGCGTAAAGCGGTGGGCCACATAAATGGGCGGCTCGTCTTCGCTCCGGGCTCGACGGTAAGCGAGGAGGGCCTGGTGTTCAGGAACCGCCTCGGTTTGGATGAACAGCCTATTGAAGGCCGGATGCTGCCGGTCTGCGTTATGCGCCGCCATCGAGAGTTCAACGTAGCTCGTAAGATCGAGGCGGCGGGTGCGAACGGACCGATTGATCAAACTGATCCGCCGAATCTCCACGTCATCTTCCGGCGAGACGATGACCTCGGTTTCGGTTTGGATGCCATTATCGACGTGGCGGAACACGGCACGGTCCAGCGCGAAGTCGACGCTGTGGACCTCGACCCTACCGCCAACTGGGTGAAACGTGTTGGACCACAGTCGATCCGAATCGGCTTCACGGATGTAGCAGAAGGTTCCCCACAGATCCTGAGTACGATCCGATCTCCAGCGTGTGATCTCATAGTCGCCCCACTGACTGTATCCACCGCCTGCGTTCGTGACCATCAGACCATAACGACCATTGCAGAGCATTTGAGTCTTGGGCGTGCTGGTGTGGGGCGTTTCGAACTTTCTCACCGAAGGTGCAACTTCGCCGGCGCTCATCACCGAAGGGACCCCTTCCCTCGTGGAGATGTAGTGCAGGGGAGGAAGGATTGGGACACATTCGTGGAGCAAGGGTTCAACCGCACGCACACGTAGGTCGGCATGGAAACGCCGCTGGATAGCATTATCATGGAGGAAGTTAGTCAGCGAAAGGAAACCCAAGCCTTGATGATGGGCCATGTAAGCCCGTACGATGACCCCACGCTCGCCCTTACGACTTGGTTGACGGCTGAAGTCCATTGCTTCGTAGAAGCCGTATTCGTTCAGAAGCCCCAAGCTGGCCAGCCGTCTTAGATTCCTTACCGTCTCCCTCGGCTCTACATTCACTGCCAGAAGGGTGGCATAGGGCGCTACAACGACATCCTCCTCCAAGCCGCGCTTCAATCCGAGTTCCGGTACGCCGAAGGCTCTGTATTGATAGGTCTTGTTGAGGTCCAGATCTCCAAAGGCAGACTCCGAGATCCCCCACGGCACGCGACGCTTGCGACCGTAATCAATGTGGGTCGCCACCGCTTCCCTCGCCGCTTTGTCTAGGAGCGAATTCCCATAAGAGCGCTGGAATATCAGCGGCATCAGGTATTCGAACATGGTCCCGGTCCAACTGAGCAGCACCCGACGCCGACCGATCGCGCCGTAGGGTCGACTCATTGAGAACCAATGCTCAATTGGGACGTCTCCCCGAGCGATGGCTACGAAACCCCCGAACCTCGCCTCACTTGCCAGAAGATCGTAGTAGGCACTATCCAAGCGGCCTTCAGAGACGTTGTAGCCGATTGAGAACAGGCGTCGTTCAGGGTCATACAAGAAGCGCATGTTGATCGATTCGGATAACTCACGCACGTTCTTGATGAGCCCCGCACCCAAACCCAACACTTCGCCGGCCAGCCATTGCGACTTTGCGAAGGCCTGCATGAGGCGGTCAAGCCATTCGGACAGGGGGCCTGCGGCAGAAGGATCCGCCTCCCGGATCGACTGGAGGATCTGGATACAACGGCTGTGCCCATTGGCGAGATCGAGAAGTGAAGGCGCGCGATGCAGATCCTGGCGGAAGGCAAGCAGGGCATCCAGACCCAGCTGAGCGACCTCCTTTTCCCCTTTTTCATCGAGGATTTCGATCCAAGAGAGATAGCGATCCGTGATCCCTAGCCACGCCGATACCTGCCTCTCCATCTGTCCGGCCCAATAGGACACACCCGCTTCAACGTCGGCGGACTCACGCGCCGCAGCGGCCAGAGTCCCTACGCTGCCCTCCACCCTCCGCAGCAGATGAATCACGTCAGCGATGCGGTCCGGCGGGGATTGCCACATGCGCATGAGTTCGTCGAAGGCGTACGCATCAAAACCGGTAATGCCTTCCTGCTCGACGACCTCTTTCAGGATTTCCCCGGTGTCGCGCAGGCCTTCAAAAGCTCTTCCATCAAGGACAGGTCCCTTGATCAACTCATCAAGTCCATGCTCCAGGACCCATAAGGCGCCAAGTAAGTTTCCGCTGTCGACGGCGGACACATAGCGGGGTTCGAGAGGGGTCAGAGTCTTGATATCGTACCAATTCAGCAGATGACCCTCATAGCGCTCCAGTTTGCCGATCGTTTCCATGGAATGCATCAGCGTTTCGACGACCTGATCCACTGTCAGATACCCGAAATCATGCGCGGCCAGCGCGGTATTCATCCAGAGACCAATATTCGTTGGACTGGTACGCATTGCTAGCTGGTTCTGATGAGAAACCTGGAAGTTGTCAGGTGGAAGCCAGGAGGTTTCATCGCTGACAAAATCCGAGAAATAGCGCCAGGTTCGTCGTGCGACATTCCTCAGGAACCGCAAATCCTTTCCTGGAAGCAGGAATTGCTTTTGCCTTGGATGCGGTCGAAGGTTCAAGAGCCATCCGAGCAAAGGAGACAAGAACCACAATACAAGCCAGGGACTCGCCATCGCAAGGTGTGACGGCATCCAGCGATACACCGCCCAACCGACCATCACGCTGAAGATGCTCGCCAGGCCCAAAGAAGCTGCGAACAGTGGCTGCAAACGCGCGGCACTCCAGCGGATCACCCGGGCCGGAGTCCACTCGAGCAACTTGTGGCGAGAGATGAAGCGACGGTACGAAACCCGCAAGATGGCATCTAAAGCCAGTCCAGCTTGATGCGGAAGCAGGGCGGCATCAGCAAGCGCTCGCAGCAGGTCGTGCGCCACCTTCGAGAAGGAGAAGTTCTTCAGCCCCTTATGTGTGGTCGCCATTGTGAAAGGCTGCGCAAAAGGGTGGATGAGCAACTGTATGACCACTACAAGTGTAGAGATCCACCCGAGTTGGGCAGAAGTCAGCCAGGAGGCTATCAGCAAGCCCAGGCTGGTCACGGGTAGCAGGCTCCGGCGCAAGTTGTCGAAAATCTTCCAACGGTTGAACGTGGAGAGTGGGTTTGGCCCTTGCCCACTACCCGGCTGGGGAACACGAGGAAAGATCCAATCCGCGATTTGCCAATCACCACGAATCCAACGATGCTGCCGTCTGCTGTAGCTCCGGTAGCCCTGCGGGAACTCGTCATAGAGCTCAATATCACTGGCCAGACCCACTCGGACGTGCGCTCCTTCGATCAAGTCATGGCTCAGCACCCACTCTTCAGGGAACCTTCCTGAAAGCACCCGGCTGAAGGCGCGCACATCATAGATACCCTTTCCATAGTAGGAGCCTTCCCCGGTGAGATCCTGATTGACATCGGAAACAGCTTTGGTGTATGGGTCAATTCCGACCGCGTCGGCGAAAAGACGGCTGAAAGGCGAGGCACTCGTGCTCGGCAGGGTGGGACTCACGCGCGGCTGGATGATCGTGTAGGAGCCGGCGACAATTGTTCCGTCAGCGTTGAAGCGCGGTTGGTTCAGGGGGTGTGCCAGGGTCTCGATCATCCTGCGGGCAGTCCCATGAGGCAGCTGTGTGTCGCTGTCCAAGGTGATCACAAACCTCACGTTCGACAGTTGACCCGGGTCTCCCACAAACACCAAACGACCGGCATCTTCAGGCCGCGTTCCATCGATCAGGCGGTTGAGCTCTTCCAACTTTCCGCGTTTGCGCTCCCAGCCCATGTACTTCTGCTCGGATTCACTCCATGCGCGGTTCCGATGGAAAAGGAAGAAACGTTCACCACCATATCGGTGATTGAGACCTTCGAGACCTTCGATTGCTGTTTGGAGCAGCCGTTCATCTCCCTCACAGTGCGCCTGATCCGAATCGGTGTAGTCAGTGAAGAGGCTGAAGAGCAGATTAGCTTCTTTGTTGGCCAGATACCTGATTTCTAGCCTCTCCACCTCTGCCCGGATCGTCTCCTGGTCCACAAGCATCGAGGGCACAACGGCCAACGTTCGAAATGCATCCGGAATCCCCGAAGCCTCGAAATCCATCTTCGGAAGGATGCGGGGTGGAAGAAGCCGCGTAACCAGGTAATTGACTACCTCAAGCGCAAGTTGGCTGGTGGGGATCAGCAAGAGGAAAGCCATGAAGAGCTGGATCCCGGGTGACTGTCCGCGCAGGCCAAACCCGGCAATCAGAAAGATGAACACGGCAGAGAATAAGCTGAACCCAAGGAAGTACACCGCAGAATGATGGCGGTGTATCCATTGCAGGGCGCGGAAACGCGGCGTTTCAGGGCACCGCATGAGCCGCGCAAACTCGCGCCTTCCTTCCCCGATGAGATAGGTCCCCACGTGGATCCAGCGCTCATCCTCCGCCGATTCACGCACGGCTCGCGTTGCCATCTCGACGGCGCGTTGGGCGACTTGTTCCTCCTCCTGACCGGACCTGCGGGCAAATTCTTCAATCGCCCGACGATACCGATCACGAGTGTCGAAATCCATCTTGGGATACACGCCGGAGGGATCAAACCGAAGCAGCTGCTCCACGCGGCTGAGATGCTCGAAGATCTGTCTCCAATCCAAGAGAGCCAGCTGTCGCAGGCTGGTAAACGCATTCCCAATCGATATCTGATCCTTCGTCTGGCGGTTTTGCTCACGCAGGTTGAGATCGTTCAAGGGCTTGCGGAGCGTGCGCTCAAGCCAGCTCTGGACCGGCAGCAATGCGGCCGCCTCGTCATAGAGATGACCGACAAGTTGAGTACCAAAATAGGAGCTGGGGCTCGGTTGGGTTTCAGCAAGTTCTGCCAGGATCGTGAAGAGCCGGTTAGGATCTCGCCGATTGGCTGTAGCGAGCCTGTTCGCCCAGAAGTCGGCGATCTCACGCTCTCGCAGGTCTGTCAGGGCTCTTACGGCGAGATTCTGGACGCTCTCGATCAACGCGGTGCGCAGCATCTGGGGGACCGCCCAGAGTTCGCCGATCGTCAGCGTGCGCACGGATTGATACGCTTCAATAAACGCAAGGATGTTCTCCCGGTCCAGACGCGAGTCCGTATGGGAGATGAGTCCCTTCGCCAGGCCGTAGATGCGCGGCAGACCCCGGTATGGCTCGTTGGCAAGATCGGGCAACTGCTGGTAATAACGCCGGGGAAGGTTCAGTTGAACATCGCGAACATTGCCCTCGATGATGTACTCATTATCAAGGATCCACTCGGCGGCCGGAGTTGCAGTCAATTCCAATCGGCTCGCTTCAGAAAGGTCCGAGCAGACTTGATGGATCCAACGACGTGCCTGTACGAGTTGCTCGAGCAGCTTGGTGTTTTGCTCCGGCTTTGGGTCGACCTGGTGGTCCTTAGCCAGCCGCTGGGCATGCTCCCGGATCTGCGTCAGCGAGAGCGGCACACCGGCGCTCCGCACATCTCCAACCAGACTCTCACGCTTCGGATGCAGGACGAAAACCGCAGGCGGGATCTCACAGCTTTGCCGAAGCACTGCCACTGGAAGCCGCAAGGTTTCGATCGGCGCCTGGAGAATCAGGACAGTCTCCTCAGAGACCAACCAACGTGCGTGATCCTCAAGCAGCCTTCGTTCGACACCGTGCTTCGACCGTCGTATCCACACCACACCGAAGACGGTTCCGACGAATCCACCCGCCAGGATCGAAGTCAGGGTGGAAAACGTTCCACTCAGAATCCACTCCGGCCAGTTGAGGACCAGGGATGCGACACCGGCAAAGCCCCCGAACAGGAGGGTCGCGAAGGTCAGCCCAAGAGCACGGCGCCAAAGGAAGGGGTCCCGTGTGTGTACATCTCCGTCGGCGGTCTTGTACACCAATGCGGCGCGGCGGAAGCCACGCTTCTCCAGCTGCCGGAGGGCTCCACGAGCTTCTTTCTGTCTTGCGAAGTAACTTACGAGAATACCTGCTTCCACTTTCCGTCCTGATCTCATCACTGTGTCCAAGCTTCCAGGCATTGCATGGGTTTCACTTGATGGGAATCCGCGACTCCACGCTCAGTTTGATTTGTCCCAAGAAACACATACGATTTCGAGAGGGCAAAGTGCTAACACAAAGGATTGCACGTTCAGGCTTCGACTTTCTCCCTAAATCGTGCATGCCCAAAGCGGGGAAGCAATTTTAGTGCAACCGTGGACCTGAGCTTGAGGTCTTGGGCCTTGTGGGCGACTCCCATTCCACTTTCGCCGACTTGCCCGCCATCTTTTTGGCGGGGCTTCTCGAAGATCTTATCCCGCTTTCTGGTTCCGCTCCCTAGAATCCCGCAAAGAGGTGGTATCCCGGACCGCGGGAGATTCCGCTTGCTGAGAGGATTCAAAGCAGCGGAATAGTGTGAGATTGTCGCCCCGATCGTGATGACCTACCTCGGTGGGAATCGGGACTCAAAGAGACCTTGACGGTGCTCTGACGAGGCCGGCGGGTAAATACCACATCACAAGCTACTGCAGATCAGACTGAAAGGCAAATTCTCGAGTGCTCAATGCTCGTCGCTGAGGAAAAAACGGGGTATGATTGCAGCGTTTCGGCCTAGGGAAAGTGCGGGCCAGAATGTGCTCCGTTCACACCAATGAGGCTTAGTGAGTCGCAGAGCTTGTGACCGTTACAACGAAGAGTTCCTCACGGACTCGAAGTCATTTCGCGCTTCAGAGCTTCCCCTCCCGCTTGATAGTCTTCATCTTTCAGTCTGTTTTTTCCTTCAATCCGTTTTGACTTTTCCTCAAAATTGTGATATTTTTCTGCACCATACTGACCTTCTGGAGGGTAGTTTCGTGCAAAAGAATATCACAGAACTCGGACGACGAGAGGCGGAGTTTCTTTCTGAAGTTGCCTCCTCCAAGAATCATCAGTTCTCAACCAGCGATGCTATTGCATTCTGGGCAAGCCCACAGATGGCCTGGAAAAAGTTGCGCCACCTAGAGCGCAAAGGATGGATCGCTCGCATCGAGCGAGGAAAATATCTGGTCATTCCTCTCGAAGCCGGGCCAGAACGGAAATGGAGTGAGGACTCCTATCTCATCGCCGCACAACTTGTCCAACCTGCGGCGATCGCTTACTGGAGTGCAATCCGACATTGGAATTGGACAGAGCAGATCCCGAGAATCGTGTATGTCCAAACCACAAAGCGGAAGAAGAATGTCCGGCCCTCCGTATTCGGTGTGCGGTACGAGTTCGTAACAGTGAACAAGCGGAAATTTTACGGTCACGTCAAAGAGTGGCGCAACGGCAACGCAGTCCTCATAACCGACAAGGAAAAAACGTTGATCGACTGTGCAGATGATCTTGAGAGAGCGGGCAGCATCGAAGAGCTGTCGAAGGCGGTGAAAGCCGCAGCATCAGAAATCTCCTGGCAAAAGCTCGGTGAATATGGAAAGCGATTCCCAAATTGTGCCGTGAAGAAGCGATTGGGGTTTCTCTTTGAAACGCTTGTGATGAATCTCCCACAACAGGCAAGGAATATTCTCGGACAATGGCAGCGTGAACTGAGTGCCGGTATCGCTCTGCTTCAGTCAACCGGAAGGAAAAAAGGCAAAGTAGTCACCCGTTGGCGGTTGTTGGTGAACGCGGAGGTCGGATGATCGATCGAGGCGAAATCCGCCGGATTGCAGGAACCCTCGGGGTCGATCCACGAGTGATTGACCACGACTATGTTCTTGGATGTTTCCTCCATTACTTAAGTCTGCAAGATGAAGTGAGGAAAACGTGGGTTTTCAAAGGCGGTACATCGTTAGCCAAATGCCATTTTGCGGAATACAGATTTTCCGAAGATCTGGACTTCACCGCTCTCACGACTATCACTGAGGCCTCGCTCAAAGATGTTGTTGACAGAACAAAGCAGTCAATGCAAGACTCGATTGGTATTCCCACGGATTTCCAAAACTCAAAGGTGGATGTAATTCAGGACGATTATCGTCAGGAATCGTTCGAAGCGAGAATCTACTACCGTGGACCGTGGGAATATGGTGGTTCGGCTCGTTCCCTGCAAATACACGTCAATCGGGATGAAACAATCGTGTTCTCCACTCCCGCGCTTAGAATCAGCCATCAGTACTCTGACAAACCTGAATTGCCTCAAGCCTCTCTCCAAGCATACGCGCTGGAGGAAATACTGGCTGAGAAACTGCGTGCGCTGTCAGGACAACGCAAGTTTGCCATTGCCCGAGATCTCTATGATGTGAAGTTCCTCTCAAGACAACCAGTCTCTCTTCAGGACGTATTCAAAGCACTTCCTCAGAAGTTCGCAACAAAGGGTATCTCGGTGCAGGATATAGACGTCGACAAGTTGAGTGGGCGTAAAACAGAGTATGAGATTAATTGGAAGAACAATCTTGAATACCTCATCCCGGAGCCATTGAAAGTGCCATTTGAGGATGCCTGGACTGTCTCGCTTGCGATGTTGAGTCAAGCGAGGAACACACACTACCAGGGTCCTTGTCCAAAAGCCAGGGCTTAGATCTGCAACCATAGCCTTTCCCGCTGATTGTGCCGCAACCACCAAAGCATCGAATGCGCGGCATACCATACAGCGGCACTACCGCGTGGTCATAAGCCCGGCTAGCCTGGCGTGGCAAGTCGACTCCTGGACCACAATCGAATCTAAGAAATGATTAAAGATTGCCCGTTTTCTTATGTCAGCTGTAGCTCGGTGACCACCAGCAGTCTTACTCGGTGCAGAAGGTTCCCTTTAGGGCTACGGGCTTTCACAATGAAAGATCGTCTCTTCACAACCTAAATCCCTTCTTTTTTTGACAATAGAAGGGAGAAGTTTGCCTTCAAAGAATGAGCGCGACCGCTCTCCCGCTCTCGACTCTCCTCCGTGGCATCGTTTGTGAATAATCTACATATTCTGACGTCAAAACGGCATTGATGAACACTTCCTCAGACTACTCCGGTAGCTGAGGCCCATTCACAGCAAGGTGGATCTATGAGATTGCAGAGAAAATCGCTTCTTTGTGCGCTGGGCGTCGTTTCAGTTCTCTTGTCTTCGTGCTCCCTTCTTTCCATGTTCCAGGAACGCGAGGACTTTATCAGGATTCAGGGGATGCAGTTCATCCATAACGGGGCGCCGTACTACTTTGCGGGAACAAACTTCTGGTACGGGTGTTATCTCGGCTCTCCCGGTTCAACGGGCAACAGGCCGCGCCTTTTGAGGGAACTGGATGCGCTGTGGGAAAACGCGGTTATGAACCTCCGGATTCTCGCTGCATCGGAAGAGTCATACATCCGTCGCTCCGTGAGGCCCGCCATCCAGAACGCCCCCGGCGTCGTCGACGACTCTCTGCTCCAAGGACTCGATTTTCTTTTGGCGGAGATGGCCAGGAGAGACATGCACGCCGTCTTGTATCTTGGCAACTATTGGGAATGGTCGGGGGGCATGTCACAGTACAACGTCTGGACGGGTCGTGTCGGCGCGGATCCGGAAAATGCATCGCAAGGCTGGGGCGCTTTTATGGATTCATCGGCGTCGTTCTATTCGAATCCGAAAGCGGTAGAACTCCATCGAAATTATGTCAGGCTACTCATTGGAAGACGAAATACCATCAACGGCAGGGTCTACTCTGAGGATCCGACCATCATGTCCTGGCAACTTGCCAACGAACCGCGGCCGGGACGGGATAACGATCTGGGAAAAAGTAATCTCCCGGCGTTTTACCGTTGGATTCATGAGACAGCAAAGTTCATTCATTCGCTTGACACAAACCATCTTGTCTGTACTGGAAGCGAAGGTATTGTCGGCACACTGATGTCCGAAAAGATCTTCGTGGAGGCGCATCGAACAGCGAGTGTCGATTACCTCAATTTCCACCTGTGGGCTTTCAACTGGGGGTGGTTCAATCCGGAGCGGTGGGAAGAAACTCTGCCGTCGACGGAAACCAAAGCGACCGCCTATATAAACCAACACATCGAATTGGCGCGGGCGCTCGGCAAGCCGATCGTGATGGAGGAATTCGGCTTGGGACGGAACGGCGGGAAGATTCTTCCCGGAACTCCTACGACGGCGCGGGACAGGTATTACCGCTTGATTTATCGCCTCCTCGAAGACTCGGCACGAGCCGGCGCGCCGATTGCAGGATCGAATTTCTGGGGTTGGGGAGGTGAAGGTTCAGCCCAACACCCGGACGGGATGTGGCAGAGAGGAGATCCATTTGTCGCCGACCCGCCGCAAGAGCCTCAGGGATTGAACTCCGTTTTCGTTGCAGATACGTCGACTCTGCGAATCATTAGAGAGCACGGTTTGACCATGTTGAAGATCGGTCCTGCAAGTTCGCTCACTATTGCCAGAGATCGTTAGCAGAAGGCCTATCGCCAAGTCTATCTGGTGACTTCAAGTGTTACTGGCGCTGAACAAATACCTCACACTCCGACTTTTCCCCCTTGTCGCGGTTCTCGCGGTGATGCTCCTGGCACTACGCTGGATACCGATCACACCGATCATCGCGTATGCGGCGGTATTCATTTCTGCGTCACTCCTGTATTGGGTTGTCTGCTGGCAATCACTTCACGCGGAAGCCTCAACGCAAGGGCTCGTTCCAATTCTGCTGCTTCTTTTTCTACTTCGTATGAGTTTCCTTGGAATGGAGCCGCTCGGGTCAGACGACGTCTATCGATACATGTGGGATGGACACGTGCAAACGGCAGGAATCAATCCTTACCGGTATGCACCAAACGATGAGGCGCTGGGCGACCTCCATACGACGCGACTGCCCTGGCTTGTGAACCACCCGGAGATGAAGACGATCTATTTTCCTCTGAATCAGTGGCTGTTCTACCTCGGCTACAATCTCAGTGGAGAGAATGTTTGGGGATTTCAGCTCCTCATCCTGCTTGCCGAGGCATTGACGGTCATCGGTCTCTTGTTGCTCATGCGCGAGCTTTCCTTTTCACCGTGGCGCGTGTTGATCTATGCCGCCAATCCGCTCGTCATCCTTCAATTCTCTCTCGATGCTCATGTCGATGCGTTCGGATTTCCATTCCTCGTCTTCGCCTTCCTTCTCTATCACAGGAAAAAAACGACTCTCTCGCTTCTCCTTCTTGGATTGTCGCTGCTGATCAAACCCGTCGCCTTCGTCATTTTGCCGATCCTGTTTCTTCACGAACATGGTTTTGTCAACAGAGCCAGGGTGGCCCTTCTGCCGCTGGCGGTGCTCCTCATTCCCTTCATTCCGTACGCATTCGGTGCCAATCCTTTTGAAGCTCTCACCACCTTTTCACAGCATTGGTTCTTCAACGGTGCCCTCTTCAGTGTGCTGTTTCCCTTGTTCTCAGACAACCAAACGACTCGCCTCTGGTGTTTTGCCTTCCTGGCGATAGCGTTATTAATTCTCTACCTGAGCAAGAGGTCGCTGCACGAGAAGACTGTCCTCGCTCTTCTCCTTCTGTTCCTCTGCTCGCCCGTTGTGCATGCATGGTACTTAGGATGGCTGATCGTTCTCCTGCCTCTTGCGCCGTTCGCAAGTGGTCTCGCTCTCGCCGGGACGGCAAGTCTCACATCCATCACGTTCGTGACGTATCAGCTTCAAGGGGTATGGAAGGACTACCCGGTCGTGTTAGTTCTTGAGTACGTGCCTGTGGTTGCGCTCTTGCTGTATAACCTACTCAAGAAAAAAAATACACCATTTGCCGGTGCCACACAAGTTGATCCTTGAACCTGCAACCGGGATCAAACCCGCTGAATTCCAGGGGGAGGTTTTGAGCAAGACAGGATAGACCACCAGAAAAATTGTCAAATTGCGATTTCCAATCCCCAAATCGACAATCCGCAATTGAAAACCCCGACCAGCTCACGCTCGTCGGGATTTTTGTTTGACCACGCAGCAACTCTGTGCCTTACGCACTAATCCTTCCGCTGAGATGCCTTTGTGCTTCGGTATGAACCTATGCGCGCGACGTTTATTCCAAGGAGCTCCTCTGTTTGTCGGGCGCTTTTCCTGCGAGCTTCGCAATGCGTCCACCTTCTCCCACTGCCCATCCGGCATCCTCCGATCCCGCGAAGCTCACCGCATGGAAACCTCCCGGGCCGAGGCTCTTCCAGGTTGCGCCGTTGTCCATTGAATAATCCGATCCGGAAGGGCCAACAGCGATCAGCGTCGGCGCTGCAGTTCCGGGGACATAGACGACCGCCGATCGGAAACCGGCTGGTGGCGATACCCTCACCAGCTTCCACGTCCGACCCCCATCGTTGCTCGTAGCCGCATTCTGACGTGCCTCGGCATCTTTTCGATAATCGCCACCCACGATGACACCGGTTCTCGCATCCTTAAAGGTAACCGAAAAAATCCCGGACGATTCGTTTTCACTCAAGATCGGAGTTCGTGAAACGCTCCACGTGTTTCCTCCGTCGATCGACCTGTACACCCGCGCGGACTTGACGCCTGTCCCTATCCACACTCGGTTTCCTCCTTGGACAGTGATGGATGTCCCGCTCGCAGCAAAGGCACCTTCTCCCGGCAGAGCTGGTGGGATCTTCTTTGACGGAATCTCCGTCCAGGTTGCCCCGCCGTCAGTTGTCTTGATGATCACCAAATGCCCTTCCACTGCATCACTCACAGCGATGCCGTTGTTGGCATCCCAGAAAGCAATGGCATCGAAAAAAGCTTTCGGGTTCCGGTTGATGAACTGCAATGTCCAATGCGAGCCACCATCCGTCGTTTTGTAAATCCTTGATCGCTCTCCCTCGCCAATGCTGAGCAGATACGCTGTGTTCTCGCCAAATGCCTCGACATCTCGGAAATCGAGAGAATCGGCTCCAGGCACGTGGAGGGGTTGCCATATTTTTCCCCCGTTCGTTGTACGGACACACGTGCCACAGTTCCCGCTTGCCCAGGCAACCAAGCGGCTGACGGCGCTTACTGCGCGCAATCTCTCCGTCGTGCCACTCGACTGCAGCAACCACTGTGCGGCGGCACGTTCGTTCATCATCACGCTGCAAGTGAGAATCATGAGCGCGAGAATCGCGGCGGTCTTGTTTGTTGGCAGATGCACTCCAAAGACTCTAAGCGTCAAGCACTCCGTTGTCTGCGAGTTGAGTATCTCTTCCACAGATAGTAGACCGGTATGCCAATCACAACAATGGCCACGCCGGGCCATGTGTAACGAGGCTTGAAGATCAAGAGGTCGATACAAATCGCAGTCGCCGCGACGATGTAGAACGCAGGAAGCACCGGATAGCCAAAGGCTTTGTACGGCCGGTCCGCATCCGGCCGCTTCCTTCTGAGGATAAAGAGTCCCGTGGTCGTAAGGACATAGAAAACCAGGACTGCAAAAATCACATAGTCGAGGAGGTCGCTATACGTGCCCGAAAAGCAGAGGATGATGGACCACGCCGCCTGAATGATGAGAGCGGAGGCTGGCACGGCATTCGCACTGAGTTCCCCCGCCCGCCTAAAAAACAAGCCGTCCTTTGCCATCGCATAATACACTCGTGCACCAGCGAGAATTAGTCCATTCGTGCAACCGAACGTCGAGATCATAATGAGCACAGCCATGATCACCGTGGCGATGTCTCCAAATATGATCGATGCGGCTGCCGTGCCGACTCGATCTGAAGCTGCGAACTGGATGCCGCGCCCGACGACATCGGTCGCATCCGGATTCCCGGTGACGGGCAAAAGAAGGATGTAAGAGACGTTTGTGAGAAGGTAAAGAAGGATGACGAGAGCAACCCCAATTGCCAGACTCCGCGGTAGCGTCTTCTTCGGATCAATGACTTCAGGTGCCGCGAACGTCACGTCGTGCCACGAGTCGGCAGCAAACAGCGAGCCAACCATAGCTGCGCCAAGAGCAGCGAGAATCTTCCAGCCGGAGAGTGATTCGACTGAGACGATTTTGCCATCTGCAAGGTGCGTCCACGTTGATGACCAGAAGCTCGAGAGGTTCGCGGCAATCGCCTCATGATTTCGCACGACAAAGAGTCCGAGGAAAATGATGCCGATCAGCGCGGCGGTCTTCGTCATCGTGAAGATGTTCTGCACGATTTTCCCTTCGCGCAGGCCCATGAGGTTGATCCCCGTGAGAACGATGACGCAAGCGACAGCCGTCAGTTGAGCCATGGAGACGTTCACGCCGCCCAGGCCGAACAAGACGTTTTGCTCGCTCACCCACGGGACCAACACGCCCGTGAACTTCGCAAATGCAACCGATACGGCAGCGATCGTCCCTGTTTGAATCACCATGAAGAACGTCCAGCCATAGAGGAAACCGACCATCGGGTTATACGCCTCGCGCAAGTAGACATATTGCCCTCCGGCGTGAGGCATCATCGCGGCGAGCTCGCCGTAGCTCAATGCAGCGATCATCGTGAGCACGCCCGTTATCAGCCAGACGAGCAACAGGAGGCCGGGCGACCCGACAGTCCGGGCAATATCGGCACTGACGATGAAAATCCCGGACCCGATCATCACTCCGACAACAATCATCACTGAATCCAAGAGGCCGAGACCGCGTTTGAACTCACGTTCTTGCTTGGGATTTTCCATGAATCGGTTCTCCTTTCGTTGATCGCTCTCGGAGTTCTGTCGCGCCATGCTCATCGTCTGCCAATCTTCGGTTTCTATGCGAATCGTTTCAAAATCCTCAAGGAGGCGAGCACGAGAAATGATGTTGCAAGAAGAAGAATTGAAAGCAGGAGGAAGTAGGTGTGGTGCTCGAGATCGCTGTAAAATCTGCCCAACAGACCCGAAGAATAGCTTCCGATCGCGGTCGCGCCGAACCAGCAACCCATCATCAATCCCCGCAGCCGCGCAGGTGCGACCTTCGACACAAAGGAAAGCCCCATCGGACTCACAAGGATTTCTGCAATCGTGATCACGAAATAAGAAGAGATCAACCAGTACGGGGACATGATATTGACGTCACGATCTCCTCCCAACAACGAGGCACCCACCATAATAATCAGCGATAATCCGGCAGTGAACATACCCACAAAGATTTTGACCGGGTTCGGAGGCTCCTTCCCCTTTTCGCGTAGCCTGCCAAAGATCCATACGACAAATGGTGTCAAGAGAAGTATGAAGAAGGCACCGAACGATTGATACGTCTCAGGCTGAAGGTAGCTGTAAATGACTGTCGAGCGTTGAGCAAAGAGAGTCAGCGCAAAACCGTTCTGATAGAACGCCATCCAGAAAAAAATGACGATCGCGAAGAGAGTGCCCAATGACACAAGTCTCTGGCGTTCCTCCCTTCTGCTCGCCTCAGCTTCCTCAGGTGTGGTCTCAGCCTTTCGCGGCGACGTGTGAGCGGTATCAGCGTAGAGGTACTTCTGCCTCCCCGCCTCAAAAATGACCATTGACAAGACCATTCCGACCGCTGCAAGGCCGAATGAGATATTGTAGCTGTTGAAGAGACTGTGGACCAGCGTCGCTGCGAGCGGCGCTAGAAAAGCACCAAGATTGATACCCATATAGAAGATGTTGTATCCCGCGTCTTTAAACTGGCTTCCTGGTTCATACAAATTTCCCACGAGGACCGATACGTTGGCCTTGAACAACCCCGTCCCGACTGCGACAAGAACCAAGGCCAGGTAAAACAAGGCAAGTCGGTTTACAGAGGACAGCGCGAGCATCACATAGCCGACCGTCATAATGACGGCACCAACCCTGATGGTGTTGCGATGCCCCAACCACGTATCGGCGATCCAGCCACCGATGATCGGCATGAAGAACACCGCGCCCAGAAACAATCCATACACGTTTCCCTTTCTTGCATCATCCCACAAAAAATCTTGATCCATGTACAGAGTGAAGATTGCCATCATGATGTAGAATCCGAACCGCTCCCACATTTCCGTGAAGAAGAGTACTTGCAGTCCTGCAGGATGATTTCGAAGAATCGGCATTCTCTTTCCTCAAATTGGATCTACCGTTCGCTGTAGTAATTGATAACGCGGATAATCGCTTGCTCGTTGACCCCGTAAAATGACTTGTCTTTGGTATTGAACTGATTCATAAGAGAATTGACGGTGGGACGATAGAATCCCTTTGCAGCGAAACCTCCTCCTTCAAACGCGCCGATTTTGCCGCTCAATGGATGTTCCATCATGAATTGGCGGATTACATTTTGCAGCTTCTCACTTCGACTGCTGAACTCCCTGTCAGACTCTTGGATTTGTTTCTCAGAAGCACCCTCTTTTCTCATCCGCTCGAGCTTTGCTCTTCTTTCTCTACCAAGAGCACCCGCGGCTACGTTGAGACTGTCGAAGTGCTCCTTCCCCCACGGTGTCGGAAGAGCGAGACCGGGGGAAACAAGCTCTTTCCATTTGAGATTCTGGGGATCGAGTAAAGCCGTGAGGTTTGGCTCGTTTGGCTCGATGCCCGGCGGGAAGAACTCGCTGTATGCGACCTCGGAGGCGTAGTATTCATCGGCCAGAAACGCGAACGCGTGCGCGAATTCGTGCTGAAAGACGTACTCGCTCCACGGCCCATCGGTCGTAAACGTGGAGAAGCAGCCGAACAACGCACCCCCTCCGTATCGTTTGCTGTTCACCATGATGAGGATTGCATCATAGGGAACCTGGGCGGCGACATCGCGCATCGTCTTGTTGTCCTCCGTCAGAAGGTAGCGGTCGGAGTCCATGGAGTTGAAGGTGGCATTGAGAAGCGTGTGCTGGTATCGCCCCTGCCTCGGCTCATCGACCCCGCTTTCCGGAGATGGGCTAAAGACTCCCGAGAAGTTGAACCGGCTCTTGTAGCTCTTGTACGGTTCCCAGTTGAAGAAGATCTCGGCGTATTTCTTGAGATCCGCTTCGAATTTATTTCTCTCGCTCGCCACGTAGCCTTCGCTCAGCACAACAATGTCCACCTTCTCCCGCGGATCTCCGTTCTTCATTACTTCAAAAACCTGATCGCCGCGTTGCGGAGTTTCAGTGATGATATGGTAATCGGCAGGATCGATGCGCAAGTGAAAGATCGGGTGGTAGAGATTGAGCGAATCCCTCATCTCGATCACAAACAGGATCGGACGCTTGGGAAAGGGGACCAGTGCTGACTGATGAAAGACCCTTTTGACACCCTTCCTCGCCGGGTCAGTCGTCTTGTATTCGGCGAAGTACCCGTCGTATCCCTTCGAATAGATGAGCGCATTTGAGGCAACATCGTACACCTTGACGAAATACCGGCCGTAGAGGAATGGATAGAGCAGTCTCTTCGGATTGCCGGCCCAGACGCCTTGCCGGTAGATCTTGTCCACGGTGACAGCCTCCTCCAGCCCGCTGCCGACGTGACAGTAGTCGATTCGCAACGTCTTGTCGACGAAGTAGTCATCGAACTCGACTTCTTGAGCGGAGAGAAAACTGCAGAGAAATAGAGCGAGAGAACATTCAAGCAGTCGATTCATCATTGTTGCCTCCGAAATGGGAAAAGCGACATTGCCCGGTTGGTCATTCCGAACTCGCTTCCGATTCTACTCCAGGACAAAACGCTGAACCTCGGCCGATCAACGAGGGGCAAGCACGTCCAGGATGATTGGACCCGACTTTTCGAAATCCGGCGAGTGTGCTCAATCATCAAGATGACATCGCTTCAACTTCTGCAATCGTTTTGGGAATTCTCTTGCCCAAGATCCGATTCCCCTTCTGAAGTACGAGCACATCATCTTCAATCCTTATGCCGCCGAAGCGTTCGTACTTTGACAGAGCGTCGTAGTTGATAAACTGGGCAAACTTTTTTTCCGCTTTCCACGCATGTATCAGTTCGGGAATGAAATAGATCCCAGGCTCAACCGTCACGACAAAACCGGGCTGCAGGGCTTTCGCAAGTCGCAAATAGCACAAGCCGAATTGATCACTCCGCTTCGTCTGATCATCGTATCCGACGAACTCCTCTCCGAGATCCTCCATATCGTGAACGTCGAGCCCCATCATATGCCCCAGGCCGCACTGGAAGAACATCGCATGCGCCCCAGCCTGAACGGCTTCCTCCACATTCCCCTTCATTAGTCCGAGCTCCTTTAATCCGGCGGCGAGCATCCTGCAGGCTGTCAGATGCACATCTTTAAACTTCACCCCGGGGGAGACCATCTCGATCGCTTTCTTTTGCGCTTGGAGGACGATCTGATACACCTCCTTCTGCTTCTGCGTGAATTTTCCGCTGACAGGAAACGTCCTCGTGATGTCACCAGCGTAGTGCAGAGGGGATTCCGCTCCTGAGTCGTTCACAGCGATGTTTCCCGATCTCATCTTGTTCCCGTAGTAATGATTGTGAAGTGTTTCGCCATGGATGGAGAAGATGATCGGAAACGAAAGGGCCCCTCCCATCGAGACAGCGATCTCTTCCATTGCTCCGACAACCTCGCGTTCGTACATCCCCGGTTTCGCCATCTTCATCGCGGTGATCTGCATCCGGCGGGTCAAATCGATCGCAAGCTCGATTTGGTCCACTTCTTCTTTTGACTTGATGGACCGCTGCTCGACGACACCGCGGATGAATTCCTTCGAGGCATATTCATTGACCGCGCGCGGATGAATTCCGAGGAGACGCTCGAGCTTCAGGATATTCTCGGGTCTGTACTGTCGCAGGAAATGGATCTTCCTTCCGTTCTGGACAGCGACTCTGAGGATCTCCTCGAGCTTGCTCAGAGGCAGTGTCGTGGAGACGCCGACCTTCTCGCTCTTCTCCTTGATCGTCGGCTGCGGACCGGTCCACACGATCTCATCGACCGTTGGGTCATTGCCGAAGATGATTTCTTTTCGCGCGTCGAGATCGATGACGGAAGCAAGAGATGGGTGATCGAGCCCCCAGTAATAGAGGAATGAGCTATCCTGCCGGAAGGAATAGGTGTTTGCCGGGTAGTTCATCGGGCTCTCCTCATTGCCGAGGAAGAGGAGTATTCCCGACTGCATTCTTTTCTTGAGAGTGTTTCTCCGCTGAACATGAATCCTGGTCGCGAACATGATGATCTCCTTGTGACAGATTATGTCGAAGAATGACCGAGAGTGCAGAACGACATGCCGTGGCTCACCGCCGATTGAGTCTCACTCGTCTTTGAGGCTCGGATCGAGGTATACCCATCTCAGCTTCAAGTCTACGAGGAACAACTCGTCAGCGATCTTGAACTCCTCGGGCAGAATGTTCTCGAGCTTCATTGTCTGCCATGTCGTTGTCGGATAAATGAATTCGTACTTGCCTCTCGACGTTGTGACTTTGATGGGCATTCGAAAATCCGCTACATCTGCCTTCCATCGGTATCGGGCAGTAACCGAGTTTTCCTTCTTCGACACCGACACTTCGAGCTGCGGGATGCCCGGATACCGGAGATACTGGTTGAAAAAGTATGTATAATCGGTTCCAGTTCTTGTGTTGATGAAGTTGAACATATCCTCTGCGGTGATAGTCTGGTACCGAAAAGTCTCGGCGAGACCGCGGAGGGTGGCAAACCAGAGAGAGTCGTTATCCAGGACGCTCCTGAAGGTGTTGAGAACAAGCTGCCCTTTGTCGTACATGTCACCCGAACCCGATCGCTGGACGTTGTAAATACCGATAATCGGCTCCCTGTTTCCGACGTTTGGCTTCTTTCCATTGATGTACTTGAGCGCCTCAGCACGCCCCCACATGTATTCCACGAAGAGGGCTTCGGCGTACGCTCCGAAGCTTTCGTGAATCCACATGTCGGCGATATCTTTGGAGGTGACGCTATTTCCCCACCATTCGTGCGCGCTTTCGTGAATGATGATGAAATCGAATTTCAATCCGGTCTCCGACGGCGCGCGGCCGCGGTACCCGCCGATGTAGTGATTCCCGTAGGCCACGGCGCTCTGATGCTCCATTCCCGTGTGTGGACATTCGACCAGCTTGTAGCCATCTCTCGGAAAGGGGTACTTCCCGAAGTACTTCTCAAAACACGCCATCATCGGCTTCACCTGTTCGAACTTGAGCTTCGCTCTCTCCAGGTTCTCCGGCATCACATAGTAGTCGAGTGCGAGCGAGTCGCCGCTGACGTAGCGATCGGCAAAATGGACATACTTGCCGATGTTCACGGTAACGTTGTAGTTATTGATCGGATAGCCTACAAACCAGTCGTACCGCACCCAGCCATCTGGTAGAGCGGTGACCGCGCGGAGGCGGCCGTTGGAAATATCCTGCAGTCCATTCGGTACGGCAATACTGATCAACATGCTGTCGGGCTCGTCGGACTGATGATCCTTGTTTGGCCACCAAAGGCTTGCGCCGGTTCCCTGGCACGTCACGACCACCCACGGATTGCCCTCCTTGTCTTTCTGCCACGAGAAGCCTCCCTCCCACGGCGGCCTTCTTGCCTCTGTGGGTTCGCCAGAATAGAAAACGACTATTTCGTGCTCGGTGTTCTGCTGCAGGACACTTGGCAGTTGTATGAAGAATGCATTGTATTCACGAGTGAACGCCAACGATCCTCTCCCATCGAGCGTGATCTTCTCAATCGACATGTTCTTGAAGAGGTCGACCTGCATTCTGTCGAATGCCGTAACGACCTTGAAGCGGATGGTGTTTGAACCTCGAATGGTGTGAGCCTGCGGATCGATTCGAACATCCAGATGATAGTACGTCACATCGTAGCATGTCCGCTCGGGCGTAAGCATGCCCCGAAGCGTGTCCGCCCGCGTGAAAACCATTGGTCTTCTCTGCTCTTGAGATACACTGGTCAGGCTATGACCAAGCAGGAAGAGCAAGAGCATGGCACAATATCCAGTTCTCATGGTCTCCTCTTAATGTTATGAACGATCGTCGTGTGGCCGAAAAGCGCCAATCCCGCTCGATGAGCTCGAGAAAAATCTGAGTCCTGCGCGCTGCATCACTTCACCTTCGGGCCGGGGGCCAAATTCTGATTCAGATACGACGTCAGCAGATTGTACAAATGGAGGGTTGTGTTTTCCCCCTCGCCGATGCCATGAGAGCGGTTCGGGTATTCCATCATCGTGAAGCGCTTGTTGGCTTTGATGAGCGCGTTGATCACCCGCTCTGTGTTCTGGTAGTGGACGTTGTCATCACCGGAGCCGTGCACGATCAGGAGATTTCCCTTCAACCGGTCGGCGAAAGTGATCGGAGAACCAAGCCGATACCCTTCCTCGTTGTCATCCGGAGGACCCATGTAGCGTTCCTGATAGATCGCATTGTACAGATGCTGATCCGATACCGGAGCGACGGACATGCCGGTCTGAAAGAGATCAGGATATCGGAACATGAGATTGAGCGTCATGGAGCCGCCACCGCTCCAGCCCCAGACTCCCACTCGTGTCGAATCAACGAAAAGCCAGGTCCGAATAACACGAATCGCAGCGGCTTGCTCGATCGAGGCGAGGATTCCGATCTGCCGGTAGATGCATTTTCTCCATGCGCGGCCACGAGGCGCTGGCGTTCCTCGATTATCAACGCTCACGACGATATAGCCCTGCTGCGTCAACATGAGATGCCACAGATAACCCTGCCCTCGCCAGGCATCAAGGACGGTCTGACCGGCGGGCTCTCCGTAGACCTGCACAAGCACAGGATACTTCTTCGTTGGATCGAAGTCGGGGGGCTTCATGCACCACGCATCGAGAATCACTCCACCACCAATGTCCACCTTGAAGAACTCCGTCGCATTGCGCGCGAGCTTCCCCACTTTCTCGCGCAATCTCGCATTATCTACCAACGGTCGAGCCGTTTCGTGTCTCGGTAGTCGGATAAGCTCCGTTCGAGGTGGCGAGTCAAACGTTGAATAGATGTGGAAAGCCCACCGTGCATTGGGCGAAATCTCGTAGCGGTGAATCCCGGGCTGGTTGGCCGGCGTGAGCCGCTCTGCCTTGCCTTTCCCGTCGAGCCGGACTCGGTAGAGATATCGCTGCGTCGCGTTGTCTGGCGATGCGATGAAATACAACCAGCCGCCAATCTCATCGATGTGCTCAATACTCACGACATCGTAGTTTCCCGGCGTGATCAGGCTCTTCTCCTTTCCATCGCGGGAGCACATGTACACGTGCCCCCATCCATCCCGTTCGCTCACCCACATAAATCGCTTTCCGCTGTCGAACCACTGCAGATCATCAACGACTTCGACCCACGTGCTGTCGGTCTCGGTGAGGATCGTCCAGACACGGCCTGTGCGTGCG
>Ga0315277_10001466_pt1 | contig 34377 bp, 42 predicted proteins | sample YL17G05_15_MG_FD_203695 | JGI IMG/M metagenome (GOLD analysis project Ga0315277, IMG submission 203695) | Sediment microbial communities from Yellowstone Lake, YNP, Wyoming, USA - YL17G05_15 | ecosystem: Environmental > Aquatic > Freshwater > Lake > Sediment | place: USA: Wyoming | collected...
ATCCCCACCATAATGGCGACACACCCCGACCCAAAAGCGACACCGAAAATAATCCACCACCGTTTGCTCACTATCAAACCTCTTTTAAATACACTTAAATCCTTAATCTACCAATGATGATAGACTATTAACGAAATTATAGCCTTACCTTCGACCCCCGTAAATGAAGACACCTCCATAACCAACAAAGGCCATTACAACTGCTCCCTCATTTCACTATTTCCCCTCTCATTCTCCCACAAATACAACCCAAACCACGTGTGCTCTTCATGCTCCGACTTGCTCATCTTCCCTAACTCAACCAACATCTCTCTCTTAGGGTAGGCGCCAAATTCCTTTTTAATCCACTGAGAGAAGCCTATCCAGCCGGGGAACACCCAACCGCCACTAAAGTGATACCTCTCAAAACCTTCCCCGCTTAAATACCCGCTCAGATACCATGCTTGGCGCTTTACGTTATAGACTTTGCCCATCTTGACCTGTGGCTGGCATAATTCTTCCACCACCAATCCTCAATCACTTTCTGGCCAATAAAAGTGCCGAAATATACCACATGCAGGTTAATACGCCTTTTGTCTCCCTGCCGATGCCTAACGCAACAATACTCAAAATCCCTATGATGACGCCTTAGATACCTAACCAGCTCATTGAACTTCTGTATTACATCCAACCCTTTAGCTATTGCCTCGTCACTTTCTGTTAACACAAACCACCTTGCTATCTCTCCACTGTGTGCATCAAACCCTGTGTAAAACCTTTGCCTAAATCTACGCCCTCTATAATCAATATAATGACTGACATCTGAAGCTCTATAAACAAGTCCAGTATTATCACCATCATAAAATTCCTCCAAATTGCATAGTACCCGCCACCATGACACCCAATACAATATGCTTGAGGGGCGGAGACATTAATCCCACAGCGGGTCGCAATCCTCCTACTAGTATTTGCCTCATTCCTCTCCCTACAAGCAGGTTTGCGAGCTGCGAGCTTTTGCTCGCCGCCCGCCGCCTCGACCTAAAAGCTATCGCTTTCCTCAATTACTCACCTCCTTTACTCCAAATCGGTAAAAACGGATGCACCTTGAAAACACTCCTATCGACTTCCTCTTGATTACGTTTACCGTAAATTGCCAGCATCCCAAACTCGCCTTTCACACTACCATCAGACCACCGCATAAACCGCACGACATTAATCAAGCTAACATCCCTGTACAGAAGTTCCGTAGCCAATGAACGCCTTATTGCGTGCCAGCCATAATTCTCTCCAGCCGAACTAATACCGAGCTTTTCAACGATTCTTCGAAAGATGAAGCTCATATATCTCACTCCAGTCCTCTCATAGCCCCCTAAATAAGGTCTTATCTCATCAGGGACTAGATGAGTGGTCACCGGACCACCTTTAACCGTCTCTACGGTCACCTTACCATCAATCCTGCCCAAACCACGTAGTTCCTCACGTCGCAGCCCATAGGTAGTCGATAACGCCAAATAAGCCAGCTCTCTCTCAGACAGCACTTCTTTACCTCTCCTAATCATCCGACAGACTTCCTCATAACTAAGTATCGGTCTGCTGATATCACCATCTCTCACCTTTGGCATTGCCAACCGAGGAAAATTCCATCCCTGTATCTGAGCCAATAACTTCAGAGGACGTACCATCACGTCTATTGAACTTTGCCTATATCCCTCCTCACGCAAGCAACTCAAATACCTTATGACATCATCCCTGTCATACCCGCTCTTAGTTCCACAGCAATCCTCAAATTTCATAGTCCAACGTCGCCAGCATCTAGCAGTCTCAATATCCTTACCTCTTGCCATCAAGTCCATATATACCTTTTCAGCTAGGCTTGCCATCTTCCAGACCTCCTGCTTGACTTTCTCAAAAGCATTCCTTAAAATCTCTCAGCTAATTTGCCAACTGAACATGTACATCACGTTCTAAAGTAGAAAATCCATACTTTATTGACTGTTTGTCCATGTTGACTTAGAATATATTTTCGTGCATAATGCCCACATAGCTCAGTAGGTAGAGCACATTCTTGGTAAGAATGGGGTCACCAGTTCGAATCTGGTTGTGGGCTTTGAAATAAAAGGAGGCTGAAATGGCTAAGAAAATTTATGAGCGTGTTAAGCAACATCTCAATGTGGGTACGATAGGGCATGTTGACCATGGGAAAACCACACTGACTGCAGCCATGACCCAGGTACTATCTAAATCAGGATTTGCACAATTCCGACCTTATGATTCCATAGATAACGCTCCTGAAGAAAAAGCTCGTGGGCTAACGATTGCAATTTCCCATATTGAGTATGAGACTGAGAAACGCCATTATTGCCATGTTGATTGTCCCGGGCATGCTGACTATATCAAGAATATGATAACCGGAGCTGCTCAGATGGATGGAGCTATTTTGGTGGTCGCTGCCGATGATGGTCCTATGCCACAAACCAGGGAACACATCCTTCTAGCCCGGCAGGTGAACGTTCCTCGCATAATGGTGGCTCTCAATAAGGTAGATCTGGTGGATGACCCCGAGTTGTTAGATTTGGTAGAGATGGAAGTTAGAGATTTGCTTAAGAAGTATCAATTCCCCGGTGACGAAGTTCCCGTTGTGAGGGTAAGTGCTCTTAAGTCTCTGGAATGTGGCTGTGGCAAAAGGGATTGCCAATGGTGTGGAGCAATATGGAAGTTGTTGGATGCTATAGATACGTATATTCCCCTGCCCAAGAGGGAAAGAGACAAACCTTTCTTGATGCCGATAGAAGACGTATTCAGTATCAAAGGACGGGGGACTGTGCCTACAGGCCGAGTAGAACGCGGGGTGATCAAAGCCGGTAACGAAATAGAAATAGTGGGGCTAAGGGAGACAAAGAAAACGGTGGTGACGAGTTTGGAGATGTTCCATAAGACCATGACCGAGGCAGAGCCCGGCGATGCTGTTGGAGTGCTATTGCGAGGCGTAGAACGAGAGGAAATAGAACGGGGTCAGGTTATAGCAGCGCCAGGCTCAGTCAAGCCTCATACTGAAGCCGAGGTTGAGGTATATATTTTGACCAAGGAGGAAGGCGGCAGACACACACCTTTCTTCAACGGTTATAAGCCCCAGTTTTTTATCAGAACTCTGGATGTTACAGGCGAAATAAGTCTTCCTGAGGGTGTGGAGATGGCTATGCCCGGTGATAGCCTGGCTCATATGAAGATTAAGACTATTTCCCCCGTAGCTATGGAGCAGGGGTTACGCTTTGCGATCAGGGAGGGTGGCAAGACAGTTGGGGCTGGTGTGATTAGCAAGATTATCGCGTAAATATGGGCTCCTGCACATTTTGAGACTTTTGAGTAGACGTGGCTAAAAAAAAGGGTGATTTACGCATAGTTATCCATCTGGCTTGTAACCAATGCGCGCGGAGAACATATACTACGACGAAGAACAAGAAAAACGATTCGCAACGGCTGGAACTGAATAAGTTTTGCCCTTCTTGTCGTGGCTATACTACTCATAAAGAAACAAAGTAACTCATGACAACTCAGGCTAATAAAGCGAGTGCCAAGTCCGCTCCGGCTAAAAAATCGAGGTTTAGCTTCTTTGTCGAGGTAGTAGCCGAACTGCGAAAAGCACACTGGCCAACAAGGCAGGAAGCTGTGAGGTTGAGTGTCTTGGTGCTTGCTGTGTCTATTGTTGTGGGACTTATTTTGGGTGGTTTAGATTTGGCCTTTACACAACTGTTTTTGCTTCTAGGCGGTTAGTATCAATGATTGATGGAGAATGGTATTTATTATACGTCTCTTCGGGTCATGAGGAGCAGGCTAGGAGGAATTTAGAACAGCGTGTCAAGTATATGGATGTAGGTGACAAAATATTTGATGTGGTGATACCCACAACTAAAGAGATTGAAGTCAAAGCTGGAAAGCGGCATACGATGACCAGGAAAGCTTTCCCAGGCTATATTATGGTAAATATGAAACTGGACGAGCATAGCTGGGACATAGTACGAAATACACCGGGGGTCGCTGGTTTTGTGAGTGCTGGTACCAAACCTGTTCCTCTACCCAAGCCAGAGGCGGATGCCATCCTGCAACGTATGGAGGAAGCTCCTACCGAAGTAAAAATGACTTTTAAGGAAGGAGATAGTGTACGTGTAACGAGTGGGCCTTTTATTGATTTCATAGGCAAAGTGGAGCAGGTTAATCTGAATAAAGGTAAGGCAATAGTTTTGCTATCGCTGTTCGGCCGGGAAACACCCGTGGAATTGGACCTCCTGGGGATAGAAAGGATATAACATACTTGGGCAGAAACCCAGAACGCAATGGAAGAGAGAATCAGTAATGGCTAAAAAAGTTAAAGCAATTATTAAGTTGCAGATACAGGCAGGTAAAGCTACTCCGGCACCACCTGTGGGGCCTGCTTTAGGGCAACACGGTATTAATATCATGGCTTTTTGTAAGGAATATAATGAACGGACTGCGTCCCAAGAAGGGTTCATCATTCCTGCTGAGATAACTGTATATGAAGATCGTTCCTTCATTTTCGCGACCAAGATGCCACCTGTTTCTGATTTACTACGGCGTGCTTTGAAAGTAGAAAAGGGTAGCGGTAATCCCGGGACCGAGAAAATAGGTAAGATAAGCAAAGATACAGTCTACGAGATCGCACGGAATAAGATGAAGGACCTCAATACGACTGATATTGATAAGGCAGTAAGCATTGTTGCCGGCACGGCTCGGAGTATGGGAGTTGAGGTAGAACAGATTTAGGTTCTTAAAAGTTCATAGAATTTTGAGGGTATAAGTAAGTGACAAAACTAAAACATGGTAAGAAATATCAGGAAGCTAGTAAACTCATAGATAAGTCCAAAGCCTATTCCCCTGAAGAAGCAATCGAGTGGGCTAAGAAAGCTTCCTACGCCAAATTTGATGAGACCGTTGAGCTCCATTTGAGGATGGGAATCGATCCCCGCGCTGCTGACCAACAGGTGCGTGGTGTAATTCTGTTGCCTAACGGATTGGGTAAGAAGACACGGGTGCTCGTCTTTACCCAAGGTGAGGGTGTGAAGTTGGCTCAAGAAGCAGGTGCTGACTACGCGGGAGCAGATGATCTTATTAAGCAGATTGAAGGCGGCTGGCTTGAGTTTGATGTATCTATTGCTACCCCTGATGTGATGCCTAAAGTAGCCAAACTCGGTCGTATTTTAGGGCGGCGAGGTTTGATGCCCAATCCTAAGTCTGGCACCGTCGTGCAGTCTCAGGACCTACCGCGCGTTGTGAAAGAAGCTCGTAAAGGTAGAACCGAATTTCGTCTGGATAGGACAGCCATAATCCATTTACCAATTGGCAAAATCAGTTTTGACAAGGACAAGCTCTTGGAGAACCTGGCGGCAGCGGTTGAAGCTATTGTTAAAGCGAAGCCCAGTGGATCTAAAGGGCAATACATCAAGAGCGCGTTTCTGTCTACCGCCATGGGGCCAGGATTCAAACTGGATATTTCATCTGTGCTTTCTGTCTCAAGTCTTTTGAGCCGGTAACTTAACTGCAGGCTACCAAATCTTATAAAACCCTGTATTCAAGAAAGTCGCTATTTCCATTCCTGCACCTCACAGTATTGGCACAGGAAGCATTCATATAGACTTGGGACACGAAAGACAATAAACAATGAAAACTCTAATAATCTATATCTCCGTACACCATGGCAACACTGAAAGAATTGCTAAGGCGATGGCAAATACTCTTGATGCCGCCTTGTTAGAGGTTAAGCAAACAGATGCTCGTATGCTTGAGCAGTATGATTTGATCGGTTTTGGCTCAGGGATTTATTTTGGCAAACATCATGGAAGTCTCCTAGATTTTGTCGATAGGCTACCGGTGCTCAGAAACAAAAAGGCGTTCATTTTTTCCACAAGCGGACTAAGGAAAATAGCGTTTGTCCATGACTTTGACAAACCACTGAGAAAAAATCTGCAACGGAAGGGTTTCGATATTATCGGCAGATTTTCCTGTCGCGGGCTTGATACATACAGGGCAACCAAGCTCGTTGGTGGAGTAAACAAGGGCAGGCCCAATGCCGAAGACTTAAGACAAGCAGAAGATTTCACCGGCGGCCTCAGAAATTCCTGGGCATCATGACTTTAGACATTGTTGTTCAATTAGCGGCTCACCAGCCGTTTCCCCAGTTCTTCAGCTTCCCGCATCAATGCTTCATTATTAGCAATTTCGCCTGGTTTCATTGCACTGCCGTACACCATGCCAACAATCTTTGATCCTGTGTAACGGTAAGCATCTTGAAATGTTCGCAACGCATTCACACACCCGGATTTTACCGGGTCAGCATCCCCGTAACTCATTGCGATGGCGATCCGTTTGCCTGCAAAAGGATTCTTGGCATAAGCAAGGAGTGCGTAACAGCGATCCATAAATATCTTTGTCTGAGCGGACATTGTAAACCAGTAAACCGGGCTGGCAATGACCCAGGCGTCTGCCTTTATTAACTTCGGGTATATTTCTTGCATGTCGTCTTTGATGGCACATCCTTTGCTATCATGCTTTTGACAAGTGTTACAACCTCTGCAGGGACTGATTTTCAAGGCTTGGAGAAACACGGTCTCCACTTCTGCGCCAGCGGATTTTGCCCCACGCGAAATCCGGGCTGCTAAGGTCGAACTATTTCCTTTTTTCCTCGGACTACCCAAAATGACCAGTACTTGCTTAGTCTCTGCTTTGTTTGCCAACTTTCTTGCCTCCTAAATCATATTCAGAAAAATACTCTCAGCTCCTGATGGTTATTTTCGTTCCTTCGGCAACTTTCTTCAGCATCGCGGCATTGCCGATGATTTTGCCGAACACAGTAACCGGGCTCGCCGGGCGAATTTCATCTCCCCGGCTTACAGGAGTAGGACCGAAGAAGATGCAAAACGCATTGCCGTCAGGCCAGTAACCTAAATCTCCTATGCCTACCACTTCTTGTCCAGCCTCCAACTGAAGGCTGAGGGGAATCGAGAAGTATATTTCGTCTCCCCAGAGATTGGCACGTCCCTTGATAGGCAAAGCTTCCCAGATTGCCTGAGCCGTCCTGGTATTGTTTAGCTCAGCTTCTGCTTCAATCGCTCCCACGCTTATCTGAATTTTCCTGCCCATGTTAGCCAATTCTATAAATAGGGTATTATACTATCGATAATTGTCAACCGCCAATTTTCAGCGGTAGGATTCTACTTCTGAGTTGTATGCTGCCCTTGTGCTTTCTATCAAGGGTGAGGTACCATTTTACTCGAGTATTTTATGGCCACAATCTCCGACAAGGGGGTGAAAATGAAAGTAGCTAGAGTGGATGAAATGAAAGACCTGGACAGGCGTGCTATGGCGGAATTTGGCATCTCGGAAGAGCTTCTGATGGAGAACGCCGGTCAGGCAGTGTACTTCGTCATGTTGCAGGAATTAGGCATAAAGGGCAACAAATTCGTAGTCTTTTGCGGCGGTGGCAACAATGGTGGGGATGGGTTGGTTGTGGCCAGGAAGATTCACTCCAATGGCGGGGAAGTAAAGGTCTTTCTTCTGGACGATGAGGCCAAATTCAAAGGGGCAGCGAAAAAGAACTTTGAAATAGTGTCCAGAATGCCCGTGGAAATGTCCAAAGTTAGCTCAATCGACTCCGTAATACCTGAGCTTCTTGATTGTGATGCCGTCGTGGATGCCATATTCGGAACAGGTCTTGTCCGAAAGGTCAGTGGGATATACAAAGATGTAATTCAACTGATAAACGAGAGCCAAAGTACAGTATTTAGCGTGGACATTCCTTCAGGCATAAATGGCGATACCGGAGAGGTTATGGGCCTGGCAGTAGAGGCAGATTACACCGTGACATTCGGGCTTCCCAAGGTTGGAACTATGCTTTATCCCGGCTATGAGCACTGCGGAAAGTTATACGTTTCACATATATCTTTTCCACCTGCCCTCTATAATTCCCACGCCATAAAGGTGGCCATCAATAATCCCGTAGAGCTACCGGAAAGAGCTAGAGATACTCACAAAGGCAGCTATAGGAAGGCTCTCTTTATTGCCGGCTCTTCAAGTTACCTTGGTGCGCCATATTTCTCTGCTTTATCTTTCCTCAAAGCCGGAGGCGGGCTTTCCTACCTGGCAACGCCCAAATCTATTTCACCATTCATAGCCAGCAAAGGAAGCGAAATTGTCTTTGTTCCTCAAAAAGAGACATCTTCAGGAAGCATAGCACTGGAAAACAAGGATGAGCTTTTAGAATTTTCCCAAACGGTGGACATGGTGATCTTGGGTCCCGGTCTTTCTTTAGCCGGGGAGACACAGGAGCTCGTACGGAAGTTAACCTCCAAAATCGACAAACCTCTGCTCATAGATGGTGATGGAATTACTGCCATTGCTGAGGACTTAGGAAAAATAAAAAAGAGGGAAGCGCCGACGATACTTACGCCTCATCTGGGTGAGATGTCCCGAATTACCAAAATGGAGATAGGCGAGATAAGTAAAAACAAGATAGATGTCTTGCAGCGCACAGCCAGGGAACTCAATGCCATAATTATCTTAAAAGGAGCCCATTCCCTCATAGGTTATCCCGATGGAACTGTTTTCGTAAACGTAAGCGGCAACTCCGGCATGGCTACGGCCGGGAGCGGCGACGTCCTGACGGGAACCATCGCCGCCATGTATGGTCTGGGATTAGCCCTTGAGGATGCGGTAAGGATGGGCGTGTTTATCCATGGATTTTCCGGTGATGTGGCTGCCGTAGACAAGGGTGAGGATGGGATAACAGCGCAGGACATACTGGACTACCTCCCTGAAACGGTAAAGCTTTACAGAGATAATTTTGCCGAAATTTCCGAAAATCTTTATGAAAGTATCTTCGTGATATGAGGGAGTATCGGGACTATTTAGCGCGCGCTGCAGGTATGACACAAAGGCAGCAAAACAGTAAACTGTCTAAGGGGAATGCAGGTGGAACAATGAGGGCGATGGTGCTGGAGGGAATCTCCTCGGTTGAAGAAAAACCCCTGAAGCTGGTGGAACTGCCCCAACCTGTTCCCGGGAAAGGTCGAATTTTGGTCAAAGTTTCCGCCTGCGGAGTCTGCCACACCGAGCTTGACGAGATTGAGGACCGCGTTTCTCCTTCCCGATTTCCCATGATTTTGGGACATGAGATTGTCGGTAGGGTGGAAAGCTTGGGACCAGGGGCCAGCAAATTCAAAAATGGCGATAGGGTGGGTATTGCTTGGATTAACTGGGCTTGTGGCAAATGTTCATTTTGCCTCAAAGGCGAGGAAAATCTCTGTGACACGGCAAAATGGACAGGGAAGGATGCCCACGGCGGCTATGCCCAATATACCGTAGTATCAGAGGATTTTGCTTACCCTATTCCCGAAAGGTTTACCGATGTGAAAGCTGCTCCGCTTTTGTGTGCCGGGGTGATTGGCTACCGCGCCTTAAGGCTCTCCGGGATGGAAGATGGGAAAGTGCTTGGACTTTATGGCTTTGGAGCCTCTGCCCATATTGCTATTCAGGTTGCCAAGTATAAATATCCCAACAGCAAGGTTTTCGTCTTTACCCGACCCCACCAGAAAGAGCACCAGGATTTGGCCAGGAAATTAGGAGCTGACTGGATTGGGGTCACGGGCGATACACCTCCGGAAAAACTCAACTGCGCCATTGACTTTACCCCCGTGGGAGAGCCGGTGCGTGAAGCTCTGAGGAATTTACAAAAGGGGGGAAGGGTGGTCATAAATGCCATTCGCAAGACGACCCCTATTCCGGAATTGGACTATGCCGAGCATCTCTGGTATGAGAAGGAAGTGAAAAGCGTGGCTAATGTCACCAGAAGAGATGCTCAAGAATTTCTGCCATTGGCTGCCGAAATTCCCATCGTCCCGGAAACCCAGGAATTTGAATTGGAAGAGGCCAACGAAGCCTTAATTCTGCTCAAGCAAGGCAAGATCCGCGGGGCTGGAGTTTTAAAAATAACCGAATGACAAGAGGCAAATGCCTCGCAATGACAGGGAGGACAATTTAAGATGCTACGAGATTTAGTACTAAAGAATAGAAGCTACAGGCGGTTTTATCAAGAAGTTGACATAAAACTTGAGACTCTGAGGGAGCTTGTTGACCTTGCCCGGCTCTCGGCATCGGCAAGAAATGCGCAGCCGCTTAAATATATCCTCTCCTGCGATCGCCAGAAGAATTCGCTGATATTTCCACATCTAGCGTGGGCTAGATTTCTTACAGACTGGCCCGGCCCCTGTGAAGGGGAGAGACCATCGGCGTACATTATCATTCTCGGGGACACAGACATAAGCCAGTTTTGGGAGTATGACACCGGGATAGCGGCACAAAGCATCATGCTGGGGGCGACCGAGAAGGGTCTGGGTGGCTGTATGATTGCTAATATACAAAGGGAAGCACTGCGCAAAGCTTTGAAGATACCGCCGCGATACGAGATACTACTTGTGCTGGCTCTGGGCAAGCCCAAAGAAAAAGTAGTGATAGAGACGGTTGGATCTAGCGCAGATACTCAGTACTGGCGCGATAGTGAAGGGGTGCATCATGTGCCCAAGCGACCATTGGATGATATAATCATCGGATAAATATAAGCTGAAGGGAAGGCAAGAGCATCATGCCACGCTACTTTATTTGGACCATCGGCTGCCAGATGAATAAGGCGGAATCTCGGCAAATAGCTGGCTACTTAGATTCTGCCGGATACCGGGCAGCGGCTTCTTTTTCCAATGCTGATTTAGTGGTTCTCAATACCTGCGTGGTAAGACAAAATGCTGAGGATAAAGTTTTGGGCACCCTGAGTCTGTTGAAAGGACTGAAAAATGAACATCCCAATCTCCGGATACTCGTTACCGGATGCTTTGTCAACTCCCACACCCAGGAACTGCAAAGGCGATTCCCTCACGTTGACTTACTATTTAAGCCCGGCGATTACTCTGACCTAATTGCCTGGGGGCAAAAGCAAGGCATACCTATTGAGAGATTGCTTCGCTACTCTCGCAATGAGGGTTGGAGAGCCTCCTCGCCGTGCGCTCCTATCCCCATCATCCGGGGCTGTGATAATTTTTGCTCATATTGCATTGTTCCCTACAGGAGGGGAAGGGAGGTGAGTCGCCTTTTGGAGGAGATAATCTGTGAAGTGGAGGAACTTGTAAGACGGGGCATAAAAGAGGTAACTTTGGTGGGGCAGAATGTGGATTCTTACGGACACGATTTGCCCGGCCATCCCGACCTCGCTGATTTGCTAACTGAGTTAAATAGCCTGGATGACCTTGCCAGGATTCGCTTTCTGACCAATCATCCCAAGGATATAAGCCTGAAGCTTGTTGACGGTATGGCTTCGTTGAGCAAGGTCTGTGAGCATCTGGAATTGCCGGTCCAATCAGGAGATAATGATATATTGAAGTCTATGAAACGAGAGTATACTGTGGGACGATATAGAGAACTTGTTCAAATCATTCGCCATAAGATTCCTCAAATGTCTCTGAGCACAGATATAATCGTGGGCTTTCCTGGAGAAACAGAGGAGCAGTTTGAGCACAGCCTGTCTTTAGTCCAGGAAATGAGGTTTGATGTTGTTCATGTGGCAGCTTATTCTTCTCGCCCAGGCACCATTGCCTGGCGGGAATATCAAGATAATATTCCTGCGGCAGTGAAGAAGGAAAGATTAAATAAGATTGAGGAGCTTCAAACTGCTATAGCTGGCGAGATTAACTCGCAACTTCAGGGCCAGGAAGTGGAGGTGTTGATAGAAGGCATGAAAGGAGGGAAATGGTTCGGGCGCACCCGGAGCAATAAGCTGATATTCTTTGAAGATGCCGGCGACTGGCTGGGCCGATTAGCGAAAATCCAGATTGAGAAGACAAGTCCCTGGTCGCTGAGAGGCCAGGTAAAGAATAATTAAACAAAGGAGGACACATGTCAGAAATTCTAAGCAAATATGGAATGATCATCTTTTTGGTAGTAATTTTTGCCGTTATGTATTTGTTGATGATCAGGCCCAGGCAAAGGCAACAAAAACAACACGAGTCAATGATGCAGGAACTGAGACCGGGAGACAGGGTGATTATAGCTGGTGGGATTTATGGGCAAATTGAAAATCTCAGTGAAGATACTGCCATTCTGAAGATAGAGTCGGGAGCAACAATGAAAGTTGTTAGAAGCAGTATACTTGGCAAACAAGAAGTTGAGGAGAGTGGCAAGGGAATATTCTGACGTTTATGCCCGAAGAGTTTTCTCTAGGTCGCCTTTTTTCTCCCGGCAGTGTTGCCATCGTGGGGGCTTCCTTAAACCCTTTTGCCGGGGGATACCAATTCACGCGTTTTCTTATAGACCATGGCTTCCACGGGAAACTCTATCTGGTGAACCCGACATCAAGAGAGATTCTTGGGCTTAAAGTCTATCCCAGGCTAATAGAAGTCCCTGAGTCAAGCGTGGACTATGTGATCTCCTGCATACCCGCCAATGGTGTCCTTTCTTTGCTTGAGGATTGTGGCAAAAAAAATGTCAAGCTTGTCCACCTATTTACGGCCAGGTTGAAGGAGACGGGAAGGGATAAAGAGACCAGGCTTCAATTTGAAATCCTGGAAAAAGCCAGAAAGCTGGGCATTAGAATTCTCGGCCCGAATTGTATGGGCATCTATTACCCAAAGTTAGGGTTGTCTTTTAACCACGAGCTGCCTAGAGAAAGCGGACCGGTGGGGGGATTTTTTCAGAGTGGCGGGGGAGCCGGGGAATTTGTCCGCTACGCTGCTTTAAGAGGAGTCCGTTTCAGTGAAATTATAAGCTATGGAAATGCTTCAGACATTGACGAGACTGAGTTATTGAACTATTTCGCCTCTGATAATGAAACCAAGGTAATTGCCTCCTATATCGAGGGAGTTAAAGATGGCAGGAAATTTGCTCGGGCGTTAGCACTGGCTGCGAAGAAGAAGCCGGTCATAATTCTCAAGGCGGGAAGGGGCAAAACAGGGGCTAACTTAGCGCTCTCCCATACTGCATCACTAGCTGGCTCTCTCAATGTGTGGCAAGCAGCCCTCAAGCAATGTGGAGCCATTATGGTCACTAATTTTCAAGAGCTAATAGATCAGGTTGTGGCATTTACCTTCTTGCCGCCTATCACTGGCAGAAGGGTAATCGTTGCCGGAGGCGGGGGTGGGAAGAGCATGGTCTCGGCCGATGTCTGGGAGGAAGAAGGCTTCGAGCTACCAGAATTGACTGTGGAGTTCAGGAAGAAGCTTAAAGAGAAAGTGCCCGAACTCTGGGATTGGGTCAGAAATCCTATAGATGCCTCTCTTTTTCAAGGCACACCCGTGGTGGATATAAACTTACTGGAGTGGCTCAGTGGTGAAGACGGATTTGATATTTGGGTTGCCAATTTGACTCAGGACGATCCTCTGCCCAAGGATATATGGGAGAAAGTACTGGCGCCGAATTTTCTGAACAGCGTAGTGGCAATTAAAAAGAACGGTAAGCCTATAGTTTGCGTTATTGAAACAGGAGAGATTGGTCCGGCGGAGATGGAAAGCTGGAAATGGAGCGCCATTGCTGAGACAAGAAGGCAAATTATCGACCAGGGCTTAGCTGTTTTCCCTTCTCCTGAGAGGGCGGCGAGAGCAATAGGGAGATTAGTAAACTACTGGGCATGGCGGGAAAGTGAAAACGAATCATTATGATTTTGTCATGGTGGGAAGCGGCATTGCCGGGCTTTATATTGCCTTGCTGGCCATAGAACGGGGCAGTGTCCTCATACTGACTAAGGGCAGCATAGATGACTGCAATACGAAATACGCTCAGGGCGGCATCGCTGTGGCCATGGGCAGGGATGATTCTCCCGAGCTCCACTTCAAAGACACCATGGCTGCTGGAGCCGGCTTATCTGATGCTGAGGCCGCGCGCATTTTGACTGAGGAAGCTGCTGATTGCATCGCTGATCTAATCAAATTTGGAGTTCCCTTCGATACTCTGAACGGGGAAATTACCTTGACCAGAGAGGCAGCCCATAGTGTGCCGCGGGTGATGCATGCTGGCGGGGATGCCACCGGGGAGCATATCGAGGTCACTTTAAGTCGCCAGGTGCGCTCTGCTCCTATCAGAGTTTTGGAAAACTGTCTGGCCAGCGAAATCTCGGTCCAGAACGGCAGGGTAGTTGGTGTGCGAGCTCTCGATTGCAATACTGGCTCTGTAGAAGAGTATAGTTGCAAATTTCTTATCTTGGCTACCGGGGGCGCCGGGAGGTTATTTAAATATACCACTAACTCCGATGTAGTCACTGGCGACGGGATAGCGCTGGCTTTTGAAGCCGGTGCCGAGATAAGCGATATGGAGTTTTTCCAGTTTCATCCCACTGTTCTGCGCCTGCCGGGAGTGGCTCCTTTCCTCATCTCGGAAGCAGTCAGGGGGGAGGGTGGCATACTTAGAAATGTGGAAGGTCATCGTTTCATGCCGGATTATGCTGCTGAGGCCGAACTGGCGACCAGAGACATAGTAGCTCGCAGTATTGTCTACGAGATGAAGAAGACCCACAGCGATAGAGTTTTTCTGGACGTGACTCATTTGCCATCCCGGTTAATTACCACCCGCTTTCCCCATATATATCGCTTTTGTCGAGAGCATGGCCTGGATATCGCCAAGGGGCTCATTCCTGTCGCCCCAGCCGCCCATTACCTTATGGGAGGTGTGAAGGTCAATATTTGGGGGGAGGCGAATATCCCGGGGCTATTTGCTGCTGGCGAGACTGCCTGTACAGGGGTGCATGGCGCTAACAGGTTGGCATCAAATTCTCTGCTTGAGTCAGTTGTTTTCAGCAGGAGGATAGTGCAAAGGACTGAAATGACTGTCCCTCCTCGTCATGGCAGAAAGCGGATCAGCAAAGCAATTTCCTGTTGCCTCCCCGATAGAGAGGTGCTGTCCAAGGTGCCACCGCTTAATCTGCCTAACCTGCAGTCCCTCATGTGGGATAAAGTAGGAATCATTCGTTCTGGCAAGAGCCTCAAAGAGGCGGCAAACACTCTTGCCACCTGGGAAAGTTTTTTGTCTCAACCCGGTGACCGTACCTCCTATGAACTGAATAATCTGGTATTATGTGCCAGGCTCGTGACTGAGGCGGCTTTGCTCCGCGAAGAAAGTCGTGGCGCTCACTTCCGCACAGATTTCCCGCGGACCTCGCCGGAATGGCAACGGCATATCGTTTTCAGGAAGAATGTCATCAAATAAGTTCCAGATTGAAGAAATTATCGATCGCGCCTTAGCTGAGGACCTGGGCAAGGGCGATGTCACTACCGAGGCGTTAATACCCGGCGACCAGCAAGGAACCGGCCTTATTGTGGCTAAGAAGGGAGGTATCTTGGCTGGTATAAACGTAGCCAAACAGGTTTTCCTTCGGGTGGGCCCGGAATTAAAGGTGGAGATTCTTCTCGAAGACGGGGCTAGAGTTAAGCCAGGCAGTAAAGTGGCCAGGGTGTCAGGCAGCATTGCCAGCATTCTCAAGGCGGAGAGAGTCGCTCTAAACTTTCTCCAGCGCTTGAGCGGCATTGCCTCGGAGACCAATCGCTATGTCGAAGCGGTCAATGGGTTGCCGGTCCGCATTATGGATACCAGAAAAACCACCCCGGGCTTGAGGTCGCTGGAAAAGCACGCCGTCAAAGCAGGTGGTGGTGAGAACCACCGTATGAGTCTGGGCGATGGCATACTCATCAAGGACAATCATCTGGTGGCGCTCCGCAGCCGGGGATTGAATATCAAGGAGATTGTAGCCAAAGCAAGACAAAATGCTCCGTTGTCACTGCCAGAATTTCTCACCCCGTCATTGCGAGAAGCGAAGCGACGAAGCAATCTCCAAGCAAGGCAGACTCAGGTCGAGGTGGAAGTCGGGACTGTGTCAGAAGCTTCGGAAGCCGTGGAAGCCGGGGCTGATATCGTCATGCTGGACAATATGAGTCTCGATGATATGCGTAAGGCGGTAAAATCTGTTCATGGCCGGGCTTTAATTGAAGCCTCGGGTGGAATTACGCTGGATAACGTTCGGGCTGTAGCTGAAACCGGCGTTGACTTTATTTCCATCGGCGCTCTTACCCACTCTGCCAGAGCTTTGGACATCAGTCTTGAGCTTGAAGCTCAATGATTAAGAAATCATAAAAGTTAGGGGTAATACAAACTTCGCCTTACAAATCCGGGGCCAGACCATGAGCCTTGAGCAAAGGGATATCATTCAAGATTTTCTCAGTGCTGCCTTCGGCCACTATCTTCCCTTCATCCAACCATGTTTTCGTCAGCTCCGTAACGTTGGTGCTGATGCTCATGTAAGTGCGGATGACGATGCACCAGTTCCTTATGCCTGTGAGAATGTTCATGCACGAGATTAGTACGAAGGAGAAAATCGGGGTCGGAAAGGAATTCTTCCGGCTTACCGTCTGCTACTATGTTATGTTCAGTCCCTAAGACAACTACGCGCTTAGCCATCTCCTCCACGGTATCAAGGTCCTGAGTACTGAAAACTATGCTCTTTCCCTTGTCGGCCCATTGAATTAGGAAGTCGATAAGATTTCCCTGGCTCCACGGGTCTAGACCAGTTGTAGGCTCGTCAAGCAGCAGAACCTGGGGACGCAGAGAAAGCACACAAGCCAAAGAAACCTTCTTTTTCTCTCCACCGGATAGAAGATAAGGCGGACGCTCTCTTAGATGGGCGATATTCAGCAGTTCCAAGACCTCTCTACTTCTGGATATTACTTCATCTTTTGAGATCTCCAGCTGGAGGGGGCCGAAAGTTACCTCATCCCAAACTGTAGGAGAAAAGAGTTGCACGTCCGGGTCTTGAAAAACCAGACCTACCCGGCGGCGAAATTCCGAAACAAAAGTTGCCTCTTTGAATGTCTGCTCAGAAAGAGGTTGCCCAAAAGCCAGCAATTCTCCATCCGTAGGGAATATAAGTCCATCCAGTAGTTTCAGTAGGGTACTCTTGCCAGAGCCGTTAGCTCCTATCAGAGCTACCAATTCCCCCGGCATAATAGAGAAGTTTATTTGTCTCAAGGCAGCTATCTTCCCGGGATAATCATAGCTAAGGTTTTTTGCTTCGAAAATACACCCTGTGTCCGATGTGTTCATAGGCGGTTACTCCATAACAAGAATGATGCGACGACTAGGGCAAAGGCTACCCATATGAAATCGCGGCGCTTCAGGCTAAGAGCATTCAGTATGCGCACCTCGCCCTGGTAACCCCGGGAAAGCATGGCGAGATAGACCTCCTCACTCAAATGTTGTGACTTGACCATAGTCGTGGCTAAGGCTCGAGTCAGCCATCGCCGGTTTTGTCCGCTGGAGAAACTCCCTATGGTGCGGCTTCGCCGTGCCAGGAACATAGAATTGGTAGTATGCAGTAAGAGAAATATATACCGGTAAGTCATGCCCAGGATATCTACAATAAGCGAGGGCATACGGAACCAGCGTAATGCCACAAGGATGTTCGCCCAAGTGGTGGTTAGGATGAGAAGAACCCCAAAAGATAGCGAATCGCTCACCCTAAGGAACAGGAGCCCAGCGGTGCGGGCTCCTTGCTCCGTGATAATGACCCTACCTGCAATAGATACTAGAGGCGCTCCCGGTGTGATAAATAGGGCTGGGAGGGCAATCATCGCGGTAAAGATAGGGATAAATAGCATTATCCGTTTCAGGAAAAACCCCAGCGGCACTTTAGATAGTAAGCTGAAAGATAAAATAAGGACAAATATAACCCCCAGTATCCACAGGCTACGTGCCAGGCCAACTATGACAATAAAAAGCAGCAATGTTGCTACCTTGACCCGGGGGTCAAGACGTTGGAGTAATCCCGGAGCCCGGCACAGGTCTTCGGCTAGAATGACAGATTCCAAAGCATGGGTAAAGCTTGAAATATTCTTGCCGAGAAAACCCTCGCCCTTCACTTTATGTGTTCCTGCTGGGTCGGTGTCTATTGTGCGGGTGAATTCTTATGGCTGAGCCGTCGGCCAAGCATCCAGAGAAGGAAAATTACTAGAGCAATACCCACCACGGCGGAAAGAATATATCCGATGACTGCTCCCATTCGGGGGAAGCCATAGTCTGGCAGTGGAGCTGGCCACCATCCGGCTAATTTCTCCAATCCCCGGGGAATGAAACCCAATCCTATGTTCTTTAACTCATCTAATCCCCATTCGCCCCAGGCAGTGCCTGATGCCAGGAGTCCCAGCGGAGTAGCCAGAGCCAATACACCAAGCGCTCCCCAGAGAATCCAGAATTTACCCTCTTTCCTTCCCGTGGCGTCCGCTTTGATAAGGCTTGGGTGAGAGCGCTGCAAATATGCGACCACGCCACCTGTTACCGCACCTTCAATCGGACCCGCGACGGCCAGGTGTGCAATTACCATTGCCGGTAGAGCCACGCTTAGACTGTATGGAGCGTAGAGTGGAGTGCCATTGGCAGTGTGAAAAAGAGCCGGCTGAATGCCGAGTTCAATTCCTGCAACGGCACCGGCTGCCACTATACCCACATAACTTCCTATGACTACTCCCAATATACGACGAGGTGAAGTTATTTCAGAATTGCTGGATATTACCTTATAAATGAAATATCCCACAAACGGCATGACGATAGCCATGTTAAAGCAATTAGCACCGAAGGTGAGCAGCCCACCATCACCGAAAAACAATGCCTGTATTCCCAGCGCTACCGAAACACCCAAAACGGCAGCCCAGGGACCCAGCACGATGGCTAGAAGCGTTGCGCCTACCGCATGCGCGGTTGTGCCCCCGGGTACAGGGACGTTGAACATCATCAAAACAAAGGAGAAGGCGGAGAAAAGGGCAAGCACCGGCACAGTGCGGCTAGTTAGAACTTTACGGACACGGTTAACTGCTAAATACCAAAAAGGTGCCGATGCGGCATACATAACTCCGCAAGTGGCTGGACTTAGATAACCGTCAGGTATGTGCATGGAATCACCTCCTTAAATGTGCTGCAATTAACTGCTGTTGCAATTTGTTGCAAAATAACACAAAACAAGAAATTTGTCAATATTTAGAGGAGCTTCAAGTGCGCCATATGCCTTAAGGCGACCGATGGCATGACCAACTGCAGAAATAGGCAAGTGAGCAATGTCTCCTAGCTCCTCTACTTTAGATAGATTAGCGACACTTCATAATACGTTTGCAACATTGGGTAATAACGTTCCGTGTCATTGCGAGCCCCGACTTGTCGGGGCGTGGCAATCTCATTCCCCTCCAAGTCCACTGAGATTGCTTCGTCGCCATGCTCCTCGCAACGACGAAGGGAGAAGGCTCCTCTCGGTGATAAAAATGTGTCACTAAGGTATTGAACGAGTACACTAGCTTGCTTGAATGAGGTCAATGAAGTAAGATAGGTATTGTTCTGATAGCAATAGCGCAGGAACACTTTATGGCTCGAAGCTCAGCAAAAAAAACTCAACCCAGCACAGCTCTGGTTACGGAGGAGTGGCTGCTGAAAACACTGGAACGCGTGAAATCAGGTGAATTATCTCCGTGCCAGGCTGTGAAGGAATTGAGTATCCTTCCCTATGAGGAGTTAGCCTGTGCCAGACTCGATCACCACCGTACCCTGCGCCTGGGTTTTCCCGAGGTAATCTTCGGACCGGGCAAGACTGTGGAGCAAATAGTGACTATTGCCGAGAAGCTTGCCGCCCGTTCCGGGCGGCTGCTGATAACCCGGGTAAACCAGGAGACCTTCAACGCTGTCAAGGAAAGAATACCTGATGTCACTCATAACTCGTTGTCGAGTAGTATTTATCTTAATCGGAGACAGTCCCCTGCGCGTCCGGGAATCACCGTGCTCACGGGCGGTACCGCCGACATTCCGGTAGCTGAGGAAGCGGCCGTAACCGCCGAGCTGATGGGGAACAAAGTGGAGAGGCTCTATGATGTCGGGGTGGCGGGTATTCACCGGTTGTTAGACAAGCTGCCTCAGTTACGCAAGGCCAGGGTAATAGTCGCTGTAGCCGGTATGGAGGGAGCCCTGGCCAGTGTCATCGGTGGGATTGTTCCCATCCCTATAATCGCGGTGCCCACGAGTGTTGGTTATGGGGCCAACTTTGCCGGTCTGGCGCCACTGTTAACTATGCTCAATAGCTGTGCTCCTGGCGTAGCTGTGGTTAATATTGACAACGGCTTTGGCGCCGGTTATATGGCCGGGCTGATTAATCGTAGCTCGAAAGCTCAACGTGAAGGCTGAAGAGAAATTGAGACGCTTAAAAAATATCCTCACAGAGATGGGGTCGGTGCTGGTTGCCTATTCCGGCGGTGTGGACAGTACATTCTTAGCTTCTGTTGCCAGCGAGGCACTAGGACAGCATGCTATGGTTGTCTTCGCCCACTCACCAGTTTGTCCATCTCATGAACGCGAGGACGCAGAAGCCCTGGCCAGAGAGCTTGGCTTTCGCTTTACTACGATTGAAAGCAGCGAACTGGAAAACCCGCAGTTTGTTGCCAACTCACCCGACCGCTGCTATTACTGCAAGCGAGAACTATTTCAACAGCTACGGAAGATTGCTTCCTCTGAGGGCTTAGACTGGGTTACCGATGGCTCCAATTATGACGACCTCGGTGATTACCGCCCCGGCAGGAAAGCTTTAGTCGAGTTAGGCGTCCGCAGTCCTCTCTGTGAAGTTGAACTAACCAAGGACGAAATTCGCAGACTATCTAAGATGAGGGGATTACCAACGTGGGACAAGCCGGCACAGCCTTGCCTGGCGTCACGCATCCCTTATGGCACTCCTGTTACACGGGATGTTCTCCACAAGATAGCTCATGGAGAGGAGTGTCTGCGGAACCTCGGCATACGAGAGTGCCGCTTACGCCATCATGACGACATTGCTCGCATCGAAGTCGACGAAAAAGGCATGTCTTTGCTCCTTGACAATAAGATACGCCAGGACCTGGTGAAACAAATAAAAGCCCTGGGTTATATCTATGTCACCGTGGACATTGGCGGATACAGGACCGGCAGCTTGAACGAGGTGCTTGCCGGAGATGTTGGGGGAAGGAAATGATATGGCGAAGGTAGGTTATTTCGATTGTTTCTCGGGCTGTAGCGGCGACATGGTCCTGGGCGGTCTGATTGATGCCGGGCTTTCCCTGGAGATGCTGGAAAAAGGATTAAGCAGCCTCGCTGTTCATGGCTATAAGCTTTCCGCAGAAAGGGTGAAACGCTCGACAATTACTGCTACCAGGTTCACAGTGACAATTGATGAGACCGAAGCCCAGCCAGGGCGTTCGCTTGAGGATATACTTGCGCTCATCAGAGCCAGCAAGCTACCCAGGAAAGTTAAGAATACCGCCAGCGCTATTTTTCAACGTCTGGGGGAGGCTGAGTCCAGAGTCCATGATGTCCCGCTGAAGAAAGTCCGTTTCCACGAGATAGGAGCGGTGGATTCCATTATAGATATTGTGGGAGTGGCATTCGGACTCAATGCTCTCAAAATAGAGCGTTTCTACTCGTCTCCGTTGCCTCTGGGGAGTGGCAGTGTTTCCACAGCCCACGGCATCTTACCTGTACCAGCTCCGGCTACGCTGCGACTTATAGAGATGTCCAATGCCCCGGTCATCGGCTGTCCAGAGCAGCCTCAGGGCGAACTGGTGACGCCGACAGGAGCGGCGATTGTTACCACGCTGGCAAGCTTCAGCAGGCCGGACATGACCATGGAGAAAGTCGGCTATGGGGCTGGAAGCAGGGACTTCAAAGGCTGGCCCAATGTCATGCGCATCTGGATTGGTGAAGAAATAGAGCCTGTCGGCAGCGAAGCTCTGGTTTTGCTGGAGACGAATATTGACGACATGAGTCCGGAAATTTACGGTTATCTTATGGAAAAACTCTTTGCTATGCAAGCTGTAGATGTCTGGTTTACGCCGATACAGATGAAGAAAAACCGTCCTGCTGTGATGCTGAGTGTTCTGGCGCCCAGACATGCCGAATCCGATTTGACTCAAACCATAATGAGGGAGACTTCAACGCTGGGAATAAGGGTGAGCCCTGTTTTCCGGCACATTGCTGAACGGGAAATGATTGAATTTGACTCCACCATAGGGCACACGACGGTAAAGGTCAAGCGTTTTATGGGCGATATTCTTAGTATCCACCCGGAGTATGAAGAGTGCCGCCGCATCGCTTTGGACCGCAACATCCCTCTACAAGAGGTCTATCGCACCATAGAGACTGAGGCCCGTAGATACCTGGCGGACTAGCATTCGCAAGTACTCATAGTGCTTTGCATAAACCTGTGCAGTGGCAGAAAACTCTAAATCCGAAACCCTAAACAAGCTCAAAATCCAAATTTCAAATGTTCGAAACCGTTTTGGATTTTGGTTCCTGATTATTTGGATTTGTTTAGTATTTGGTGCTTAGAATTTAGGATTTTAAACACTTATGCGGTCGGCTATAGAATTTTGGGGCGAAAATTAGTCTTTCTCCAGTTGTATCCGAGACTTTAAGAAGTCTATCTGTCGCACCTTGCCCCGGAAAGTCTTCCGTTCTCCGAAAAGGGTCTCTACTTCTACTTGCCGGTCAGAAATTGTCAGGCGGGCGATATCCTCCACAATTGGCTTGTCGCCTTCTTTAGTCTCATAAAGTTTAGCCATGCACATCCTGATGCCTCCCCTTGCTCTTTGGCAGAGCCTTCTTAGCTTTCATAAGTTCGTCGCTAACCGCAGCCATCTTGGTGGCTGCTTTTTGTAATTGCTGTGCTACCTCAGCGGATAATGAGGCAACCTTATCAGCCCAGTCGCGGAACTCTTGCTCATGCTCGCTGTTGTGCTCAATCCAGTAATCAAGCAGAACCCGTAGTTTTTCTCGCATGTCGTCCATAGCAGTGCCCTTATTCACGATGGTCGTTTAGCCTTTGTCTCCTTTTTTCTACGGCACTCACTGCACTTGCCCGAAATAGCCAGGTGCCTTAGGTCGGCATCAAAGCCGTACTTCTGAAGCAGAGTATCTCTTAATGGATGCAGCACAGACTCCTCCAGGTCTATTGTCTTGCCGCAGCTACGACAAACGAGATGATGGTGATGCCCTTTATCAGCAATGTGATAGCGGACTCGCCCTTCGCCAAAGTCGGTTTCCGTAACTAAATTCAGTTTCTTCAGTAACTCCAGGGTGCGATAAACAGTGGATATATTGGCATAGGGATAGCGACTATGTAATTGCTCGTAGATTTCTTCAGCGCTGATGTGCTTGTCGGCATTGTGAAGTATCTCAATGACCAGCATACGCTGGGGAGTTAAGCGGTGCCCCTTTTCTCGAAGAATTTCGTGACAGCTCATTGCCGGAGGATATTATAACAAGGCAGCAAGATTATTGCAGTAAGTTGCTAATGCGATTATTTTCTCGTCTTGCTTTCCAGCAAAATCGTGACTGGCCCGTCGTTATGGATTTCCACCAGCATATGCTCTTGAAAAAGGCCGGTTTCCACCTTGAGTCCTGTGGAGCGAACCTGCTCCACAAAAAACTCATATAATTCCTTAGCCAGGTCCGGCGGGGCGGCTGCCGTGAAGTCGGGTCGTCTTCCTTTGTGCGTATCGGCCAGAAGAGTAAATTGGCTTACCACTAAGATGTCTCCTTTTGTATCCAGTGCGGAAAGAGAAAACTTGCTTGACTGGTCGGCAAAAACACGCAGGTTAACCGCTTTGTTTGCCAGATAATTGGCGTCTTCCTTCGAATCACCTTGAGCGACGCCCAGAAAAACCACCAGCCCCGGGCCAATTTTGCCCACTATCCTGTCATTCACGCTCACTGAGGCCTTGGAAACCCGCTGCACTAATGCTTTCATCTCGATTTGGCTCAATATAATTATGCCACCTTCCCAAATTTATTTCCGCTCGCAACCAGCTTCTTGTGGGTATTCTGAGACATAATAGCTAGTTGGTATGGTGTCTCTGGAATTCTCCGGGAATTGCCCTAAACCAAGAATCCAAATTGCGATTGAGAATGTGGTTTTAAGTTGCTTACCTCTCCAATAAACATATTGCAGTACTCCCACATAACAACGTTAAAGAATCCCTCAGGCTTCAAGCAGATCCTCCTGCTAAAAATACTGGCTAAGCGCAGACCAGAGCGTGAATAGAGCACCAATCGGGACACAGTTCAACCCATAACAAACGCCAATATTACATGCAGGATTGTGGGTCAACCATTATTCAGCCCTTCTTCACTCAGTTTTTCCATTAGACTAGTTTTGAATTGCTTAACCTTACCTCATTGTTTGTGTTTGTTTAGTCTTTCCCTCTGGACTTCGTGCAACGTTTTCAATACGCTATGAACTGTCGCTTATGGTGAGTTCCTCCCCGTCTTCGAATCTTGCTACAAGCTTGCTTACCTTCGCATTGTCATCGATTCGGTGAACTGTTATGTGCGAATATGGACTTTCGGTGCGGGTGACATACTTACCTGTGAAGTGAATAACTGCAAGATACATCTGCCCTGAATTTGTGGGCTCTGGACCTAAATGAAAGAGAGGGAGGCCTGCTGTCTTATGAGTACGGTAACTATCGTCTATCTCGGCCTGAATTGCCTCCGGCTTGGCAAAGTGGCTATTCATGGTGACACAAATGTATTTGTCGCTTTCGACCTTAAGCACTTGCAGGCATATTTTGCTCGATTCGGGAACAATAAATTCATGCTCCGCCCCCAACACTTCTTTTATGGAGGGCACGATACAGTGCTGAGCCATCACATGGCTAACGGTCTGGTCTAGGAGTACCACTCGATTTTGAGCATACTTGCTTTTCAGAAATCTTTTGAAGTCGATTTCAAAACTGGAATTGGAACGAGCGATGACTTCATTGGTAAAGCAGTCAAACTCGGTGTTAAACTGGCGCAGCTCATCCCAACCAACGTCTCTCGCGCCGGTGAATATCCTGAGGAATCTTTTAGCGCTGGTTTCAATATGCTCAAGCCCATCTTCTTGAATACCGAAGTATTCCCTTAATTTGCTAACCTGGTCTGTCATTTCCCACGTGAATTCCGGCAGTCCCCTTCCAAAATGACCATATACGGCCGTCTTACGATATATTGGGTAGCGCAAATCCAATATGTTAATGATACCTCGTGGTGTTAACTCGAAAATCTGACGCACCGCTTTCATAAGCTTCTGTTCATCAACCCTTCCAGTGCCGCAGAGATCAAGCATTAGGGAAACTGGTTCAACTTTGCCAATAGCATAGGACAACTGGACGATACAGCGTTCAGCCAAGTGGGCAGCAACGATATTCTTGGCAATATAACGAGCCATGTAGGCGCCTGAACGGTCAAGCTTTGTAGGGTCTTTCCCGGAAAAGGCACCGCCTCCGTGAGGGAAACCTGGACCATATGCGTCTACCATTATCTTCCGTCCCGTCAATCCGGTGTCAGCTGTTGGACCTCCGATAGTAAAGCTTCCTCCAGGGTTGACTAGATACTCAATATCCGGTGCTCTCAGCTCTTCGAGGATGACCTCCTCTATGATTCTACTGATTACCTCTTCCCTCAGCCGCTTGTAACTAATCTCTGGAGAATGCTGCGTAGAAAGAATCACCTTTTCAACAGATACCGGTTGATTTCCAACGTAGCGAACGGTTACCTGAGACTTTGCATCGGGCCGCAACCAGTCAAGTGTTCCATTTTTCCGCAACTCTGCCTGCTTACCGACGAGCCAATGTGCTAGCATGATGCCCAGTGGCATAAGCTCAGGCGTTTCATTGCAAGCATAGCCAGACACCGTCACTTGGTCACCCGCACGGATTTGGTCGTCCTTCGATTTCAATGCTTCAGAGAGTTCGGGGGACTGTCTGTTGATCGGAGTGATAATCCCACAACTGCGGTAATCAAAGCCATAGTCTGGATCTGTGTAGCCGATGTTCTTGATCACCCAACGTACAACGTCAGGAATTGATGGCTTAGAATAGCTGTCCACTTCCCCGGCAACAACTACGAGCCCCCTTGTAATAAGTGTCTCACAACCAACTCTGGCTAATGGGTCTTCAGCAAGAAACACATCCAGTACGGCATCAGAGATCTGGTCTGCCATTTTGTCCGGATGACCCTCTGATACTGATTCTGAAGTCAATAAATACTCTCTTTTCATGATACCTCCTATTCCTTCAGCGTTTTCTGAGTCAGTTTAGTCTACTGAGTCCCTTAAATATGCGACGGGTTTTCATCTTTTGCTCTTTACATCATGGTGATTTGTTCTCTTCTTGTTTCATATATCGCTAATACTTCATCATTTGTCGGCACAAAAAAATAGCCACCTCCTTTCTAGCATGGCTATCGAGGAAGTGGCTTTGATTTGGGAAACAAAAAACCTCCCGAAGGAGGCTTTGCCCTTCCTTTTCACGGGCCCTCCGTGCCTATCGTTTCCCTTTCGGGCTGGCCTTGGCACCTTCAAGAAGACTCAAAGGTTGCCGGGCGGGTCATCGGGCCAATTCCCTAGCCGCCACTCTCGATAGCTGCATATGTTAGTTTTTAAAGTGCTGAACTTGCGAGTATTATAGTCTACCCAGCTCTGTTGTGTCAATATGTGATTTGCGTATCCGATAGTGTCCAGTAGTATTGACCGACAAAGCCTCAACATATCATCAAACCTCACTGACTTAGCAGGTGGTATGTCAAGTCAAAAACTTAAGTGTGCCACTAGGCACAATTGCCTGTAACAGAATCCTCCACTCGCACATGTATTCCATTAGCGGTTGGCCGGTGGTATGATTGTAATGATGGAGAAAGACTATGACAGAACCGCAGAAGACTCCTACCCTGACCCTGGCACAGGTCTTCTTTACGCCTTTGATACAGCCCTTTATCAAGAAGCCGCTCTTCGGAAAACGACGGTTGCCACTCGCTAATTTTCTCACAGTGGGAGGGCATCTTTACGAAACAGGAGCCGTGTTGGGGTGGACTTATCGAGATAGTCAACTTGCGTTCGAAAAGGTGATAGGTTCGCCGAAAACACCTGGCGAGTTAGTCAGGCTTATGCGCTCGAAGGCGAAGGAACGCAGGGCAGAGGCCAAATACGAGGACGACTCGCTTGGCATTTTTGTCTATAAGACCCAAGTTCTACGACTTGGGCACTACATGGACAGGAGTTCCATACAGGGGATGGAACGGTTCGCCAACTGGATAAAAAAACAAAGTCTTGACCTAGATACGGCAAACTCGGAGTTACAGTTTCTGTTCGCCGAGGGCGTCGGCTACGGGTTTGAATTTCCAGAAGAAACTAAACGCAGATGGAAAGCGTCCTATGAAAACCATGAAAAAAAAGGAGCACATCCTCAGTGGCGCAAGGCTTATCAATATGGCGTGGTTGATACTCCGGAGCCACCAAGTCAGACATGGGACGAGCGTGTCTCCGAACTGAGAGATGCGCTTAGAGAGTACATTACGGAGTTCATGCCCGAACTGAATACTCTCTTTCCCAAATGACGACAGTGCCATGCCTCACGTCTTAGCGGGGCTAACATAATGATTATTCTGGGGAGATAATACCCAATTTGTAGTAGGCCTAATCAGCATGGTGTACCTGGGATTCTGGAATTTGTGGTATTGACTATTCCTCTTAATTCTCATATGATGTATCAAGAGGAGAGGAGGTGAAGTTATGGCATTTTGTCCAAAATGTGGAAAAGAAGTAAGTGAGGGCGTCAAGTTTTGCCCTGAGTGTGGACAGAGGCTTCAGATTGAGGGAACGCCAGAGAATACATCAGGACAAGGTGAATCAGCCACAGTCCCGGAGGAAGTTAAGGGGTGGAGCTGGGGAGCATTCGTCCTAACCTGGATATGGGGAATCTGTAATGGTGTCCTGATTGCGCTACTTTGTCTTATTCCTGTTTTTGGTTTTGTTTGGGCTATCGTTCTTGGCATAAAGGGAAATGAGTGGGCGTGGCGGAATAAGAAATGGGACAGCGTTGAGCACTTCAAGAGTACGCAAAGGAGCTGGAATATTGCCGGTATAGTGCTATTTGCAATATCAATAGGTGCACTAGTAATTGTGATCAGCCTTTCTGTTGCCTTCCCGTTTATTTTCTTCCCCTGGTGGTGATGGAAGTCCCATTGACGTCTGTCTTATTCGGAGGACATGATACCCGATTTGTCCTTGACAAGGTGAAGGATGGTGTCCCTGGAATTCATGCTTTACCTCACATTTTCGTATTTAATTAGCTGTGGGGGAGGAATATTTACCAGAGAATTTGAGTTTAGCCTGGCCTCATCGAGACAAGGCCAGGCGCCAATTGTTAATTACCTGTCTCAGTACCATAGCCAAATCGGCGCATCGCAGACCCAAAAATGAGACTAACCACAACGAGGCCAATACCCACTACGCCAAATGCTGTTCGATATGAATAAGCACTAACCAGAACTCCAGTGACGATGGGACCGCTCGCCTGACCGACGTCCATAATGCCGGAAAGAATGCCCAAAGCGCTACCTCGGCTCTGCGATCGGGAATAGTCGGCTACCAGTGCTGAAGTAGACGCGGTCACAGTTGCTAGGCCCAAACCAAATATGGTCATGAGCGCTATGAAAACCAGATAGTTGGATGAAAGCACCATGATGCCGGTGGTGATACCCCCCAACGCCAGCCCAGCAACAATCATGGGTACGCGCCCGTAACGATCCGACAGGCGGCCCATTATGGGCTTGGTGAACGTCGCTGCTAGTATCTGCGCAGTAAATAGCAAACCGATCTTCCAAGCTAGATACCCAAGCTTCTCATTCAGGTAGATTGGCAAAAATGTTTCCAGTGCACCAAAAGCAAAATATTGTGCGGCCTCAATTCCACTGGTTGCTAGAATTCCGGGATGACGGAAAACGAAACCAATTTCCTGGCCGTACTTGCCGCGCTGTCGCTTGAAAGCTTCCCGCACTGACTCTGACGTTGTGGCGACCAGAGGTAATCTAATGGCTGCCACCAGAGCCAGTATTCCGGCAAAGCCATCCGCTAGATAGACCCAATGAAAATCTTGACCAAAAATTAAGATTCCACCCACGAAGGGAGCCAGAAAGCGGCCTACCATGGTGGCGGAAGAATACCAGCCCATGCGCTCGCCCCGTCCTTTTTCGAACGTATCTGCTACTGCTGCCATAGCTACCGGGCCCAAGATAGCTGTGGCCAAACCATGGTAAACGCGCACCAAGACTAATTGCCAGGGTGAGGTAATCAGCAGATACAGGAAAGGTGCCGTAGCAAACACGATAGCCGCCATTAATATCACCCGGCGTCGTCCAATAATGTCAGACAGAATGCCAGCAGGAAGGCTGACTACTACTCCTACAACTGTAGAGGCCGCGGCAATAAAGCCGACCATGGAGATCGGCACTCCCATAGAGCGAATTAATAATGGCAGAGCCGGGTTCTTGGCCATCGTTGAACTGAATATGGCAAGTCCGCCCGTGATGCACAAAAGCAGGAAAGGCGAATTCTTTATCTTCATTCAGTAATTCCTCTTGACAAGTATTTTACCACGAGCATATGCTTCATTAACCTTAGTTTCTTATTAAATACCCCACTAATTAAATAGGGAGGTGGCTAATATGGAAAACCAGTCAGAGTATTACACTGAGACCGGGAAGTACCGGGATAGGTTCGACCAGGGACTTCCAGCGATGGCTGCTTACACTACTTTCAGGAGAGAGGTGTATAAAGACGGGGCGCTTAGCCAAAAGGTGAAGCGGCTTATTGCCCTGGCCTGTGGCCTTCAGACAGGATGCACCCGCTGTATTCAAGGGCAGACCAGGGATGCCATGGCGGCCGGAGCCACTAAAGAGGAAATATTGGAATCTGTAGCCGTGGCTGTTGTCATGGGAGGTACGGCCGTTAGCGCTGAGACATGGCGGGTGGTCAAGGTATTGGAAGAGCTAGGAAAATGGTAACCAGCGTCTCTCACACTCCATAACCATCGAAAGGTAATAACGGTGGTTATGTCTAAACAGCACTATAGTAAAAGGAGGCAATACTATGAAATGGGTTACTCGTTCACATGTTCATGTCGACCGCGTCGCCTGCCCGTGGCTCATCAAGAGGTTTGTCGATAACGAAGCAGAGTTCCTCTTTGTTCCCTCGAGCCAAGTAAAAAGAGTCGCCACTGAAACCGGTGCTACTCCGTTCGATGCACAGGATGTGGAACTGGGCCATCATGAGAGCCGCTGTTCCTTCGAGTCTATTGTGCTCAAGTATGAGCTGAAAGACCCGGCTCTCCAGCGTCTCGCCAAAATAGTCCACTCGGCTGATGTCGCAACAGACATCGATAAAGACCCAATAGCCCGCGGACTGGAAGCGATTGCTGTCGGTTTCGGACTGCGCCATCCCGATGACGAAGAGAACCTTGATTACCAGTTTGAGGTATATGACGCACTCTATGCCTGGTGTCATCTTCAGGTGGCTAGAGGCTAGCGGATTCCTAATAACATATCCAGCAAGAAGTAGCTAGGAAACGGGAGAGAAATCTAGCACAGTTCCTTCCGCATGTGAACTGTTTGGTGAAGTTCGCTAGTTCTAAGGGCGCTCCTTAACATCATGAAACCATCACCAGAAGATGATTCCAGCAGCCATTACCGCAAGAAGTCCGGCACTTATCTTTGGAACGTATTTTTCATAGCGTGCCAGTTTGGGCTGGAATCGTTTGTAGAGTTTGACTCCGGTGATAGTGGCCCCAACAAGCCCTAACAAAACTGAAACTCCATACGCTACCATAAGTACCCAAGCATTGAGACCACCAGCTACTAGAGCAAGTAAGGCGATTTCTTCCTCATGGGCAAAACCGAGGATGAAAGCAAACGAAGCCAGGCCCAGAAGGCTCAGCGCAACTGCTGCCTGGTGCTTATGCTTATGTGTATGTTGTCCTTGCCCTGGATGTTCATGCTCGTGTTCGTGCTCAATTTCTGGATTACCAGGGTGGTTATGACCATGTTGCCTTTCAAGGTCGTCTACTTTTTCCCTGAACAACTTGAAAGCCAGAACTAACAGTAAGGCCGCCGCAACATACTTTATCCACGGAGCTTCAAAATCCAGCCATTTCTGGAGTAGAACGTAGGCGACAACAACAGCTATCGACGATGCAAGATGACCAATGCCGATAATGGATGAGCTAAGAGTTGCGCTAGCAACAGCGTTTCTTTTCTTCATGGAATACAATACCGCTACTGGCCAACCATGTCCAGGCTCAAAGCCATGCAAAAGCCCTAGCATAACTACGCCAATGTATGTTGGACTAAACACTTCTCACCCAGGTTAACGAATCGCCTCTGCATTATACATCTAACGTTGAGAGCAGGACACAATCAACTGCTGTAACGCTGGAATGAGTTGCTTCTTCTCAAACAGAAGTCCGGCATTCTGGGGATATGGTATCTAACCTGCAGTAGGCCTAATCCTTCACTTTGTGAAGGATGGTGTCCCTGATGGATTCGGGGCATCTGGGCACCGCTCAGAAAACATATGGATGATATGCCGAATGTCATTCAGGAGACTTCTTACCGGCTTTCTGGAAAGATTAGCTTGGCTGTAGGACGGGCAGAACAATTTCTCTGCCCTTGTTATAATTCTTTCTGCCAAGAACTATAGTTACGACATGGAGGAGGGTGCCACAAATGAAAAAATCTAAGAGCAAAGACAAAGTGGAGGCAGGAAAGCACTCTAAGTCGAGGGATAGACAGGTTGATGAGGAGCCCGATGCGCGCTGATCTCCAGGAGGTGATAGAGAGGCATTCCCGGGGCCTTGACGAGCAGCGCCCCGAGGCGGTGGCGCGGCGTCGAAAGACAAACCAGCGCACAATCCGTGAGAACATAAAAGACCTCTGCGACGGGCACTTTATGGAGTACGGCGCACTGGCAGTCGCCGCCCAGCGCCAGCGTCGAACCATGGGGGACCTTATGAGTAAAACCGCGGCCGACGGGGTGGTTGCCGGCATCGGCTCGGTCAACGGCTCGTTCTTCGGAGAAGACAAGGCCCGCTGCCTGATAATAGCCTACGATTATACGGTTCTGGCCGGTACACAGGGATTTTTCGGTCACAAGAAAAAGGACCGTGTGCTGAGATTGGCTCACGAGCAACGTCTGCCCGTGGTTCTTTTTGCAGAAGGTGGCGGCGGAAGGCCGGGTGATGTCGATGCGGATGGCGTCTGTGTGGCGGGTCTGGACCTGGCCACCTTTGCCATGTTTGCCAAACTGAGCGGGAAAGTTCCCGTCGTGGGCATCGTATCGGGCCGATGTTTTGCCGGCAACGCTGTCCTGCTGGGATGTTGCGATGTGATTATTGCCGCCCAGAATGCCAACATCGGGATGGCCGGCCCGGTTATGATAGAAGGCGGAGGACTCGGTTCTTTCAAGCCGGAGGATATCGGGCCTATGAATGTGCAAACGAATAATGGCGTTGTCGATATTGCCGTGGCTGACGACGCAGAAGCGGTCACAGTCGCCAAGAAATATCTTTCCTATTTTCAGGGAGCGGTTTCCCAATGGGAGGCGGCCGACCAGCGCCTTCTTCGCAGTATGATTCCCGAGCAACGAAGATACGTTTATGATGTGCGGGCTATCATAAAAACGATAGCCGATACTGACTCATTCCTCGAGCTAAGACCCAAATTCGGCCCGGGGCTGATTACGGGTCTTATACGCATCGAGGGCAAACCTTTCGGAGTTATAGCCAATAACTGCCAACACCAGGCCGGGGCCATAGAAGCGGAAGGCGCGGACAAGGCAGCGCGCCTCATGCAGCTTTGCAATGCACATGGCTTGCCGATGCTGTCTCTGGTCGATACTCCGGGATTCATGGTGGGGCCGGAGATTGAACACCGCGCTCAGGTTCGTCACATTTGCCGTATGTTTGTGGTCAGCTCGCATTTATCGGTACCTTTCTTTACAGTTTTTCTGCGCAGGGGATATGGACTGGGAGCGCAGGCTATGGCCAAAGGGGGCTTCCACGAGCCTTTCTTTGCGGTTGCCTGGCCAACCGGAGAATTTGGCGGGATGGGATTGGAAGGTTTCGTCAGGGCTGGTTTCCGGAAAGAGATGGAGGCAGTGAAAGACCCGCAGGAACGGGAGGCGCTCTATGAGAAACTGCTGGCCTCGTTATATGAGAGAGGTGAAGCCATCAATATGGCCTCTTACCTCGAAATCGACGCGGTTATCGACCCGGCGGATACACGCAGATGGATGGTGGAGGGATTGAAAGCCGCTCCCACCGAACGCACCGAGAGAGCAGGTCATGATTTTGTTGATACCTGGTAATCTGCCGTGTTTTCATAGCTAAGGAATAATTGCCACCCCTACCTTCTGCCTCTCAGAGCATGCCCTGTCGTAAATCCAGGGGGTCCCGGCTGGATCAACCGGGACCCCCACGAACAAAGGAGGTTGAGGAGGGAACACAATAGCAGGCGAAACCTGGCTATGGTGTGCTTATATAGTACCGTTACCGTTATGAACCCTCCGTGAAGTCTCCATTAACCCTGGATGAACTCTTTTCTCTCTGTAGGCTCGATACCGGTCAGCTGGCAAAAGACCTTGGGACTTGCCAGGCCGATATCGCCTTAAGTCTCCTCAATCCTTACTGAGCTAGTAAGTGGTATAATTGGGAGAGAGGATCCCAACAAACAGGAAGCAAGATGAGCCAGAATTATAATGCGCGAATGCAGGAGGTTTAAGATGCTTGATTCGGTCAACAGGCGCTGTGGATATTGCGACGGTAGCGGACAAATAAATGCTGGCGAATCCGCGCCAGGTTACCAGCCATGCCCTGTATGCACAGGGGTGGGCAAAGTCCGTGTCCCCAGCAGCTATGGAACTTGCCCAATTTGTCATGGTAGTGGAAAAAGGAACATAGGGGAATTCGCCCCACGTTGGGTGCAGTGCAAAAATTGTCAGGGAACAGGATGGAGAGAACCACCTCCAGCCTATAGGTGACAATGAGAGGCTTAATTTATAGTAGGCCTAATCCTTCACAAGGTGAAGGATGGTATCCCGGGAATTCTGATGACTTAGGGTCATTTGCCGAAAGGCGTGGACGTTCGAGTCCCTCCCTTCCCGACTCAACACTGTAGCTATAATCAAGTAGTCTGGGAGGTTGTTATGTTTTCAGTCGCGTAAAGCTCAGGCTTGATCTGAGATTGATAATAAACATTGCCGCCAGTATGCACGCTGCACCACCGAGAGTGCGCATTGTCAGCTGGTTTCCACCGATGACAACAGCGAATAATCCGGCAAACACCGGCTCCATCGTCATTACCACGGCTGCACGCGTTGCCGATACAAGCGATTGAGCCCACGTCTGTACAAAGAAAGCCACAGCGGTTGCCAGCACCCCTGTAATCCCTACAACTTCCCATACTCCAAGGTCGGGCGGCATGACAATTCCTCCTGGTATA